>ENA-OPCM01002333-OPCM01002333.1-human-gut-metagenome-genome-assembly--contig:-NODE-2333-length-11006-cov-2.021916_pt1 | contig 11006 bp, 8 predicted proteins | sample MGYA00241252_ERZ501484 | MGnify/ENA primary metagenome ERZ501484 (study PRJEB25962, sample SAMEA2042583) | human gut metagenome | biome: human gut; feature: human-associated habitat; material: faeces...
GGTCTACCTTCACTGCGATGACCACACCGACCATGATAAAAACTAATGTATTGGCTATATGGGTAAGAAGTCCCCAGAACTTTTCCATGAATACGTTGACTTGCGGTTTCAGTCTGGGGCGGCCGGTATAAGAGATAGTCAGTCCGAAAGCCACTAAAGCGATGACACCGGATATGCCCATATAGTATTGGGACAGAATAAACGTGACGTAGGCGGAAAGGATGATGACGCTGTTTTGTATCATCTCTTCCGAGTTGATACGTGTAATGAACCAGATTGTCAGTCGGGCCAGGCAGAATCCTAAAAGTATTCCGCCAATAACGACTTCCAAAAATTGCACTACGGGAGAAGCTGTGCTTGCTCCACTAAGCGTATAGGCTCCGAAAAACAGCATGAAACATACGATGCCGGTTCCATCGTTGAGCAAAGACTCTCCGTCTACTAAAGTGGAGAAGCGTTTGCTGGTACCCAGTTCGTGCAATAAAGCTACGACGGCTACCGGGTCGGTTGCACTGATGAGGGCGCCGAACATGAGAGCCAATGGCCATGTCCACGAGGTGTACTCTGGAGCAAACAGGCTGATGCCAATCATGAGGGCGGCTGTAAGCAGCATGCAGACTACTAATCCGGGAACAGCCAACAGGGTGGAATTGGCCAATGTTTTCTTGAAGATGTGCATGTTCATCTCGTATGCCGCATCGAATATCAAAATGGGGAGGAAAACATATAGAATGAAATCCGGATTCGTATCGGCTACGGTTGCCACTGCATTTTCTACGCGTGGCATGAAGTCGAAATAATGAAAACGGTTGAGGAGGCCTATCAGTAAACCGAATACAAACAGTCCTACGGTATAGGGAAAACCGGTTCGTTTCAGTATGGACTTTAATATAGCGCCGACTAACAAGCCGACAATGGCCAGCAGTAGAGGGGCCAGTAAGTTGAAATCTTCCATAATATTCTTTTTAATGGGTAGAAAGGTCTACTCTACAAATATAACGAAAAAAACCTACAAGACCATATCATCTTGTAGGTTTCTATTGTTTTTGTCGTAAAGTCTCTGCTTTTTCTTAGAAGAAGAGGTAACGATTGTCTTTTACTTCGGCCTTTTCATACAGTTCATTGGCAAAACGGCTGATGGCGCGTATGTTGAGAGACTCTTGTTGAGCTTCTTCTTTTTTAGCGTCGAACTTTTCGGCCGATTTGTTCTTATTGATAACCTGCAACGTGTAAACTCCTGCATTACCTTTGAACGGGCCTGCGAATTGATTGGCCGCTGTTTTGCTGGCTACGGCACTTAACATCGGTTCGCTGGAGCCGGTCTTCATTACGAAAGCGGAGGCACTGAACGTCACGTGCTTGATGGTGTCGCTTACAGCACCTTGTACTTTCATGGCGTCTGCTATGCTCTTCGTCTGAGCCAGTTTCTCTTTCAGCATCTCGGCTTTTTTGTCCTTGATGACTTCTTGCGTGAGATATTCTTTCATATCCTCCATCGTACGGTAACCTTCCTTGTGTATACCGGTAAGGATGGCCACAAGCATGTGGTCGTTCTCACCACATTCGTAAAGAGGAGATACATTGCCTATTTCGGTGTCTTCATTGAATATCCATCGCATGGCTTCACGCGTGTTGCTTACTCCTCCTACATAATGTTCATTGTTGAACAAGTCTTTGCGCTCTTGTAAGTTATAGCCGTTTTTCAGTGCTTTAGCTTCGATATCCTTTTGGGTAGGATTGGAAGCGATGAAGTGGCTGAAGTCGTTATAAGCCTTTGCATAAGTGTCTTTACTGAACTCAATCGGGCATTTGATTACGGCCACATCATATTTGTTGATCATGGCACGGCGGTCTGTCACTTGTGCGATGATGCATCCTTGGGTAAAGTCAATCTTTTCGGTGGCATTTACCGGCATATTGGTGATGGTTTTGATAAACTTCAAGTTGTCGCCGTCCAAAGGAGCACCTTCATAATTACGTGAAGTAATCCATGTCTTCTCGCCGGTCTGGTTGTATTTCTTGGCGATGGAATCGAAAGCCACACCGCCCCGCAATGCCGTCATGATGCTGTCGGCTGTCTTTTGGATGGCATTCATATCGGCGCCTGCTACTTGTATTTGACGAAGTTGGATGGAATCCGGTGCGGAAATCTTGTTGATTACCTTGATGATGTTCATCGTGTTGTCTCCGGCATAATAATAAGGAGCTTTCATCTGTCCTACAGCCATGGAATCCAACTGTGAAGCTATGTCGTTGGGGAATATGTTCTTGCTGACCGGAAGCGGACTGTAATTAATCGTAGAGCCACTCTCACGGACAATCTTAGCAATGTCGCCTCCTGCGGTCAAAGCCTTGGCCGTTTCCGCCATATCTTTGTCTAAGGCTGCTTTGTCGGCTGCGCTGGCTTTGACCTGAACATCGATAAATTTAATGTCACGACTTTCGGCTGTTTGCTTGAATCTTTCTTTCAACTCATTGTATTTGGCTTTTAAATCGCTTTCTTCCACTTTGATATCTTTGTCATTGATGGTAGAGTAGGGCACGGCAGCCATGATAATGTCGCTTTCATTGGTACGTGCCTCGAATGCGGCCTTGTCTATGATTTTGTTGCCCAACATCGCTTTGCTCAGCAGTACTTGATATTTTTGCGCAAGACTTTCCTGACGGAGTGTCTTCTCAATGAACATCCAGAATTTGTAGAGACTGTTATAGTAGTCCATGTATTCGGCCGGCATCTGTTCGCTTTTGGTTTTCATGCCTTCATAATCGGTCAGGAACTTCTTCAGTACATTGGCATCGAAACGGCCGGTTTGTTCGTTGCGGAAAGGAGTTTGCATCAGTATGGGACTGTTGCCTTCCGAAATAATGGATTGGATTTCTGCGTCAGTGACAGTTAGTCCCAATTCTTCAGCTTCGTGCTCGATGAGTTTGTTGTTGACGTATGTGTTCCAAACTTGGTCGCGTAATTGAGTGAGTTGTTGGTCGTTGAGTGCGCTGTTGCCACTGGTGAACTTCACAACTTCCGCATATTCGTCCACTAAGTTTTGGAATTCATGTACTGAAATCCGCTCTCCGTAAATTTCGCCGACTTGCTGCTTGCTTTCGTTAGAAGCAGACTGGATGGAGCGCATGGCTTCCTCGGCAATGAATGCAAAAAGAGCCAGACCGATCACGATGACCAGCAAAGGCCCCTTAGCTCTGATTTTCTGTAATGTTGCCATTGATTTAAATGATTATTATTTTTATTATTTTCTTTAAACGATTTAAGCGCACGAAGATACAAAAATCTTCGCACATATTCATGTCTGTCGGGCTAAAATTTAGTTATTCGACGATTTTCAGACGTACAAGTTCTATTTTTGTCGTTGTATTCTTGATGATTTTGAACTCGAAATGGCCGAATCTGATGATTTCGTTCAGTTTCGGAAAGCTTTGATACTGGTGTAGAATCAGTCCGCTGACCGTGACATATTCTTCGGATTCCGGTAAATCCAATCCCAACAATTCATTGGCTTTTTCTATTTCCAGCCGTCCGGACAGGACGTATTCATTCTCATCGACCTTTTGGGCAATGTAGTTTGTATTGTCGTGCTCGTCTTCAATATCGCCGAAGATTTCTTCTACTAAGTCTTCCATCGTTACGATTCCCGAAGTTCCGCCGAATTCGTCTACTACGATAGCCAGAGATTTTTTCTGCTGCATGAACTTCTTTAATAGTTTTTGGGCAGACATCGTTTCCGGGACCACGGGAGTTTCTTTAATTCGTAAAGTCCAGTCTGCCGGGTTCCGGAACATTTCGGATGAATGGATAAAGCCTACGATATGGTCTATGTCTTCTTTGTAAACGATGATTTTGGAATTTCCGCTTTCAATAAACCTGTTTTTAAGGTTTTCTATGGATGAACTGATTTCCACCGCTTCTATTTCTGTCCGTGGTACCATACAGTCCCGTACCTTGACTTCCGAGAAGTATAGGGCATTTTGGAATATCTTGATTTCATCCGTAATGTCGTTTTCATTTTGAGCCGATTCGATACTGGATTGTATCAGGTTGTCTAAGTCTATTTTGGTAAAAGCTTGTTCCGACGCTTTCTTGTTTACTTTAAGTCCCATCAGGCGTAGTATGCCGCGAGATAGCGCACTGGTGAATTTGGATACGGGATAAAGAAGTATATAGATGATAAACGCCGGAACGGCGAATATCTTCAGCATGCGGTTAGGGTTTATCTTGAATAGCGTTTTCGGAAGGAACTCTCCGGTTACTAATACGATTAGGGTTGAAATGATGGTTTGCAAAGCCACGTTCAGTCCTTCGTGTTGGTTTAAATGGATCGGAGAAAGGACGAATTCGTTGATCACTCCTGCCATTAAAATACCATAGACGACCAACGCGATGTTGTTTCCGACCAAAAGGGTCGAGATGAAATCATTCGGACGTGTATAAAATATGGTCAGAATTTTGGAAGTTAGACTGGCATCGCTACGGTCTAACTCAACTCGAAGTTTGTTGGAAGAAACAAATGCGATTTCCATCCCCGAGAAGAAGGCGGAGAGCAACAGTATGATGATGATTTCTATAATGGTCAGTGTCATGGCTGATTGGGTTTGGTGGGAGCGGCACGCATGACCGAGTCATTGGAGGATGAACTGCCACTGTCGCTGAAAGGCGTTTCGGCATTGGCGTTGCTGACAGAGTAGCGTGTCATTTGTTCGTTGGAACGGAAATTATAACCTTGGAGGAATTCATCCGGTTTCCGGATGGTCATGAACATGTTGGAATACATTTCATGACGGTCCATATCCCAAAAAAGTTCTTCGCTAGTAAAGACAGTACCCTCTTGGTTGCGTATGACCACACGTCCGCGCAACTCCCATAGTTGTTGATTGTGGCAATATGCCGTATCCGATTGCACGAACCAATCGATGTGGAACGTGGAGTCGAACTTTTCCAAAAGTATGCCTTTTACGAAAGTCCATCGCGGCGGATTGGTCGTATTGTAGATATTCCATTCTTCTGCCGTGATTTTATAGCGGATGACTCCGGAGTCTGAAATGAGAGTCGAGATGCCCCATGATTGCATGAAAGGCAAGGAGTCGTTTTCGTTTACGGCCGGAGCGTGGTTTGATTTTTCCGTAGAGCACGAGAGTATTAAAATAAGCATAACAGTCGCCCAAACGGAGACTGTTATGTGGGTCAAACGGGACAATCCCGTTGTAGACTTTACCTTACTTTTTCTCATTACTGAATCTTCCATTTCATGAACCATCTTTCGTTGAACGTAATACCGACGTTGAGACGCAAGTAGTTTTCAGTAATTAAAGATGATACGCTAGGAACGGACCTGCCCCACTGAAATGCGATATTGACCACGGAACGGTTATTGATATTGTTGGATACGGGAAGAGCGAATCCTGCCGTTACACCGAATTCCCGTGGGCCGTTATGTCCGTTTACCTTATAATAAGGTGTGGAAAAAGACGCCCCCATACGATATTGTACCCGTCTTAAGTATTTGCTGCTGTAACGGTCTGGTTGGAACTCCCCTCCGATCACAATTTTGGTGCGGTTCATATAGTTTTCCGTAGTGCTGACAAACTTGTCGTTTATAATTTGAGGCACACGGCATTCTCCCCATCTTTGATGGGTTACGTCCAAACCAACTTTCCATTGCTCTTTGTGTGCCCATGCCAATCCGGCTCCGAAAGATGTGGGTAATTCGAAAGCCTTTTCTATGACGGATTTCGTGGTATCTCCGTTGGCCACATAACTGTAATAATGGGCAGGAGAGTTGATTGCATGTCCGATACCGTATGTAATACCGGGAGTCAAAACGTCGTTTTTGCCGATTTTAATGGGAAATTGTACTCCGATATCTATTTTATAGGAAGAAAGGTCAGCTTCTATTTGTCGACGTAGCCCGTTGCTTGCGCTGGTGGCTGTTCCGTCTTCATAAAAAGTCTGCGTGATATTTTGGGCATAGTTTCCCCATACATATCCGAAATTGGCTCCGACAGAAAAGTTTGCGAACGGATTCCATCCCAAACCCACATACACCTCGTGCAGTCCTCCGTCGCCGGTATAGCTGTTGGTATAAGTCATGGTCGAACCGCTGTTGAAATGATCGCCCAGATATTTGCTTTCCGAGAAGTCATATCCTATACTGGAAAACGGGATAAAACCGAATGAAAATCCCAATCCCGGGCACAAACGGAAGCCTGCGTTGATATAGTCCAACGTGGTGTTGTGCGCATTGATACTGTTGCCTCCGCTTTTGAAATTTACGTTTTGCAACGTGAGACCTACGTCGAAGATGAATGATAAGGAATCTATGGCGGAATAGGAAGCCGGATTTTGCATATTGATGCGGTTTCCGTCGCGGAATCCCAATGCCACTCCGCTCATAGCCTTGTTGAAACCTTGCGACTGGTCTTTCAAGCTGCCGAGTCCGAAACGGGAATACGGGGAGTTTGAACCATTGGTCTGTGCGGGAGCATATAGTGTTGCCATGGCCAGCAACACGCAGAGTATAAGTTTATGACTGCTCATTATTAAATGCTAATATTCGGTTTAGCCCTCTGGGCACTATATATTTATCTGCAAAGATGAGATTTTTTATTTTGCTATCAAAGTTAAAAATATCGCCACCAGTTAAAAAAACCAAAAGGGACGGGTATTTTTCTTGGAAATATTTGATGCGTCCTTCTATTTCAAACTTCATGCCCTGAATGACTCCGGAGCGGATAGACGTTTCCGTATCATATCCGATGTCTAAGAGCGGCCCCTCGCTGTCTATCAACGGAAGTTTGGCTGTGAAAGCACGGAGGCTTTTTAGGCGCATTTGAAGTCCCGGGGAAATGCACCCTCCTTTGTAATGTCCGTTTTTGTCGATGAATTCGTAAGTCAGGCATGTTCCGGCATCGACTATAAGGATGTCATGCCCGGGGTATTGCATGTAGGCACCTACAGCCGCAGCCAACCGGTCCGCTCCCAACGTATCTGGAGTCCGGTAAGCGTTTGTGATCGGGACGGGAGTCTGTGCATTTAAATACAGCAAAGGGAAGTCGAGCCTTTTCAGTTGTCGTTCGGCTTCTGCGGTGATGCCGAATACACTTCCGACGATACCTTGTTTAAACGCATATTTATTCACGAATTCCGGCAAGCGTTCCAGTGTTTCATTTGAGGTCTTGATTTCTTCCACCGGAGTATCACCGTCAAAGGCTACCAGTTTGGCCAGCGTATTTCCTATGTCTATGATTAAATTCACGTGTTCATGCTTTGCGGTTGCAAAGTTAATCAAAAAATAACATGGCAGATGATTTCTTTGTCAAAAAGATGCTCGTCTCGCTTTTTTCCGTGAATGGCATGGGGCAAAAGGGAAAATGCACTAACTTTGCAAAGCTAAATATGGCATGGAATGAGATATTTGAGATTTGTGTTTTTATACACCTTATTATATATAGGAGGGATGGCTCATGCCTTTCCGGCCGACTCTGTCGAGGTTAGTCTTTTGACTTGTTCTCCCGGAACCGAAGTGTATTCTTTGTATGGTCATACGGCCATTCGTGTGAAATCATATACCACGGGGGAGGACTGGGTCTTTAATTACGGTGTGTTCAGCTTCAACCGTCCGAATTTTATATGGCGTTTTACGCGCGGCGAGTGCGATTATCAGATTGGAGCCTTGCCTTTTGCTTACTTTGCCGAAGAATATGAAGAGCGTGGGTCGGCCGTCTATCAGCAAGTGCTGAACCTGAGGGCATCGGAGAAGGAACGGCTTTGGACGCTGTTGGTAGAGAATATGCGTCCGGAAAACCGGGAATACCGTTATAACTTTCTTTATGATAATTGTACGACTCGGGCACGCGACCGTATAGAGGAAGCTGTGGAGGGAAAGATTATTTATCCGGAGCAAGACACTGTCCGTACGTATCGTGAGATTATTCATCAGTATACGGCTCAGCATCCCTGGGCGGAATTGGGTAATGACATTTGTTTGGGGGCGGAGGCTGACCGTCCTATTTCTGTACGTGACGAGATGTTCGCTCCTTTTTATTTGTTGCGTTACGCCAATGGCGCGGTGATTCAGGGCTCCGACGGCAGTATGCGGCCGTTGGTGTTGTCTCAATCGAAAGTGGTTGAAGGGCGTGATGTGGAAATACAGAAAGAATTCCCTTGGTCTCCGGCACTGTCCGTATGGATACTTTTCTTTTGTGTGGCGGGGTTGACCGTGGTGGAACGGTGGCGTCATGCATGTTTTTGGGGGATAGACATTTTTTTGATGTCATTGGTCGGAGGAATCGGATTGGTGGTCACGTTTCTTTTTTTCTTCTCCGTTCATCCCACAGTTGGCTCGAATTGGCAGATTTGGGTCTTCAATCCCATTCCGTTGGTGGCCATGCCGTGGGTGGTTTGGTGTGCTGTTAAAAGGAGAAAAACTTACTATCATCCGTTAAATGCGTCGGTTTTAATATTATTTATGTTTTTTTCTGCCCTGATACCACAAGATTTTTGTGTGGTAGTTGTACCTTTGGCCTTAGCTTTGTTGCTACGTTCGTGTAGCTATTGGATAAGCTATCGAAAAAAAGAAAAATAAGCAAGCCATGCATTCTAAAAGCTATCGTTTTCTGACTCCGTTGATTATGGTGCTGACCTGGGCCAATATGGAAGCCCAGACATCGCATCCTGTCCCCCGGTTGGTGGTCAACGTGACGATAGACCAGTTGCGTACGGACTATATGGAAGCCTTTTCTTCGCTTTTCGGAGCCGGAGGTTTCAATAAGGTGATGCGCGTAGCTATATGGATGCCGCCTATCCTTTTTCCCACATAGACCGTGCTTCGGCAGTGGCGTGTATCATGACGGGTACGGTGCCTTACGATAATGGAGTCGTGGGCGAGCATTGGATGGACCGTAAGACTTTACGTCCGATGTATTGCGTAGACGATGCGACGTGCGAGGGATGGCTGACTTCCGAGAAGTACTCTCCGGTGGCGTTGAATGTTTCGACCGTCACCGATGAACTGAAGATGGCTACCGGAGGACGGGCTTTGGTGTACAGCATTGCCCCGGATGCCGACGCTGCAATTCTGGCAGCCGGGCATGCCGCCGACGGTGCTTTTTGGATAGACAATGCTTCCGGGCAGTGGAGTAGTACGTCTTATTACGGCCAGTATCCGGATTGGGCCTTGCGTTACGACGTTTCCGACCGTTTGTCCGGCCGTATTTCCGATTTGTCCTGGACTCCAATCAGTCCGATTGTAGAGAATTTCAATTTCTTTATTTCGCCTCAAGAGAGCAAAGGGTTTACACATAAGTTTACGGGAGACCGTAAGATTTATGAGTTCAAGACCAGTGCGTATGTCAATGACGAGGTCAACCGTTTCGCCAAACATTGTCTGGATCATACCGAGTTGGGCGAAGACCTTGTGACGGATTTCCTGTCCCTGACATATTATGCAGGGACGTTCGATCACAAACCGGTAGCCGAAGTTCCGGTAGAGTTGCAGGACACGTACGTGCGTCTTGACCTTGAATTGGCGGAGTTGATTACGATGTTGGAAAAGAAAGTAGGGGCCGGACGTTTTTTGTTGGTCGTTACTTCTACGGGATATACCGATGACGAAATCACCGATTTCTCGAAATACCGTATTCCTACTGGTACGTTCAGTGTGACGCGTGCTTCTGCGTTGTTGAACATGTACCTGATGGCTGTATATGGCCAGGGGCAGTATGTGGAGACGGAGTTCGGCTCGCAACTGTTCTTAAACCAGAAACTTATAGAAGACAAGCAACTGAATTTAAGTGACGTGCTGACACGTGCGCAGGCTTTCCTGATTCAGATGGCCGGCGTAAAAGACGTGTACACTTCCCAGCGGTTGGCTTTGTCTGCGGGAGAAACCGAAATACGCCGTTTGCGGAACAGTTTCAACCAGATGCGTTCGGGAGATATCTTCATTGAAGTGTCTCCGGGTTGGAAGGTCGTCAACGAAGAGACGCATGAACAAACCTTGGAAAGGGCTTCATACGTAGGTTTTCCCATTTTCTTTTTCGGGTGCAACGTGCGGCCGGAAACGATAAAGACGCCGGTAACGGTGGATTGTATCGCTCCCACCGTAGCCCGCTTCATGCGTATCCGTGCTCCAAACGCATGTTCCGCAGCTCCTTTATCGGCAATCCGCTGATGAAGATATTTAAATAATTTTCTATTCTTTTACTTTTTTTGATTAACTTTGCGCAAAGAAGTGCAAAGCGCATCGCGTGAATAAAAAACAAAACAAAATATATGGATATAAACAAGTTTTTGAGCAAGCTTTTCGGGAATAAGTCTACCCGGGACATGAAGTTGATTCAGCCGTTGGTAGAGACCGTGAAAAAAGCTTACCCTGAAATTCAGGCGCTTAGTAATGATGCCCTGCGTGCCAAGACGCAGGAAGTGAAAAAGTACGTGCAGTCTTCGGCCGACGACCTCAAGGCTAAAATTGCAGAGTTGAAGGCAAAGGTGGAAGAAATGCCGATTGAAGACCGTTCTTCTCTTTTTTCGCAGATCGACAAGTTGGAAAAAGACGTGTTGGAACGTTATGAACAGGCTTTGAACGAAGTCATGCCGGTGGTGTTCTCCATCGTGAAGTCCACGGCCGAACGTTTTGCCACTCAGGAAATCGTGGACGTGACGGCCAACGATTTCGACCGCGAGTTGGCGGCAAAGTTCGATTTCGTGGATATTGAGGGCGACACGGCGCATTACCACAACCATTGGACGGCCGGAGGAAACGATACGGTGTGGAACATGATACACTACGACGTGCAGCTTTTTGGTGGTGTCGTACTGCACCAAGGCAAGATTGCCGAGATGGCGACCGGAGAAGGTAAGACATTGGTGGCTACCCTGCCTGTGTTCTTGAATGCCCTGACCGGCAACGGCGTGCACGTGGTGACGGTCAATGACTATTTGGCCAAGCGTGACTCCGAGTGGATGGGGCCGCTCTACATGTTCCACGGTTTGAGTG
>ENA-OPCM01002339-OPCM01002339.1-human-gut-metagenome-genome-assembly--contig:-NODE-2339-length-10990-cov-2.165158_pt1 | contig 10990 bp, 7 predicted proteins | sample MGYA00241252_ERZ501484 | MGnify/ENA primary metagenome ERZ501484 (study PRJEB25962, sample SAMEA2042583) | human gut metagenome | biome: human gut; feature: human-associated habitat; material: faeces...
CAAGCGAAGTGACCTTCACCACCCTACCGCCACGGCCTCCTGTGGCATATTTTCCGAATCCTTCTGCCGTAGGGAATGCCGTGATGCGCAGTGCGTCGGAAGCGAGGACTGCCTTTGACACGACTCCCTTCCTGGATACCGACGCCACACTGTATCTGGCATCATCGGCAGCATCCTTGGTGAGGGAGCGGTCGGTGGTGAAACGGAGGAAGGCGCCATCCTTATATATAATATATCCGGCAGCGTTGTCGTCGCTCTCCCATGAGATCTCGTTAGGGGTCACGACAAAGTTCATCGGCGCTGCCGCACCACGGAGAATCTTCTCGTAGTCGAAAGGTTCATCCTTGTATTTCGCAAAGAGGAACTTAGAGTTCATATATGCCTCCACCTCGGCATCCGTTGCCTGATGTGAGAAGCTGGCACGCGACGACACGTCGGCAAGACTGCCCGTAGCGGCATCGATGCTCTTGTATTCGTATAGCGATGCCTTGTTTTCAGAGCCGCTCCAGTCTTTCCATCCCTTGGCATTGATTGCCTTGGGGAGCTTGCAGCCGATGAACATCGCTCCGCAGGTTTCCTTCCATGGTCTGCCGAGATAGTATGCACCGTCGGCAACGCCATCGGCTGCCGTCACCGTGCAGTTGCGGAAGAAGAGACCGGGATAGAACTTGTCGGCGCTGAGCTCGGGATACATCACCTTGGTCATCGGCATGCCGCTCTCGGCAGGGGCCGTGATATAGCCGCCTCCCTTGAGGAGGTGGATACGGCAACTGTCAAACCATTCCATTCCTCCGTCGTAGACGAAGTCGGTGGCGCCTTCTATGGTGCAGTTGGTGAAATAGCCGCGTGCTCCCACATTTGCCTTATAGGTGTCCTGATAGCCGCTGAGGATGCAGTTGTTGAAGATATGGGCGTCGCCGTTGGTGAAGAGCGCCTCCGCCTGTCCCACATTGCCGCTGGTATTGCGGATGGTGAGGTTTTCGGCATAGAAGCGGCTGGCATAGACATTGAGGGCGGCGCAGTCGTTGTAGGTATTGTCCTCATTGCCTTTTCCGCGGCTTACGCCAGAGGTAAGGATGGTGGTCTGCTTGTCTTCGCCGATGAGAGAGAAGTATTTGTTCTTCGTGCTCTTCCTTCCTGCATAGACGTTCTCCTCATACACTCCCGGACGGATGTATATGATGCCGCGCGAACCTTCGGGAATGGCATTGATGGCATCCTGTATCTTGGTGTAGTCGCCGGTGCCGTCTTGTGCCACGGTGGATATCACCACGGCGGCGTTGTCGTCGGGAGCGGCGGTCTCACCGCCTTCACCGCTGCCTCCGCCGAGGTCGGAGAGGGTGCCCACGTCGGACACGGGATGGTCTGTGGCATACTGTGCCTGTTCGGCGGTTATCTCACTACCGAAAATCTGTATCTTGTGTACGCGTGGCGCCTGCATCTGGGCGTAGGGGTTGAGCGAGGTGGTGAAAGGACATTTGCCGTCGGCATCCACCTGCACGGGATTCTTGAGGTCTTCGCCGTCCCACACTCTCCAGCGGAGCGACACATCGGAGGCGTTGATTACGTTTTCCATGAAATAGCCCTGGTCGGAGAAGACGGTCCATCCCATCTTGTGTTTCTCTGACCCCATCCATACGAGCGGTTTCCATTCGCCGTCGCCAATCTTATAGTCGCATTTTATGCCACGGCCCCAGGAGGTTGACGACCACGACCACTGCACACGGTCTACGTATGGTATATGGTCTATCTCTATCCATCCGTGCTGCGACACCTTGTTGCCGGCGGCATCTGATAGCTGCGTCGCGACACATCTGGACGAAGCCTGCCTCGCCATAGTTGGGGTTGCCGGAGGCGTCGTATGTGATGTTGTCTTCGAGATGCAGCGTGTGACCGGCAACGGTCCAGTCGTTGTATGTGGCGGTGCTGTTGCCGGTCTTGTTCTGACCGAGGTAATACTGTCGGCAGAAGGCTGCCGTGGCACCGGCGAAACCGTTGTATGACTTCTTGGTGGCGAAAGTGCAGTTGTGGAAGAGCACAGGATACTGCACGGCTGTGCCGCCGTTGGCTCCCACTTTCAGCACGGCATTGACATAACCGCCCTTGGCAAAGTCGGGACAGTCTACTCCTGTCTCTCCCTTCCAGGTGTCGGGCCATGTGGCGTCGCTGAAGTTGATGTCGATGACTTTTGGATAGGTTGATGAGTTGCTCCATTGCGCCACTACCGACGTGGGGTCGAGACTGCCCTCGATGGTAGCATAGGCTGGCTGCAACGCCAATAGCGCCAAAGCGGCGATACCGGCATTTCTGATTTCCTTTAGCATATTGTTTTGTTTATAGTAGTTTTGTTGAGATTTGAGTCTCCGGAGAGGTATTATTTTTCTGCCTTTTCTACCCTATATTTGACAATTTCTTTCTGAGATTCTATATCTAATGCCATAAATCTACGCCCTCTCTTTCTACATTATGGTGAAACATAGTAAGTTTGCGCTCATCCCATTCTTTTTGGGTATAAACGACAGGATTTATCTCCTCATTGTTCTCATAGCCCAATTCCATGAATGGGCATGCATACTTTTCTATATCAGACACGCTGCGACGATCTTTATTCAATATAATCAGCAAGTCCCAGTCGGAATCTTCACGTGCGGTATTTCTTGCACGTGACCCAAAAAGGACTACACGGGCATCAACGGGAAGTATCTTACTTGCCGTTTCCCTAATCATTTGTATCGTTATACCATCGTTCGTCATAAACCAAGTATTTTTTGCAAATATAGCATTTTCCCTGACAAGTTCAAAGGAAGGACGAAAAAAACTCCCGCCTGACGAAATGCCTGACGGGAGTTGTTTTTTCATCGATACGCTAATCGGTGTGGACGTTGTCCATATTGAGAGATTGTTACTTAACGATCTTTGCTGATGTGCCATCGCTATACTTCACGATGTTCACTCCGTTCTGCAAGCTGCTCACCTGTGCGCCAGCCAGTGTGTAGATGGCAGTGATGTTCTTTACGGTTGTAGTCTCTGCCGAGCTGATGCCGTCAACGCTACCACCCTGGGCAACGAACTTGATCTGATGCAGACAGAGGTTCTTGTTGCCACCAGCGAGCAAAGCATACTGACGACCTGCCTCAACCTGAGCCTCAACGAAAGCAGGAGCATTCTCTACGGTTCCGTTCTCACCATCGTTGCGGAAGTTGTTCGTTGCGATCATTGCTCCGAACTCGCCTTCTGCCTTCTCGCCATCAGTAGCGAGCTTGTAGATACCGATCTCACGGCTGTTGTTGCCGGCATAAACACCGAAGCTCAACACACCTGCCTTCTTAGGTGTAACGGGAACGACACCATGGTAGTCAACCTTGACCTCTGCAATGTCCTGGATGGTAATGCCTTCTTCCCAGTTGTTCTGAGCCAATGAAGAACCGGCATTCACATAACCAGTATAACCAGGATTCTCCTTCTTGATCTGAGAGAGCTTTCCTTTTGCGGTATATACTGGAGTCTTGTCAACGGCAGCTGTGATTACGAGGTCGTCGTTCTCAAACATCACTGTTCCTGCCGGAAGAGCGGCACCCATATTCCAAGCGTCTGCAACCCACTGTGCATCGAAAGCGGCAGTGATCTCATCGTTTGTCATCGTAACGGCATAAGTGTTTGCCTCAACCTGAGAAAGGATGTAAGGAGTTGTAGCCTCCTGTGCACTGGCTGAAACCATACCCATAAGGGCGATTGCTGAAAGTAGAATTTTCTTCATAATCTTTAATTTTTAAATAGTCCTTTGTTTATATTTAAATAAAAGACGGAGTGCCGATGGTATTGTAACCATGACACTCCGCTTTTTTTTTACTATTCAACGAGGAATTCCTCGTCAGTCATTATTTCGTATATGGATTGTATCCAGGGTTCTGTCCGAACTCTGACGCATTCTCGAGCTTGTCGAGGAATGTGTTTGGAATTGGACGTATGGCATGATACTCCTGCATGCAGTCGTCTTTTGTCATACTCGGGTTGCGACCGATGATGGTGGAAGCGAACTTGCCCTGTGGAGAGTAAACACGCTTGATGTCGAACCAGCGCAGCCACTCGCCGCAAAGCTCACGGGCACGCTCATCCATAATCCAGTCGATTGTCATCTGTGACGCATTCACCTGTGCCTCGCTCAGGCTGTGGCCAGCCTTCACAACACGTGCCGTACGGATTTCGTTATTGATCATGTCGGCAGCGGCACCAGGATTGCCAAGGGCGATATAGCACTCGGCAGCGATGAGAGGCATCTCTGCATAACGCATTACCGGCACGTCGGCATGGCTTGCCTTCTGGTTTGCCTTCTGGTCCATAAGGAGAATAGTTCCGTTCTCATCACCATCCCAGATACGGTATTTTCTGAAGCGTGGGAATGAAGCGGCGATATACTGCGAAGTCTTTGAGTCGTAGTTGGCAGCATCGGTCTTGTAGTTGCGCAGAGGAGCGCCGCCATAAGCGTTCACGTTGCCGGTGTCGTACAGCTCGTCGATGTCTACAGTGGCATAGTTGCGGCTTGTCTCATCGCTGATGTGCTTGCGGGTGAAATAGAGCAGAGTGTCGTTCACTGCTGATTTCTTGTCCTTGAGCTCTGGCTGGTTATACTTGTTGGCCTCAGCCTCTTTCCACTTGTAAGGATACTTCGACGGGTTCATGAAGGCTTCCTGGAAGTCGGCATCGTAGCGAGCGTCCCAATCCTCCCAGAGGTTCATGAAATAATATGTAGGCATGAGGAGTGTTGACTCTGCCGGATAGTCGAACGATGTCTGTGTGTTCTGGATACCGGCGTTGCCCACGAGCTTCGGAGAGAAGTATGAGTGCAGACGGTTTGGCTTGGAGTCGGCATTCAGTGAAGATACTGATGAGAACGTAGACACCCACAGATACTCGGTGTTCGTCTTGTTGTTCTTTGCCTGCCAGATTTCGTCGTAAGTGTCATAGATTCTGATTCCGAGAGCTGCCTTGTTGTTTATCACATCGAGGGCTGCATCGAGGGCCTGCTGATAGAAAGCCTTCTGAGCGTCGCTTCCTGCCTCCTCATACTGTGCACGGGTCAGAAGAACACGTGCGAGGAGTGCCTTGGCTGCCTTCTTGGTAGAACGGCCTACGTTGCCCTCATAAGGAGTGACAGGCAGGTTCTCTGCAGCGAACTTGGCATCGGGGATGATCACCTCGTCGTAGATTGTCTTGCGGTCGGTGCGCTTGGCTGTGAACTCCGGGTCCTTGGTTTCCTTGGTTTTGAGCTCTATGTCGCCGAAGAACTCAGTGAGCCACCAGTAGCAGTAGGAGCGCATGAACTTTGCCTCGCCCTCGAAGTCGCTTCTCTTGTCTGCCGACAGTTCCTTGCAGTCGTCGAGTCTGCCGATGATGGTGTTGCAGACGTTGATGTTGTCGTAGACACGGTTCCATACGTTGGCAAACTGTCCGCGGTCGCCCTGCAGGTCTACGCAGCGTGTGAGCTGCTTACCGTAGTCGTAGTTTGATCCGATGTTCTGCCAGATGTCGGCCGATCCCTCCATATAGAGGCAAGGGTCCTCACGTCCGTAGAATTTCCAACGGAAGTTGTAATACATCTGGTTCACGAGGTTCTCCATACCTTTCTCGGTAACGAAGACCGCGTCGGCACCCTCATTGCTTGGATTATATTCGTCGAGCGAGCATGAGGTGAATCCCATCGTCGTTCCGCCGAGCAGTGCCGCGATAATATATTTATTGAAATTCTTCATTTTGTTTCCTTTATTGACGGTGATTAGAAGTTTACGTTAAGACCAACGGTTACGCTGCGCTGGTTGCCCTCTGGATCGAAGTGCTTCTGCCAGTCATTCTTCACGAAGTAGAGAGGATCGTTGATTGTGGCATAGATGCGCACGTTGTTTACGCCCATTGCCTTCAATGCTGTGCGTGGCAATGTGTAGCCGAGCGAGATTCTCTTCAGCTTGATGAATGAGTTGTCGCAGTAAGAGAGGCTCTGGTAGCCAACGTAGTCGAAGAGCTTGCGGCCCTTGTAGAGTGCTGGCAGAGAGCCGCCCTCGTTTGTGCCTGCCACCCAGTAGTCGAAGTTAGAGTAGATGCCACCGGTAGAAGGGTCGTAGTTTGCCACCTTGCTCTCGCCCCACTGTCCCCAGCGAGCATAGAAATAGATTGAGAAGTCCCAGTTCTTGTAGCGGAAGTCGTTGTTGAATCCTGCAAACCAGTCTGGTGATGTGGAACCTACATAAGCGATATCCTTGTTCTGGTCGATCACGTGGTCGCCGTCGAGGTCGGCCACCTTGATGTCACCAGCCTGGAAGCGCTGTGTCTTGGCTGCGTCTTTGTAGTATGCTGTCTCGTCGGTCCAGGCGTTCACCTCGTCGGTGGTCCAGATGCCGAGATACTTGAATGTCTTGTATGAGTGGATAGGATGACCTACCATATAGGTCTGTGTCTCCTTCTCTGTACCTGTCTGCAGTTCCTTCAGATTGTCGTAGAGCTCGTCGATCTTCTCACGGTTGGCTGAGAATGTGAGTGTAGAACCCCATGTGAAGTCCTTTGTCACGATGTTGCGGCTGTTGATAGAGAATTCCACACCGTGGTTCTTCACTGATCCGATGTTCACCATAGTGGCATACTTACCGTCCTGTCCTGCTGATGTAGGCAGTGAGCGCTGCAGAAGGAGGTCGGTGGTCTTCTGTGAATACCAGTCGAAGGTGATGTTCAAGCGGCTGTTGAGGAGCACTGCGTCGAAACCGAGGTCGAAGGATGCTGAACGCTCCCACTTCGTGGTCTTGTTGGCAATCTTGTAGTAACCGTTGTCAAGCACACCGAGCAAGTAGCGGTTTGCCTGTGTGTCCTGGAATCCGAAGCTCCAGTCGGCGAAGGTAACACCGCTCCATGTAGCGTATGCGTTTACACTCTGGCTACCTGACACACCGTATGTGGCACGGAGCTTCAGGTCATCGAGCCATGACTTGGTCTGCTTCATCCAAGGCTCGTCGGAGATACGCCATGCAAAGGCTGCTGATGGGAACCACTCCCACTGATGACCTGGGGCAAGCTTTGAAGAACCGTCACGACGGAGGGATGCCTGGAAAAGGTAACGGCCTTTCCAGTCGTACATCACACGGCCGGCATAAGAGAAGTTCTGTGCCTGCTGATAATAGCTTGAGTGTGAGAGTGCGCCCTCACCACCGTCGTTGCTGCCCATGTTCCACCACAGGTTGCTTGCCAGTGTCTGGCCATTGGATGTAGCGCTCAGATTGTCGGCTACCTTCTTTCCCCATGTGGTGAGGAATGTCAGTGAGAGGTGATGGTCTTCCGGAAGGAGCTTCTTGAAGTTGTATGTCAACACGTTGTTCCACTCCACGTATGTAGAAGAACCCTTCGACATGTTAGACTGGCTTCTTGTCTTGCCGCTCTCGATAAGCGTAGAGTGGTTCTCGGCAATGAAGTCGCCTGAAGAGGAGTTGGTGATGTGGGTGTTGAGTGTCGAGCGCAATGAGAGTCCCTCGATCGGATGAATATCCAAGTATCCGTTTGCCACTACGTTTGTAGCGTAGGTCTCTTTCTTGTATCTGTCGCCGTCAATGCGGTCGATCAGCGGGTTAACATAGTCGTCGGCTGCCAGTGGATATGTCACGAGTTCGTTACCGATGCTATACTCGCCGGTTTCATTGTTGTATACGCCATAAGGTGAACCCAGCTCAAGACCGGTGTTCTTTGCCTTCATGTATGGTGAATACTCTGAACGGGTATGGGCAAGCTGGAATGTCACTCCTGCACTGATCCACTTGTGGAAGTTGTGGTCGATGTTGGCACGCAGAGTGTAACGGTCGGTACCGCCGCTCTTCTTCCACTTGTTGCCGTCGTTGGCATAGCCCACAGAGAAACGGGCTGCTGTCTTCTCTGTTCCTCCAGAAAGGGTCACGGTGTGCTTGGTGCTCCATGTGGTCTTCTTCTGCATGAGGTCTTCATAGTTTGTCCATGCGCCTGCCTTATAGGCTGCGTATGCCTCGTTGCTTGAGAAGAGCGACTGGTCGTCGGCCTCGCTGCTCCAGAGTCCGGCGTTCTGGGCTGCCAGACGGCGGGTGTTGTAGTAGTCGCTTGGCGAACGGTAGTCGGCGCGGTCGGGACGGAAGGCTGCCGTGACGTAACCGTCGTAAGACACTGACATCTTGCCGGCTTCCGGCTTCTTGGTGGTGATGATGATTACACCGTTGGCTCCCTGCGAACCGTAGATGGCTGTTGAGGAGGCGTCTTTCAACACGTCGATAGACTCGATGTCGTTGGGGTTGAGGTCACTCATGCTACCGCCCTGCACACCGTCGATGATCACGAGCGGAGAGTTGCCGCCGCTGATTGAACGGTTACCACGGATACGGAGGTCGCTGCCGTTGATGTCGAGACCTGAGATACGGCCCTGCATGGCTGAAGCAACACTGGTGGTAGGGGTCTGAAGGATAACGTCTGACTTCACTGAAGCTACCGAACCGGTGAGGTCGCGCTTCTTAACGGTACCGAAACCGATAACGACAACGTCGTCGAGCTGGTTTGACTCGGGAACCATCTTGAGCGACAATGGGGTGCCGACGGTGGCCTGCACCTTCTGGGTCTTGTATCCAACGTATGAAATTTCAAGAGTCACCTTTCCCGAAACGTTGTTCAAGGTGAAATTACCGTCGAGGTCTGTAACAGTACCGTTCTTTGTCTGTCCCATAGGGATAACGGTAACACCAATCATTGGCAGTCCTGTCTCGTCAACGATATTACCTTTAACCACTCCACTTTGCTGAACAGCTTGTGGAGAAGGGGCAACGTTTCCGTTGCCTGCGGCATTGGCTGCCACAGGACAAAGCATTGCAGAGGACAGAGCAAGCGTGATGGACATCTTTTTCAAGTTGGCACTTGAATTATACATCTTTCTTGTCTTCATAAAAATAGATTTTAAAATAATTGTATTCTTCCTTATAGTTGAGAAACGGACAGACAAGGTGTTTGTAACCATTATTAATAAAAATTCTTTTGTTTTTAACATAAACCGGTCGTTATTTTCTATTTGCATCTTGCGTTTCCTACCCAAAATTCCAATAACGACACCACATTACACCCCTCCCTACACAATAAATCACTACTCATCTGCGTTTTCTCTTAGAACAAAACATAAAGACATGCCAAATATAATAAGGAGAATCATTTTCATGCTGACGCTCATCCTGTCGGCATCATTACAGACTAAAGCCCAATACGACTTCATACGCCCCGTGAAAGACGCCATACCCGGTGGCTACAACTTCTGGGTTTACACCCCAACGGAATATTACTACACTCTCAACGAGACTCCGGTGATAATATTCCTGCACGGACAGAGCCTCTGCGGAAGAGACCTGAACAGGGTTAGACGCTACGGACCGCTCGACGCCATAGTGAAGGGCAGGCAGGTAGACGCTCTGGTGGTGGTGCCGCAAAACCCCGGCGGAGCGTGGAACCCGAAGAAGATAAACGACGTGCTGGAATGGACGAAACAGAACTATGCCTGCGACTCCACCCGTGTGTATGTCATCGGAATGAGTCTCGGCGGATATGGCACTCTCGACTTCGCCTGCACATATCCCGACAAAGTGGCGGCGGCTCTCGCTATGTGTGGCGGCTGTTCGAAGAAAGCCCGCACGCCGCTCGGCAAACTGCCTCTCTGGATAATCCACGGCACTGCCGACAGGGCGGTATCCATAAGCCAGTCTAAATCGGTGGTCAACGACCTCGAGAAGTCCGGCAACGACTCCCGTCTGCGCTACACCTGGCTGCAGGGCGCCAACCACGGTGCTCCGGCACGCTTCTTCTATATGCGCAAGACCTACGACTGGCTCTTCTCCCACTCCCTGCTCGACCCCGACCGCCCCGTAAACAAGGAGATAACCCTCGACATGTCCGACCTCCCCAAAGCCTACCGTGACATGGACTTCGGCAAGGCTGACCCCGAAACGGTGTATGAAACGACTATAAAGTGATTCAGTCTGAATCGACTGATGGCTGAGGTGGAGTTTAGCTCCGATAAATCTTGATGCCCATCTGAAGTTTAGCAAAACAAGACTTGATGACTTTCTGAAGTTTAGCCCGACAAGCTCTAATGACCGATTGAAACAAAAAAAACGGATTGTCCGAAGCCAACAACGCTCCAGACAATCCGTTTTTTTTCATACCAATGCAAATGGTTACCGCCCCATGCAGCCGCGAGGTGCCGAAGGACGGTTTGGCACCACCTCACCGGCATGTTTCCGACTGAATTCCAGATTGATATCGGCAAGTTCACGACGACCGAAGATATAGTCGTCATACATGTCATCCATATCCACTCCATCGCAATCACCGTCGCAGAAGTTAAGCGACTCCTTCACGATTGCCATTCGTTCATCCTCCGTAGTGTCTTTGATAAGAAGGCTTTTCTTTGTCATTTTTCTATCTTGTTATTATTGTTTTTATCTCTGTTTGTCCTGTTTTACCCAAAATCTGCCATCAGGGCCTGCTCGGATTTTAACTCTTTAGAATATAATCCTTGTTTATACCGTTCACCCCGAATCGTTCATCAGAGCCTGACTGGATTGTTATTCAGAAGAGTGTTTTTTTTGTCTTCATTTAGCTCATCAGCCGAAGAACAACCGCATTTACAGGTCACAAATATACCTATTTTCTCTTAATCTGCAAATTTTGTAGAAATAAGCTTATAAAAACAAGCTTATTTTGCAAAATCAGCCCTTTTCAGCCCTTTTCCAATGCATAATAAGAAGCAAAGAGTCCCAAATCCGTGCCTCCCAGAATTAAATTACACCTCCAACTACCTGATTATCAACACTTAAACACCCGTTTGTAAAATAAGCCTGTTTAAACAAGCTTATTCTGCAAACAGAAGATCTGAGGAGTACTGAACCAATTACAATCGAGTGGTATCTCCCTAAAATCCGCAACTATCATCCAATACACGATTAAGGGTAGATTT
>ENA-OPCM01002353-OPCM01002353.1-human-gut-metagenome-genome-assembly--contig:-NODE-2353-length-10934-cov-1.956706_pt1 | contig 10934 bp, 6 predicted proteins | sample MGYA00241252_ERZ501484 | MGnify/ENA primary metagenome ERZ501484 (study PRJEB25962, sample SAMEA2042583) | human gut metagenome | biome: human gut; feature: human-associated habitat; material: faeces...
GAATACGGACCAGGTATAATGCCAGGCATTACCCTCGCAGAAAGGTCCGCCCCACTCCAAAGGATCAAACGGTTCCTGCCATTTACCATCGACGCCTTTTCCACGCATAAAACCGATAGACGGATCGAATACGTTTTTATAATTATACATCTGACGGGCAAAAACTTCCTGATAGTGTTTGTTTCCAGTCATCTTAGCCAGTTGGTAGCCACAGAAATCATCGTATGCATATTCCATTGTCTGTGCACTTGATCCCATTGATTCCGGATAAGGAACATATCCCAGTTCAAAATATTCTTTCCAGAAACCGCGTCCGTTGGCGCCTCCCCAAGGACCTTTATTCATGGCTTCGTGTGCGTATGCTTTCAAAGCTTTCTCCGGATCAAAAGTCCGAATCCCTTTTGCCCACGCATCTGCCAGTAATGAAATGGAATGATTACCCAACATTCCTCCTGTTTCTCCGGGAGCTGACCAGGAAGGTAACCATCCGCATTGTTCCTGTGCGGCAAGCAAGGCATTCATGTAACGTCCCTGCATAGTAGGATGCAGAATATTAGTTAATGGAAATTGAGAACGGAAAGTGTCCCAGAATCCATTATCGGTGTACATATATCCGTCATATACTTTACCGTCATAAGGACTATAGTAATAAGGTTCTCCGTTTGCTTTACGTTCATAGAATTTGCGTGAAAAGAGATTGGCACGGAACAGGCAGGAATAGAAAGTCTTCATTTGTTCGTCTGTTCCACCTTCTACCTGGATTCTGTTCAATAATTCATTCCACGTTTTATGTCCACGTATTTTGGTGGCTTCCAAATTCTTATCTTTACCCAGTTCGTCGTTCAGTGTAATCACAGCCTGCTCTGCGCTGATATAGGAAGAAGCAGCCTTTGCCTGTACTTTCGATCCTTTCTTAAATTTGATATAAGCACCATAGCCTTTGCCTTCTCCTTCCAACTTTTTAGGGAAAATCTCATCTTTCTGATTTTCCCACATACCGTAATCCTCAAATGCTTTGTCGAACTGCACTACAAAGTAACTACGGAATGTCTTAGAGTTATTTACAAAACGTTGGTTATTCACCCAACCGGAAATTTGTCTCTTAACCGGATCAATCTTGATTTCACTCATATCTGTATATCCGTCAATTACCAGATAGGCGTCTTCGGTAGAGGGATAAGAAAAGCGTAAATGTACACCACGAGTAGTTGGAGCCATCTCGGTTGTAATTCCATTATCCAGCATCACTTTATAATAATGCGGCTTGGCTATTTCATTATCATGGCTGAACTTCGTTGCCCGCATCTCCTGATTAACGACTAACTTCCCTACCATCGGCATAAAGGAATACACCGCATAATCACTCATCCACGGGCTACATTGATGTGACTGGCAGAATCCTCTAATATTATCTACTGCATATTGATATTTCCAGCCTTCTCCATTTTTCCCTGTTTGGGCAGACCACGTATGCATGGCATAAGGCATACCGGTAGTAGGGTATGTATTTCCATAACTTAATCCGAAATGAGAGTCGGTACCTTGCAGTGTATTGACATATTGCACCAAGTCTTTCATTTGGGCATATATACCTGTTGAGAAAAAAGAGAAGATCACTAAATAAATGAGTTTGTTCATGGTTATTTTTTATGTGTTACATCTATTTCACTTGACAAATCGAAACTACTATATCTATTTATTACCATAAGTAATACCCTGCCAGTCATCTGTGCGGAAAGGAGATGCCGGAAGGTTAACACCATTATATAAATTACAGATTGGATTATCCGCCCAAGCATAACGCACCGCTATTGGGAAAGCAACTTCAGGAGATGAGACGATGATGGAATTACCATCAATCATAGCATCAGCCCAGTGAAACTTATGATCAACGCCAGAGATAGTAAATCCTTTTACTCAAGTGGAGCATCGTTATCGTACAATGATTCCCAATTAAATACACGATAGAAATAAGGACGATAAAAGTCGGCACTACCCGGTGCATTGAAATTATCCCAAAAGTTGGAACAGTCTGTATTGGTAGAGATCACCAATTCACCGGTACGTGATAAAGCCGGATGAATATTTACCATATAAACATGTTGATAACGTTGTTCGCCAATCTTATCAAGAAATTCGGGCAATGTAAAGAGAGTCTTTTGGTCGACAAACGGCCCATAAGGGTGCTTACTACGGAACATCAGTACGTCTCTCCCGAACCACATGGATTGTCCGATCATGTAGTAGGTATCACCTTTTTTAAATACCCAAGGCATGGAGCATGCACTTTCCAAAGGGATAATTGTAGAATTTTCAGCATCTTGGGTTGAGGGGTACTGCGTTGTCCACGAGAAATGTCCTTGCGGGTCGGCCACATAATATTCCCACTGGCTGCCAAGGTCACGTGTAGCGGTACGTGCTACAGCCACCTTATAATTGGAAGTTGTGTAAAGATAGATATGTCCGTCCTCGTCTTCCCACATAGTGTCGCCATAACCTAAAGTGTGGTCGTTAAAATTATCATTACGACTGATAAGTTTCATATAAGTAGCATCACCCGGCTTTCCTTCCAAGCTATAAGTAGCCAAGCAAGTACCAAAGCGGCGCATCAAGTTGTTCGGATCGGTATTATCAACGGCTCCCCACAACATTTGCATCTGATTGTTATATATCGTAGCATCTCCTGCCCAATAAAGATAATCCTGATCGATTTCTCCAGCTTGTATTTTTTCATCCGATAGTGTAGCTTTCGGATGACGAATGTGAGTACGTACCTGATAGTATCTATCCGCATTAGGATCGTTGGTTTGTACGTAATCAGCTAACCAAACAAGATTTTCATCCTTCTCACCAGGTGTTTGTACCATAATACTGTTACGAGGGAAACTACAATTACCTCGTGAACGATTTTCATTGATTACGCCATAGAAGCTATCATTGAACGACCAAAATATATTCCCGTCAGGCAAACCAGTGGTGAACACACCGTCTCCTCCATTCCAGCCCAACGACCGAGTGAAAAGGGCATTGTATTTCAAGTCTTTGTAGACGAACACTTTCCAATATTGTCCTGATCGATTTGGCATTAGTTCGAGATTCCATTCGGAATCAATTTGAGGCATCTTCACTTCTGAATTGCCGTAATAAGGTTCTTGCTGGTCACCACATGCTCCTCCGGCGAGGAGTGCGATACTTAGGATAAGATGAATTGGTTTCATGTTTAATAAGATATTTAAGATTATTTAATTTGTTTCTGCACCTGTAAAGCCGATAATACAAGCCATAAAGGTTGACAAAAAGATGCGTCTCATAATGTTATACTATTAGAGTTTAGGATAAAGACGATTCAGGAATGAAAAACCACTAATTCGGATAATTCTTTCTTTAGATGTATTTGATTTACTATCATTGCTCGAATAATACAATGACCTTTTCACTGAATAATAATACGTGAAAAAAAAGTATTGTGTTTAGTGGTGTATATCTTGTCAATCGTCTTAATACAAATTCAAGTCGTGAATTAGTCTCGGCTTATTGGCTTTAAATTGTTTAATTTTAATTTTATAAGTTTTACTATGAAATTGTACATGAAATCATTAACGCTACTCCTATTTTTAGGAACAGTTGCGTCCTGTAATGACAGTTTCCTCGATCAAACCCAAACTTCGGATTTAAATCGTGAGACCGTTTTTGCAGATAGTACGTATACCGCCAACTTCCTGACCGGAATTTATACCGACATCGGGTTTGATATCAACTACAACCGATGGACATACCTTTTGGCTAATGGTGGTGGGCTGCAAAGCGCTTGTGACGAAGCTGAATTTTATCCTTCGTCAACCATCTGGACAAACATGATGTTTGCTACCGGTACGGTTAATCCGGTTACGGTGAGTGATGATGCATGGTCGAAATGCTACACTAACATTCGCCGGTGTAACGTATTCCTTGCCAACATCGACCGATCACCGATGGTACAGAGCCGGAAAGCTCAATACATATCCGAAGCACTTTTCTTGCGTGCCTGGTACTACTTCATTTTGATGAAACACTACGGTGGTGTACCTATTATCGGTAATAACGTGTATGATGCCACTTCAACAATGAAAACCTCGCGCAACACATGGGCGGAATGTGTAGAGTATGTATCCCATCAATGTGACTCTATCGTCCAACTCAATGTACTTCCCGTGCGACGAACAGGTCAAGAAAACGGTCGCGCCTCATCGGCAGCGGCATTGGGGCTTAAAGCCCGTGTCTGCCTCTATGCAGCTAGTCCATTATTCAATGGAAGTGATTTCGCTCCTACTGATACCAAAGAATTAGTAGGCTATCCCTCTTATGATAAAGAACGTTGGAAAACGGCAATGGATGCTGCCCGCGCAGTAATCAACCTAGGAACCTATAATCTCTTTATTAGAAGTAAAGATTTGAACGGCAAAGCCGAACCAGGTTTCGGATTCTACGTCGTATTCCAAGCCGGTGATACACGAAATGCCAATTTAACCGATGATGATGGTAAAAACAATAACGGAGCCTTTGCCGGCAATATCCTCGACCGTAAGTATCAACGTGAGTCCGGACATGAAGCTGCTTACTATCCACCTAGTGGCAGTCACTCCGGAACACGCCACGGCGGGTATATATACAAAGAATTGGCAGATGCCTTCCCTATGATTGACGGTAAACCCATTGACAACAGCCAATACACATTCGATCCTCTGAATCCCGCTCAAAATCGTGATCCACGTTTCAACAACACCGTGATTTATGATGGTGCTTTGGTCCCTGCCGACGATACTTACAGTGCTACCACAGTTGTTAACACATGGATTGGCGTAGGGCAGACAAGCGATGCCGTATACCAAGGCACTGCCACCGGTTTCTATGTACGCAAGGGATGTGATCGCTTATGTAAAGGTAGTACATGGAACCCAAGCCGTCACAACGATCCACTGATACGTTACGCCGACATTTTACTGATGTATGCTGAAGCAGCCAATGAATATCATGGTCCCGATTTCGAAGAAACACTAGGCGGACAACAACTTGGTTGCTATCCTATATTAAAACTCATTCGCAAGCGTGCCGGCATCGAGCCCGGTGCAGATGGTATGTATGGACTTAAAAAGAATATGACACAAAAACAGATGCGCCAAGCCATTCAGGAAGAACGCCGCCTTGAATTTGCTTTTGAAGGACATCGCTTCTTTGATGTACGCCGCTGGATGATTGCTCCGCAAACCGAAAGCAAAACCATGCATGGCATTGAAATCACTCGCGCCACTGACGGAACAAAGACTTGGAAAGAATTTGATGTACGCACGCATGTATGGCGTCCGGCTATGTACTTCTTCCCAATTCCTTACAATGAAACGGTGAAATCGAAAGATTTGTTACAGAATCCCTATTACAACTAATAAAATACCCAAAATATGAAACATAGCATACATTTGGCGGCAATAGCCTTACTGACTACTCTGCTTGTGACATCGTGTGATACGTTCTCTGCTCCTGCTGATCCTGACAAAAACACGGAGCAGGTCAAAGACATATCAGGCACGTGGCAACTCACCACAGTGAGCCGCAACAGTAATGATATTACCGAGACCATGGACTTCAGCCAGTTCCAAATTGACCTGAAGAAAGATGGTAAGTACACAATTGAAAACTATCTGCCTTTTGTGGTACGCCACAATGGCACGTGGAAAGTTGACGATATCTATTATCCTTTTCGCCTCTATTTCACAGAGGATGGAGCCACGGAGCAGGCCAGTACCGATATCCTATTCCCCATTACCAATGGCGAACGTAACATCGTGATTACTCATAGCCCCGGGTGTGGTTCGAATACCTACACTTATGTATTCAAGAAAATATCAGAAAACTAAAAATCATAACGCTTTATGAAAAAGAAATTAATCAGCTTGCTTCAACGCAAACGGCACATCGTAGCGTTATCAACCATACTTATGACTTTCATCGTTATGAGTTGCCTCTTTATCGATTCTGTCGATATAACCCAAATGATAGATGGAAAAGCCGTAAACTATGCAAAGGCCGGAACGACTGCTACTTTCAAAATGCATGGACACATTAAAGTTCAAGGAGACCCGCGTAATGACAAACGACTGGTTTTCGGCTTTTTGGCTCCTAAGAGTTGGAATCTGGCACAAAATGCCAGAGTTTCGTACACAGAAGATACATTTGATCCGAATATAGGTGAGCAAAACATGACGCTTATCCCATTGACCGAACAACCTAGCAACAAACCAGGATTATCATGGTCAGCTGCTCTCATGCAAGAATACGGTGTTGGTACCAATATTCTGGAAGATATGGAATGGGCAGCCTATTGGACAAGACCCTATAACGGTGTCGCAGATGAGATTCATTTTACAATCTATGTTCGTGTACCGGTAGGAAACAAAAATCTGCGTTTCAAACCATCATTCTTTATTAACAGTACTGACGATAACTTCAGTACAAGTGCAGATGCAAAGAAATGTGAGGAAGCCGGATGTTTTGAGGTAGTAGAAGGTGAAGGACTTGTCACTGACTTCTGTAGCGAACACTTCAACAAAACCACTCCATTAACAGCATTGCAAAACGACTTTATAACTTTTAGCTTCATAGGAGGCATGGACGACGACAATGCACTTGTCAAGGCCGATAAGATCTATTTTGAAGGAACGGCGGTAGCTAGCGACGGACACCGTTATACCGTAAATGAAAAGAGTGACAAGACCCTGATGAAACAAGAGAATCAGTATACAAAAACATACAATATCACATTTTGGCCGGAAGGGTTCTTCAATGTACCTGAAGGAACAGAGCTTGTAAGTATTGAATATGCCTTCACTAATGCCGATGGATCTATCTCCATTACACAGTCTGATGATGACTTCGTAATGTTAAATATACCTCTTCCTCCGCAGAAGGAACCATTCATATATACGTTCTATTGCGAGTGATAACCTTATATTCTACTGATAATGAAACAGAATATGTATAAAATGATAACGACGGGACTACTATGTATAGCTGCCGTCGCACTAAAGGCACAAGATGCACCGATAGACAGTGTGGATCACACTAAAAGTAATACCCTAGGAGCATCTTCGACGGTTTATACCAACGACTTGGTAAAATATCAGTCGGCTACCATCCTTACCGGATTGCAAGGACGATTGAAAGGTCTTAATGTATCGCCTTTCCGTGGCATGCAACTGTTACGGACTGAGGCCAATACCAAATCCGATATAGTAGGAGCTATTCCTAATGTAGGTGGAGGTATCTACGGAGATAATTCAGAATTTCTCATTTCAGCACGCGGACAGTCGCCTATAGCCATTGTCGACGGTGTGGAACGTGACCTGTATTCCATAGATCCCGAAGCCATTGAATCGGTTACCATTCAAAAAGATGCCCTTTCCAATATGTTTTTAGGAATGCGCAGTTCACGTGGTGCATTGATTATCACTACCAAAAATCCTGATGCAAAAGGTGGTTTCCACCTCTCACTCACCGGAAAGTTTGGTATATCCAGTGCATTGAAATCCGGTCCAAATCCACTTTCGGCTTATCAATATGCTTATTTGCTCAACGAAGCATTGCTCAATGATGGCAAGTCACCACTCTATACGTATGATGATTTTGAAGCCTATCGCAATGGAACTTCCCCTTATCTGCATCCCGACGTAAATTGGAAAGATGCTATTATGAATAATTCCACTACATCACAAGCCTATAACCTGAATGTAACAGGTGGCGGACGGGTAGCTCAATACTTTGTCAGTTTGGGATATTACAGCGAAAACGGATTGTTCAAGACGAGCGATGCTAACAGCTACAATACCAATTTCAAGTACAACCGGTATCTCATCACATCGAAGGTAAACATCAACGTGACAGATGAGTTTAAGGTAAGTATGTCCTTAATGGGACGTATAGAAGAAGGAAACCAACCTGGAGGTATTTCGGGGACAGGATACAGCGACCTTTTGAGCAACGTATGGCAAACTCCCAACAATGCTTATCCCGTCTTAAATCCCAACGGTACGTATGGTGGTAACGCTTCGTATACCCAAAACCTCTATGCACAGACCACTGGTTCGGGATATATCTCAAGCAATACCCGCGACGTCGTAGGAACCATTAATTTGAAATATGACTTCGATAAATTGGTGAGAGGACTTTCTGTTGGTGCAACGGGAAACATCTCATCGCAAGTGCGCAATGCTATCGTTCGTACCAAACAGGCACAAGTATTTCAATACAGCATAACCCAACAAGGCAACGAGGCTTATGACAAGTATGGAGATGTGAGTTCACAAACCAACAGTTACCGTTCAGTATCGACGTACCAATATATGTATGGCAAAATGTATGTAGACTGGGAACGCCAATTCGGTATGCATGGTGTAAAAGCTTCACTTTGGGGCGATACACGTACTATACTCAACAACTACGACCTGCCTATGATTCCGTCGAACATCGGACAGAAAGTTGAATACAATTACGATAACAAATACTTCGCGCAAGCAGCCGTAACGGAAAGTTATTACAACCGCTATGACAATGGACGTCGCTGGGGAACATTCTGGGCAGTAGGTCTGGGTTGGGATATCAGCAAAGAGAAGTTTATGGAGGCATCGAAGATAGACCAACTCAAGTTACGTGCTACCTACGGTCATACAGGAAATGGAATCGACAATGCCGGTTACTTCAGCTACTTAAAGAGATACAATGAAGATGGCGGATTCTGGTATAGCAACGGTACATCCATGAGCAACGGAGGTTCAGTGTCGGAAATATCCCCATTAGCAAATACCCTCCTGACATGGGAAAAAGGAAGGAAAGTCAATGTAGGTTTAGATTTAACCTTATTAAAGAACCGTTTGACTCTCTCGGCCGACTATTACAATGACTACTACTACGATATTTTGCAATCACGTGGTAAAAGTATCCAATTATTAGGTATTGCTTATCCGGCAGAAAATATCGGAAAAACACGTTACTACGGATTGGAAACACAACTTAGCTGGCAAGATCACATCGGTAAGGTGAACTATTATGTATCAGCCAACTGGAGTATGGAACAGAACAAACGGTTGTTCATGGACGAGCAATACGTACCTTACGACTATCTGAAAATGACAGGTCAACCCACCGGTACCATCTACGGATTGGTAGCTACCGGATTCCTCACAGCTAAAGACATAGCCGATGGTTATCCCGTAATGAACGGCTTCAACAATATTCAAGCGGGTGACGTGAAATACAAAGACATGAACGGTGACGGCGAAATCAACGAATTCGACCGTACTGTGATTGGTGGCGACAAACCGACTTGCTATTTTGGTATTGATTTAGGCTTTGAATGGAAAGGGTTGGAAGTTACAGCACTTATCCAAGGTGCTTACAACCGCGACTTATATAATAGCGACCGCACGTTGCTCGAAGGATTCCAAGTGATCGGACAAAGCTACGGACAAGCTTACACCAATTTGCTGAATCGTTGGACACCCGAAACTGCTGAAACAGCTACGTATCCGAGACTGACTGCCGGAGGCAATATGTACAACTACGGAAACAACTGGAACTCTTCACTCTTTGTACAGAACGGAAACTACATTCGTCTCAAGAACGCCACCGTATCGTACAAACTACCCGAAAACTTCTGCCGTAATTACTTAGGCGGACTGCGCGTGAAGATATTTGTACAGGGACAAAATTTACTCACATGGTCACGTACCCGTTTGCAAGACCCTGAAGTTACCTTCACCAGCTATCCGTTACAGCGCACCATTACGACTGGAATCAATCTTAACTTCTAATAAAAATGATGGATATGAAACAAAATAAATATGGCACATGGGCAGTAGGAGCATTTATGCTGTTATTGAGTGCTGCCGCATGTACAGACAGTTATGAGAGTACGCCTGTAGATATGTTTACAGAAGATTATCTCTTCTCGAAGACCGACTCCAACGGAACTGTAGTACGTAAATACCTCAACCGCATCTACTATTACATGCGTAATGGACACAACGGCGTAAATGGTGACTACCTGGATGCCGCTTCCGACGATGCGCTCTCTGTTATTTCGTCCGAGTCCGATGTATACAAACTAGCCATCGGACGTTACAGTGCCTCCAATCTTATTAACTCGGATATGATTTGGAGCGACCCTTATTTGGTGATTCGCCGCGTGAACATTCTGTTGAGTGGCATTGACGTAGTACCTTTCAACACTACTTACACTGATGCACTCGGTAATACACGCAGGCTCAATGATTCTATGAAAGCCGAAGCCCGGTTCCTGCGTGCTTACTTCTATTTTGAATTGGTGAAGCGCTACGGTGGAGTGCCCATTATCGGTGATAAAGTGTACGAATTGAACGAAAACATCCGCCACAAAGCCATGGTCACGAAGAGCGGCCAGAGGAGTGGCGCCTGTCACACCGTCAACTGCACCTTTAAAGCTGTCTGATACAGAAAAATCTGTCATCTTGCCGGCAAAGGAAATCATAAGGAAACAGCGGGCTGCCAGGGCCGGATTCATAAAGTTCTGTCCAAGACCGCCAAAAAGCTGTTTTACCACAATAATTGCAAAAATACTGCCAAGTGCCGGAATCCATAAAGGAATTCCTGCAGGCATGTTCATGCCGATCAGAAGACCTGTGACAACTGCACTGAAGTCTCCGATGGTGTTTGGTTTGTGCATGAAATGATCATATAACCACTCTGCAAGCGCTGCTGAACCGGTGGATACCACCAGAACGGCAAGAGCCTTTAATCCATGATTATAAATTCCCATAAGGGCAGCAGGCAAAAGCGCTATGACAACCAACTGCATGATTTTTGCAGTGGTCATCCTTGCCCGGACATGGGGATTAGATGATACATTAAACATTTGTTCCATTCGTTTC
>ENA-OPCM01002363-OPCM01002363.1-human-gut-metagenome-genome-assembly--contig:-NODE-2363-length-10907-cov-2.172411_pt1 | contig 10907 bp, 9 predicted proteins | sample MGYA00241252_ERZ501484 | MGnify/ENA primary metagenome ERZ501484 (study PRJEB25962, sample SAMEA2042583) | human gut metagenome | biome: human gut; feature: human-associated habitat; material: faeces...
CATAACCGGCTGGAAACGACGTTCCAGAGCAGCATCTTTTTCAATATACTGCCGGTACTCGTTCAGCGTTGTAGCACCAATGCAGTGCAGTTCACCCCGTGCCAGCATCGGCTTCAGCAGGTTGCCTGCGTCCATAGCACCGTCCGATTTACCAGCACCAACAATGGTATGCAGTTCATCGATAAACAGGATAATGCCGCCTTCGCTTTTCTTGACTTCATTCAGAACGGCTTTCAGTCGTTCCTCAAATTCACCGCGGTACTTGGCACCTGCGATCAGTGCACCCAGATCCAGCGAAAAGATTTTCCGGTCTTTCAGATTTGCCGGCACATCGCCGCGAACGATTCGCAGTGCCAGACCCTCGGCAATCGCCGTTTTACCGACACCCGGTTCACCAATCAGCACCGGATTGTTTTTCGTCTTTCTGGAAAGGATTCGAATGACGTTTCGAATCTCGTTATCTCTGCCAATGACCGGATCCAGTTTTCCGGCACGGGCACGTTCTACCAGATCCTGCCCGTATTTTGCCAGCACATCGTAAGTTTCTTCCGGATTCTGATCGGTAACACGCTGGTTGCCGCGAACTTTCATCAATGCCGCAAGGAATGCGTCCTTCGTCACGGAGAAAGGTTTCAGCACGTTTTGCAGTTCTTTGCCCATGGCATCGAACAAGCCTAGTACCAGATGTTCTACCGATACGAAATCATCTTTCATGCGGGCAGCTTCTTTTTCTGCCTCCCGCAATGCACGGTCTACGTCCTGAGATACATAGACCTCGTCTGCCTTCCGACCGCTTCCGGTTACTGCCGGCAGATTATCAATGGCGTTTTTCAGCTGAATCTGTACGTTATCGACAGACACGCCCATTTTCTCAAACAGCTGCGGAATCAGACCGCCCTCTTGCTCCAGCAAAGCACTCAACAGGTGTACCTGTTCGATCTGCTGGTTCTGGTTCTCCACTGCAAGACCATTTGCAGCCTGAATCGCTTCCAAAGACTTTTGTGTCAATTTCTGTGTGTTCATGAGAACTCCCTCCTATTTCTTGCATTCTGTTTTTGTTGCTCTTTTTTGTCTTATGGCAACACCGCACAAAGCTTGTGCGTAAGATGTGTCGTCAGATTTTTCGGCAGATTGCTTAGGGCAATATGACGGAAAATCTGCAAGCAGATTGCGTACAAAGCCGTCAGGCGAGCTTTATGCGGTGCTGCCTCATGTTTTCCTAAAGCTGGCTGACCAGCTGCTCATGCAGTGCGGCATATTGCTGTTCCAATGCATGCTGCAAAACTGCCGCCGGAAGTCCCTGCTGCAAGCCCTGAAAATAGGATTGCAGCACCGTGTGGAACATCTGGATATACTTTCCGGTTGCTGTTCCCAGTACCTCATTGGACGTAATGCCATGCCGCAGAAGCACCCGTGTCAGGCGGTTCGGTTCGATCTGGTACAAACCCAGTGCACAGGCACCCTCCGGTTCATACTCCTGTTCCAGCTGTACCCAGAATAGGAAGAACTGCTGCATTGCTTCCAGCAGTGTCCGGCTCTGGGTCCGGCAGGAAATTTTCAGCAGCCCGACTTTTTCACTGTGCAGTTCCCGATGCAGTTCCACGCTATAGCGAATGGTAGGACGGTACTTGTACTGTACCGAGCCCAGAATCGAAAGCATGGCATCGGAACCCTGCTCCTGTACGCGGAACGCCGAGTTCATCGCCCGTGTCAGACAGGTAAACACTTGCCGCATTTGCTGCTCCGGTGTGGTACAGCAGACATGCTCCGCCAGAATCTGATTGATCAGATTGGAACGGCTGGTGCCCTGCTGTGCCGCAAGGCGATCCACTGCCGCAACCACATCGTCCATCAAAATCAGGCTGTATGCATTTCGTTTCATCTGCTCACCTCCGGTTTCTTTTTACAATCTTATTATAGCACAAAAAAATAATTTGTCAAGCGAATTATATAGTTTAGTATGCAAGTTTTTGAAAAGAAAAGAAAACCGCGGATAAATCCACGGTTTTAAAGGAATGCATGAAAAAGTTTATTACAAGATGTCGTTTTTCTATTTTGAAAAAAAGGTTTTATTTGTCATAAACCTGATCTTCGTAACAGTACAGGGAAAGAATTACTGTCAGATTGCCGTTCCGCTTCCGAATCTCGTCCATGAATTTTTTCTGGTCTACGTCGTTTTTCAGCTGAATGCTGTAGATCAGTTCAAACAGCGAGCCGAAGTTGGTGGTCTTGACACGCTTCAGGTGCCAGCTGGTCGTACTTTCTGCGAGAATGTCATCAAACAGTTCGATATAGTTGAGGTTTTCCGGAATGGTCACTTTCAGTGTCATACTGCTGGTTTTGCAGATGCCGTACCGCAGCACCTCTATCAGAATCAGCACTGCCGCGATCACTGCGAAGAACACAAAGACAAACCACACATGTCCGCCGCCGTTGATGCCGCAGATCACACCGGTTGCCATTGCAAAAAAGACATAGGTAATATCTTTCGGGTCACCGGGAACAGTACGATACCGACAGAGGGTAAAGACGCCCGCAAGGCTCAGGGCACTTGCCATTGAGTTGATCATCACCAGCACAATTGCCACGATCGGCGGCAGCATCAGCAATGTCATAACATAGCTCTGGGTATAGCCGGATTTCTTGTGGGTGAAGATGTAGACCAGACTGATCAGAAAGCCCATGACAACGCCCAGAATCAGGGCAAACAACATATCTCCTACAGAAGCGGTGCTTGTGGTCGCTGTTACATTCGACAGCAGGGAAGATAATTCGGAACTGGTCGCCGTCAAGACATTGGTAATGGTGTTAAGCATAATCGTAACGTCTCCTTTTTTCTATGGTAAGCTGGGGACGAGTCCATTCCAGCTGATTTTGTACGTACATCTGATATGCCTTTCCGTATTTGGAAAAGCTGGTTTTATACACTTGCAGTTTTGCCAATTCTTCTGCCAGCCACATGGGCATGGAGTCTGCGATCTTGACTTCCATCAGACGCATCTGTTCCGGAATCAGCAGGTCACCATAACTCTGCTGGCGAAGCGAGAGGTCGCTGCGTCGTCCGGTCAGTGCCCGATCAAAAGTCAGCCGGAAATCGGTATCTTCCTTGCCGAAATACGCCGCACGCTGATAACTGATGTACTGCTTCGGGAATATCTCATACCGCTGGCGGAAAAAGTCGATCTCGTCCATGACCTGCTCCTGCAAGTATGAACCGCCTAAGTCAGGGTGAATCTTTTCCTGCAAATAGGCCTCCGCCTGTGCCAGTGTCATGGTAACGCGGCGTTTGTTGACAATGCCGCAGATCTTCTTTTTGATTTCCAGAAACACGGTGTCCTCCGGCTGTGCCGGCGAGAGATAGCTGCGTAACCGGATCTTTTCCTTGTAATCCGGTTTTTCAAGGGATTCCCGAATCAGAAAATCGTCCGGTGTATCATAATAGACGTTATAGATGCCATACTCTTTTCCCCCGACGCAAAATTTGTCGGGGTTCATGTAGTGTTCCAGAAGCGGCAGAAAATCCTGATACTGCTGTTCTGTCAGTAAAAACTTGATTTCCTTTCGTGCGAATGTCTGAATTGCACCCATATATATCCTGCTGCCGGAATCAGGTTTTCCGGTACAGGTTTCCTCCCTTCTGTGCGAAATGGCTGTTTTCGCTTGATGTTGTTGTCATTATAACGTATGTTGCTTGAAATAAGCTTAATGTTTTTAGTGAAAGTTCCAATTTCCAAAAAAGCCGGCGGCGGGGTGTTGCATTTTCGGAACGCATCTTGTATAATAGGTATTCGAGATGCAGCGTGCGCGTGTAGGCACGTGCACGCTTCAGGCAACACCTGCATCAAAACTTTTCAAGGAGTGTTTTTATTATGGCAGAACTGAAATATGAAATCGTAGAGAATCTGGGTTCTCTGGGTGAGAACGCAAGAGGCTGGAGCAAGGAAGTCAACCTGATCAGCTGGAACGAAAAGGAACCGAAGTACGATATTCGCGACTGGGCTCCGGATCACAGCAGAATGGGAAAAGGCGTGACACTGACCGCCGACGAACTGGCTGCACTGAAAGACCTGCTGGCTGGCATCGATCTGGATTCTTTTGAATAATCTCGAAACAGAGCGTGTTTCCGGAAAGCCTGAAAATGCCGTTTGGTGTTTTCGGGCTTTTTACTTTTTGTGAAAATGTACAAGAAACTTTGCCGGAGATATGCAAATTCACCAAAAGTCGAAAAAAGCCTTGTGATTTTTTCGAAAATGTATTACAATAGAAAAGGCTGCACTACTTATTTATTTTATGCATTGTAAAGATAGTGCCGCTTTGAACGACCTGTCTTTTTCTCAAAAGGCGGGTTTCTTGTCTGCTTTACAGCCTGTATGGCAGAAATCATTCGAAAGAAGGGAAAATCTGTTGAAGAATTCAAAAATCATGCTTGGCAATGCCGCCATTGCACAGGGAGCCTATGAAGCTGGTGTCAAGGTTTCTGCTGCCTATCCGGGTACGCCGAGCACTGAAATAAGCGAATGTATCGCAAAATATCCGGAAGTCTATGCAGAATGGTCACCCAATGAAAAGGTGGCTATGGAAGTGGCAATCGGTGCCTCTATCGCCGGTGCACGGGCAATGGCTTCTATGAAACTGGTCGGTGTCAATGTAGCTTCCGACCCGCTGTATTCTATTTCCTATGCCGGCGTAAACGGCGGTCTGGTACTGGTTGCTGCGGACGACCCCGGCATTTACAGTTCCCAGAACGAGCAGGACACCCGCATGGTTGCACGTGCGGCAATGGTTCCGGTACTGGAGCCTTCCGACAGCGAAGAAGCCCGCATTTTCACCAAGCTTGCGTTTACATACAGTGAAAAATATGACACGCCGGTCATTGTCCGCACTACCACTCGTCTGTCCCATTCACAGGGTGTGGTACATCCGGAGGAACGGGAAAACGTACCGGACAAGCCCTATGAAAAGAACATTGAAAAAAATGTACTGATGCCGGCGAATGCGAAGAAACGGCATGTGATCGTGGAACAGCGGTTGAAGCAGATGGCGGAAGATGCTTGTCACTTTGACATCAACCGTGTGGAATACCGCGACAAGAAAATCGGTATCATCACCAGCGGTATCCCCTATCAGTATGTACGGGAAGCCCTGCCGGACGCATCTGTGCTGAAGCTTGGTCTGGTACACCCGCTGCCGAAAAAGCTGATCGAAGAATTTGCTGCCAATGTGGAAACACTGTACATTGTAGAAGAACTGGAACCGGTCATCGAAGAACAAGTTCGTTCTTGGGGTATTCCGGTAATCGGCAAGGAGATCTTTACAGTACAGGGTGAGTACAGTGCCAATATGCTGCGGAAAGCCATTCTGCATGAGGATGTCCAGCTGACACCGCCGGCACAGGCTCCGAACCGTCCGCCGATCCTCTGCCCCGGATGTCCGCACCGCAGTGTCTTTTCTGTAATGAAAAAGCTGAAACTGCACGGTGCCGGCGACATCGGCTGCTATACACTGGGAGCCGTTCCGCCGCTGGGTGTTATGGACTTTAACGTGTGCATGGGTGCAAGCATTTCCACTCTCCACGGAATTGAAAAAGCCAAGGGCAAGGACTATGTGAAAAACTGGGTGGCACTGATCGGCGACTCTACGTTCCTGCACACCGGTGTCAACTCTTTGATGAACATGGTGTACAACAAAGCAACCGGAACGGTCATCATTCTGGACAACTCCACCACTGGTATGACGGGACATCAGGATCACGCCGCTACCGGCAAGACCTTGCAGGGTGAACTGACCTATGCGATCAACATCTATCACCTCTGCAAGGCAATGGGCATTGAACACGTCTATGAAATCGATGCGTTCGACATTGAGGGGCTGGAAAAGCTGCTGAAACAGGAAACCCAGCGGGACGCTTTGTCTGTTATCATCACCAAGTCCCCCTGTGCCCTGCTGAAAGAATTTGTTCCGAAGGGCAAGTGCATTCTCCATGAAGATGCCTGCAAGAAGTGCGGACAGTGTCTGGTCCCGGGCTGTCCTGCAATGGTCAAACAGGCAAACGGCATTCCGAAAATCGATGCGGCGATGTGCAACGGCTGTGAACTCTGTGCAAAACGGTGCAAGTTCCACGCAATCGAACTGATCCCGCGGGAAAAAGGAGGCAAGGCATGATGCAGACTATCAATATTATGATCGTAGGTGTCGGCGGACAGGGCACCCTGCTGACCAGCCGCGTGCTGGGAAAGATCGCACTGACTGGCGGCTATGATGTAAAGCTTTCGGAAGTGCATGGCATGGCACAGCGTGGCGGCAGCGTAGTAACATTCGTCCGCTACGGCGAATCTGTGGCAGAACCGATCGTAGAAGAAGGACAGGCAGACATTCTGATCGCTTTTGAACGGCTGGAAGCACTGCGGTATGCACACTTCCTGAAAAAGGGCGGTGCCATTATCGTAAACGATACCCGCATTGATCCGATGCCGGTGGTGATCGGTGCCGCAGAGTATCCGGAACACATTCTGGAGGAGCTGAGCAAAAAATACAATGTGCTGGCAGTAGATGCTACCGCCGAGGCTCTGAAGCTGGGCAATGCACGGGTATTCAACACGATCATTCTGGGCGTAGCTGCACAGCACATGCACTTCTCCAAAGAAGAATGGTTACAGGTCATTGCAGATACTGTGCCGCCGAAAACCATTGACATCAACCAGAAGGCATTTCTCACTGGCTATGCATATAACGGAAACCATACAGAACAAGGACAGGAGTAACGAATATGCCGATCACAGAATTATTGGAAGAAAATGCCAGAAAGTACGGCAATGATGTGGCACTGGTAGAAGTGAATCCGCAGGTACAGGAAACACGGCGGGTGCTCTGGAAGGACTACGACCTGATTCAGCCTACCTCGTCTTTCTGGTATCGTCGGGAAATCACATGGCATGTCTTTGACGAAAAGGCAAACCGTTTTGCACAGCTGCTCATGAGCCGCGGCGTGAAAAAGGGCGACAAGGTGGCAATTCTGCTGATGAACTGTCTGGAGTGGCTGCCCATTTATTTCGGCACACTGAAAACCGGTGCTCTGGCAGTGCCCATGAATTTCCGGTACAGTGCGGAAGAAATCGAATATTGTCTGGATCTTGCAGAAGCCGATGTACTGGTGTTTGGTCCGGAATTTATCGGACGAATTGAAACCATTGCAGAATCGATCAGCAAGAAGCGAATCCTCTTTTATGTCGGCGGTGACTGCCCCTCGCTTGCAGAGGACTATGACAAGCTGACCTCCAACTGTGCCAGCATCTCCCCCGGCGTACCGCTGACAGATGAGGACGACGCTGCCATTTATTTCTCCTCCGGTACGACCGGTTTCCCGAAAGCAATTCTTCACAACCACGAAAGCCTGATGCACGCCTGCAAGGTGGAGCAGAATCATCATCACCAGACCAAGGACGATGTCTTTCTGTGTATTCCGCCGCTGTATCACACCGGTGCCAAAATGCACTGGTTCGGCAGCCTGCTCACCGGCGGACGGGCAGTGCTTCTGAAAGGAGTCAATCCGGAAACCATTCTGGAAACTATTTCCCGTGAAAAGTGTACCATTGTCTGGCTGCTGGTGCCGTGGGCACTGGACATTCTGGAAGCATTGGACAACGGCTCTGTCCGTCTGGAAAACTATGAACTCTCCCAGTGGCGGCTGATGCATATCGGTGCACAGCCTGTCCCCCAGAGTCTGATCAAACGCTGGAAAGAATATTTCCCGAATCATATGTACGACACCAACTATGGTCTGAGCGAATCCATTGGTCCGGGCTGCGTGCATCTGGGACTGGAAAATATTCACAAGGTAGGAGCAATTGGCATTCCGGGCTATGGCTGGGAAGTCCGGATCATTGACGAAAACGGAGAACCGGTGGCACAGGGCGAAGTCGGCGAATTGGCAGTCAAGGGTCCCGGCGTTATGAAGTGCTACTACAACAATCCCGAAGCGACCGCGGAAGTTCTGCACGACGGCTGGCTCTGGACCGGTGACATGGCACGGCAGGACGAGGACGGATTCTACTTCCTTGTAGACCGGAAAAAAGACGTGGTCATCAGCGGCGGCGAAAATATTTATCCGGTAGAGATCGAAAACTTTATGAGCAAGTTTGACAAGATCAAGGACGTGGCTGTGATCGGACTGCCGGACAAGCGGCTGGGCGAAATTGCTGCGGCAATTGTGGAACTGAAGCAGGGCGTGGAATGCACCGAGGCGGAAGTCAACGAATTCTGCATGGGCATGCCCCGCTATAAACGACCGCGGAAAATCATTTTCGCACCGGTTCCCCGCAACGCGACCGGCAAAATCGAGAAGCCGAAGCTGCGGAAGATGTACTGCGGCGATTATCTGATCGAAAAGGAAAATCAAAGCTAAGGAAACACAGATCATGCGTTGTAAGACCTATAAGATAAATGCTCTGAAAAATTACAAATATGTGGTTGTCCTTTCCGAGAGCCATGGAAAAATGATTTTGAGCCGGCACAAGGAACGAACTACATGGGAAACGCAGGGCGGTCATATTGAAGCCGGAGAAACACCGCTGGAAGCAGCAAAGCGAGAGCTGTTTGAGGAGTCTGGTGCCGTAGACTTTGACATCGAACCGATTTGCGATTATCGTGCCTGGGACGAGGACACTCTGCATGGTGCCAACGGCGTTGTATTCCATGCGGTGATTCAGCAATTTTCCGACATTCCCGAAAGTGAAATGGCAGAACGAAAGGCGTTCTCCTCGCTGCCTGACAATCTGACCTATCCTGCCATTACGCCTGTGCTGTTTCAATTCTTGTTTGATCGTGAACTGTAGCAGCTGCCAACAGGAACATATTCAAAAAGAACATTCCGCAAAAGCACCGGACGGAGCGATTTCGTCCGGTGCTTTTGTCAATATTCGCCAAGAACGCCACTGCAAATTTGTACAGAAAAAATTGTGAAAGTGAATCAAAATCTATTGACTTTTCCATTCCTTCATGATATAATAAAAGAAAATATGCCGTTTTTCCGGCATTTCGTTTGATGAAAAATGATGTGCAAAAAGAGCACGTTCCAAGGAGGAAAACTATGCAATTTCAGTTTCGCAAGTTATTTGCTGCCGGTACTGCCGCAGTCATGCTGCTTTCCGGCATGACATTTTTCCAGACAACCGCTTCCGCTGAGGGAACCATGACCGCCGATGATATTACAGAAAACATGACGATCGGCTGGAACATTGGCAACTCTCTGGATTCCACCGGATACAGCGGTGAAACCAGCTGGGGCAATCCCAGAGTTACGCAGGAACTGATCGACACCGTCAAGGCAAAGGGATTCAACACCATTCGTGTTCCCACCACATGGTATCAGAATGTCACAACGACTACCGACGAAAACGGTAAGCCTGTTTACACAATCAGCGAGCAGTGGTTGCAGCGTGTCAAGGAAGTAGTGGACTACGCCTATAATCAGGATATGTATGTCATCCTGAATCTGCACCACGAGGAGTGGATCAATCGTTCTGACTTTCCCACTGCTTATGAGGAAATGTCCGAACGGCTGAAGCAGATGTGGGTACAGATCGCCACCTACTTCAAGGACTACGACCAGCATCTGATCTTCGAGGGCATGAACGAACCGCGACAGACCGGAGTTTCCTACGAATGGCAGGGCAACGCGGAATGCTATGAAGTAGTCAACAAGCTGGACAACGATTTCGTGGAAACGGTACGTTCCATTGATTCTCCTTATCAGAACACCCGTCTGCTGATGATCCCGTCTTATGCCGCTTCGGCATACGCAAGTTCCTACTCTGCTCTGGACGTGCCGGACGATGACTATGTGGCAGTTTCGCTCCATGCGTACACCCCTTATGCATTTGCCATGGGCGATGGTGACCACACCACTTTCTCCGGCAACTATCAGAGTGATCTGGATACGCTGTTCTCTGACATCCGGTACTATTTCACAGACAAGGATATTCCGGTGGTACTGGGCGAATTCAGTGCTTCCAACTTTAACAATACTGCCGCAAGATGCGACTGGGCAACCTATTATCTGACATGGACGAAAAAGCTGGGAATCCCCTGCGTGCTTTGGGACAACAATGCTATCACCAATCCCACATCCGCTTCAGAGGCTCACGGCTATGTAGACCGCAGCAACAACACTTGGTATGAGGCTTCTGAACCGGTTGTTGATGCTATGATGACTGTGATGCAGGACAACAGCATTGTCTGGGGCAGCGAAAGCCACCTGCCTACATGGAAACATGCAGACATCAACAGCGGCGACAACATTTATGAGAATGCCAGCGGTCTGGTTCTGGACGCTTCGGACGGCGATGGTGGCAACTGCACACCGGGACTGAATATCACGGCAGAGCAGATTTCCGAGAACCGCGAAATTGCCATTCGCTACACCGGCGGTGCGGCTCCGATTCTGGCACTGTGCAACGACAGCTGGGGCAACTGGACAGAAATCAACGCGTATGACATTGACGAGGAAGCTGGTATCGCTTACTATTCTCACGAAGCGATCACAAAGGCTTGGGGCAGCGATCTGAGCACAGCTGCACATCTGTTTGCCCGTGCCGGTGTGAATATGACTATTTATCAGATCTCTTCAATCGCAGCTGCTGAACTGGTAACTGACCCCGACGTTCCGGAAAAGCCAGATCAGCATCTGCCGGGTGATGTCAATCTGGATAATGAAGTCACTGTTGTAGACGTTGTTCTGCTGCAAAAGTACCTGCTGGGTGAAGTCACTCTGACAAAAGAGGCTTACGATTGTGCAGATGTAAACACGGACGAAGCAGTAAACGGTCTGGATCTGTCCCGTCTGCGTCAGATGTCTCTGGAAAACGCATAAAAGTTTTATTTTAGGCAATACCGCACAAAGATTGTGCGAC
>ENA-OPCM01002373-OPCM01002373.1-human-gut-metagenome-genome-assembly--contig:-NODE-2373-length-10847-cov-2.325056_pt1 | contig 10847 bp, 10 predicted proteins | sample MGYA00241252_ERZ501484 | MGnify/ENA primary metagenome ERZ501484 (study PRJEB25962, sample SAMEA2042583) | human gut metagenome | biome: human gut; feature: human-associated habitat; material: faeces...
TTCAGAAGCCTGTGTCGTCACTGTGGGAGAAACAATATCCAGTTGACCGGTGCCGCCCTGCGGCATTCTCCCGTGCACTGCCGCCGCCACCACAACGACACAGAGCAGTGCTGCGGTACAGGCTCCGGCACTGGTCTGCCACCGGAGATACCACGGCTTCGGTTTTGCCGGCGGTGTTTCAGCAACAGAGGCACGCCGCATGATCTCCAGATACATGCGGTCTTTCGCATCTTCATCGGGCTGGATCCGCTCCATCACTTGATGCAGACGGCGTTCCAGCTTTTCATCTTCCTGTTTCTGCATACGGCTCACCTCCTAACTTTTTCAACAGCATCTTCTTGCTGCGGTGCAGCAGCGAACGAACTGTGGATTCTTTTTTTCCCAGCATTCCGGCAATTTCTGCTCCGGAATACCCTTCATAATAAAATAAATACACTACGGTCTTGTATTGATCCGGTAATCCCATTACTGCCGACATCACAGCAGAAACCTCATCCGGCGATGCCGTTGTTCCAAGAGTTGCCTCCCAGTCTTCGACTTCTTCCCGCTTGGTCCGTGACCAGTGATGCATCGCATTTTTACAAAGATTCGACGCAGTCATCAACAGCCATGCTCTGGCATGGTCATCATCTGACCAAAGCTGCGGTTGCTGCATCGCCCGCAAAAAAGCGTCCTGCGTCACATCTTCCGCATCCATCTGATTTTTCATCCGTATGTAGCACATACGATATACCGTATCGACATGCCGTGCATAAAACTTCGCAAACGCGGCTTTGTCCTGCGGCACGGGAATACCCCCTATCGTCTACATTTCGGCATATAATACGCTGGCATGCTGTTGCACATGCATTCGACAGGCACACGCCTGCCACACAACGCATTCCATTTTCATCATACCGCATATTTTTAGACGTAATATGTATATAAAGCAAATAATGAGGGCATATAGCAAATATCCCTCGTTTTTGCCGATACGCATCTGACAGCATTCCCGCGGGAACACTGCCAAACAGAGGAAATGAGAAACGAGAGCCACGCTCTCTCGATCGCGTTCGCATTTTGATGTGAACGCCTCTTGTGGGAAGCACTGATGAAATTCACCTGTCATCCTTTCCGCGGCAAGTTTCTTTCATCAGTGTTTCCACTGCACATCGACCGACAGCAGACAAACGCCCGATCCCGCCAGCTTTCCCTTGCTGTCCCTTCGCGGCATCAGGTCCACAGGCGGAGAAATGCTCCTGCTCCGCTGCCTGTCCATGTATTATAATTTCACATTTCCGTTCCTTTCGGACGATTTCTGATCGCCCATTTCTGCGGGGTTCTTCACCCCACAAAAAATCCCTTCACTATATACACAATCGAGCACCCCGAAATGTTGCACTTTCCAGAAAAATTTTTTGAGGTTTGTATATATGTACAATTTTGCGATCATCAAATTGTAAAAGATGCACAAATTCTGTTTTCCGGCAGAGATTTGCAAAAAAAGATTCCATTTTGCATCGATTTATGTTATAATAAGAAGAAGCACCGAAAAAATCGACGGCATGACAGGCAACTGTGCGAAACCTGTGCATAAGAGGCGTTGTCAGATTTTCCGGTGCGGTGAAACACAGATAAAGGTGGGCTTTCATGAACAAATACAAAAAACTCGTTTCGAATACGCTGATATTTGCGATCGGCTCATTCGGTTCCAAGATTCTGCTCCTGCTGCTGACGCGGCTTTATACGGGAAACATCAACCCCGGCGACAACAGCACGAAGGAGCTGCTGGAACAGACCGCAAACTTTCTGATTCCGATCATTACTTTTTCCATTGCCGATGCAGTCATTCGCTACGGCATTGACAAAAACTTCGACAACCGCAAGGTCTTTACTTCCGCCTGTGTGACAGAGCTGTTCGGCATCGGCATTCTGCTGCTGCTTTCGCCGGCACTCACCCTGCTGCCCTATACAGAGGGCTATGTGGTGCTGCTGGTGATCTACTGTATCACTTCCGGATTCCGACAGATCGCCTCCCAGTTTGTGCGGGCACGAGGGTTGGTGCGATTGTTTGCCATAGACGGCATACTCGCCACGCTGACCCTGTTCCTGTTCAATGTGACCTTTATTGCGGGATTCCATCTGGGTGTAACGGGCTTCCTGATCTCCGTGATCTTGTCCGACCTGCTGTCGGGGCTGTTCCTGTGGGCGGTCGCCGGACTGCACCGGTACTTCCGGCTGCGGTACATGGACAAGAAGATCTTACGCATGATGCTGCGGTTTTCCATTCCGCTGATCCCGTCCGCCCTGCTGTGGCTGGTGACCGGCTTTTCCGACCGGCTGTTTATCCGGTACATGTCCGGTCCGGCAGGACTGGTGGGCGAAACTGCCGCCGGTATCTACGGTGTTTCCACCAAGATCCCGAACCTGATCTCCACCATTTCCACGATTTTCTTTCAGGCGTGGAACATGTCCGCCATTGAGGAAAACGACTCCAAGGACAGAAGCCGGTTCTATCACCGTGTATTCGATACCTACCAGTCGTTCATGTTTATCGCCAGTGCCGGACTGATCGTATTTGTCCGGATCCTGTCCAACATTCTGATCGATTCCAACACCTATCCGGAATACGCCACCGCATTCCTCTATACGCCGGTACTGATCGTAGGCGTGCTGATGATGTGCTTCAACCAGTTCCTGAGCAGCGTTTACTCTGCGACCCAGCACACCACACACTCGTTCTGGACCAGTCTGGTGGCCGCAATCGTGAACATCGTGCTGAACATTATCCTCATTCACATCTGGGGCATCATGGGTGCGGCAATTGCCACATTCGCCAGCTACTTTGTCTGCTACTGTATCCGGATCGTGGACGCACGGAAGTATGTTCCGTTTCCGGTCAACCACGCCAAATTCGCCGCCAACACCGCCGCCCTGTTCCTGCTGGGCATTGTCGTGGTGGAGGCTCCGCCTATGTGGATTTTGATTCTGGCTGTGGGATTTGTCTTTATGGTGCTGTACAACTTCAACGCTGTCACCCAGACACTGGGACAGCTTCGCCGCAGAAAATAACCTCATTTTATATGTGAAAGGACTGATTTTTATGGCAACCCCTCATAACGCAGCCGCCAAAGGCGACATTGCCAAAACCGTACTCATGCCCGGCGACCCGCTGCGGGCGAAATTCATCGCAGAACATTTTCTGGAAAATGCGGTATGCTACAATACCGTCCGCGGCATGTACGGCTACACCGGCACCTATCACGGCGTACCGGTTTCCGTACAGGGCAGCGGCATGGGCATGCCCTCGATCGGCATCTATTCCTATGAGTTGTTCCACGAGTATGACGTAGACCGGATTCTCCGCATCGGCACTGCCGGCGGCGTTGCCGACCACATTCACCTCCGTGATGTGGTACTGGGACAGGCTGCCTGCACGGACTCCAACTATGCGGCACAGTATCACCTCGCCGGCACATACGCCCCTATCGCCTCCTTCGCCCTGCTGGAACAAGCCTACCAGACTGCCGGCAGGCTGGGGATTCCGGTGCATGTGGGCAACCTACTCTCCACCGATGTGTTTTACAACGAGCCAAGCCCTTTGCCGCAGTGGGCGAAAATGGGCGTGCTTGCCACGGAAATGGAATCGGCTGCACTGTACATGAATGCTGCTGCCGCCGGAAAGGAAGCCCTGTGCATCGTAACTGTTTCGGACTGTCCGCTGCGGGGCGAATCCACCACCGCAGAAGAACGACAGACTTCTTTCACCGATATGATGCGAATCGCACTGGAAACTGCCTGTGCATAACACCAAAAAAACAACAGCCCGAGAATACTGGGCAATACCGCACAAAGTCGCCAGACGCTCTTTGTGCGGTATTGCCACTGTTATTCTCGGGCTGTATTTGTATATCATGTCAAGAAAGGAACATCTTATGCAAACACAGTTGATCTACCATTCCCCTCTGGGAAATATCCGCCTTACTGCCGAGGACAATGCTCTGACAGAAGCGGCTTTTGATGTGCCGGCAACACTGCCGCAGTCACCTACACCGTTTTTGGAAAGCGTGTGCCGCTGTCTGGACACCTACTTCAATGGCAAGGCTCCGGAAACTACGCCCCTGCTCCGTCCGGCTGGAACGCCGTTTCAGCTGCGGATCTGGCGGCTGGCACAGCAGATTCCCTTTGGCTGCACTGCCACATACGGCATGCTGGCACAGGAAGCTGCACGGGAAATGGGCATTCCCAAGATGTCCGCACAGGCGGTAGGTGGTGCCATGAAACGAAACCCCATTGCCATTTTCATTCCCTGTCATCGGGTGGTCGGTGCCAACGGCAAGCTGGGCGGCTATTTCGGCAATGACCGCCGGAAGATCGACCTGCTGACACTGGAGGGACAGGACATGCGGGGATTCCGGTTTTAGGCAATACCGCACAAAGATTGTGCGGTATTGCCTTTAATCTTCCCAGTCGTCGTCCTCGTCATCATACTCCGGCTCATCGCCGTAATCTTCGTATTCGAAATCGTCGTAGTCGTCGATCATGTAGTAATTTTTCAGCAGTTCAATGGCATCATAATCCCGACACTCTGCCGCTCTTTTGAGCCAGACCCTTGCCATTTCGTCGTCTTGCTCTACACCGGTGCCGTTCATGTAGCAATAGCCCAGCATTCCCATGGCACCGCCGTGATTCTGATACCGTGCTGCCATTCGAAACCATGCGACAGCTTCCTCATCTTCTTCGCTGTCATCGCCCTCATAGAGAAACATACCCATTAAATACTGTGCTTCCGGACAGTCCATCTGGGCCGCTTTATACACCAGACGCTTGGCAGTTTCCACATCGTCCTCCTCGTCCAGATAGTACATGCCCACGGAACAAATGGCATCGGGATAATTCTGGGCAGCGGAACGCTCATACCAGTCCATTGCCTTCTCTATATCCGCTTTTACACCGATACCGTCCTGATAGCAGATCCCCAGTGCATACTGTGCCTCTGCATAGCCCTGCATGGCAGACAGCCGCAGCCAGTACAGCATTTTCGGCACATTCTTTTTCACGCCTAAACCGAAACGATAGCTGTTGGCAAGCTGGAATTGTCCTTCTGCATCGCCCTGTTCCGCAGCATTCTGAAACAGTTCCACTGCTTTTTCCATGTCCTCCTTGAAGCAGACCTTTCCCTGCTCCAGCACGTTGTATCCATCCTGATAGCAAACGCCCAGCTTCACCTGAGAGCCAATATCGCCCAGTTCTGCGGCACGTTCCAGCCAACGGACTGCTTCGGCATCGTTTTCTCCGCTATCCTCATTCCGGAACAGAAGCGTGCCCAATGCGTACTGTGCCCCGACATAATCCTGTTCAGCAGCTTTTCGAAGCCAGCGCAGTGCCAGTTCTTCATTCGGCGAAACGCCCTTTCCAAAATGATAACAGGTTCCCAGCATGTACTGGGCAATGGAAATGTTCGCTTCGGCGGCTTTCTGATACCACGGGACTGCCTGTTCTTCGGACTGCTCCGTTCCCAGCCCGTTAAAATAACAGTCTGCCAGATTAAACATAGCAGATTCGTCACCAGCTTCTGATGCCTTCTGAAAATACTGAAATGCCTTTTCCTGATCTTGCTCTACGCCGTTCCCGTCCATATAGCAGCGTCCCACCATATTGACCGCAGCGGGGTTGCCAAGCTCCGCTGACTTCTGAAACCACTGAAAAGCTTCTTCCGCATCTTTGGGCACCACGTTGCCTTCCAGATAGCATTCCCCTAACCGCATCGTGGAATACATACAGCCCTGTTCTGCTGCCTGCCGCAGCCATGCAATGGCTTTTGCGGTATCCGTTTCAGAACACCGCTTGTCCAGTATCAAAGATGCCGCCAAATATTGAGCACCTTCACTCCCCGATTCCGCAGCACGGGCATACCACGTATAAGCTTCTTCAATATTTGTTTCTGTTCCAATGCCGTAATAATAACAATGCCCTAATTCAAAAAACACCTGTATCCGCAGATGATCTTCGAGGTTGCCTTCCAAAGCAGAAGATCGCAGCAATAGAAAGCCGCGGTGCCTGCGTTCTTCCTCGTGGCAGTCCTCTTTCGGAGTTTCCACAAGATATACGCCCAATATCGCAGCCGCATTATCATCGTGCTGTTCTATGGCACGTTCCATCCACGGAATCCCCTGTTCTGTTTCTTCTACGGCATCAAAATCATAGAAATAATGAATCCCCATTGTCGTCAGTGCCTCGCCGTACTCCTGTTCCGCAGACTTTGTGAGCCAATGCAGGAATTGTTCCTCATCTTTTTCCACACCAACTCCATGCAGAAAACACATTGCGGTCTGATACTGTGCAGATGCATCGCCTTCTTCTGCGTGCTTCTGAAACCACGTATATGCTTCTTTCTGTTCTGCCGGATTGTCATCGTCCAGCTGTTTCAGCCGATATTCATAATTTTTCGGGTTCATCACATCTGCCGAACTGGTCTTTCGCAGCCAGTCAAATCTTCTCTTTTTCATCACCGTTCCCCTTTCTAAGAGCCTGTGCGTAGTTGCCCATATTCTTCCGTAATCGCGATACTTATTATAATGCAAAATAACAAGTGTGTCAAGTGACATAAGGCAATACTGCATAAAGCCCGCCTGACGATGCATCCTATACACAAGCTTTATTCCATGTTTCCCTAAAAATCTATATGTTAATTTTTTGTAACTAGTTGAGAATACATCTTGACAAGGAATTGTTCTTATGCTATAATAAAGACAAGCTGAGGGGGACAAAAAGATCTCCTGGCAAATGATATTTTATGGAGGTAGTTACTCATGAAAAAGTTTGTATGTTCTGTTTGCGGTTATGTATACGAAGGCGAATCTGCTCCGGCAGCATGTCCTCTCTGCGGTGCACCGGCAGACAAGTTCGTGGAGCAGAAGGAAGAAAATCTGGCATGGGCCGATCAGCACGTTGTCGGCGTGGCACAGGGCGTAGACGAAGAAATCGTGCAGGGTCTGCGGGAAAACTTCAACGGCGAATGCTCCGAAGTCGGCATGTATCTGGCAATGGCTCGCGTCGCTTTCCGTGAGGGCTATCCGGAAATCGGTCTGTACTGGGAAAAGGCTGCTTACGAAGAAGCTGAGCACGCTGCAAAATTCGCTGAGCTGTTAGGTGAAGTCGTAACCGATTCCACCAAGAAGAATCTGGAGATGAGAGTAGATGCCGAGAACGGTGCAACCGCAGGTAAGTTTGATCTGGCTAAGAGAGCCAAGGCTCTGAACCTGGATGCTATCCATGACACCGTTCATGAGATGGCTCGTGATGAGGCAAGACATGGCAAGGCATTTGAGGGTCTGTTAAAGAGATACTTTGGCTAAGCTACAAGCCATGCAATAAAAAAGAATACTCTGCACCGTAGGAGCTTGTTCATAAAGGTGTGGAGTATTCTTTTTTATTATACGGCGACAGCCGTCCATGAGCAAGTCACGCAGTGACTGCGAATGGGTTGCATGGCGCCAGCCTTAGGAGCGCGACAGCCCTTATACGGTTCCGGAGATCACCAGCGTGCTGACGCCGGGGTTGATCCCCCACGCTCCTGTAACGGGATCCTGGGTGTAAGTCGCTGCGGGTACGGTAATACCTCCTGCAGTTCCGGTAAATAATCCGGTAGTCGTATCATACGTATAGTTTGTTCCCTCTGCCCATGCAGTTCCATTAAAATTCACAGTCAGATTCTCCAATACGGGATTAAAGGTATCTGTGATCACGACACCGGTAGCTGCATCTGCTGCCGTATTCCCCAGATTCTGTATCAGGAACGTATACGTCAATGTTCCATTCTCTGTCACGGGTACGGGACTGACGGACTTTGTGATCGTAAGAAGCGGTCCGCTTACCGCATTTACTGTCTCGTTCACAGTAACAGGAGTGACCCCTGCCCCGGCAATCGTCGCCGTATTCGTAATGGAAGCCTCTGCTGCCAGCGGTGCATAAGAGTTCACCTCAGCCTCATAGGTAAGTGTCACATTACCTCCCGCAGGCACGGTAATTCCCGTGATTGTCAGAGGAGGGCCTGCCGTTACAGCCGGTGTTGCCTGTAAAATTCCGTTTGCATAGTATTTTACGGTCCCCGGAATATACGTCAGAGGTGTCAGTTCTCTAGTATTAAACAAATACTCTCCCAGATTATCCGTTACTGTAATTCCATTAAATGCTGTAGTGCCTGAGTTCACAATGCTGATCACATACGTCACATTTTCATTCTGCCCGTAGGTATCACGCACTGCTGTCTTGGTTGCAGACAATACCTCCGTGATCTCACCCACTGCTATATTGGAGTTTGTAATCTCATTTCCATAGCGAAGCTGTGCCTGGTTCGTAAATCTAGCCATATATTTTTGTATCCTTTCATTGTATTTGGATTTACTATAATATATGACTGTTTTTAAGAAAGTTGACGGATTCTGTCACCGCATTTCTTGACTTTCCTCTTCCACCTCCGTATGATGGAATCACAAGCATTCGCTTGCGCTGCCCCAGAAAACAATGAGGATTCAACATGAAGAAAAAAGTATTTAACATCATCCAGATCGGTGACAAAAGTAACCGTCTGAGCCGGCTCTTTGATATTTTTATTGCTATCGTTATCTGTGCAAATATTCTGGTGACTTTTCTGCAAACCTTTGATGAGCTTGCTCTTTTATTTCCGATATTTCACGTGGTCGAGGTTATCACTATTCTGATCTTCTGTGTGGAATATATCCTGCGGATCTGGACTGCGGACTATCTATATCCTGATAAAAGCGAGTTCCTCTCCCGGCTGCGGTTTCTGATCTCCTTCGACGGCATTATCGACCTGCTGACAATTTTACCCTTTTTCTTCCTGTCCGGCATGGTCATCTTCCGGATGCTGCGGGTGGCGAGGATCTTCCATCTGTTCCGCCTGAATGCACGGTATGATTCCTTCAATGTCATCACTACGGTACTGTATGAAAAACGCAATCAGATCATTTCCTCCGTATTTATCGTACTGATCCTGATGCTCGCCAGCAGTCTGTGCATGTACAGCGTGGAGCATGATTCCCAGCCGGAAGTATTCCGCAATGCCTTCAGCGGCATCTGGTGGAGCATGTCAACGCTGCTCACCGTGGGCTACGGTGACATCTATCCCATCACCACGCTTGGGCGGATCATGGCGATCTGTATTGCCTATCTCGGTGTCGGTGCCGTGGCTATCCCCACCGGTATCATCAGTGCCGGCTTCGTGGAACAGTACCAGCGCAAAAGCAGTCTCTCTAATATTAAAGAGGCAGATATTCATGAGATCGCCGAGATCTTTGTAGATAAACGCTTCGCCGGCAAATCCGTGGAAGAAATGGAAGAGGCAGAACAGGTCACGATCTTCCTCATTCTGCGGGAGGATCTGTCCATTCTGCCTCAAAAAGATACGATATTAAGGTTAAATGACATCATTGTCATTCGTGGGGAGCATTCCTAATCTGCTTCCGTCGCTGCAGTTTCCTTTTCCACAGTCTCCACAGCTTCCGTGGTTTCTGTCTCTGCAGTTTCTGTTTCTGCAGTCTCCGTCGCTTCGGTAGTTTCTTCCACCAGATCCTCCAGTGTATAGTTGAATCCGGTCACCACGTTGGTGGCCACGACATACACTTTCATTTCAGAAGGAAATGCAATGTAGTACTGGCTGGTCATGGAATTCAGATTACCGACATTAATGATCACGCTGCGATCTGCAGTCTCGTACTGAATGGTACGATCCGGATCCGCCAGTCCGTACTGTGACATATCCGTCACATTTCCAATCACCTGATCTGCCTTTAACGGTGCCACCTTCAGGATCATCGCCTTGATCCGATCCTGGTTCAGATTCAGGGAATGATCGTCCGCATAGTACCATGTTTCATCCTCTTTTTCAAAGGCATAGGTCTCTCCCTCATATACATAGCGGAAGCTGGTAATATCATCGGAGTTCACATCCAGCACCGTCTCCTGTGTATCCTCGGTAGTGGACGTCGCGGATGCTATATTTTTATTATACTGTCGGATGCCCAGGAATACTGCCGCCAGCACCACCAGTGCCAGCAGCATTCCGATCATCTGTCTTTGTTTCTTTTTCATATCTATAACTCACGCCTTTCCCAATTATTTCTTCCGTCTGCGGAACCAGATCACAAATCCGGCGATCATACAACCGACGGGAAGGATCATGGTAACCAACAAGCCCAACAACAGAATCTGTGCGGAATCCACTAGCAGATTAGAGACCTCATAGCTTTTTACCGGAATGGATACCGATGTCTCATGGTCTGTCATCCCACTGAATGTATTGGTGAACAAAGTCAGGTTCGCACCGCTGACGACAGAATTTGCATCATCCGTGAACAGCTGCTCGCAACCGTACACGACCAGTGTCGCATCCCCATCATCCAAAGTCTTTACTGCCTCAACACCTAATGCGAAGGGACCATTCATATCATTTTCACTCTGTGAAAAATCCTGTGTATTGTTGACATCCTGTTTTGCAAAAGAGCTGTCGGAGGTGCTCAGGAATACATCATAGGTAATATCACCGGTGGCTGTCTCGTCGGTACTTACTTCCTCCGGGACGATGATGCCCTGAGAATACGGCAGAAACAGATATTTTCCGTAGGTGCCTGAGGTATAGCTGTCAGAGCTCTGTGTCGGCAGGATATAATACGGACTTCTGTAGTAGCCGTTGGAATCATTCTCCACTACCAGTCCTTTGGCAATGCTCAGATTCATGTAGCTTAAGATAGCATCTATATTGGGTGTCTCCTCATCGGTATAACCGGTCACCAGGATGACCTTACCGCCATTATCCAGATAATCGATCACCTTATCCTTGTCATCGG
>ENA-OPCM01002374-OPCM01002374.1-human-gut-metagenome-genome-assembly--contig:-NODE-2374-length-10846-cov-4.620888_pt1 | contig 10846 bp, 8 predicted proteins | sample MGYA00241252_ERZ501484 | MGnify/ENA primary metagenome ERZ501484 (study PRJEB25962, sample SAMEA2042583) | human gut metagenome | biome: human gut; feature: human-associated habitat; material: faeces...
AAGCTCTTGGCTTCTGTAATGGAGGCCAAGAGCTTTTTGCATCTTGTTTTGTAAGAGGAAAGAGGTTACAATAATAGAAAAGAAAGCGTATATCAGTCGAATAAGGTGGTAGGCCTATGAAGTTTTTTGAAGCGGTTCCAAGCGAACTTTTCTCGCCGCTGGCTTCGCCCAACCGTATTTTATATGCGGATGCACTGGACGTACTGTACGCAGCATACCAAGAAAACCTGAAAATACGGGAAGATGTCTTGTATTCCATGCTGCGCGGCAGGCTGGAGCAGGAACTGGCGGATGCTACGTTTGAAGATGAAGACATTGACGAAGAGGAACTGAGGGATATCTCTGGCCGCGCTCGTTTTTTGATCCGCAAGCTGTGTAGTAAGGGGTGGTTTGAGAAAGAACGCGGGGACGACTTTGAAGAGTACATCACGATTCCTAATTACAGCAGTCGCCTGCTGGAACTATTTCATCAACTCAGGGATGATAGTCCGGCTCGTGGATATTCCTATGTGTTCGGAACTTTCTCAGTCTTAAAGACCGCCGACGACAGCAACAATGCTTACGATAAAATGACGGCTCTCTATAGTGCCTACGATAACACAACGGCGCTGATTAGCTTGTTGCAAATGGTCTATCATAATGTGAAGCATTATTTTCAGACGCAGATCGATATGCAGGATGTCAACCAGGTGCTGGCTGCACACTTTAACGACTTCGGACAAAAGGTTGTGGAGGCATATATCCGTCCGCTGAAAATCAAAGATTCAGTGCCGAAGTATCGTGTGCCCATTCAGTCTGTGCTTAGGCGCTGGGAAGAGGATGATACCTTGCTGATGGCGATGGCAAATGAAGCATTGCGTGATAAGCGGGGCAAGACATTGGAAGACTGCCGTGCCGATCTGCTGAGGAAAATTTTCTGGATCGAAGAACGCTATGACAATTTAGAGAAGGACTATCTTGAGGAAATTGATACGCAGGTCCGGCGCTATACCAGGGCAGCAACACAGAAAATCGAGAACCTGACGAACCGAGATCAAAGCGTGCGCGGCAATTTGAATGTTTTGCTGACGGCACTGTCCAGAAACCGCAGGGCGTCTGAGCTGGTGGACCAGATACAACCGGCATTTCAATTGTATGAGCAGTCTTTTTTGTCAGAAAAAAGTCTGTGGTACCGTAAGCGCCCCGAAAAACGGACAAAAACCGCGTCGGTGCTGATACAAGATGATCAGGCACTGAATACGGAAGAACAGGTCAGAGCGGCACAGTTACTGCAATCGAAATATGGCCGGGCAGCAGTAAATGCTTACGTGCAGGGATGGCTGGGAGACGCTGACATTCGTTGCTCGGAGGAGCTCTCGCTTGAAGAAGACAAGGATTATATCATGAGTTTGCTGGCAATCCTTGGAAGCAAGGATGCATCTGCCGGTTATGTGGTCCAGGAACTCGGTGGCATTTTTTGCAAAAATGGCTATTCGATCCCGCAAATGCAGATCCGGAGGAAGGAGAAGAAGCCGTGAATTTTGATTTTGTTACCAATGCAACGGCAAAAGAACTGGAACAATTCAAATCTGTCTGCAATCAGCTGCTCAGCCGCACATACATTGTGCGAACCATCTACCAGCCGGGAAAAGGCAGGGTGGATAACCCAGACTATCTTTTTCTATCACGGCACTATGAGGCTGTACAGGAGTACCTGAGCCTGCTGGACTGGGATTTGCGCAGGGATGAACTGAACGGATACTTTTATGTGTTGAACACAGACGAGGCTAACCGTTGCAACCTCAATAAAAAAGAAACGGCGATTTTGCTGGCATTACGGCTGATCTACGAAGAAAATATGGAGCGTTTGGGTTTGGAGCAGGATGCCGTGTGTACTGTGCGGGATGTGCTGGAAAAAGTGGTGACCGACTATCCCGTTTTTCCGGCTAAGCCGAATATGGAAGAGGTCAAACGCGCGTTTACGGTACTGGAAAACCATTCTGTGATTCAAAGACTGGAAGGAAAATTCAACCAGGGCAGCTGCAGGATCGCAATATTGCCCACCATTCTCTCTGCGGTCTCCAGCGAAAAGCTGAACTTGGTGGTGTCTGTTTTGAAAAAGGAGGAAACAGATGAAGAAGCTGAAGAAGATCCTGCTGATCAACTGGCTCTATTTTAGTAAGGAACTGATTGAAGTGGGCGACATCAATTTCCTGACCGGCAAGAACGGCGCCGGAAAGTCAACGGTCATCGATGCACTGCAGATCGTACTGCTGGGCGAGACAAATTCCCGCAATTTTAATCAGGCAGCCAACGAAAAATCGCAGCGCACATTGGAAGGCTATCTGCGCGCCGACATGGATGATAACAGCCCGTATTCCCGCCGTGGTAAGGACTTTTCTACCTATATTGTCTGCGAATTTCAGGATGAGATGGAGGGCAGCAGCTTTGTGACGGGCGTTACCTTTGACTGCCGCAACGATGGAAGTTACCGTGATACATTCTTTATTTACACGGGGACACTGCCGGAAAATTGCTTTATTGAGCAGGGCGAGGCAATGGAGACTTCTGCACTTCGCCGTTTTTTGAAGCAGAACTATGCACGGGCAGAATTTTACGATACTCAAAAAGAGTATCGCCACAACATGCTTGCAAAGTGGAACGTCCACAACGAGCAGGTCTTACGGATGATGAAGAAGGCTGTTTCGTTCCGGCCAATTGTGGATATCCAAAAATTTATTACGGAGAACATCTGCGATATTCCGGATAAACCCAATATTGAGCTGATGCAGCAAAACATCCGGGATTATAAACGGCACGAATTGCTGGCGCAGCGTCAGCAGGAAAAGCTGGATGCACTGCAGCAAATCAGCAGGCTGTATCAGGAGATGAACCAAGCCATAGACCGCTGCCAGATCCAGAAGTTTCTGGTACGGTGGGCCGAAAAAGAAGCTGCGCAGACAGAGATCGACCAGAGGGAATTGGAACGAACTGAATGCAAGGAGAACCTTGCAAATGTGAATGAGCAACGGGAGGAGCTTGAGCGGCAGATCGAACAGAAAGAAACGCGCCGCAGTGAGCTGGAGCTGGCCTGCAGGCAGAGCAATGTTTTTCAGGAGGAAGAACGTCTGCTCAACATGGAAAAGAATCTGAAAGATGAGCAGAAAAAGCTGGAACAGGGTCTGCAAAATCTTGAAGTGGAGATTAAGCGGGAAGCACGGCATTTGCAGAGATTCTGTGGGGAGATACAAGAACTGGAACCGGAAGAACTTCTCATACCGGTGCAGGAAGCGGCGAACACTGCGCAGAAAGCATATGCTGTATTTACTGGTGACGAGAAGGGATTGTTTGCCCGGCCTGTGGAATTGTTTGAAACGGGGCAGCAGGCAGTGGCCGAATTGTCGGATGCTGTCCGCAGTGCGGCTCATAAAACAGAGGATCGTATTGCAGAGCTGAAGAAGCAAGCCGCCCAGAAAAGTGCGGTGCTTGCAAATCTGCGCAGGAACATAAAAGATTATCCCCATGGACTTCTGCTGTTCAAAGACCGGCTGGAAAAGGATCTGGCGGATAAAACGGGGCATGCGGTTCCCGTTTATATTCTGGCTGATATGCTGGAAATGGCAGATGAGCGCTGGCGTGGAGCGGTAGAAGGCTACCTAAATAACCAGAAATATTATCTGCTGGTGGAGCCGGGACGTTATCAGGATGCACTTAACATTTACGACCGGCTGAAGCAGGAAGCAGAGTACCGTGCGTTTGGTCTGGTAGATATCGGAAAACTGCGGGAAAAAGAAACACTTCGCCCGCTGCCCGGCAGTCTGGCAGAAAAGGTGGAGACAGAAAACAAGCTGGCACGCAGCTATGTGGACTATCTTCTGGGTCGGGTGATATGCTGCGACACGGCAGAACAGTTGCGCTGCTATAAGACGGCAATTACGGCAGAAGGAATGCTGTATCAGGGTTATGTGGCCCGCGCACTTCGGAAGGACCGGATGGAAGACGCATTCATCGGGCGGCGTGCGGTACAGCTCCGCATCGACCATCTGGAAAAGGAACTGGCTTGTCTGCAGGAAGAGCTGCGGCATTGGCAGCCGCTCCAGAAGCAGCTGACCGGCCTGCCGGATCCGCTTTTTACCCAAAGATTTGTCCGAATCGATGTGGCGCAAAAGCAGGAGGACTACCAGCGCGTCCAGACGATCATCAAGGAAATCGCAGAAGTCAAAAACCAGCTTTCCCAGCTGAATCTGTTCTGGTTGGATGAGCAGCGGCGCATCATTGAACAGTTGAAAGAAGAGATCCTTGCATTCAATAAGGAAAAAGATGCGAAAAATGTGCAAAAAGGGAAGTTGGAAGGCCGCATCCATCAGCTGGAATATGAGATCTTGCCGGAAAAATACCAACGGTATGAGGCCATCGAAGATGTTTTGAACGAGGAGTTCACGAAGGAATACCGAGAAACCATCGGCGTTCCCCGCTATCGGCAGGAGCTTGTCCGCTTGAAAAAGGCAGATGTCATCCGCAAGAACTTTGGCGACAGTTTGGCGCAGAGCACAAAGGCGATGGACGGGGCTCAGAAGAACCTGTTTGCAGCACGCAGAGAATATGCAGAACGGTTCAAACCCTGTGCATTCCAGATCGAGGTGATGGATAACACCGAATACGAGGAAGAACGGCGTACTCTGCAGGAAAGCGAGCTGCCCCGATACAAAGAAAAGATCCGGGCGGCACGGGAAAGCGCAATGGAGCAATTCCAGAACGATTTCCTTGCCAAACTGAAATCCAGCATCGACCAGGTGCAAGAACAGGTGCACAATCTGAACAAGGCCCTGCGCCAGGCACAATTTGGCACAGACAAGTACCAATTCCGCGTAGGGCCAAACCCGGATTATCTGGATTACTATAACATGATCACGGCAGATGAACTGATGGAAGGCGAATCCGGTCTATTTGCACTGCCCTTTCAGCAAAAATACGGCCCATTGATCGAAAAACTGTTCAGCCAGATCACAATGGCAGACGATACGCAGCTCAATGCCCGCAAACAGAGCGAACTGCAGGAGAATATCGTCCGCTATACAGACTTCCGGACGTATCTGAAGTTTGATTTGGAAACGACCGATCAGAACGGTTCCAAGCAGCTGCTTTCTCAAACACTGAATATGAAGTCTGGCGGCGAAACACAAACGCCATTCTATATTGCGGTGCTGGCCTCGTTTGCCCAGCTGTACCGCGTCAACGACGCTACCCGTTTTGGTAATACGGTGCGTCTGGTGGTGTTCGATGAAGCTTTCAATAAAATGGATAGTGACCGGATCACGGAGAGTGTACTCCTTCTCCGAAAGATGGGGCTGCAGGCAATCATCTGTACGCCGCCGGATAAGGTCTCGGACATTATGCCCATTGCAGACCGCACATTATTAGTGGACAAATCCGGATACCGGATGCATATTATTCCATTTGGAAAGGAGATGCAGAATGAAGGAAGCACAGGTGATCCTGAATCGTCTGCTGGATAAGTTTGAAAACAGTAAGCATCTTTCTGAACCCAACACATCCAGACGTCGGGTAATGCTGCGCATTGATAAAAGGGAGCTGCCGGAGTATCAATACGAAGATGCGGTGGTTCGGGATGCTTACAATATTGCAGCGCGGGAGCTGGAGCAGCAGGCTTTGGTGCGTCTGGAATGGGCGAGAAAGCAGAGTGTTCTCTCCTGCATTGTGCTGGATCTGGAACGGGTCGCACAGTGCTATGAATGCGCCGACAGAGTGCATCCGCGAAAAAAGGCAGAAGAGGTTGCAAATATCATCATGCAGAAGCTGGCAGACAATCCCGTTCCATGGATCGCGGCATGGAGGGATGCTGTATGTGCTCAGGTGCGGAACAGCATGAAAGTGCCGATGTATTGCAGAGAAAACGACGGTCTGCTGCAGGAGCTTTTGCTCACGTTTCAACGGTATGCGGAGCTGTCCGGCAGTGTGACGATGCGTGCATTCAGCAGCCAGTGTTTTCACGATACCAAGTATTTTGAGCGAAATGTACGGGAACTGTTTCTTACCATTGCACGAAAGTACAATACCCAACTGGCGGCGGCCTGTACAGAAGCGGAACTTGGTGAGCGGGATCAGCTTGCATTTCTGGGAATCTATGCCCGCCCGGAGCTTTACGAACTCTCGGGCGATTGCGCAATCTGCTTGAAGAAGGGAAAACTACGGCTCAGCGCAGCAGAACCTTATGGATTGGCTTTGCCCAGTACACTTGTGTCAGAGATTGTGGACATTGAACTGAAAAACATCTGCTGCATTACCTTTATCGAAAATAAAACGAACTATGATGAATATTTGCTGGCGGAAAAACAGCCGGAAGAACTTGTTGTTTATCACGGCGGCTTTCTGAGCCCGCGGAAGAAAAAACTTTTTGAAAAACTGGCTGCTGCGGCAGGGGAAACCATGCAAATTCGATTCTGGGCAGATATTGATCTGGGCGGTTTTTGCATGTTTGAAAACCTGCAAACGGTGTTCCCACAGCTTGAACCCATGCGTATGGAAGGGCGCTTTGTGGAACAGTACCACAAAAATGGCCTGAAGCGGCCGGAGCAGTATCTGAAGAAGCTGAAGGAAGAGCGGAATGCGGGAAGACATACGCTGTTTGTTGATGCAATTGATAAGATTTTGCAATATGGGGTCACAATCGAACAAGAAACATTTCTGGAGTAGAATTCATGCGAAGATAAAAACGCTTGTTGACCTATAAAAACGTACTATTATTCTTTTCAACGCCCTGCAATTTTGGAACCCGCCCAGACTGCAATTAAGTCTCCCCGGAAATAAAATCTGGTAGGACAAAGAAGATAAAAGCTCTTGGCTTCTGTAATGGAGGCCAAGAGCTTTTTGCATCTTGTTTTGTAAGCGGAAAGAGGGTACAATGATAGCAGAAGTACGCACATCAATGAGGTGATACTATGCTGAACATTTTTTACGGTGATATGAAGGAAGCGGTGTACAATACGGCTTCTTATTTCAAATACGATTACGAGGAAGACTGGATCGTTGACCCGATGGTCAAGGAAATGATTCAGGACGTGGATAAGTCTACCGTTATCGACAGTGGTGTAATTGACAGCCCGGTCTTGGGTAAAATTCCACCGATTGGTTTGTCTGGTGGCGTAAAGACACTGATTTTGGTAAAGTTTGAGCCGGAGAAAGTGTTCAACGCATCGACTTGTGGCGACAACTGTGCAAAGTGGCTGCTCAAAATTGCAGAGCAGGAGGATCGCACAGTGAATTTGCGTCACCTGATGGATTTTGGCAAAAAGCCGTTTACAATAAAAGTGCTGAATACGAATCAAATCGTTCACAGTATGGAAGAACTGATCTTATCCGCAGGTGAGTTTGTGTAAAGGGGCTGACAGAAATGAAAGGCATTCATAAAGTGGTCGTTGGCACAAAGTACCTGAAATATGAATTTGAACTGCGACGCAACCTGACCATCATTCGCGGGGATAGCGCAACGGGTAAAACGACCCTCGTGGATATGATTCGTACCCATATGAACGATGGAGAAAGTGGGCCGGTCACTCTAAATTGTGATAAAGGTTGCTATGTGGTAGAAGGAAATCTTTGGAAGGGACAGCTCAACAACATTCAGGACAGCATTGTTTTTATCGACGAAGGAAACGAGTTTGTCAAGACCAAAGATTTTGCGCGTGCGATTCAGCAGACGGATAACTATTATGTTATCGTGATCAGAGAGGGTTTGCCAGCCTTGCCATACAGTGTGGAAGAAGTGTATGGTATCCGAACCTCTGGAAAGTATGGGGCATTGAAACAGAGTTATCATTCGTTCTATCGAATTTACCCGGATAGTACGACTGAGAATATTAAGCCGGAGAAAATTCTGACCGAGGATAGCAATTCGGGTTATCAGTTTTTTGACGCGGTCTGTGCAGAGCATCAAATACAGTGTGATACTGCAAATGGAAAGTCCAATGTGTTTTCCTATTTGAAGGCTCATAGGAATGAAAAAATTCTGGTGATTGCAGATGGTGCAGCATTTGGCCCGGAGATGGACAGAGTGCTGCAGTTGGTGCAGACAAGAGAAAAGCTGGCACTCTATTTGCCGGAATCTTTTGAGTGGTTAGTACTTTCTTCTGGGATCCTGAAAGATACAGAGATTGCACAGATCTTGCAGACACCGTCTGACTGCATCGATAGCAAGGAATATTTTAGCTGGGAGCGTTACTTTACGGCGCTTCTGACGGAGAAAACGGCGGGAACATATCTGAATTATACTAAGAAAACGCTGAATGAGGCCTATCTGAGGGATGGTGTGAAAAACGCGATTTTGGGACAGATGCAGAAAGTCGAATTGAAATAAAATCAAAAGAAAGTGGAATCGTAATGAGGACGCAGTATACATTAAAGGTTTATCCGGCAGGGCTTGGGCGCAGCGTATACAGAACGATAACCATCTGTGGTACGGATACACTGGATCAGCTCTGCATGGCGATTTTGAATGCATTTGATTTTACGGCAGAGCATCTGTATGAATTTTGCATGGACAACAAGATGTACAGCGAAGACTGCTATCGATTCAATCCGATGGAAGATGACCTGTTTGACGAAGATGATGCAGAAGGAACCGATATTGCATTGGATGAACTGGGGCTGATCGAAGGACAAAAATTCTCGCTCCATTATGACTTTGGCGATGATTGGATGTTTGCCATCTGTGTGATGAAAATAGAAGAAGTAAAAAGACATCGCAAGCCGATGCTGCTCGGTTCAAAAGGAAGCGTTGAGCAGTACCCGGAGGGAGAAGAATGATGCCCAACGCTCTGTAATTTTGGCACTCGCTCAGGCTGCTATTAAAAACCCAAGAGCATAAGGATTTTATGGCGAATTATCGTTAAAAATCAAGTATAAAATAAGGCTCATGTATGAGGTGAATTGCGTTTAACACGGGGGCGCTTCCCAGAAGCATCACAGATACACCTCCACAGTCAGGTCGATCCACGCTGCACGACGGAACTGGTGGGGCATCTTGTTGGCTTCTCGGTAACGCTTGGCGGTTTCAAAGTCGATGGTGAAGGTGAGGAGGGGCTTTTCCGATACAGCCATCAGATTGGTGCGTTCCTCTTTGGACTTCTTGCAGCCGGTGTTCAGCTTCCAGCGGTAGGAGTAATCGGCAAAGGGGGTGACCACTTCAACGAACTGGTCGATCAATTCGGGAGCAAGACGGGCACCGTGCACATCGACCTTCTGAGAGAGAAAATCGTAGATTGCTTTCAGGTCCGAAGAAACCGTCTGCGGTTCGGGCGCAGGGGAGAGGGCTTTCAACTCCTGCTCTAAGCGGGCAATCTCGTCATCTGCCTGTTTGCAAAGGGCTTGATATTCTTCTCGTGGCAGTTCGCCGTCTGCACGCATGGCAGCGTAGTTCAGCTTGCGTTTTTTGATTTTTTCGATCTGGCTCTGAATCGGTGCAGCGGACATTCGTGTGGCGGCTTTTCCGTTCTGGCAGCTTTCGATCATCTTGCAGGCACGGAGAATGGCTTTATTCTGATTGCCCCAGACCTTTTCAAAGATCTTCTTCGCCATCAGCTCCAGCTTCCACTCCGGGATAGAAATGGCATCACAACTGAGCTGTTCGGTCATGTTGTGCTCCAGAACGAAGGAACGGGTCGGGTTGACGGTTCGCATATTGCATTGGTAGCCAAAGACCGGCGTTCCGTCCTTCAGTTTACGCCAGTTGAAAATGCGGTAGGAAGAACCGCAGCGGCAACGAAGTTTTGCGACCCATAAATATTTGGTGCTGTCAATGCCCTTGCGTCGTGTTTCTCCATCAGGAAGACGCAGATTGACAATACGGCTTTTACGGATGCGCTCACATTCATGCCAGAGGGCTTCTGATACGATGGGTTCGAAGTTTCCTTTTACATAGACGAAGGAGGTTTCATCCAGATTGTTGATGCGTTTCTTTTCAAGATAGTTGTTGACCTTGGACTTGTTGTAGCAGACATAGCCCATATACGTTGCGTTACGAAGGATACGGCTGATTTTTGTACAGGACCAACTGACGTTTCCGTGCCCATCCTTGCGGCCCAGCCGGGAAAGTTCATTGACGATCGCCTTTTCCCCGTAGCCCTGCGAATAGAGCGTGAAAACCATTCGTATGGTTGCAGCCTGTTCCTCGTTGATAACGTATGTACGGTTGACCTTAATCACCCACCAGGTCATGAATGGTAGTAACGACCTTTGCCATGCGCTCCAGACCGCTCCCCTGCGCGAGACCCAGCCGGACGGCAGCCGCCACCCCTTCGACCAGTTCATCACCGCCAAGACCCCCGCAGGCCGCTGGGGTGAGCCGGACGACATGGTGGGCCCCTGCGTGTTCCTTGCAAGCCACGCTTCCGACTTTGTGAACGGTCAGATCCTGTACGCCGACGGCGGCATTCTGGCTTACATCGGCCGTCAGCCCAAGTAAAGCCATTTGGGCCCTGCGTCTTCTTTAACCTTCCGACCAGACAGCTCTGTGCAGACCAAGATCTGCATGGGGCTGTCTTTTTACGAAGCGGCAAGCAGCCTTTCCTACAAAACTTTGCTTCATGTCAACTCATGTTAAAATGTTCCAATTTCATGTCAAATTGGTAACAGTTCCTGTTTCATCGTTCAAAATGTACATAGGCGTCTTGATTTTTTGTCGAAATTCCCGTATAATCGTCTTCATCATCCATCACACCCTGTTGGTTGATCTGAATACGAAGAAATTTCAAAGGAGTATATTTCACATGAAACTCAAGAACATTGCGATCGTTGCTGCCGCTGCAGCACTGGCTGTTGGCATGACCGCCTGCGGTTCTTCTGCATCCTC
>ENA-OPCM01002386-OPCM01002386.1-human-gut-metagenome-genome-assembly--contig:-NODE-2386-length-10793-cov-1.688396_pt1 | contig 10793 bp, 7 predicted proteins | sample MGYA00241252_ERZ501484 | MGnify/ENA primary metagenome ERZ501484 (study PRJEB25962, sample SAMEA2042583) | human gut metagenome | biome: human gut; feature: human-associated habitat; material: faeces...
CTCTTACCGGATAACCGCTTACCTTAATCTGTCCCTTATCTACATCATAGAATCTCATAAGAAGGTTGATCATTGTGGTCTTACCGCATCCGGTAGGACCTACGATAGCAACTCTCTGACCGGGTTTTACCTGCAGGTTAAAGTTCTGGATCAGCTTCTTCTCCGGTACATACTGGAAATATACATCCTTCAGATCTACGTTGCCCTGAGCCTCTTCTAATACTCTTGCATCCGCGGCATCGGGCACCTGGGGTTCCTCGTCGATCAGTTCGAAGATACGTCCGGCACAGACAAAGGCATTCTGCAATTCCGTTACCACGCCGGAGATCTCGTTGAAGGGTTTGGTGTACTGGTTCGCATAGCTTAAAAAGCAGGACAGACGACCTACGCTGATACCGCCTTTGATCGCTACGAGCGCACCGAACACACCGACACCGGCATATACCAGACTGTTAACAAAACGGGTCGCCGGGTTCGTAATGGAGGAGAAAAAGATAGCTTTCAGAGAGCATTTCTGCAATCTGCCGTTGATCTCTCCAAACTTGCTCTTCACCGCTTCTCCTCTGGAAAAGGTATTTACAATCTTCTGGTTGTCGATCATTTCCTCGATCAGGGAGGTCTGCTCGCCTCTGGTCTCGGACTGCTCCTTGAACATGGAGTAGGTCTTGGTTGCAATGAATTTTGCCACCAGGAAGGATACCGGAGTGATACATACTACTACCAGTGTGATGGGCACATTGGTCACCAGCATGAATCCCAACGTACACAGGATCGTCAGTGCACCGGTGAATAACTGGGTAAATCCCATCAGCAGACCGTCCGCGAAAGTATCCACGTCCGCAATGACACGGCTCACGATATCACCGTAAGCATGGGCATCCAGATATTTTAAGGGCAGGATCTCCAGCTTCGCAAAAGCATCCGTACGGATATCCCGGATCACATGATAGGTAATATAGTTGTTGCAGGTGTTCATGATCCACTGGCCTACTGCTGTGATGATCATTGCAATGGCAATTTTTTTCATAATGGCAAAGATACCGGCCATATCTACCTGTCCCTTGCCGATGATCAGATCCACCGCATTACCTGTGAGGATAGGGATATATAAGGTCAGTAATACAGTCAGACCTGCTAACAACAGGGAGAGTACCAGTGCCGGTGTATATTTGCGAATATATTTCAACACCCGCTTCATCGTCTCTTTGTTATTTTTCTTCTGCATTACCGAACACCTCCTCTCTGTTCAGGGTACTGGGAATAATAGATCTCCTGATATACGGTGCAATCCTTTAACAACTCATCATGGTTTCCCATACCTGCGATCTCTCCATCATCCAGAACGATGATCTTGTCCGCATGGCGGATGGTGGAGGCACGCTGGGATACGATAAAGGTTGTGGTCTTATCTTCCAAAGTACGAATTGCTGCACGGAGTTTTGCATCCGTTGCATAGTCCAGTGCGGAGGCACTGTCATCCAGGATCAGGATCTCGGGATTTCTGACCAAGGCTCTTGCGATCGTCAGACGCTGTCTCTGTCCACCGGAGAAGTTTTTACCGTTCTGTGCCACAGTTGCATCTAATTTTCCGGGCTTACCGTCTACCACTTCCGATGCCTGTGCCAGTTCCAGTGCTTTCCACATCTCCTCTTCGGTAGCATCCGGCTTTCCCCACTGGAGATTGCTGCGGATCGTTCCCTTGAACAGAACTGCCTTCTGCGGTACGACACCGATGCGTCCACGCAATTCCTCATCACTCATGGTCCGGATATCTCTGCCTTCCAACAGGATCTCACCTTCTGTCGCCGGATAGAAACCGGGGATCAGATTCACCAGGGAGGTCTTACCGGAACCGGTACCTCCGATGATACCTACGGTATCGCCACGGTTTACGGTGAAGTTCATATCCTGCAAGGTAGGTGCTCCGGCTCCCTGATAAGTCAGGGATACATGTTTGAAGTCTAAGAAAGGTGCGCTCTTATCTACCTTATCCGCCAGTTTCTGATCCTGCGCTCCCACATATGCAGCATCTGCGCCGATATCGAAAACGGAAGCTACACGTTCTGCACATGCCAACGCCTTGGTCATGGTCACGATCAGGTTTGCCAGCTTCACCAGCTCTACCAGGATCTGGTTCATGTAGTTGATGATCGCTACCACCTCACCCTGGCTTAAGTTACCGATATTGACCTGTACGGCACCGGTATAAATCAGAGCAATGATGGCTCCGTTTACAATGATATAGGTCACAGGATTCATGCAGGCGCTGATCTTGCCCACGAAGATCTGCATGGCCGACAATGCTTCGTTATTCTCCCGGAAGCGGTCCGCTTCCTTTGCTTCCTGATGAAACGCACGGATGACACGGACACCGGTCAGGTTCTCTCTGGTAATGCCCAGCACCTGATCCAGTTTGGACTGCACCTTTTTGTACATGGGAATCGTGGATAAAATAATACCGAATACCACAACGGACAATAATGGAATTGCCACCACGAAGATCAGTGCACATTTCACATCAATGGTAAATGCCATGATCATGGCACCGAATACGATGATCGGGGAACGTAAGAACAGACGTAAGGTCATATTGATGCCGGACTGCACCTGGTTCACATCACTGGTCATACGGGTGATCATGGTGGAAGTTCCCGCCTTATCAATATCCGTAAAGCTCAGATCCTCAATATGATCAAACAATGCCTGACGCAGCTGGGTAGAAAATCCCACTGCCGCCTTGGCTGCGAAAAACTGTGCCGTAATGGACGAAGCCAGTCCCACTACGCCAAGGAGTAACAGGAGCAGTCCCATTTTCCCGATATAACCCATGTTCCGGTTGGAAATACCATAGTCAATAATATTTGCCATTACCAGAGGAACCAACAGTTCAAAAAATGCTTCCAGCAGCTTGAACAACGGTGCCAGGATAGACTCTTTCTTGTAATCCTTTAGGTACATCATTAATCGCTTCATAAAGTCCTCATTTCTATGCATTTTCTATGTTTTACTATTTCCCGTTTTCCTTGAATTTAACACTTCTGCTGTTCCGTAGCAGACCGCCAGCGAATACCCCGCTTCCAAAATCTGTTCCCGGAAGCAGATCTTCTTTTCCTTCCATCTGCGCTCGTCGGAAAAATCTTCTCCCACGACGCTGCCGATCCCCTGTCCGGTATATTTGCCGTAGGCTTCTTTTCTGCTCCACAAGCGGTAAAACAGCTCGGTCCGTTTCTCCACGCCCGTCTCCTGCAGCAGTTTCCACTCTGCCTTTGCGAAAAAACGCTCTGCCGTACGATCTTTGAAGGGGACCCATTTTTGGATATCCACTCCCACTTCTCCGTCGCTGACCCCACAGACCACATAGTCTCCGGAATGAGACAGATTAAATTTCTTCGGAAAATTTACAATCTGCGGTTTGCCCTGTTCTCCATATTCATAGGAAAAAGAGAAGGGGGGCGTCTGCTCTCTGAACATCCGCGCCTGCAGCACTGCAAGCAGTTCATCCTCTTCCAGGAACAGGATATCGGTATTCTCAATGCCTTCTATCAGATCCATTGCTATCTTTTGCAACAGCATTCCGGCGCCGAGACTGGCTGCTTTCGCTCCGGTCCCCTTTAACCGTTCTGTCTTGTTCCGTCGCACCGGATCCACACATTCCAATGCTTCCCGTAAGAAACTCTGTCTCGTCTCTTCCTCACAGGAATGCAGATGCAATACATAAATTCCTACAGCCATGTCCTTCTCCCGGCAGATCGCCATATCCATCCAACACAAAGGCTGTCGCATGAAAATTCCTGCGACAGCCTTATGATTATTCTTCCGGTTTTGCGGTGATCGCCAGATGCAGTTCGTCTAACTGCTTCTGTTCTACCGTACCCGGTGCTCCCATCATAATATCCATTGCGTTCTTGTTCATCGGGAAAGGAATGATCTCACGGATACTTTCCTCACCACAGATCAGCATGATCATACGGTCTACGCCGGGAGCGATTCCTGCATGAGGGGGTGCTCCGTAGCAGAATGCATTGTACATGGCAGGGAACTTAGCCTTCACATCGGCTTCACCTAAGCCCACCAGTTCGAATGCCTTGATCATGATCTCCGGATCATGGTTTCTCACCGCACCGGAGGACAGCTCTACACCGTTGCAGACCAGATCGTACTGGTATGCCAGGATCTCTAAGGGATCCTGATTGTTCAGCGCGTCCATACCACCCTGGGGCATGGAGAACGGGTTATGACAGAATTCCAGCTCTCCGGACTCCTCGCCGATCTCATACATCGGGAAGTCGACGATCCAGCAGAACTCATAGCAATCCTTCTTCATATGTTTCTCGCTGGCTGCACCCAACAGCTTTCTGTAGACACCTGCTGTCTTCTGTGCTTCCAGCTTCTTGCCTGCGGCAAGACCGACAAAGTCACCGTTCTTAAGACCTAATGCCTTGATGACTTCTTCCTTGCGGTCCTGTAAGAACTTGGAGATACCGCCTACGAACTCTCCGTTCTCATCTACGCGGAACCAGAAGCCCTTACGTGCAGTCTGTACCTCTACCTCTGCACAGATCGCGTCGATCTGCTTACGGGTAGCGGTGAAATCATCTACTACGATAGCCTTTACCGTCTGACCTTCAAAAGCAGCAAAGCCGCAGCCCTGCATTACTTCCGTAGCATCGGTCAGTACCAGATCAATACGCAGATCCGGCTTATCGGAACCGTACTTGTCCATAGCCTCCAGATAGGGGATGCGTACGAAAGGCGCTTTGGAAGCTTCTTTATAAATGCCGTACTTTTCAAATACGGGAGGCAGCACCTGCTCTACGATGGAGAATACATCTTCCTGGGAAGCGAATGCCATCTCCATATCCAGCTGATAGAATTCTCCGGGAGAACGGTCTGCTCTCGCATCCTCATCACGGAAGCAGGGAGCGATCTGGAAATACTTATCGAAGCCGGAAGCCATGAGCAGCTGCTTATACTGCTGGGGTGCCTGGGGCAGCGCATAGAATTTTCCTTTAAATTTTCTGCTGGGAACAATATAGTCTCTGGCGCCCTCGGGAGAAGAAGCACACAGGATCGGGGTCTGGATCTCCAAAAATCCCATGTCTGTCATCTTCTGGCGCAGATAACTGATCACCTTGGAACGAAATACAATGTTGTCCTTTACTTTTGCATTTCTAAGGTCAAGATAACGATATTTTAATCTCACATCTTCCCGGATCTCTTTAGACGTCTGGATCTCGAAAGGAAGCTGTTTATATACTCTTCCCAACACATCGATCTTGTGTGCTTCCAGTTCGATGGTGCCGGAAGGAATCTTCGGGTTGTAGGTCTCTTCGTCTCTGTGCTCCATGAGACCGGTTATGGACAGGCACATTTCCTTGGTGATGCCCTTTAAAAGCTCCGGCTTACGGATGACCACCTGTAATACACCGTACATATCCCGCAGATCGATAAAGGATACGCCGCCGTGGTCACGGATATTCTCCACCCAGCCTGCCACCTGCAAAGTCTGTCCGATCTGCTGTTCACTGATCTCTTTCATTGTTAAATCTCTGTACATATCGCACCTCCTGTTATATAGTGTCCCGAATGTGCGCTCCCTGTACAGCTTATTTTTGAATACAAAAAGCCCCGGGACATGTTAAAACATATCCCGGGACGAATCATCTAATCCGTGGTACCACCCGAATTGACAGGCGCCTTTGCCTATCCACTCTTGTCACTTAACGCGTGCAACGTGTCATCCTAGCTGCATGTGATATTCTGCAGTTCAGATCACCTGCTCCGGAGTGTTCCCTTCGCCAGCTTCCGCAAACAGCGCTCTCAGTCGGTGACGCTGTATTCCTGTCGTTTCCCTTGGCAAGAGTCTCTTTCATAGCATTTACAAAATAGTTTTTCAACTTAGGTTTATAATATGCGCACGAAAGAAATCTGTCAAGAACTTTTTTATTGTAACAGTTCAGCCATGGACATATCCAAGCGTAAAAATCATGCTTGCATGATTTTTCGGACGAATATGTTCATGAGATAAGCGCCGATTTATGAGCAAAGGTAGTCACGTAGTGACGCAAAAGCGTGTTAACGCGACTTTGCGAATGGTGCAGGCTGAACAGGATGTTAGTCACATGCATTCTTGAACTGATTCCAGATCTCCGCATGCAGATCCTCTGCCTCCTGGGAGATATTCTGCACGATCTCGCCCTCCGCAGCATCTTCCGGCAATACGATCATTTTCTTCATATCCTCGGAAATATACTCTTCCGCGGCTTTATTTGTGCAGTAATAGCCGATATATTCAAAGCATTTTGCCGCATTTTCCGGTTGGTTGATATAATCTAAAAATGCATATGCCGCATCTGCATTGGGTGCCTTCGCAGGAACAAACCCTGCCATGATACCGAATCCGAGACCTTCCTTCGGATATACTACCTCCAGGTCCGGTCTGGCCTGCAGTGCCGTGGACACCTGGGAAGTGTACAGAAATGCCGCTGCGACTTCTCCGCTGATCAGATAATCCTGCGTATTATTGTCATTGATCACACGGATGTTGGGAGCCAGTGTCAGCAGTTTATCTCCCGCTGCCCGGATCACATCCAGATCCTCTGTGTTAAAGGATTCTCCCATGGTCTTTAGAGTAATTCCATCAATGACACGGTAATTTGCAGTCAGTGCCACATTGTTTTCCAATTCCGGATTCCACAAATCTTCATATCCCGTAATCTTCACATCCGTCAGTCCCGGATCGTATACGATCAGAGGAATGCCCGCTCCGTAGGGCACAGTGTATTCATTCTGCGGATCATAGAACTGTGACATAAACACCGGATTCAGATTATCATAGCTGCTGATCCTGGATGTATCCAGCTTCTGTACCAGTCCCTCCTGTATCGCAAGTTCGATGATATAATCATCCGCAATGACCAGATCGTAATCACCGCCCTTGGTCTCCTCCAGCTTTGCCAGCATGTCTTCATCATAATCAAAGTTGGAATAATTGATCCGGATACCGGTCTCTTTTTCAAAACCGTCCAGGATCTCCTGAGGGAACATGCCATCCCAGGTATAGAGATTCAGTTCTCCCTTATCTTCTTTCCCGCCTGCTCCACAGCCGGTAAATAACGTGACCAGCATGATCGCTGCCAACAGCATTGCCAGCTTTTTCTTCATAATCTCCTCCTTCGATGCAGATTTTCTGCATCCGCTTCTATTTTCCCATGATGATTATAGGAATACACTCCCGCCAGACACAACAATATCACAAGCAGCATGACTGTTGCAAGTGCGTTGATCTCCGGTGTCACACCGGTCTTCAATTTCGTATAGATCTTCACCGGCAGAGTATTGACCTTCGGTCCGGTGACAAATATGCTGATCACCACATCATCGAAAGACATAGCAAATGCCAGCAGTACTCCCGACAGGATCGCCGGCAGGATCTGCGGAAGTATCACGTCCCGGAATACCTGCCATTTCGACGCTCCCAGGTCCAAGGCCGCTTCTTCCAGGGAATGGTCCATTCCCACCAGCCTCGCCCTTACCATCGTAAAAATATACGGCACGCAGAATGTAGTATGGGCGATCACCAGCGTGATCATACCGAATGGCAGACCCATCAGTGAAAATACGGACAAAAATACCATGCCCAGAATGATCTCCGGGATCATGATCGGCAGGGTAGACACATAAGCCACAGCCTCATTCAGTTTTCTCTTCCTGCGACTCATCCCCAGTGCCCCCGAAGTACCGATCAGCACAGCGAAGGTACAACTGAGCACCGCCAGGATCAGGCTGTTAATCAGCGCTTCTCCCAGATCTCTGTCCCGGAATAATTCCCGGTACCACTTCAGGGAAAAGCCTTCCCACACAGAGGTCAGTTTGGAGGCATTAAAAGAATACACCACTGTTAACAGGATCGGAATATAGGTCAGGATCGTGATCACAGCCACATAAATAAAGGGCCATTTTTTCTTTTTCATACTTACAGCATCCCTTCTAACTGCGAGGTTCCGGTAATCTTACGATACAGGCGGATCATCACGGAAGTCAGTACCATCAATACAGCTGACAGTGCCGCCGCAAAAGGCTGGTTACGCCCCTTGGTGATCTGCTCCTGGATCACACTTCCCACCAGAACGATCTTATTGCCTCCCAGGATATCCGCGATGAAGAACAGACCCATGGATGGGATAAAAGAAAGAACCACTCCGGACAAAAGTCCAGGCAGGGTCAGCCGGAAGCTGACTGTCCAAAATGCTTTCCATGAGGATGCTCCCAAATCCCTGGAGGCTTCCACCAGAGAATGATCCAGTTTCTCCGCACTGGAATACACTGCCAGGATCATAAAAGGCAACAGAGCATATACCATGCCCACTACGACTGCCGGATAAGTGTAGAGCAGCTTTAACGGCTGATCCGTCAGATGCAGTCCCATCAAAATCTTATCCAGTACGCCGTTACTGCGGAACACGATGATCCAGCCATACAGGCGGATCAACCCACTGGTCCAGAACGGGATCATGATAAGCAACAACATTCTTCGCTTCCATACTGCATTCATCTGTGCCATAAAATACCCATAAGGGTAGCCGATCAGCGCCACGAGCAGCGTGGACGTGAATGCCAGCTTCAGAGATTGCAGAAAAGTATTCAGATACAACGGTTCCAATATGCGTTTGTAATTATCCAGTGTAAATGTAAAATCCACACCCCAGACCTGCGCACGCTGTAAAAAGCTCAGCAGGAACATATACAGGATCGGCAGCGCCACGAACAGCACAGTGAACACATACATGGGTATGAGCAGTCCTATATTCCCGCCTGCCGCTACTTTTTTTCGTCTTCATCATTGTCTATTACCTTCACAGCATTTTTCGCATCCCAGCCGATCTTTACCGTCTGTCCCGGCTGCAGATCATGATCGATCCCATAGCGGCTGGCTGTCAGAAGCTGTCCGTCAGGCAAGCGGAACAGGATCCGCAGCTGTCCGCCGGCAAAGCTTTTTTCCACCACGGACGCCTCATGGACACAGCCCTCTTCCCCATTCATCAGAATGTTCTCCGTACGGATCGCCAGCGTCTCGGATCCCAGATGCAGAATATTCGCATTGCCCACAAAATCCGCCACATAGCTGGTCCTGGGCTGATAGTATACCTCATTCGGAGTCCCCAGCTGCTCCAGTACCCCTTCGTGCATGACACCGATGCGGTCCGACATATTAATGGCTTCTTCCTGATCATGGGTAATATAAATAAACGTGATACCCAGCTGTTTCTGCAGCCGCTTCAGTTCCAGCTGCATCTGCCTGCGCAGTTTCAGATCCAGTGCACCCAGCGGCTCATCTAACAGCAATACTTTCGGTTCGTTGATCACAGCTCTTGCGATGGCAATCCGCTGCCTCTGTCCACCGGACAGCTGATCCGGCATACGTTTTCCGTATTCTTCCAGCTGTACCAGCCGCAGGGCCTGCTTCACCCGCTCTGCGATCTCTGCTTTCGGCACTTTACGGATCTTCAGTCCGTATCCTACATTATCCGCCACATTCATATGCGGAAACAATGCGTAATTTTGGAAAACCGTATTCACGTCCCGCTTATTGGGTTCCCAGTCCGTAATGTCTCTTCCCTCCAGGATCACACTTCCGGAATCCGGCAACTCCAGTCCCGCAATGATCCGGAGTGTGGTGGTCTTGCCGCATCCAGAGGCTCCTAACAGCGTAATAAACTCGCCCTGTGCCACCTCCAGGTCCACTCCCTTTAATACTTCCGTATGATCAAAAGATTTCCGGATCTGCTGCAGTTTCAATATACTTTCGCCCATGCTCCGGCTCCTTCCTTATTCCATCTATCTTAATCTATCTAATCTGTGCAGACTGTTCCGCCTGTCCTTATCTGATCCATCCCCAGCATAATCCCAGGAATTCCGCAAGATAATACATGCCCCTCAGCCATACCAGCATTGCACAGCCGTAATACATCCAGGCATTTTCCTTCTGTCTGTCCACCGCTTTTCCCGCCAGAGACAATATCACGCAGAGCAACAGTGCCATTGTTCCAAAGCTTGCTCTGTCCGGATAATGGGGCGACAATATCATTGCTCCCCACGACAGCAGTGCTCCCAGCAAAAGCAGTCCGTTATCTCTTCCTATTTTTTCTTTTAAAATCCCTTTGCATATCACAAGGGCAACCGCCGTAAGCAGCAGCGTGGGAAACAGATATTCCAACGCTCCTCTTGCCTCGCTGTAGCAGCGCAGATAGAGGTTCCACAGTATTCCACGGGTGCTCTCCGCTGTCTCCCCGCTACGGACAAAATTCCCCGGTGCCACGATCATCAGAATGCTTCCCGCGAGGCAGCTGATATTTCCCAGATACATCCATACCGGAATCTTTTTTTGTTCTCTGCGGCGGAGTATCATTACCACCAGGCTTAAGATCCAGACCACCGGCCCCATATTTTCATTGCTCCAGCCGGCGATCAGTCCCAGCGGAAGGATCCAGACTGTGATCCCCCACAGATTCTTCTCCTCATATTTCAGATAGCAGAGCAGAAACGCCAGGATAAATCCTGTCATGTACAGATAATTCGCTGCACCCGCTTCCCAGAACATGCTCATTTTCCAGTTGGCATTCAATCCCAGGATCATCCCAATCGCTGCGAACCAGTACGAAAATCCGCGTCTGCCGGACACCTCACAGGCCAGCCAGCCCAGCAAAAGCGTCATGCCTGTATTCAGGATATCCGCCCAGTGTTCTCCGGCCAGCAGGATCAGCTGCAGCAGTGCATGCGCCATGCTTCTGCCG
>ENA-OPCM01002388-OPCM01002388.1-human-gut-metagenome-genome-assembly--contig:-NODE-2388-length-10792-cov-1.588991_pt1 | contig 10792 bp, 7 predicted proteins | sample MGYA00241252_ERZ501484 | MGnify/ENA primary metagenome ERZ501484 (study PRJEB25962, sample SAMEA2042583) | human gut metagenome | biome: human gut; feature: human-associated habitat; material: faeces...
TGTCACAGCATTGCTTCGGGCGGAGTGCCAATCGGGGAGAGTGCGCCCAGTTCTGCCGGTTGAAGTTCGATATGGTGGACAGCGACGGGCGTATGATAGAACAAGGCCGCCACTTGCTTTCCTTGAAAGACATGAACCGAGGGGCGGATTTGGAACGCTTGTTGGATGCGGGCGTGACTTCGCTGAAAATCGAAGGACGTCTGAAGGACGTGGCATACGTGAAAAACGTGACTGCGTGGTACCGCAGCCGTTTAGACGAAATCTTCAAACGCCGTCCGGAGTACCGCCGGGCTTCATCGGGGCAGATCTCTTTGGCGTTCACACCCTGTTTGGAGAAAAGTTTCAACCGCGGATTCACCCGTTATTTTCTGGATGGCCGTACACCTGATATTTTTTCATTCCATACGCCCAAATCGTTGGGTGAAGAAGTGGGGACAGTGAAGGAAGTTCGCGGGAAGTGCATCATCGTGTCCGGAGTCAAGCCGTTTGCCAACGGTGACGGACTGTGCTTTTTGGACGAGCAGGGCAACTTGCAGGGATTTCGCGTGAACCGGGTGGAAGCCAATAAGATTTATCCGGCGGAAATGCCGCGTGTCCGTCCTCACGCCCGTCTGTACCGCAATTTCGACAAGGCGTTCGAGGACGTGCTGTCCCGTCCGTCCGCTGTCCGCAAAATCCGGGTGGAATGGACGTTGGGCGAGTATGCCGAGGGTTTCACGTTGGAGGTGCGCGACGAGGACGAGGTGTCGGTCGCCGTGGCTTTTCCCTATCCCAAAGAGAAGGCACGCAGCTCGCAGGCTGAAAACATCAAGGTACAGTTGTCCAAGTTGGGAAATACGCCGTTCGAGGCGGACGGAGTAAAGATTCGTCTCCTTTCCGACTGGTTTATCCCTTCTTCCGTATTGGCCGATTGGCGCAGGACGTTGGTTGGGCGGTTGTTGTCGGCACGTAAAATGAATGAGCCGCGAGAGGTGCGCCTCCTTCCGACGGCCTTTACACGCAGCCGGGATGAAAAGCAAGGGAAGGCTCCGGTGCGGTGGGTTCCGGAAGAGGTGACGTATCTGGCCAATGTGATGAACCGTAAGGCGGAGGATTTCTACCACCGGCAAGGAGCTGTGCGCATCGCTCCGGCTTTTGAGGAACGGGAACCTGCCGGTGCCGTGCTGATGTTTTGCCGCCATTGCCTGCGTTACAGCATGGGGTGGTGCCCGCGCTATGGAGGAGGGAAGTCCCCCTTCCGGGAACCGTATTATTTGGTCTCGTCCGACGGACGTCGTTTCCGTTTGTCTTTCGACTGTAAAGTCTGCCAAATGAAAGTCTGTGCCGATGCGGAAGAGTAGCTTTTTTCTGATTTGCCTGTTGTTAGGCAGTTTGTTGTCGGCCGGTTGTTATTACCAGAAGCCCGATTATTCCGACGAATGGGATTTGACGGAGAAACGGAAGGATTCGCTTGATTTTGAGGCTTCCCATCATTATAACCGGAATTATAATTTCGTGGTGGTGGGAGATTCGTTGTGCCTGCAAACCGTCCATCCCGTCCATAATCCTGTGCATGCCGGTGTGCCGGAAGACACCGTGGCTGTATTTGCGGACGACCGCCTCGTCGTGGCTGAAGTCATGATTGTACCGGAGGACTCGGTGGATTCGGTTTGGGTGAAAGTAGCCCGCGACCAGTCTACCATGGGGTGGGTGCATGAGCAGGATTTACTGGCGCGGGTCGTTCCGGATGATTCCATTTCGCGGTTTATCCATGCCTTCAGCAATACGCACCTGATATATTTCCTATCCGTTTTAGGCGTGCTGTCAGTGTTATGGTTAGTACGCCGCATGCGTCGCAAGCGTTTCCATATCGTGCATTTCGACGATATCGGAAGTTGTTATCCTACCTTGCTTTGCCTGACCTTGTCCGGCGCTGCTACGCTTTATGCAAGTATGCAGAATTTTGTGCCTGATACGTGGACGGAGTTTTATTTCCACCCGACGCTCAATCCTTTCGGATTGCCGTTTATTTTGGGCTTGTTCGTGGCTTCCGTGTGGCTGATTGTCATTCTGGCCATAGCGTCGGTGGAAGACGTTTGCCGACAACTTCCCTTTCAGGAGGCCATGCTGTACTTGTTTGCCTTATTAGGAGTATGTGCCGGGTGTTATCTCTTCTTTTCGCTCACCACGTTGTATTATCTCGGCTATCCTTTTTTCTTGTTTTACGTCGGTTGGGCGTTGCGGCGTTATTTCCGTTATGCCCGTTGTCCTTACGTTTGCGGACGTTGCGGGGCTAAGCTTCACAGCAAGGGGCGTTGCCCGCGTTGCGGTGCATGGAATGAATAATCGGTTCACCCTGTTCGGGGCGGGTCAGAAATGCAGGCTGACATCCACTCCGAACTGTAACGGATTGCCCCGTTGTCCGAATTTTAGGTTGCGAGTGGTAGCGGCCGAAGTAAAAAAGAAAGCGTCGTAGTCCGTATCCGTCAGGTTTTTGCCCCAGATATCGATGCGTACGGAGCCGAAATCCAAACCGGCATGGGCGTTCAACAGTGCGTAAAACGGCTGGGGGAAAGCGTTGTCCTCGCTCCAATAGATTTTTCCGGCTCCCGTGGTATTCACACCGAAGAAGTAGCTTTTTATCTTATGGTGTTCCAAAGGTTGTTCGTATTCCACACCTGCCGCGAGCGTGTGCATGGGGACAAAAGGCACATGGTTTCCGTCATAATTCACCGCCTCTTGCGCTGTTTCCGTCCGGGCTTCCTGCGCTTCATAGCGTTTGAATACGGAGTGCGTGTAGCCGTATGACGCATGCCACGTCAGGCGGTTGTCCAACCATCCGCCGCGCAGTCCGATTTCCGTACCGCAACTCCGTCCCCGTCCGGCGTTGACCATGACACGCCCCAATCCGCTGCTTACGAATTTGGAAATCTGTTGGTCGTACACGTCCATGTAGAACACGGCGGCATCCAGTTGTATCTTGCCGTCCGAGAACGAGAAGTGTCCGCCCGCCTCATAATTATAACTGTATTCCGGTTTGAAGCGGGTTTGTGCCGGCGTTCCGGAAAACTCCTCCTGTGGAATTTGGTGGACAATCATCTGTTTCACGGCTTCCGGCATGTGGTCGTACATCGGTCCGTCCAACGTCTCCGCCGTCTTGTTCTTGACGGAGCGCATCATCCGGCTTTTCAAATCGCCTTGTACCAGGTCGCTGAACATCTGTACGTTGTACCCTCCGCTGCGATAACCCTTGCTCCAGCTTACGTACACGTTGTTTTGCGCCGAAAAGTGGTATTGCAAAGCCACTTTGGGTAACCACTGCACGTAATCGTGTTTTAAACTGCCCCGGAAACGGCTGTCGTCCGACAGGCCTTCGAGGACGAGCGGCATCATGGGAGAAGTAAGCTCTACACCGTAGTCCATGCGGCCACCGTAATCGTAGTCTAATCTCATCTTTTCATATTCCACACGCAGGCCGGCTACAAGGCTCAGCCCTTCCGCCCCGAACAAGTCGTTGAATGTGCTTTGGTGGAAAGCGGCAAGGTCGGTGGTCGGGGTGTCGAAAGCCCCGTCGGCCACATAGGGAGAGACGGGCATGTCCAATGTAAGTCCCATTCCCATCGGGCTGATGGCTGCATTGGCCTTGTCGAACACGGTGTTCATGAACTCACGGGTCAGGGATACCGGACTTTTCGTACGTAAAGCCTGGTGCATGGCGTAGATTCCGCCGGTCCATTCCCAACGGCGGTTGTCGCGGCTTTTGAAAGTCAGTTCTTCGCTCCAGGAGTTGATGCGTTGCTTTTGTGTCAGGCTGAAATAGTCCGCGTCCGTGAAATCCTGATCGAGCGTCATGTTGTCGTTCAGGTTTTGGTAGGCCGTGACGGACGACAGGATAAACTTGTCGGCGGTATATTGTGCGTTGAGGCTGCTGTTCAGCAGGCTTCGGCGGTAGAATGAAGGACGGTTGTAGAGGATACGCCCTATACGGTCGGGACGAGACTCTTCTCCTTCGGTGACACCTAAATAGCGGTAGGGATAACCGTGATCTTCACGATACGAATAATCGGTAGAGAAGTCCAGCTTCCAGGCCTCTGCCGGAAGGTAAATGACACGTATGCGTCCGCCTCCCGTTTCGCTTCCTCCTACCGTTTCATGCCGGGTGACGTTTTCGAAGAATCCTTCCGAATGCTTATAAAACCCGCTCAAGGCGTATGCCATCCTGTGGCTTGTCTTTTGGTAATGCGATGCCGACAACTGGTAACCCTTGTCTTTTACCGAAGTCCCCAAGCGGATGTCCGTGCCCTGATAATGGAACGGGTTGCGGGTAAACACGCGGAGCAGGCCGCCCATGGCATTCCGTCCGTACAGTGTGGCCTGCGGGCCGCGCAACACATCCACGCGTTCCACGTCCAGCAATTCAATGTCGTAGGCACTTTTGTCGGCATATCCCACGTTGTCTACGTACAATCCTACGGCCGGGGTGTTGATGCGCGAACCGATGCCGCGGATGTAAGCCGCCGAGGTCAGACTGCTGCCGTAATCCGGCATGTAGAAGTTCGGTACGAAAGCCGAAAGTTCCTTCAGCGAAGCAGTATGTTGGTCGTCTAATGCCGTCCGGTCGAAAAGGGAAACGGCGATGGGAGCCTGCCGTAACTTGCCGGTTTCTTTGGGAGAATATACGATGACCACCTCTTCGATGTCTTTTACCCGTGCGCTGTCTTCTGCCGTTTCCTCGATGGGGAGCGCGTATGAGGGTACGCCCGAGAGGAATAATACTGCTGATATGATACTCAATCTGTCCATCCGTGGTTTTTGTTTCGGGATGCAAAGTTACGATGAATCGTCGGGTGGGGCAATCCTTATTTATTAGGATTTTCCGCCAGGGCATGGTCTCTCCGTGGGAGAGAATAAAGTCATGTTTGTATGTTCTTTTCTTTACACTATGAGCCAATATACCCCTGTTTATTCTTGTTTTTTCCTTGTTTTTTAGTCTCAAATAGCTGTTAATAAGATTATATTTTTGTTTCCAACTTTAAAACAAACTCCGCTTTGTGTGCATTTTCCTCCCTTTCTCCGATTTTTATGAAGAAGAAAATTTTTCATTCGGCTGAGAAAACATTTTTTTTCTCCGCAGAAATCCTGATTTTTCTCCGCATGAAGCGGAACGTTTGGGAGCCAAACGGGATAAAAATGTGCTGAAAACCCCGATTTTTCTTCTAATTGATGGAGAATGGGATACAAAAAACGAATGTCATTTTGTCAGCAGAACGTGCCGCAGGTTGACACATGGCAGCACGCCTTGCGGACGAAATCTGCCCGGACCGTACAGATTGCAGGTGTGCGGAAGCAAAAGGGATGCAATGTGTTTTGCGTCCGGCGCGTGAGAATCGCTCCGGTTCCGCCGCGCCGGGTTTGGGGTGGAAATACGCGAATCTCGGGTAAGGTTGTGTGGGGACAAAGAGATGGTGGCATGAAAGTTTGTTTAATGTTTTGCTTGAGTATAGTACTTGTTTATGAAAAGTGGTCTTAAAGCTAAAATAAATGCCAAAAATCCGGCCTTCAAAATACGATGCAAATTCTTTTTTTGACAAGAAAATCATAACTTGTACATATTCAGTTAAATAACGAATTTTCAATATCCCAAAATGCAAACTCAAATATTTGGAATTTGCTCAAAAGCATGCTTAACTTTGCGATGTGAGAATTAAATATATGTCGAACATGAATAAAAGTATTGCCTATGGAATGATACATGAATGTAATGGTAGAGTATAGAGCAAACTGGTATTTAAGAACTAAAAAATTAAAACGATGAAAAAAGCAAAATATATTGTAGCAGTCATATTGTTTGTGCTTTGGGGACAAGTGGGTTTGGCTCAGGGTGGGGTTGCTCCAAAGTCCGGGGAATCATTGGACAAAGAAACTGGTTCTTCTTTCTGTCCCCTTGATTCGATACCGGATTGGGTAAAAGAGAAAACAACCCCCAAAGAGTACGAATTGTGGAAAAAGGCATCCCGATATTACCAAGTGGATTATTCCGTATTGCAAAAAGACTTGTCCAAAGACCAGAAACGCAGGCTTTACGAAAGTTTGGAGGAAGCCTGTGAAAAGATGGAAGTTTGCGGGAAGCAGGAAGGGGTGGATGAAATGCTCACTTTTGCGCTACCTGCACCAATAGATTCCACGATCGTGTGGAATACATGCAGTTACGTGAAAATAGATGAAAATCTGTCTTTCAGGAAGATTGAAGGAATCGTGTTCCATTCGAAGGACTATCCCGAAGCCCAAGTGAAAGTGATTGTGTGGTGCGTGTACGACAAAGCCAAAAACAGCGTGCAGGTCATCAAAGAAGATATGCAGAAAGCAGGGCAGGCCATCGAAGTGAATGGTTCCCATACTGTCGGTTATGACTCGGTGAACGGTCGTCTGTATGGTTCTTGCGGAGGCTCTTTGGTATATTGGGATGAGCATAAGGCTTATCAGAGCGAGGATTTCTACAAGGGATATAACATCCCTTTGAAATAAGCTTCTTGCTTCACTCCTTTCAGATACGGTCCGCCTCGATGTACCCGTTCATGACCGCATAGATGGTGAGACCCGATACGGAACGGACATTGAGTTTCTCCATGATGTTCTTGCGGTGGGAAATGACAGTTGTGGTGCTGATGCACAGGCGGTCGGCAATTTCCTTGTTGGTCAATCCGCGCACGATGAGCGTGAGTACCTCGATTTCACGGGTGGAAAGGCCGTTGGGGTCGCCCGGAGAAGTACTTGCCAGATGAGGGCGGTTCATATTTTGCGGGAGGTGTCGGCCATGTGCGTGTGCGTGCTGTTGCAGTTGTAGCAAAGCACGTACCATGCTGTCTTCGCTTTGGTAGATGTTCAATGTGTGGAAATGCGAGGTTTGAGGGGTACCGGCCGCCCCGTTAGTCAGCACGATGGTCTTTTCTTTTCGCTCAATGAAGAATGCGCTATGTTCCAAAAGGGTTTGGGCCGAGATAAAATAGTGGAAATACATGTCCGGTGTGTCGCGGACCAACTGCTCGAAGCTGTTGAATGTGCGGACGGTAGCTATGGGCATCATCCGTTCGATAAGTCCCCGCAGCCCCATGCAGGTCAGTGTATTGGCGTCTATTATGGCTATTTCGGGGGATGGTTTCATGTTTGCAGGATGTATTCCGAGGCAAAGTTACTAAAACTATTTATATAAAAAGGAAAGGAGACGAAACAAAATTCTCCTTTCCTGAGTAGATGTCATCTTGTATATTTCCGTTTAATGGCGCAATTCATAAAAAGCCTCGTCTATGTGACGGGCGCGGTTGGGAGTGATGTCTAACTCCATATCCTCCAAAAGGATAGCTTTAGGCGAAATGATACCAAGACCTTTTCCTCCTGCGGGATCAAGGTTATAGACGTTCTCTTCTTTTGAAATGGCATGCATGCGCTTGAATTGTTCGCGTGAAGGAGAGTTGTAGTTTCCTTCTACAAGTTCTTCCTTGCCGGTGCTCAAGTCTACGCGAATCAACGCGTAGGGCGATGTCCTGTTCTTTCTTATGATGTAGGTGTGTTCCAAGCCCGCTTTTTTGGCCGCTTTAAGAAAACGTTTGTAAAGTTTGCTATAAGGGACGGGGCGGTTGGACGTGACACGGAAAACACCGGCTGTGTAACGTGTTTCCAAGGTCCGGCTTAATCCGTCGAAATGTTCGTTGCCGGTTGAAGCCGGACAGCCCAAGGAAGGTGTCCTGCCCGTCAGCATGTGCTTCAGTATTCCTTTTTCTATAATGGGCAAAGTCTTCGGTTTCGTCCCGTCCGCGTCCACCTGCCGGTAGCCCAACAGCTTCACACCATTATAAACGGAATCGTTGCCCAATTGGCATACCGATAAGGCCGGGGGAAAGACCTGTTTACCCAGATAGCGGTGTTTCCGGTCTGATTGGTTCCGGATAGAGATCCAGTATGAATGGGAGTAATCGGCAATCTTCTCCGCCAACAGCTCCATGGCGGCATCGTCTTCGTATAAAACCGGGCCTATGTACAAATCTTCCACAGCCTTGGCTCGGTTTTTCTGTTGCATGTATTCAGCAAATCTGTGCAGCTCGCCTATGAGCGCGTCTTCGGACGGAAGGTCGTTGATGCCACCTACGTGCAACCTGTAATACTCGGTCTTTACCTCATTGCCGTCTGTTTTTATGCTGGCACGCGCGGTAATGTGGAATGCGGTGTCGGGTTGCAGTATTTTTTGCCCCTCAGACGTGAGACGGTAATAGTCCACACGCTTCTGGTAAACTTTGACACAATGGTTGAACAGTTCCGGATAGTCTGAAAACACCTTTGACAGCCGGTTGGACAGTTGCTCCATATCCGTCACGGGACAGGGAATCGTGAGTGCGGAAGGGCCTATCCACACGGCAGGAGGCATTCTCTTGAACTCCGGCACAACCGCATTGTCCGCCGGTTTAGGGTTTTGTTTCAGGTGCGTCCTCTTGTTGTCAAGCCTTTGGACGGCACCCTGATAAGCTATTTCGCTTTTTGACCGAAAGGCATCGCGGATTCTGTCATATCCGATTTCGTCGGGAATGTTTTGCGGGTGATGCTCTACGCCAGTGTCGTTTGTCACAAGCGAATCGCCCAAAAAAATATGTACGGAGATACTGTTCTTGACATTTCCTTTTCTTTTGTTGACGCATACGCCTCCGGACGATTCCGTTCCGGATGTGTGTTTTCGTTCCAAAACATAGTTGACAAACAGGGGGACGGTGTTGTGTCGGGTTGCCAGTTCATGGCATACATGTGCCATCTCGTCCTCCATGGCCTTGAAGATGAGGGAACTGTCAGCCATGGCTCCCGTGTTTTCAGCCTCTGTCGTCTTCAGCGGGCTTATAAGGTCTTGTTTGCTTTTTATGATGGCTTTCTGTCCTTGGGTCTCGATTTGGGACACATAGACCATGGGCGATGTGCCCGAGACGGGGATGGAGCCGGATTCGGAACCGCAGAACCCGGTGAACAGCTCGCTTTCTCCTCCTGCCGCCTTGATTTGCGAGAACATGGACAAGGGGGTGCCTATCAGCGAGACACCCCGTACCAGTTGGTCGTCCCGTCCGTCGGCAAACACCCGGTAGACTTCAATCGGACTGACATTGAACGCATTGATGGCATTGGCCTTTCCGCGGGTCGTAAATCCTCCTTTTACCGTGCGGAAGTAATAGCCGTATTCTTTGCCTTGACGTTTTAACTCCTCTATCAGTAGGTTTCTCAGTTGTGTTTCGGAATAAGGTTCGGTCGTTTCTACGATGAGATTGGATTGGCGGGGATTCGGGTCACGGTCGTTGGCCGCACGGCCGTGCCCGTTGCTTCCTGTGAATTCTTTTACGGGGGTTCGGCTCATCAGGTATTGCCGGAGATAACCGTCTTTCACGCAGTCCACACGCTGCCCTTTTACTCCCTCGTCGTCGTAAAGGTAATGGCCGCTCAATGCTTTTCCTTGGTATGTGGTCAACGTAGGATCCAGATACAGTTGGAAAGAAGCAGGCAAGATGCGTTGGTTCAGCATTCCGCTGATTTCGTTGTTGACCGATTCCCTGCGTTTGCCTTCCAGACGATGCCCGAGCACTTCGTGGAAGAATACGGCACTGGCTTTGCCGGAAAGAATGGCCGGGCCGGTATAGGCTTCTGCCATGGGAGCCTTGCTCAGAGCTTCGGCACGTATGGCCAGGTCCCGTACCTTGTCTTCCAATTCGGTCGGAGTCGGCAAGTCTTTCTCTGAATAGGCAAAGATGTCTTCATATAGCGGACAGGTCGTCCCGTCGTCCGCTTCTGCAACCGCTTCCAACATCAGCCGATAGGCTTTACGGTTCTGTGCTATCACGGTTCCTTCCGTATTTACGATGGTGGTACGTTGGAGGGAATAGTCTAAAAAGACCTTGCCCGAAGTCAATTCGTAGTCTTTGAATAAGCGGCTGGCATCATTGATATATTTTTGAAACCTTTCCTTGTCTATGCCGGTTTCCGCCTCAGAGTATGGTCTTTCGTAGTAAGTTTCCACAGCCGACGGGGCAAATGTCGGCACAGAATCCAGTTCCGTGACGTTTGTCTTTTGGCTTGCCTTCATTTGTTGGTAGATTTTCACGGCTGCTTCGTAACGTTCCAATATCCCGTTCCAAACCACTTCTTTGATGACCGGTATGGCATCGCAGTCCAAAGGTAAGCTTGTTGACGGACGTTCGTATGGAAACCTGCTACTGGGTCTGTTTTGAGCCAGATAGGCAAAGTTGTCCAAGTCCGGGCTTCCTACCCTTACTTGTGGAGTGAGGATGCGCGTATGGTTCTCGTCCATTGAAGACAGCCCGAAATCACTGCTTAGGAAAAGCCGCTTATTGTCGACGACCCTGAGCGATATGAAGTATGCCGGAGTTTCCTTGTTCTTTAGTTTGTCAAAATAGAATTGTACTTCGTTGCGCAACACGTTGACGAGCGTATCGTGAGCATAGCTTTCGGCATGGGTGTTGCATACGAATGATATATAGGAGAAAACGAATAATAGCAGATGTTTCTTGTTCATGGCGAAAAGGGATAAAAGGTTAAAGACCATATTCGTCAGCAAATGTACATAACATTACTTATAATTGCAAACAAATCTTTATAGTTTTGTGGTAGAAGTTTTCTCCTACCGGATGGTTCAGGATTTTCCGCATACCTACCCCCGGAGTTTTGCAAAAAAGATCCTTCATCCTTCAGGTCATATGGCAATCCTTTCATTACCTTGTGGTTATGAGCTGAAAGATGTTTCAGGCATCTTTCAGCCATGCTTCATTTC
>ENA-OPCM01002397-OPCM01002397.1-human-gut-metagenome-genome-assembly--contig:-NODE-2397-length-10759-cov-1.692265_pt1 | contig 10759 bp, 10 predicted proteins | sample MGYA00241252_ERZ501484 | MGnify/ENA primary metagenome ERZ501484 (study PRJEB25962, sample SAMEA2042583) | human gut metagenome | biome: human gut; feature: human-associated habitat; material: faeces...
GCGAATGTGGCGCTCTGCCTTGTTTTCGTCCAGTACAGCTTTAACGGCAGCGTGCAGCTCCGGGTCAATGTGTTCCAGTCGCCGGGTCACATCCATATGTACGGTGGATTTGCTCACCCCAAATACCTTGGCGGTGCTGCGTACGGTGGACTTGGTGTCTACAATATACCGGGCCAGTCGTTGGCAACGGGCAGACTGCTTTGCATACATAGCTTGTCATCTCCTTGCTAATGCCTATGCAGGGGAGTCGCTATGTATGCAAACGGATAAAAAAAGCACTTGCAATTTGCAAGTGCTTTTTGTGTTAAAATGGATCTTTACTTACTGCTGGTCGGCAGCGGATTCACTCTGCTTTTCCGCTTGCTTTTCTTTGGCGTCATTGATCATATCGTTCAGGCTCTTCATGTGCAACTCATCAACCTGATCAAACTTGGTGACCTGTTGCTCTTCTGCTTCCTTGCCATCCTCTTCCAGGAGGGTAAGGGTCAGCACCTTGCCCACAATGGAAAAGCGATATACCAATGTCTTTTTTGTATCTGCGTCCTCAATGGTCAGCTTGTTTCCCTTGATGGTGTACTCGCAGTCAAAGTTCCAAGTGGATATATAGCGGTCGCAGGTGCCGTCGGAGTAAAACACAAAGGCCAGCACACCGGGCTTATCCTGGCTGTCCCAGTTGGCACAAATGGCCTGATCACGGGGCGTAAAGAGACCAACGACGGCTTCCTTGGGATTTTGATCCGTTACGCCGCCGTAAATGCCGCCGCCGATGAGCAATAGTCCCAGCAGGGCACAAACAATGCCGATGATCAGCTTCTTTTGCACAGCGGTCAGCTTGGAACTCTTTTCTTTTTTCTCGCTCATATTATTTCTCTTCCTTTAAGCCCTTTTTGATGAGGATTTTCTCGATCTTGTCGGAGCAGTCCAACAAAGAGGATACGGACATATCGTGGTTCAAGGTGTCCAGAAAATACGCGGTGTATTTGGACAGATCCACGCTCTCGTACCAGTCGCGGCTCAGCAGTTCCGGGGTCTGATACACACCGTTGGTGGTGAATACACGATAGAAAGTACCGTTCTTATATGCCTCGTCAAACACTTCCAGACCGTTGCAGAACAGACCGAAGGTGGTGCAAACGAAAATGCGGCCGGCCTTCAAGCCCTTCAGCTTGGAGCAAACTTCCAGCATAGACTCACCGGAGGAAATCATATCGTCTACGATAATAATGTCTTTGCCCTCTACGGAGTCGCCCAGGTACTGGTGCTCCACAATGGGGTTGCGACCATTGACCACGCGGGTGTAGTCCCGGCGCTTATAGAACATGCCCAGATTTACACCCAACTGGGTTGCAAAATAAATGCAGCGGTGCAGGGCGCCCTCGTCCGGAGAAATGACCATCAGGTGATCCTTGTCCACATGCAAATCCTCTACGCTGTTCACCAAAGACTTGATCATCTGATAAGTGGGCATGATGTTCTCAAAGGAGCCGTTGGGAATGGCGTTTTGTACACGCTTATCGTGGGCGTCAAAGGTCATAATGTTGTCCACGCCCAGATTGACCAGCTCTTGCAGTGCCAGCGCGCAGTCTAAGGACTCACGGCCGGTTCTCTTATGCTGACGGCTTTCATAAAGGAATGGCATAATAACGTTAATACGGCGTCCCTTACCACCTACAGCAGCAATGATTCTCTTTAAGTTCTGGAAATGGTCATCCGGTGACATATGGTTTGTGTTTCCTGTCAGAGAGTAAGTAACATTATAATTACATACATCAACCATCAGGTAAATATCTTTTCCTCGTACGGATTCTCCAAGGATACCTTTGGCTTCACCAGAACCAAAACGCGGTACGCTGGCATTGATCAGATAATTCTCTTTCTCATATCCGGAGAAAGCAACATCATTCTTGTGCTCGTGAGCGCTTTCGCGGCGCCATTTAACAAGGTAATCATTTACCTTATTTCCAAGCTCTTCACAGCCAAGTAAAGGAATGATTCCAAGGCTTCCTACTGGTATGTTCTCCAAGATACGTTCTGAACGACTTAACATGAGTCATAATCCTCCTAATGTTCTAACTTCTTTTTAATACGTATATCATCACCGACTATTTTCAACAGACTATATCTGCTTGTAATTCTGGAGAAAGAACGCTCAGTATAAAGATCAGCGAGCGACTCCAAAGAAAGGTTTGTTGAAATAATCGTTGATTTCCTATGCAACAGCCTTTCATTGATGCAAGTAAAAAACTGTGATGCAATAAAGGCGTTTGTGTACTCTGTACCAAGATCATCAATAATAAGCAGATCACAGTCAAAAATGTATTCACACATGTTATGTGCATCAATGTCATTTTTGTCAAATGCATTCTTGGCAAGAGTATTAAAAAGCTGTGGAGCAGAAAAATACAAAACAGAATATTCTCTGTTCATAATCTCTTTTGCGATACAGGTGGAGAGAAAGGTTTTCCCAACACCGACATCTCCATAGAAAAAGAGATTGTTAAACTCTGTACCAAAGCTGTCGATAAAATGATGGCAGATGCGCAAAGTATCTTCCATCATGGAACGAGAAGAACGTCCCGTTTTCTTATCGTAATGTGAAACCGGATAATAGTCAAGTCTGAAATTGCTAAAATCTGCTTCTACAGGGAATTTTTTAATATTTGACTGGTCATAAAGCAATCCAATGATCGCTTTTTTGAAACAATGGCATTTTTTATTACCAATGTATCCAGTGTCTTTACAATCCGGACAGTCGTAAACCGGCTCCAGATAATCTTCTGGGAAGCCGGCTGATTTGAGCAGATGAATCTTACGATTACGTAATTCTGCAAGATCTTTCTTTAAAGCATCAACTGCACTGGTATCTCCATCAAGTAGTTTCTTTCCATGCTGAATAGACAGTGAGGCAATGGAGTCATCAAGTGTTTTGAATTCAGGGAGCTTTTTATAGACTTCTTCATACCGGGCCATCTGAATGTCATGGCTATGTAATTGTTTCTGCTCATATTTACGCATGATTGCATGGTACTGTGAATTTTTTAATCCCATGAAAAGACTCCTTTTAAATTCTCTTAAATATAATTGATCTTCTAAACTATTGTTTTTTCATTAGTTGCTCTTTAAAAGCTGCTCTTCCAGAGAATCCATGTCGTAGGAACGTCTCTCAAAATTATTCAGATTTCTTGTGACATTCTTAGGTTTTGTGGCAGGACTTCTATGTAAGGAACGTTCTTTCTGGAATTCATGATCCAAGGCATTGATATCAGTCAGATGATGAATATTGCATTCATACCATTTTGTGAGAATGGAGTCAGCATATTCAAAACTTGGCTGATGTGTGGCAGAGATTGTTCTGCGGCAGGCTTCCTGAATGATGTCAGCGGAAAATCCATAAGTATCAGCCCATTTATTAATATATTCCAGTTCGGAAGAGGCAGGTCCTCTGTTCTTAATGCCGAATGCATTCAAAACCGTGTAGCAGTTACGGCTGTATGCAGCAGCCTGTTCTTTTGCCTGTGATATAGTTTCAACTCCGTTCTCTACCCAGGAAATGGCAACTTTCTGGATATAATGCATACTCTTATGTCCGTTCTCTACACAGGATTCAATCAGATATTCAATCAAATCAGCAGACATATGCAGCGTATCATAGAAGTAAGTAATTGTGTCGACATCCGTATGCGTCAGTGTCTTGCCAAGGTACTGTTCTGTGATAAACAGGAGAGACTTGATCTCCTTCTGGGCACGGAATGTATCAAGAGGAACCGCATTGGAAACAGGAGTCTGGATACTGCTTTCTACCGGTGCAGAAACAGCTTCTGAGCGGAACTCTGTTACCGGAGCTACCGGAGCCTGAGTTGGAATTGAATCCTGTGGATAGCCTGATGCACAGCCGGAAAAATCAGTTGTATCTCCACAAGTATTCTCTTCTTCATCGCGAAGAAATTCAACGGCAGTGATTCCACCGTCCGGTCCGTGTCCAAGTCTGAGAAGACCGACAGATTCCCAGTAACGGAAAGCGCGAAGAACATCATTCTCTGTATTATTCAGATAATCTGCGATCATGGAGATGCTCAGAGAAGATGCAGCATCCTCAACATGGCGGAGAAGAAAAAGGTATACTTTTACAAACTCTCCGTTCGCATTCGCCATATAATGATCTACAAAGCTGTTCGGCAGCATTGTCATATTCATCTGAAAATTATTCTTTAAAACCAAAGTCTTCATAACTTATCCTGCTTTCTCTATGTATTAACCAATTGCCACTTGCTCTGTCTGATGAGGGGCAACCTGAAATCTATATCTTCTTCTCTTTAGTGTGAATATTATAACATCATATGAGAATCTTAAAAAGAATTTTCGAGTGGGTAACTAGGACTTTTTTGTAGATAACTATGTGGAGAAAATGTGGATAAAGTGTGGAAAAGTTCACATGCATGTGGATATCTATGTAAACTTTTCCACAGAATAGTTTAGCAAAGTTATTGAGAAAGCCTTATTTTAAAATGTCTTCGCCGATTTTGACAACATCTCCGGCTCCCATTGTGATCAGGAGATCTCCGGATTTGCAGTTTTCTTTAAGGAAAGCTTCTATTTCTTCAAAACTTGGAAGGTAATGTGCATCTGTTCCAAGTTTACGTGCTTCCTCTGCAAGACCGGCAGAAGAAACTCCGAGAGTATCTGTCTCACGAGCTGCATAGATATCTGCAAGCACCAGATGATCCGTGTGAGAAAGAGCTTCTGCAAATTCATGGAAGAAAGCCTTTGTTCTCGTATAAGTATGTGGTTGGAAGACACACCATACCTGATTGTGTGGGTAGTGCTGTGCAGCCTTCAGAGTAGCGGCAATCTCTGTCGGATGATGTGCATAATCATCGACAACAGTTACACCGTTAAATGTTCCCTTGTATTCGAAACGACGGTCTGTTCCACTGAAAGAAAGAATTCCTTTTTTAATTGTTTCCATTGGAATCTGAAGCAGTTCAGCAGTAGCAATAGATGCAAGTGCATTTGATACATTATGATCACCTGTTACAGAAAGCTGGATATGGTCAACCACTTTTCCGTTCTTTATAAGATCAAATGCAACAAGCCCTTTTTCATCATAAGTGATGTTAGAAGCACTGTAGTCAAGCATATCAGAAGAACCATAAGTGATCACATTGCAGTCAAGACTATCATAAATCTCCTGATAATTGTCGATATCACCATTGATGATCAAAGTTCCATCAGAAGGAAGAAGTGCTGCAAACTGATGGAAAGAATGTCTGATGTCTTCAAGATCCTTGAAGAAGTCCAGATGATCTTCCTCAATATTGAGGATGACACTGATCTTCGGATAAAAATGAAGGAAACTGTTTGTATACTCACAGGCTTCTGTGACAAATGTTTCGGACTGACCTACTCGGATATTTCCCCCGATGGACGGAAGGATTCCGCCAACGCTGATGGTAGGATCTGCGTCTGCCTCCAGAAGAATCTGGGAAATCATAGAGGTAGTGGTAGTTTTGCCATGAGTTCCGGAAACAGCGATCGGTGTGTCGTAGTTACGCATGATCTGTCCAAGAAGCTGGGCTCGGGTAAGCATAGGAATGCCTTTTTCCACTGCGCAGGCGTATTCCGGGTTGTCAGGATAGATGGCTGCAGTGTAAACCACAAGCTCTACATCGTCTGTAATATTGGAAGCGCGCTGTCCGTAAAAAATACGTGCACCCTTCTTCGTAAGAGAATCCGTAAGGGGGCTCTCCTTGGCATCAGAACCGGATACCTTGAACTCCTCACCCAGAAGGATCTCAGCAAGTCCGCTCATGCTGATTCCGCCAATACCGATAAAGTGAATATGAAGCGGTTTATGAAAGTCTATCTGATACATATTAATCTCCTCATAAAATGAATGTGACAGCTTCCCATAATGAGAAAACTGCGTTTTTATTTTCATTTATTATACCCCGAACCATGAAAAATGAAAAGTATTTCTTTCTTCCTGTACAAAATATCCAAAAGCAACAAGCCAAATTCGAATGCTGTCGAAAAAACATGTACAATAACGATAAAAAAAGTAAAATGAGACCAAAAAAATTGTAATAAATGTTCACTAAACAGGAGAAGTATGGTATAATGATAAATCATAACTACAACAAGAGGTGATAGCATGATTAAAAAAGAAATGATTGCCATGCTCTTAGCCGGCGGCCAAGGCAGCAGACTTGGGGTACTGACAGAAAAAGTGGCCAAACCAGCAGTAGCTTTTGGAGGAAAATACCGTATCATTGATTTTCCACTGTCGAACTGCGTAAATTCAGGAATTGATACGGTGGGGATTCTGACCCAGTATCAGCCGTTTGTATTAAACGAGTATATTGGAAATGGCCAGCCGTGGGATCTGGATCGTCTTTACGGAGGCGTGCATGTACTTCCACCGTACCAGAAAGCATCGGGGTCTGACTGGTACAAGGGTACGGCAAATGCCATTTATCAGAATATTGCTTTTATTGAGCGCTATGATCCGCAGTATGTGATTATTCTTTCCGGAGACCAGATCTGCAAACAGGATTACAGTGATTTCCTTGAGTTCCACAAGCAGAAAGGGGCAGAATTTTCTGTCGCAGTCATGGAAGTGCCGTGGGAGGATGCTTCCCGTTTCGGCCTGATGGTAGCAGACGAGGATGACAAGATTACCGAGTTCCAGGAGAAGCCAAAGGAACCGAAGTCCAATCTTGCATCCATGGGAATTTACATATTTAACTGGGATATTTTAAAGAAATATCTGATCGAGGATGAGGCTGACCCGACTTCCGAGAATGATTTTGGAAACAATATCATTCCAAATCTTCTGCGTGACGGAAGAAAGATGTATGCCTATCATTTCAACGGATACTGGAAGGATGTAGGAACGATTCCGTCTCTGTGGGAAGCAAACATGGAAGTGCTTGATCCGGAACATAGCGGCATCAACCTGTTTGATGAAAACTGGAAAATTTACAGCAGAAACAGTGGTATGACCGGTCACCGGATCGGAGAGAATGCCGTGCTGGATAACTGTCTGATTACCGATGGATGTAACATCAAGGGTACCGTCAGACATTCCATCCTGTTTTCCGGTGTCACGGTGGAAGAAGGCGCCATTGTAGAAGATGCCGTTGTCATGGGACACTCCACGATCAAGGCAGGTGCGGTTGTCAGACACTGTATCATTGCAGAAAATGCGACCATCGAAGAAGATGCGGTTGTGGGAGCAAAACCAAAAGGGGAAGGAATTGGAGAAGTTGCCACAATTGCAGCGGATGTAACGATCGGAAAAGGAGCAAAAATTGGTCCGAGCGCTATGATTTATGAAGATGTGAAGGAGGGTGAGGAGCAATGTTAAATTCAAAGACAGAGGCATTGGGAATTATTTTCCCGAACAGCTATGATGCAATGGTGCCGGATCTGGTTTCGGAGCGCCTCATGGCATCCATTCCATTTGCCAGCAGATACCGCATGTGCGATTTTATTCTTTCCAGCATGGTACACAGCGGAATTGACAATATTTCCATTATTGTAAGAAAAAATTACCATTCCCTGCTGGATCATCTCGGCGCCGGCCGTGAGTGGGATCTGGTTCGCAAAAACGGAGGCCTGAATATTGTTCCTCCGTTCGCACAGAAACAGGTAAAGGTATTCGAGGGACGCATCGAGGCGCTTGAGAGTCTGCGCGGATATCTGTTAAAGCAGTCACAGAAATATGTCATTATGACCGATGCCAATATTGCCATCAATTTTGATTTTAATGAACTTTTAGATGCGCATATCAAGAGTGGTGCGGATGTGACCATGATGTACCGCAAGCAGGAAATTCCGAAGGCATTTATCCGTCAGAGCAGGGACCGCATGGATCTGTACTATGCACTCGGCATGAACGGAGACCGCGTCAGCAAGATTTACATCAACCCGACCGAAGAGGGGGAGATGAATTTCAGCATGAATGTTTATGTGGTAGAACGCGAGTTTTTGATCCGTATGATAGATGATGCGTATGTACATGGGCATACTTACTTTGTACGTGACCTTTTGGACAAGCAGATTGACCGGCTGGATATCCGCGGGTTCTGCTACGATGGCTATGTGGTCAATATCCATGATACCCAGAGTTATTTTGAAGAAAATATGCGTCTGTTACAGGAAGAAAACTTAAATGCACTGTTTTCTCCAAATCAGATTTACACCAAGATCCGTGACGATAACCCGACCCGTTATATCAACGGTTCCAAAGCAAAGAATGTTATGGTTGCCGATGGCTGTGTGATCGAGGGAGAAGTCGAAAACAGCGTCCTGTTTCGAGGCGTTCACGTTGGAAAAGGCGCAAAAGTGAAAAACTGTGTACTGATGCAGGATACCGTAGTGGAAGATAATGCAAGCGTGGAATACGTGATTACCGACAAGAATGTACGTGTCACAGAGGGCAAGTCACTGACCGGAAATGAGTCGTATCAGGTATATGTATCCAAGGGGCAGGTCGTATAATTTTATGCTTTCCAAATAATACAGAGTCTGTTATAATAAGCAAAGATAAAATACTGAGGAGGCAATTGTATTATGGCTGATAGCAGAAAAACAGTTCAGATAAAATCAGATCCTGTCGGGGATGTCCGTATCGCAGATGAAGTCGTTGCGATCATTGCAGGACTTGCAGCAACAGAAGTAGATGGCGTCAGTTCCATGGCGGGAAACATCACAAACGAAATTGTCAGCAAGCTTGGCATGAAGAACCTTTCTAAGGGAATCATGATTGAAATTATGGACAATGAAGTAAAGGTTGATGTTGCCATCAACATTGCATATGGTTACAGCATCCCGGATGTCTCTGCCAAGGTACAGGATAAAGTAAAGGCTGCCATTGAGAATATGACAGGTCTGACAGTCGCTGTTGTCAATGTCCGTATCGCAAGTGTTGATATGGGAACTGACAATTAAATCTTTGTATTCGAAACAGAATATGGTATAATAAAGGATGTCTGAACGAAAGACATCCTTTATTTTTGAGCGAGGAGAGAAGATGACAAGAAGAGAGTTAAGAGAAAATGTATTCAAGATGCTTTTCCGCGTAGAATTTTTTGATGCGGGAGAACTGCCAGAACAGCTGGAATTGTTTGGCGAAGAAATGGATCATGTAACCGATCAGGACTTTAAGTATATCGCTGAGCGTTATCGCGACATTTACAATCATCTGCCGGAAATCGATGGGGCAATCAACGAAGTCGCAAAAGGCTGGAAGACAACCCGTATGGGCAAAGTAGATCTGGCACTGATCCGTCTGGCGGTATATGAGATCCGCTACGATGATGAGATTCCGTTTAAGGTTGCGGTCAATGAGGCTGTGGAACTGGCAAAACAATACGGAACCAATGATTCACCGGCATTTGTCAATGGAATTCTTGCAAAGTTTGCAGAATGATGAAACATGTATATTCGGTAGGGCAGGTAAATAAATACATTAAAAATATGTTCGCTCAGGACTTTATGCTGCACCATATCAGCATCAAGGGAGAGGTATCTAACTGTAAGTATCACTCCAGCGGGCATATTTATTTTACAATGAAAGATGCAGACGGAACGATAAACGCGATCATGTTTGCGGGAAACCGCAGGGAAGGATTAAAATTCCAGATGAAAGAGGGCGACCGCGTGGTTGTGACCGGTTCCGTGGAAGTGTATGAAAGAGATGGCAGATACCAGATCTATGCACGGACGATTGAACGGGACGGAGAGGGAAATCTGTATCTGAAATTTGAAGCGTTAAAGCGGGAGCTTGAAGAGATGGGAATGTTTGCGGAGGAATACAAACAGCCCATTCCCACCTATGCAAAAACCGTGGGGATTGTTACGGCAGAGACCGGGGCAGCGATTCAGGATATCCGCAATATTGCAGGGCGCAGGAACCCGTATGTGCAGCTGATTCTCTGCCCGGCCCTGGTGCAGGGAGAGGGAGCGGCGCAGAGTATCGTAAAGGGAATCCGGATGCTGGATGAAGCAGGGGTGGACGTGATCATCGTCGGCCGTGGAGGGGGCTCTATTGAAGATCTCTGGGCCTTTAACGAGGAGAGCGTTGCCCGTGCTATTTTTGAGTGCAGGACACCGGTGATCTCGGCAGTGGGACATGAGACGGATTTTACGATCGCTGATTTTGTATCTGATCTGCGTGCACCGACACCATCAGCAGCTGCTGAGCTTGCAGTAGATGATTTTGCACAGGTAATGCACACCCTTGATAACTATCGAGAACGTTTCAGACGGGATATGCGGGAGCGAATAGAATACCAGAAGGTGCGTCTTGAGCAATATAAGCTGCGTCTGAAATATCTGAGTCCGGAGAGTCGTCTGCGGGATAACAGACAGATTCTGGCTGACTATGATGATGCACTGCGAAGTGCGATGAAGAATAAGCTTCAGCAGTATCGACACAGGCTGGGAATTTACCTGGAGCGTTATCAGGGAATGTCGCCGCTGGCAAAGCTGAATCAGGGCTATTCTTTTGTGGCAGATCAGGATGGCAGGGGGATTACTTCTGTCGAACAGGTCAAACCGGGAGACAGAGTGGAGATTTCCGTGACGGACGGTGTGATCCGGGCAGAAGTTTTTGACAGCAGGAGGGAAGAATGGCAGAAATAACAGAAGCAAAGACAATAGAAGAGGTCTTTCAGGAATTGGATAATCTTGCTGTGAAATTAGAAGACAGTGAAACATCCCTGGAGGATTCTTTTCGTTTTTATAAAGAAGGAAT
>ENA-OPCM01002401-OPCM01002401.1-human-gut-metagenome-genome-assembly--contig:-NODE-2401-length-10741-cov-1.469025_pt1 | contig 10741 bp, 10 predicted proteins | sample MGYA00241252_ERZ501484 | MGnify/ENA primary metagenome ERZ501484 (study PRJEB25962, sample SAMEA2042583) | human gut metagenome | biome: human gut; feature: human-associated habitat; material: faeces...
GATATTCGTAATCGACTGCAGCCTGGAAGCTGTGATCGATCAGAATATTACGGCCTCGGATTACAGCACGCATACCGCCCATAAAATCATATTCACTGATGGTGATCGTCATGCCGGTACGTTTTTCCAGTTCTGTCTGTTTCTCCTTATCAGAAGGAGAAATATAAATGGTCATCTCCTCGCCATCTGCAAAGCGTGCGGCTTCGCGGATTTTGCTGCAGAGATAGTCCAGATATTCGTCTGTTTTTGTAAAGTCAGAAAGAAGCTCCTTTACTTCATCAAACAGCCTGACTTTTAATTCATTCTGTGTTTGGCCAAGAGCACGTTTCAGTTCGGTTTCGGCTTTTGCCGCAGCTTGATTTACCTGCCTTCTGGCTCTTAAGGTCTCGGATTTGATACGGACCTCAGACTGTGCGGTCGCTTCTTTTTTATGCTTTTCAAATAAAGATTCAAGCGCTTTTTTGTGATTGTCAATGATCGCATTTCCTTCAGAACGGGCTTCAGTCATGACCGTTTCCTGTAAATGCGCTATTTTCTCTTCAAGCGTCATTGTCTCACCTTCTATGCCTTTCTAGTTAAAGTTTCAGTCCAATCGCTTCATTGACGTATGAGGTAATGAAATCCTTTTTACGTCCTGTTCCGTGTCTGTCCGGAATTTCGATCAGAAGAGGCATCTTTCTTTTTAACTTGATCTCATCGATGAGATCCGGAAATTCTCTTCCAAAGCGTTCCGTCAGAAGAATGATACCGATCGACTTGTCGTTCATGGCAGTTTCCAGCGCATCACGCAGCTCCTGCTTTTCATGAACTACGACACCGTCCACGCCGGCAAGCCGCATTCCGGTATAAGTATCCACGTTGTCACTGATCAGATACATTTTCATGATTACAGTCTGCTGATGATCATGAAGGAGATGATAAGACCGTACAGGCATACACCTTCTGCAAGACCTACGAAGATAAGGGATTTACCAAGGACGCTGGAATCCTCGCTGATAGCTCCAAGAGCTGCGCTTGCTGCACTTGCTACGGCAATACCGCCACCGATGCAGGAAAGACCGGTAACAAGAGCTGCTGCAATGTAACCAAGACCGGTTGCAAGGCCTGCGCCTGAGGCAGCGGCGTCTGCCGCATGTACCGGTACACTTCCAAAGAGCATGATCCCTGCTACAAGGAAGGTTCCAAAGTAAGAAAGAACATTGAAGGCAAGTGCACATTTATAACGTCCTTTATTTTTTTCTCCGAGCAGGTAATATCCGAATGGAATGAAAATGCTTAAAACCAGTGCGGCAATGAGAATAAGTTTAGTTGCTAAAGTCATGATAATTTCCTCCTAAAATGAAAAACTAATTTTTTGCAGTACCTGTATAAGGTTTAAATTCGCGGCCGCTGCCTTTGTAGAAACGGCTGAACATCTCGTAATAGACAAGTCTCAGGACCTGGATTCCAACGATCAGTCCTTCGAATCCACATACAAACAGGTTGCCGAGTACGATCACTACCCAGTTAATATGCCCGCTTTCGGCACCGGCAAGCATCAGTACAACCTCCATGATGGAAGCGTGGCTGACTGCGAATGCACCGATACGGATAAAGGAAAGCGTATTTGAAAAATAGCTGAGCAGGGTTTCAAATAATTCAAAGAATGCCTGGGTGACAAACATTGCTTTGCTTTGTTCCATTTTTTCGGTTTTCTTTTTGATCTTGTTCGTCAGCGGCTCTTTCAGTGCGATCAGAAGAAGCGGTACTCCGAACATCACTGCAAGAACGATTCCACCCGGCAGAGAGTGACCTGTCATGAAAAGAACGATGCAGGTAACTGCTGCCCCGTAGAATATCAGCCCTGCCACGCCGTTTGCATCAAACCAGGTTGCTTCGGTATCTTTGGCACGGATGCCGTTGATAATATGGAAGATCATAGAAATCAGGATGATTCCCATACCAAAAGCAATCGATACGATAAATACGGTATTCAGTTTTCCGATAAACGGTAAGGTGGTCATATGATTGATCGGTCGGATCCATTTGGCTTCTATAATGTCTTCAAATCCAAACACACTTCCAAACATAAATCCAAAGAAGGTGGAGAAGATTCCGGCAAGTGATACGATTCCGGCAAGGTTCATTTTCTTTGTGAAATACAGGATCGCACCGCCGATAAAGAGCAGCAGCCCCTGACCGACATCCCCGAACATGGCGCCGAAGATAAAGCTGTACATGATACCTACAAAAATGGTCGGATCCATCTCACCGCTCTTGGGAAGTCCGTACATCTTGATGAACATTTCAAATGGTTTGAAAAGCTTTGGATTCTCAAGCTTGGTAGGAGGTTCTCCAAAATACTGTTCCCGGTCCTCTTCTACTACGATATAAACCTTGTCATCTCCCTGTGCCTCTTTGATAAATGCATTTGCATCTTCTTCGGACATCCAGCCGCAGAGGATGTAGTATTCTTCCTGCTCGTCTGTCTCGGTTCGTGCCGCAAATTTCCGGATATCAAAGTTATCGGAAAAACGTTCCAGCTGAATTCTTGCACCGAGTAGTCTGGAAGCGTTCTTGCGGAACATCTCCTGACGTTTATCCTTCACTGCCTGGATTTCATCGGTCAGATTCTGGACTTCTTTATCCAGGCTCCGGTAAGCTTCCAGCGGGGTTCCGCCAAAGTCTTCCAGCAGATCGACTTTTTCAAAGTGGAGAGACCGCATGATCGAATCGACCTTTCCTGCATCAGCATCCGATACAAAATAAACGCCATAGACATAAGAGGCATCTCTGGAGCCTTCCAGAAATAATGCATCAATGTCTTCAAGAAGCGCTTTTTCCAGCCGGTGATAATAATCTACATTGATTTTTCCAAATCTTGTGCGGATGTATTTGTACTGCATGATCTCATGCAGGTCAAAATCCAGAGAAGTAAAAGGTTCCAGGACTTTCATACGTGCCTGGATATTCTCTCTCTTTTTTTTCAGTTCTTCTTTTTGCTGCTGCAGATCCATGTAGTCATGATTGATAGAACGAATCATCTCAAGGATCTCGTCTTCGCTCTGATCAAAGGATGGCTCTGCTGGCATGTCTTTCATATATCCCAGAAACTGTGTCACTTTTGCGAGTGGATCACGGTAAGGGTTCATTTCCAGAAATGGCATCAGATTATCTACTGTCTTGAGTTCCGTGAGTGCATTTTCAAGCTGCATCTCATATTTGGAAAGATACCGGTTTGTCATGCGGTCGATGTCGGCGCGTGGTCCGGTAATGCTCAGGAACTTCATCTTAACAATCATTTCGCTGTTCCTCCTATATAAGTTAATGTCTCACGTGCAGGAAGTCCGTAGCGAACACATTCGAGCACAGTTGTAAGCTTATCAAGCTCCTCCTCTTTCAGAAAAAGATAGGTATTCACGGTTGCGATGGAATAAGGGTTACTTCTTCTGTCTGCCAGGTAGAGACGGTACAGGCAGTCTTTGTAAATCGTCTCGATGGACGCTGGTGTCTGAGTATCGGTGTGACGCAGATAAGGCGTTCTGGTAACCAGCTTTAAAAATTCATCGACAGACGGTGCTTCTACAAGATCCTTCAGCTGATCTACATGAATCCGGTAGTGTATCGGGATCAGCAGTGTGGAAATATCCGGCGGAAGCATGTTGTAATATTTTTTTGCACGGTAGATCCACTGCAGGTTCAGCAGGTCGATCTTTGCTCCGGCATCTCTGGTGAAAATTTCCAGTTCCTTATGCTTCAGAATCTTTTTGCGTTTCTTCCACATGGTTGTAAAATAGTACAGATTCAGTGCCAGATCGTAATCAAAAAGGGTAGGGTTCTCCGCATTTTCCAGACGTTTTAACGGCGCATAGTATTCTGTGCCCTTTAAATTTTCCACCAGCTCACCGATATTCCCCGAAGTGATCAGTTTATCGATGGAGAGATCCGAATATTTGTCGAAGAATATTTTCTTATGATCCAGATCAAAAGGCTTCTGATAGTGGTTGAATACAATACGCAGACAATAGTTGATCAGATTCATCTCGTAGCGCTTCAGATAAAGCTCCAGGAATTTTTTCTGATCCATTCCGGAAAAACGGTACAGGCGTGTATAATCACTGTAAAGTGACTGCACAAGAAGCTTCTCAATCTCACCGCGGTGAAGACGGTTTTCGTCCATATCTGCAAGGACATTCCGATATCCGGGATGTTCTTTGAGATAAGCAGCAACTTCGGTTACTGTATGAAATGCGGCGATATTCTGGAAATCTTCATCAGTGAGCAGTTTCGCCTGCATGGCGCGTACTTTTGTTACGATGCCACTGTATGCAAGTAAATTTCCCATATGCTATCCCTCTATGATACGTCTGACAATTTTCTCGGCATATGCCGTATGTTTCTCTTCAAAATCTTTTTTAAGTTCTTCGATCGCTGTCTGGTTCTTACGGTTCTGCCTTGCAAGAATCTCATCCATCTGACGGTTTAATCCTTTGTGGATATCGTTCAGCTCCTTTTGGGTGTGATCTTCAAGTTGTTTGTCGAACTGATTGCGTTCATTTTGAATGCGTTCTTCCAGTTCTGATTTTTCCAGTTCCGCGTGTTCCACAACAGCTTCGGCTGCGTGTTCGATTTCGGAGAGCTTTTTAACAATATGATCCATTGTCCGACTCCTTTCTTAGAAATTATTTATACATTTTTAATAATGCATACATATTCTACTACTTTAAATTAGAAAAATCTACTAAATAATAAGAGAATATCATAAGAATATTTTATACAAAACTTATAAAATATATTTTTGGGTTTTCAAATATTTCAGAATAGTATAAAATAAATAAGGTTATACATATTTTCACTAAAGGAAGAGAAAGATATATGAGGTTAAGAAATGTACCGGGAGCAGATGCTTATCTGACAGCTCATCCCCTTGTAATTAAAAATGAGACCAGATATCGCGGCACCTGGAAAGAGACTTTTCAGAATCCGGAGAATCCGATCCATATTGAGATCGGGATGGGAAAAGGACAGTTTCTTCTGACACTTGCAAAGGAGAATCCATCCATCAACTATATCGGTATCGAACGTTATTCAAGCGTACTGCTTCGGGCGCTGGAACGCTTTGACAATGACGAGGAATACAAGGATGTCAACAATATTCGTTTTATCTGTATGGATGCGACAAATCTGCCGGAGGTTTTTGCTGTCGGAGAGATTGACAAGATTTATCTGAATTTTTCAGATCCGTGGCCGAAAGCACGTCATGCAAAGCGCAGACTTACTTCCAAGCAGTTTTTTGAGCGGTATGACAAGATCCTTGCCTTTGACGGAGTCGTTGAATTTAAGACAGACAACAGAGAGCTGTTTGACTTTTCACTGGAGCAGGTGGAGTTGGCAGGCTGGGTACTTCTGGCGAAGACCTATGATCTTCACAATGATCCGACACTCAGCAGAGGGAATGTTATGACTGAGTACGAGGAGAAATTTTCCGGGCAGGGACATCCGATCCATAAACTGATCGCAATGCGCCAGTAAGACAATTGAATAAAATGCAACAGGCAGATCATAAAGGCGCTGAGTGCGTAAGATGATTTCTGGCAATATAAGAGACAGCAGATACGGAGCAATCCGCACATCGGCTGTCTTTTTGCATATATTGTAGAAAGAGGAAGTCAGGAAGGAACAGATATGCGGAAAAAGCATCATTTTCAGAATTGTATGCGGGGGTTTTGCTATAAGAATCCAAGATTTAATAAAAAGCTGATCTGTTTCAGAAATTCTTTTCAGGAAGTCTATAAAATCTTAAACCCGAAATGTGGATGCCACTAATCCAGTCCTTTTTACATAGCCTGAGATGGCAGAAATGAGGAAAGTGTATGGGTATCGCATTGATCACGAAGGATTATGAAAATACAGTCGGAAAGCAGAGGATGCCGGTAATTGTGGAGTTTTACGCATCATGGTGTCCAAAGTGCGGAATGATGTATCCTGTTGTGGAAAGGATTGCCAGCCGGTATCAGGGAAAATGGATTTTCTATAAGATTGATATTGATATATCGAAAGAGATTGCAGAGTATATAGGCATTGAGATCGTACCGACGTTTGTGGTGTACAGAGATGGAAAAATCTGTGGATATACAACCGGAGTTCTTCCAGAAGAAACTCTGGAAGAACGAATCCGGGAAATGTTAAGAAAATAATTGGTGGAATCAATTATTCGTATGATGAATATTTTGCGCAGATTGCATTGACTTGCTATGTTAAAATTCGAATACAGCAACACCGTATGGCGGAAGATCGTAACCAAATGAATATGGTCTTCCATCACATTCCTGTTTCTTTGCTTTATATACTGCCGGGCGGGCTTTTCCGCTTCCGCCATACTGCAATTCATCACTGTTCAGTACCAGGCGGTACTGTTTGCCGCGCGGTACACCGACACGGTACTCCGGTCGTTCGATCGGTGTGAAGTTACATACGAATAAAAGGTTCTTTTTTGCGCCCTTTGAATGACGGATGAAGCTGTAAATACTTCGTGAGCTGTCATCTGCATTGACCCATTCAAAGCCTTCCATGCAGGTATCCTGTTCATACATGGCTTTGTTGTGTGTGTAAAGATGCAGCAGGTCACGGTAGAAATTCTGGAGTGCCTGATGCTCCGGCTCTGCAAGGAGATACCAGTCAAGCTCACGCGCCTCGCTCCACTCGCGGAGCTGTCCGAAATCCTGTCCCATGAACAGAAGTTTTTTGCCCGGGTGCCCGAACATGAAAGCATAGCCTACCATCAGGTTCTGGAATTTTTCCTCCAGATCGCCCGGCATTTTGTTGATCATCGAGCATTTCAAGTGGACAACCTCATCGTGCGAGAGCACCAGAATGTAGTTCTCGGAAAATGCATAGGTCATGCCGAAGGTCATCTTGTTATGGTTGTATTTGCGGAAGTATGGATCGAGCTTCATGTAATCGAGGAAGTCATGCATCCATCCCATGTTCCATTTGTAGGAGAAATGCAGGCCGCCGTCCTCTACGCTTCCCGTTACCTTCGGCCACGTTGTGGACTCCTCGGCAATCATGATGACACCTTTGTTTCGTCCGCGCACCAGGGTATTCAGGTGTTTGAAGAACTCGACGGCTTCAAGATTTTCATTTCCGCCGTTCTTGTTCGGCACCCACTGGCCCGGCTCTTTTCCGTAGTCGAGATACAGCATCGAAGCAACAGCATCGACACGGAGACCGTCTACGTGGTACTCTTCTACCCAGTAAAGCGCATTTGCCAGCATAAAGTTTTTCACTTCATTTTTGCCGTAATCAAAGATCTTCGTTCCCCACTCCGGGTGCTCGCCCTTTCTCGGGTCGGCGTACTCATACAGCGGCTGGCCATCAAAATCAGCAAGGCCGTGCGCATCTTTCGGGAAGTGTGCCGGTACCCAGTCCAGAATAACACCGATTTTATTTTTATGCAGATAATCAACAAGATATTTAAACTCTTTCGGTGTTCCGTAGCGGGAGGTCGGTGCGTAATAGCCCGTTACCTGATATCCCCAGGAACCGTCAAACGGATGCTCTGCAATTCCCATCAGCTCTACGTGGGTATAGCCCATTTTTTTTACGTAATCGGCAAGCGAATGTGCGAACTGAACGTAATTGTAAAATCCGTCCGGGTTGGATTCGGACCACGGATGTTTCATCCAGGAGCCCGGGTGCACTTCGTAGATGGAGAGCGCGGATTTCTGAACGTCAAATTTTTTGCGGTTCGTCAGCCATTCGCTGTCACCCCAGCGGTAGCCTTCGATTTCCGCTACTTTTGACGCGGTACCCGGCCGTTTTTCGGATGCAAATGCGTATGGATCTGCTTTGTACAGTTCTCTTCCGTCCGGTGTGCGGATGTAATATTTATACATCATTCCCTCGGTCACGCCCGGAATGAACACTTCATAAACGCCGTCCTCGCCGACTTTCCGCATCACATTGGCATGGGCATCCCAGCCGTTGAATTCGCCGATGACAGATACTTCCGCCGCATGCGGAGCCCATACGGTGAACCAGGCTCCTACTTTGCCGTCTTTTTTGTCCAGGTGCGCACCCATTTTCCGGAAAATATCGTAATGGGTTGCCTGTCCAAATAAGTACTGATCCAGTTCAGAAAATCTTGGCTGATAGCCCGCCGGTTTTTTTGGCGCTTTTCTGGTTTTTGCTGTTGTTTTTGCCGTTGTTTTCGCAGTTTCCTTCATAGAAAAAATCCCCTTTATGCTTCTTTTTCAATCAGAACACAGCCGCACGGAGGTACTTCAACAAAAAGTTTTCCATTTTCCGGAGAAATGGCTTCTCCGGTTACCGCGTTTTTCCATGTTCCGTCGCAAGATGCAGGAATCCAGACTCCCGCACTCTGGTTTTCATCATTATTTACTGCTGTGATCAGAGCGTCTGTCTCATCCAGGCGTGCAAAGGCATACTGGCGGTTGGTCAGCATGAGTTCGCGGTATCTTCCCGTTCGTGCTGCAGGATGTTTTTTTCTGACGTCTGATAATGTTTTGATCCATGCCGGAAGTTTTTCTGCCGGCGGATTTTTCTCCAGTTCTTCCAGATTCAGCGCCGGACGCAGCGGATCGTCGTTTCCGCCTTCTTTTCTTCCCTCGATGCCGAATTCCGATCCGTAATAGATGGACGGGATGCCCGGCAGGAAGTACAGCAGCGCATAAATTGGAATCATGTTTTCTTTTACGTTCAGCTTGCTGGCCAGACGGTCTACGTCGTGATTGTCAACGAAGCTGTACAGTTTCTTTCCTTTGTAAATGCCGCCGTTTTCGTCAAATTCGCGGCGGATCGTATGTGCAATTTCGAAGTAGTTATGATCGTTATGTCCCGAATAAAGTCCTTTGTGAAGCTCGTAGTTTGTGACACTGTGCAGCAGATGCTGGCCGTCTCCGATGTAGCGCGCATAGTCGCCGTGGATGACTTCGCCCATCAGCCAGAAGTCCTGTTTTTTGGCGGATGTGCGTGCGCGCATCTGCTCCATGAAGCCGAAATCCAGGCAGTCGGCGCAGTCGAGACGGATGCCGTCGATGTCGAATTCGTCGATCCAGAAGTCGATGACATCAAGGAGATAGTCGCGGACCTGCTGGTTCTGGAGATTCAGGTTGACGAGTTCGAAGCAGTTTCTCCATGCTTCGTAGGAGAATCCATCGTTATAGCAGGTGTTTCCGCCGAACCAGATTCCTTTGTACCATCCGCAGTACGGGGACTGTTCTCTTTTTTCCTGAATGTCGCGGAAGGCAAAGAATTCGCGGCCGGTGTGGTTGAAGACACCGTCTACGACGACTTTGATGCCGAGTTCGTGGGCTTTTTTTACGTATGCGGCAAAGTCCGCGTTGTCGCCTAAGCGGCGGTCTACCTGTTTGTAATCTTTTGTGTCGTATCCATGTGTGGTTGATTCAAACAAGGGGCCGATATAGATTGCGGTACAACCGAGATCTGCGATGTGCGGAAGCCACTGTTCCAGTGTGGAAAAGCGGTGTACGGTTTCTTCCGATTCATTTTTTCTCGGCGCGCCGGTCAGTCCGATCGGATAGATGTGATAAAATTCTGCCTCTTCATACCATGGTGCCATTTTGTTTGTCCTCCTTGTTTTTGGGTTATGAGTAAATTCCATACATGAACTGGTGTACCAGACGGTAGACTTCTTCGTCCCGGACGACGAGGTTGGAAAGATCGGATTGATCTCCTGCTGTCATCATCAGGTAGTGCATCAGGATTCCGGAGAAGCCTACGGCGAATTGTTCCTGACGGCCGTTCATGTTGCCGAGTTCGGCGCTGGCGTTGTCGAAGACGTCGACGCACAGGTGATAGAACCGGTCAATCATGGGGTATACGGTGCGGAAGCCTTCGCTTTTTCTTCCGGAATAGAACAGTGCCATCATCAGCATATGAAATTTCGGGTCTTCGGAGGCTCCGTTGAAGAAGGCACGCGCGATGCGGTACAGTTTTTCGGGGATGTTTTTCCCGGTTTCGGAGGCTTCGATGAGTTTTTGTTCCATGGGCTGAAAGTGCTCGTTTAGCAGGGCTTCGAGGAGGCCTTGTTTGCTGCCGAAGTAATAGTACAGGGTTGGTTTGGATACTCCGGCGGAGTCTACGATCTGCTGAACACCGACGGCGTCGTACCCGCTTTCGTAGAAGAGGGTCAGAGCTGAGTTCATGATTAGCTGACGATTGTCCATTTTGAATCCTCTTTGTTGCGGAAGGGACGCTCTCTGGAGTTCGCCTGGCCGCGGTGTGTTTGGGTGGTTGTTTGTTACGTGTGAGTTGGCATTTGTTTTGGTTTAAAATGCTTTTGTTGATTTTGTATTTAAGAAGTCTGCTTTTGTGTGTGATGGTCGAATTGCGTGAGTTTTTGGCAATTTTGACGAATTTTGTTGGATTTTGCAGGTTTCTTATGTGTGTTTCTGTTATCATTATACCAATCGGTATATAAAAAGTCAATGCGAAATATATAATGGATGAAAATAGATGCATAGAAAAAGAACCGGCGGGGAAATCTTTAGTTTAGTTCTCAGATTTCTCTGTCGGTTCTTTTCTTATTTTCCGATACTGTTTTTATACGAACTGAACCTCACATGACTAAAGTCACGTGCTTCAGACCGCTTTAGGCGGCAGACAAAATATCGGCGGATACGCCTGTTTCTTAGATCTTGCGCGGATACGCGCTTCTTCCATGCCGGATACGGCAGGTCTCCACATAACAGGTAGTCCACGGTATATCCGCCTGTGT
>ENA-OPCM01002420-OPCM01002420.1-human-gut-metagenome-genome-assembly--contig:-NODE-2420-length-10653-cov-1.928288_pt1 | contig 10653 bp, 10 predicted proteins | sample MGYA00241252_ERZ501484 | MGnify/ENA primary metagenome ERZ501484 (study PRJEB25962, sample SAMEA2042583) | human gut metagenome | biome: human gut; feature: human-associated habitat; material: faeces...
TCTATTGAGGGAAAAGAAGGAGAAAAAATTCCAGTAAGTCATGGAAGATATACGCTTCTTTTAGAAAGCAGAGATGTGAATATTCGTAAAAGTGCCTTTGAGTCAGTTTACTCACAGTATGGACAATATAGAAATACTTTAGCGGCGCTCTATGCAGCGAATTTGAAGAATACTGCATTTTTCGCAAAAAAAAGACATTATAATTCTTCTTTAGAAATGGCATTAGAAGGCGGGGAGATACCAACTTCTGTATACACGAACCTGATTGATACAGTACATGAGCATATGGATTTAATGCATCGCTATGTTTCTCTTAGAAAGAAAGCGTTAAAGGCAGAAGAACTGCATATGTATGATCTCTATGTACCAATGGTCGATGAATTTGAGATGAAAGTACCATTTTCTAAGGCAAAAGAAATCGTAAAGAAAGGGCTTGCACCATTAGGAAAGGAATACGGTAAAGTTCTTTCTGATGGAATGGAAAGTGGCTGGATTGATGTATATGAGAATGAGGGAAAGAGAAGCGGAGCCTATTCCTGGGGAGCTTACGGATGCCATCCATTTGTATTGATGAACTATCAGGATAATCTGAATAATGTGTTTACGCTTGCCCATGAAATGGGACATTCCATGCATTCTTATTATTCAGATAAGAATCAGCCATACATTTACGCGGGATACCGTATCTTTGTTGCGGAAGTAGCATCTACATGTAACGAGGCTCTTTTGATGGAATATCTTTTAAAGAATACAGAAGAGAAAAAAGAGAAAATGTATCTGATCAATTATTTCTTAGAGCAGTTTAAGGGAACATTATACCGTCAAACCATGTTTGCAGAATTTGAGAAAATTACACATGAGATGGCATGGAATAAAGAGCCGCTTACTGCGGAAGTATTATGTGACATTTACTATAAACTGAATCAGAAATATTTTGGAGAAGACATTGTTATTGATAAAGAAATTGCCTTAGAATGGGCAAGAATCCCACATTTCTATACACCATTTTATGTATATCAATATGCAACTGGTTATTCAGCAGCGATTGCAATCAGCAGAAAGATTTTAAGTGGAGATGAAAGGGCAAAAGAGGGCTACTTTAAGTTCTTAAGTGGTGGAAGTTCCATGAATCCAATTGATTTACTTCGTCTTTGTAATGTAGATATGGCTGCAAAGGAACCGATAGAATCTGCATTAAAGTTATTTGGCGAGCTTCTTGACGAGATGGAAGAGATGCTGTAATTGTGGTATAGTAAGAAAATAAATATAAAAAATGCCATATAAATTATGTCTTGGAATGCAGGCTTTTTATCAAGGAATTTTTTCGGGATAATGAGGCAGTATATTTAGAGGTAAGCATTTGATATATTAAAAAATAACAGAGTATTGGGAGATAAATTATGTATGAATTTACGTTGCTAAAAAGCATGTTTTTTGAACTGGATAAATATAAAATAGAAGGGGTTACTCAGACGAAGGAGAAACAGAGAACTTTTCGCCGTCTGGAAGTTTCCTATGACAGTGTACCGGAAATAACGTCTATTATAGCAGAAGAGAGAATTCTTCCATATGTGGACAGATATTATCTTTTTATTAATGACGAACGTGTGGACACAGATATTCATGACCCGAAGGTAAAACAGGTTATCTATGAATTTTATAAACAGCATCATCCAGAATATTTAAAGGAGAATCTTCCTGATGATATGACAGATGTAGATATTTTAGACTGTTTTGAAGTATTTAAGATGCCAGATTACCGACCAAAGCATGCATTTCCAGGTCTGGTAACACTTGAAGACATCCGTAATGGCAATATTCACGATGAAGATAAACCAAAGTTTGCATTTCCGGGCTTAGAGTTGTATTCTAATAGGGATGCGTCTGAAGATGAGGAAGAAAAACCGATGGTAGCTTCTTACAAAGGTTATACTGCATTTGACGGTGACCGGGAACAGGCGAAAGATAAAATAGAACAGTTGAAGAGTCAGTTTGCTTCTCAGATAGAAGCATTAAACGTAGATGAAATTTTGAAAAACCGTTCTGAGAATCAGGAGGAATAGATAATGTACAGAGAAGTATCCAAATTAATTTTATATCGGGATTTAGGAGAAGACAGTATTCTTTTAAATATGGCAGATATTTTTAAGAGATTCGATAGCTGCCATTACAGAGCTGACGAATTAATCACAGACATTTACAGAGAAATGAAAGCGCTTTTAGATCTTGCGACTACATATGGATTTGATAAGAACTTATGGCACAATTACCTGACATTTGTCTTAGTAACCAATGAAAACTCTTTCAGCATGACAAGCGAGAAAGTCGGAGCAAATAATGGAACAGTTAATCACTTTGCAAAGAATGATTTCCAGGTATTTATGAATCTTTTCCATTATGACTTCAGACCGATCGAGGAGACATTAGGTATTGATTGTTTCAGCACAATTTTAGATTATAAGGCAATCGGCAAGACAGAGCGAATGTATAATAAAAATGTAAGTGAAAAAGTACGTGCCCTTTCTGATGAACTGGCAGCGGCAGAAGATGTAGATACATTCTTCAATGCAGTTGTGAAGTTCTATAAAGATTACGGTGTAGGAATGTTTGGACTTAACAAAGCGTTCCGTATCGTAGAGAATAATGGAAAGCCGGACTTTGTTCCGATCAATAATCTGGACAAGGTTGTGCTTGATGATCTTACAGGATATGAGATTCAGAAAAAGAAACTTGTAGATAACACAGAAGCATTTGTACAGGGTAAAGTAGCGAACAACTGTCTTCTTTATGGTGATGCCGGTACAGGTAAGTCCACAAGCATCAAGGCAATTCTTAACCAGTATTATGGTGACGGACTTCGTATGATTGAGATTTATAAACATCAGTTTAAATATCTTTCTGCGATTATCAGCCATATCAAGAACAGAAACTACCGTTTTATCATTTACATGGATGACTTATCTTTCGAAGAATTTGAGATCGAATACAAATACCTGAAAGCAGTTATTGAAGGTGGAATGGAGACAAAACCAGATAACGTACTTATCTACGCAACATCTAACCGCCGTCATCTCATCCGTGAGACATGGTCAGACCGTTCCGACAAGGACGAAGAACTGCATCGTTCTGATACGGTACAGGAGAAGTTATCACTGGCAGCACGTTTTGGTGTAAGTATCAACTACTCCAAACCAACACAGCAGGAATACTTCCAGATTGTAACAAATCTTGCAAAGAAGTATCCGGAAATCAAGTTAAGCGACAAAGAACTTTGTGCAGAAGCCAACAAATGGGAACTTTCTCATGGTGGAATCTCCGGCCGTACCGCACAGCAGTTTATTAATTATATAGCTGGTAAATCTGAAAAATAATATATTAAGAATAGAATCCTTCTTTTTTGCAAAAGATAATCTTTGAAAGCAGAGGTGTTTTTTGTGAAAAAGAAGGAAAAATTATTTTTAGGGGGAGAAATTAATCTTTCAGAGCTTGATGCGGATGTTCAGAAAAAATATGAGGTTGCAAAAGAGCTTGGAATCTATGACAAAGTTTTAGAAAAGGGCTGGGGTTCACTTACAGCAGAAGAGACAGGAAGAGTGGGCGGAGTGCTCAGAAAAAGAAAGAACTCCGGGGAAAGAGTTCTTTCTTAGCCTCGCTTAGAGGCATTCATTAAAAGGAGGAAGCCCATATATCCTGATATACGGGCTTCAAAATATGAAAAAAATCTTTAGCCACAAGAAATAGAGGGATTTCTTTGTTGCTGTCTATACTATAAAGAAAAAGTATGTCCGATTTTTGAAGAAAATTTGAACAAAAGGTGAAACGGATTGAAAAATATAGATATGTTTTGCGGGGCAGGGAGGAAAATGTAATGGGTGTTGTGATTGGAAAAATGGATGGACAGGTTGAAAAAATATTTTTAGGAAATAATTTAACAAGAAGTACAAAAAATTATGCTAAAATCCTGAAAGATGAGAACTTGTCAGAAGAGGAAAAACAGCGTATCCTAGCAGCAGAGAAGAAAAAACAGGAAGAAGATATAATTTTGTAATATTTATGATTGGAGAAATATGTGTATGAAGATTTCAGTGGCTATGGCATATTATAACGGTGGTACATATATAGAAGAACAGATGGATTCGATTTTATCACAACTTGGGGAAAAGGATGAAGTGATAGTATCTGTTGATGGAGCAAGTGATGGATCAAAGCCCCTTCTTTTAAAGATGGCAGAAGTGGATTCCCGAATTCATATTGTGAAGGGACCGGGCAAGGGTGTTGTAAGGAATTTTGAGAATGCAATCCGGCATTGTAACGGAGATATTATATATTTGTCTGATCAGGATGACATATGGAAGCCAGATAAAGTCGAGAAAGTGAATTATGCATTTTCAAATCCAGAAGTAAAAGCTGTTCTTCATGATGCAGAGATTGTGGACGAGAATGGTGTAGCAACAGGAGCGGCAAGCCTTTTTTCTATAAGGGGAAGCCGGGCTGGGATTTTGAAAAATCTTCTGAAAAACAGCTATGTGGGATGCTGCATGGCATTTCGCAAAGAATTGATTCCCATTATTTGTCCTATTCCAAATGAAATGTATATGCATGACTATTGGATTGGAACAGCGGCAGAGTATATGGGAAAGGTTTGCTTTTTGGACAAACCACTTATTGGCTATCGCAGGCATTCGTCTAATGTTACACAGATGACACATGGAAGTATCCGTTTTATGATAAAAAAGAGAATTGATATAATACGCTGCCTGGGATTATTAAAGAAGCGAGTGAGGAAAGTAAAAGCTTAGAGAGTGTTTGATGCGCTTGGCAAAATCCCTGACAAATCGGGATATGCAGATTACTTTTGCTTTTTTAAACACACTCTGGAAATCTGAAAAAGGGAGGATGAGAAAGGAGCATATGAATATAAAAAAAGAAGGGAAACAGATAAGGCATATTGGCCAGAGATTTGGTAGAAAGCATGTTATTGCACTGTCTTTTTTCATGCCGCTTATTGTCATGACTGGCTGCTGTATTGCCTTTGGTATACAGCCATTTGGTGATAATTCGCTGTTGATTATTGACGGTTTACATCAGTATATGCCATTTTATTCTGTTTTGTATGATAAGTTAAAAGGCGGAGAAAGTCTTTTTTACAGTTTCCGTTCTGGATTAGGAATTAACTTTTTATCATTATTTTCCTATTATTTATCCAGTCCGCTTAATCTTTTGATTATATTTTTTAAGAAAACGCAGCTCAATATGGCAGTTAGTATGATTATCGTATTGAAAATTGCACTTAGTGGAATGACGGCCGGGATTTATTTTTCTTCAAAAAGCAAGAAACAGGGGCTTCATGTACTCATGATTTCGATGGCGTATGCATTATCAAGCTACATGGTTGGCTATTGCTGGAATGTTATGTGGCTGGATGCGATTATGATTTTCCCAATTGTTGTTATGGGGCTGGAGCGTTTGATTGATAAAAAGGACGGAAGGCTATATTGTCTTGCGTTGTTTTATGCGTTGTACTGTAATTATTACATTGCATTTATGATTTGTATTTTTGCAATAATATGGTATATTTTTTATTCCTTTAAAAGTGTAAAACAGTTCTTTTTCCGGGGAATTTCATTTGCACTATATTCTTTCCTTGCAGCAGGAATGGCGGCAGTATTACTCATTCCAGCATATCTTGGAATTAAACAGACGGCATCAGGAGAAGCAATGACATTACCGGATCACAGCTTTCTTACGAATGCGGCAGATCTGCTAAATCGCCAGTTTGCGATGGGAAGTCCGATCAGTCATGATAATTTTGATGGAAATGCCAATCTGTATATTGGTATTTTTACCGTATTAGCAGTTGGATTATATTTGTTGAATCAGCAGATTAAAATTAGTGATAAGATAAAGAAAATTCTTTTAGTAGGATTCTTTTATTTGAGTTTTGGTGAAATGATTCTCAACTTTATCTGGCATGGATTTCATGATCAGTATGGTATTCCGAATCGTTTCTCATTCCTGTTTGGTTTTGTACTTCTGCATATGTTGTGGGAAGTATTTGAACATTTGGATGGAACAAAAGGCTGGCATGTGGCGTTTGCCTGTATGGCAGGAGTAGGACTTTTAGCTTATGCCAGGGTAAAAGGAACACAGCCACTGGAAGATAAAGTTTATGGTGTGGCAGGAATGCTGTTTATTTTGTATGGAATGATATTACTTCTGTATACATTATCTCGTAAGAGAAAAGTGTGGTATAAGGCTGCATTTTGTGCAGTGGCAATAATAGAGATTGCCGCAACAGCCTGTATGGGCTTTAATGAAAATGGTCAGATTTCTGTTTCAAAGTTTTTCTATGGAACAGAAGATATGGAGAAAGCTGCTGCATCTTTAAAAGATGGGACATTTTACAGAAGCGAGCTTGCGAGTGCTCTTATGGTAGATGAAAATGCCTGGTATCCAATAAACAGTGTGGGACTTTTTGGTTCTACAGCGACAGACCGAATGGTTAATATGATGGATAATCTTGGTTTTTATACGGGGTGTAATGAGTATCTTTATAAAGGTGCAACACCAGTAACGAACTTCCTTTTGAATGTAAAATACCTGTATTATCATCAGGAAGATTCTCTGACAACAGATTTTAAATATCTGAAGACACAGGGGACTTTTGATATTTATGAGAATCCGGCAAAAGGAATGTCTATAGGATATCTCATGAATGATTCCATAAAAGACTGGTATTATGACAGTGCTTATCCATTCCGTGTACAGAATGATCTTGGAGAGCAGGCATTTGATGTATTTGAGCTGTTTCATGATATTGAGATTGACGATCCGGCAACCAATGGATGTACTGCATCAAAGACGAATGATGGAGAATATTATTTTGAATACAAAAGCACACAGGCAGATAATATGGTCTTTACGATTCCTGTCACAAAAACAATAGATGATTTGTATCTTTTTTATGATGGAACACAGGTAGAAAATGCACAGATAATGGTAGATGGAACCAATGTGAAATCAGGAGATTTAGATGGTTATATGCTTCCAATCGGAAAAGTATCCGCAGGTTCAGAAGTTAAAGTAACTTTTGAGTTAAAAGGAGAGACCGAGGATGGTTATGTGCGCCTTTCTGCGGCAGACTTCGATCAGGAGGTATTTGAAGAGTTTAAAAAGACAGCAGCAGAGCAGGCATTTACGGTGACGGATTACTCAAGTAATTCTCTGGAAGGCACAGTGGATGCTTCAGATAATCAGACATTATTTTTGTCAATTCCATATGAGTCTGGATGGAAAGTAAAGGTAGATGGCAAAGAAGTAAAGACATGTCGTATCGGAGATGCTTTTCTTGGAGTAAAAGTTCCTTCTGGTGAGCATACAGTTTCCTTAAAATATACACCGCCAGGATTTTCTATTGGCTGGAAAGTAAGCCTTGCAGCAGCAATTATTTTTATTGTTCTTTGTTTTGTAAAATACCGATACAAAGCTGATATAAAAAAGAAAGAATAAAGATAGATTTTGGAAATGATTTTTAAGAAAACATATGGTAGACTAAAGCGTGTTTGAAAACCGGAATGGCCGAAGCAGGAAGAGTCTGGGAATACATATGGAGCAAAAGGAGGATTTATTATGTTTAAAAGAAAAATTATTACATTATCAGCAATAATGATAGCAGGTCTTATGACCTTTCAGGCAAATGTATCGGCAGATGCAGTAGAGGAGAAACCATATCTTTCCCTGGGGGCGGATTTAAGTACAGATCAGAAAAGTAAAGTCCTTGAACTTCTTGACGTAGATGAGAAAGCACTCGATCAGTATAATATAGTAACAGTGACGAATGCGGATGAACATAAATATCTTGATGATTATTTAGATTCTTCTGTGATTGGTACAAAGGCCTTATCCTCTGTTCTGGTTGAAAAAAGAGATAAGGGAGAAGGCATTGATGTTACAACGAAAAATATTACTTACTGTACAGCAGGTATGTATGAAAATGCGCTTACAACAGCAGGTGTGACAGATGCCACAGTAACTGTAGCAGGACCTTTTAATATTACAGGAACTGCTGCTTTAGTTGGTGCAATGAATGCGTATGAAGACATGACGGGTGAAGATATTTCCAGCGAGAGCAAAGATGCCGCAACGAATGAGCTGGTAGTTACCAGTGAGTTAGCCGGTCAGCTTAATGATTCCGACAAAGCCGAACAGTTTTTAGCGTTAATTAAAGAAAAAGTTCTTTCAGATGATGCAAAATCAGAAAGTGACATCAATGATATTATTGATGAGTGCAGCAAAGACTTAGATATCACGGTAACAGATGATCAGAAAGCACAGATTGCAGAACTTATGCAAAAAATTAATAAGCTTGATTTAAATGTAAATGACTTAAAAGAACAGGCAAGTAAAATTTATGATAAATTGAGTGACATGGATATTGATACACAGGGAATCTTTGAGAAAATAAAGACGGCATTATCTTCTATTTTTGCAGCATTAAGTGGTTTATTTAATTAAGCGGAGATAGAAAATATTTGCAGCTATAAGAGGAAACTTCTATCGGCTTGTGTTATAGTGACATCCCATCACCTGTAGGATGCCGGGGCATTCTTGAATATATGCTCTGGAGTTAGAAGTCTTCTTGCTGGAAGAGGATAAGGTGAATTATAAAAAACTATAAATTTTTATAGCATATAGCAGAATTGCTCCTGGAATGCCAAGAACTGTACATACAGCGCCTGTAATCGGATTAATTCCAATTCCAGTGATGATGTCTCTTGCAGCGCAGAAAAAGTTAAAAAAGTAAATGAACGAAAGACCGGCGGCACCGCGTCCGATGATGGAAAAAAGTGCTGTGGGTCTTTTTTTTATGTATGCAATAAAATATCCTGCAAAACAGGCCGCGCAAAAAATAAGCAGAATTTTATTTTGAGATAGATTATCCTGGGATAATATATTCTGGATGGATGAATTATTAATAAATAAAGTGGAAAAATGAGTAGAAAAAGAAAAAAGAATAGGGTACATAAATTATCTCCTTAGCATGCAGCTTTGCCAGAAAGCATTTTTCAAATACGTTCTGGCATATTAGTTTTTATGAGTTTATGAAAAAGTAAGAGAAAATATGAAAAATATCTTTAAATAAATAATTTGTAATTTAAGTAAAATAAAGGTAGACAAAAATTGGAAAACGTGATATATTAATTTTGGAATAACTGTCATATATTTACATCAAATAAAACAATGGAGGGATGTGATATGGATTTTTCAGATATTCGCACAATCATTATAGGAGAAGCAGGAGAGTATGGTAAGCGGCTGGTGAGGTATTTGGAGATTCACCTTTCATCTGCAGTGCGTGTATATCATTTTACAACGGCAGAAGGCATGGTTTCTTTTAAAGAAGAGGCAGAGATTTATCTTTTAGATGAAAGATTTTTTAAAGAATTATCGGAAGAGAAACAGAAATTTTTAAAACAGAAGAAGTTGATTTTACTAACCTGGCGGGAGGAACAAGGCTCTTTTTGCAAATATGATAATCCCCAGAAGTTGTTAGATATGTTGTCTGATTTTACAGATTATAATTCGGATTTATCAGACTTGGCAGCAGAGTTAAAAGATACACCGACGAAGTTAACAATCGTGTATTCCCCTGTGTATGATGAATATCTTGAGCAGATAGCACGTTCTTTTATGTCATTGGGAGATGTATATATGGGAGCGGAAGATCTGGGCTATAAAGGGATAGATTCTGAATACGGAGAAGGCGGTGATATGGGAGATTTATGCTATTACATTCATTTAAGGGAAGAGAATATTTTAGATATATTGCAGGATATGCTTATTCCGAAAGAAGAAGTTCAGGTGTTACATTCTCCAGACTTGTATTTTTATTTGCGGGAACTGACGAAGGAAGATTATGCATGGTTTTTCGATAAGATTAAGAAAGAGAGTCCCTATAGGGAAGTGTTCTGGGGAGCAGGGAATTGTTTTGTTGCCAATGTAGATATGCTGAGCTTTTTTGATCAGGTTATATTGATAGATTCGAGGAAGAATCCGAGGCAGAGTATTTTTTGTGACCGTTTGGAACGTGTATTAAATATTAATCAGGGAGAGCCTCAAATATGGCAGAGGATATACAGGGAGGATATTTTAGATGGAACTGCCTGGTAAGAGAGAGCTGAGAGAACAGATTTTACACCAGATGGATGGAAGAACATCATATGTCAGCGATAAAGATGTATATCGTGAGATTGATAAGGCAATCTTACGTTCAAGTCATGGCGGATACGGGACACTTTCTGAGAAAGAAGAACTAAGAAGACAGATGTTTTATTCGATAAGAGGATTTGATGTTCTTGAAAAATATTTGGGTGACAGCAGTATAAGTGAGATTATTCAGAGCTTTACGAAAGGCGGCAGGGAAGCAGCAATGTTAATGGAAGCAGAAGAAAGAGAGGCGTTTCATAAGCGGATAGACAGAGCAAAAAAAGAGGGAGAGGAGGCTTCAACAAGATTACTTTTTCCAATGATTTTATTATTGTGTCAGGTAATGTTATTGGTGATGTACCCGGCACTGACTCGCTTTCAGGGATTTTGATTTTAGAAGATGTTATTAGAGCGTGTTTGAAAAATCATTTCTGCAACCTGCACGCC
>ENA-OPCM01002422-OPCM01002422.1-human-gut-metagenome-genome-assembly--contig:-NODE-2422-length-10651-cov-1.717346_pt1 | contig 10651 bp, 10 predicted proteins | sample MGYA00241252_ERZ501484 | MGnify/ENA primary metagenome ERZ501484 (study PRJEB25962, sample SAMEA2042583) | human gut metagenome | biome: human gut; feature: human-associated habitat; material: faeces...
AGACACAGCCGGCAGCAGGCGAGCAGTATGCCGTAGGTGCGACTGTTGCTTTGTTTGTAAGTAAGGGTCCTGTTGAAACAAGAGTCAAAGTACCAAGCGTTGTAGGTCTTACAGAAGAAAAAGCAAAAGAGCTGATCGCCTATTTGTTGGAAGAAAAGCCGATACAGTGTATCGTTGAGTCTGTGGAGAAGAAAAAGGAGAAGAAAAATCCTCCCCTTCTTTATAATCTGGCCGAACTTCAAAACGACTGTTCGAAGCGGTTTAAGATCAGTCCGGATGAAGCGCTTCGGGTCGTGCAGGAATTATATGAAAAAAAACTTGTTACATACCCGAGGACAGACGCCAGGGTTTTGTCGACGGCAGTTGCAAAAGAGATCAGCAGAAACTTGAACGGGCTGTCAAAATATCCTCCGGCACAGCCGTATTTGCAGGATATCCTTTCTTTTGGAAGTCATAAAAATCTGGCGAAGACAAGATATGTAAACGATAAGCAGATTACAGATCATTACGCTATCATTCCGACAGGACAAGGTTTAGGAGCGCTGAATTCGCTTTCGGCAACGTCTCATAAAGTATATGATCTGATTGTGAGAAGGTTTTTAAGTATTTTTTATCCGCCGGCAGTGTATCAAAAAGTGGCGATCATATCGAAGATAAAGGAAGAGAGTTTCTTTTCCAATTTTAAAGTGCTAGCTGAGGAAGGATATTTGAAAGTGGCAGGCGTTCCGCAGGGAAAACGAAGTGTAAACAAAGGCAAAAGCAGAACCGATGCAAATGAAAAAGAGGAAGATGCAGAACAGACGGCAGATCAGGACCTTGATACGGCGCTGTTTGAAGTGATTAAAACGCTGAAAAAAGGAAGCGTTCTTCCGGTTGGAGCATTAGATATAAAAGAAGGGGAGACGTCGCCTCCGAAACGGTATAATTCAGGATCGATCATCCTTGCTATGGAAAATGCGGGGCAGTTGATCGAGGATGAAGATCTTCGCGCTCAGATAAAAGGAAGCGGTATCGGAACGAGCGCGACCAGGGCGGAAATATTAAAGAAACTGATTCATATTAAATACCTTGCCCTGAATAAAAAAACACAGATCATAACACCGACTTTGCAAGGAGAGATGGTATTTGACGTAGTGGATCATTCGATCAAATCACTTTTAAATCCGGAACTTACGGCAAGCTGGGAAAAAGGTCTTACGTATGTGGCGGAGGGAAGCATTACTCCCGATGAATATATGATGAAGCTGGATCGTTTTATAACGAACAGGACGGTGGGAGTAAAAGGACTCAATAATCAGTATCAGTTAAGAGCCTGTTATGATAAAGCGGCAGGTTATTATAAAAAGAGCCGGTAAACGGCGGAAAAGGAGATAAATATATGAATGCATTGACAGTAAAGGAACTTTATACATTAGAGGAGACAATCGCAAAAGATCTTTTTGACAAAGTGACATATCCGTGGGAAGTCCTTCCGAATATCGGTTCATTTATCAAAGAACTCGGGAATACGTTAAGCAGTGATGAATATGAAAAAAGAGGAGAAGATGTCTGGATCGCAAAGTCAGCTAAAGTTGCGCCTACCGCATGTATTAATGGTCCGGCGATCATCGGGAAAGAAGCGGAAGTGCGTCATTGTGCGTTTATAAGAGGAAACGCGATCGTGGGAGAAGGAGCAGTCGTAGGAAATTCGACAGAGCTTAAAAATGTCGTGCTTTTCAATAAAGTACAGGTACCGCATTATAATTATGTCGGCGATTCTGTTCTCGGATATAAATCTCATATGGGAGCAGGTTCTATCACATCGAATGTGAAGTCGGATAAAAAGCTTGTTGTTGTAAAAACATCGGAAGGAAATATAGAAACCGGCATGAAGAAGTTCGGAGCAATGCTCGGAGATGAAGTAGAAGTAGGATGCGGAAGCGTCCTGAACCCCGGAACGGTTGTAGGAAGTCACAGCAATATTTACCCACTGTCTTCTGTAAGAGGATTTGTTCCGGCAAACAGTATTTATAAAAACAAAAGCGAAGTCGTAGAAAAATATTAATACAGGCAAGACAGACAAACCGATGTGGATAAAAACAGAAGTGTCGTAAAAATAGCGGCATATAAGGGGGAAAGGAAAAAAGAGATGAAGAAGATCGGATTTATCGGTGTGGGGATCATGGGAAAATCCATGGTGCGTAATCTTATGAAAGCAGGGTATGAACTTCATATTTATGCCCGGACAAAAGCAAAAGTCGAGGACGTGATCGGGGAAGGAGCGATCTTTCATGAAACGATTTCCGAGTGCGTAAAAGACTGCGAGGCAGTGATTACGATCGTAGGATTTCCGCAGGATGTAGAAGAAGTATATTTCGACAGCGGAAATATTTTGGACAGTGCGAAAAAAGGTGCATATTTGATCGATATGACGACCACGAGTCCGCAGATTGCCGAAAAGCTGTATGAAGAAGGAACAAAACGGGGATTTCATGTGCTTGATGCGCCGGTCACAGGCGGAGATACGGGGGCAAGAGAAGGAACTCTTTCTATTCTTGTCGGAGGCGATAAGAGCGATTATACGAACTGTCATGAACTGTTTGAAGCAATGGGAACGAATATTAATTACGAAGGTTCGGCAGGATGCGGACAGCATTGCAAACTTGCAAACCAGATCATGATCGCGGGAGCTCTTTCCGGTGTATGCGAAGCGCTGACATATGCAAAAGAAAAGGGACTTGACCTGAATGTGTTCTCGAAATCCGTAGCGACAGGGGCAGCCGGAAGCAGACAGTTTGATCTGTTCGGACCAAAGATCATAGAAAAAGATTATGCGCCGGGATTTTTTATGAAGCATTTTATTAAAGATATGAAGCTGGCGCTCATCGAAGCAAACAGAAGCGGTTTAAATCTCGAAGTTTTAAGCCAGGTTCTTGCCATTTATGAAGAGCTTGAAGCAGACGGCAACGGAGATCTCGGAACACAGGCACTTATCAAGTATTACGAGTAAAAGCAAACTATACAGGACGCGGACAGAAAGGGTAGAGAGGACTATGCTGGAGATCAAAGAATTGACAAAATATTATGGAAAGAATCTGGCGGTAGATCAAGTGACGTTTACCGTCCCTAACGGTCAGGTAGGGGTTCTTTTAGGGCCGAACGGATCGGGAAAATCAACGATCATCAAAAGCATTGCCGGTTTATTGCGGTATCAGGGTGAAATTCGTATTAAAGGGATTCCTGCCCGGCAGATTCCTGCGAAAAGGAAGTTTGCTTATGTTCCGGAGATTCCGAATATGTTCGATGCGCTGACGGTAAGGGAGCATATCGAATATGTGAGAATGGCATATGACAGTGAAATTACAGACGAGGAGATCGAAAAGATACTTAAAGCGTTTGAGATGGATGACAAGCAGGATAAGCTTGGCAATGAATTATCAAAAGGAATGATGCAGAAAGTGAGCATATGCTGTGCCCTTGCGGTAAAGCCGGAAGTCATCCTTCTTGACGAACCGATGGTCGGACTTGATCCGGCGGCGATCAAGATGCTGAAAGATGTCGTGTTAAAACTGCGTGATAACGGAGCGACAGTTCTTATCAGTACGCATATGCTTGAGATGGTAGAGAACTTGTGGGATGTGATGATCGTCATGGAACAAGGGCATATTGCCGGTTCTTACACAAAAGCAGACGCGCAGGGAAAAGAGCTGGATGAACTGTTCTTTGAGATGACAGGCGGTGAGAAAGCATGAAAGCGTTATTATATTTGATAAAGAGAACAGCGGCAAATAACCTGAAAAAGGCAGTCAGAAAACCGACGACGCTTCTTGCGTTGATCTTTGGGGCCGCCTATGGAATCTTTCTTATCGTGATGCTTGGAACACTTGCGGTTACAGTTCGGATCGATTCTGTTCAAGGACTTGTCATTCTTGTGACGGTGTGGACGATCTACATTACAGTAGGAAACTTTATGTCCTATGCTTCTCGAAAAGGAATCTTGTTTCGGCCGGCTCATTCTCAGTTCGTATTTCCCGCTCCGATCAGCCCCAAACTTGTTTTGATACAGGGAGCGTGGATGAATTATCTGATGTCATTTTTCATATGGATCGTGTTGGCGATCGGAGGCTTGACGGTTTTTCATGTGGAATGGTGGAAGATGCTTTTCTTCTTTCTGATAGGATGCGGCGTAGAGTGTGCGGTAGAACAATCTGTTATGATCATTTTATATACGAATGATAAGCTTCCGCAAAAATTGATAAAAGGGATCTGCTTCGGAATGAAAGTGTTTTTGATTGCATTTACGTTGATGATCGTACTTTATTTTAAAGAAAAAGGTCTGTCAGTAGAAAGCGCTCTTTCGTTTATCAACTGGCCGGTCCTTCAGATGATTCCGGTAGTCGGATGGCAGATTGCGGTATACAGGTTGGTTTTACTCGGTCCGACAACTCTGAATGTAATTTGTACTGTGATCTATTCGGTGTTTACGGTGTTCATTGTTGCGGCGGCGTTCAGAATGAAATGTGACGGCGGATATTATGAAGAGGCGGCGAAATTCGCAGACGATTATGCAGAACTGAAAAAGAGGCAGAAAAGCGGAGAATTTGTGACAAATACCGGGACGAAAAAGCGAAGGTTTCGCCGTGTAGAGAGTAAGATTACAGCAAAAGGAGCAAGAGCGATTTTTTACAGGCAATTTCTGGAATATAAGAAAGAAAAATATTTTATTTTCACGAAAATGACAGTTCTTTCGGCAGTCGTTGCGTTTATTTTCGCGTATTCTCTCCAAAAATCGGTGTCAGACAGCAGTATGGCGGGCTTTATTTTGTTGGGAGTTGTCGCGTATGTGGCGCTTATTATGAGCGGTTACACAGGAAAATGGGAAAGCGAGTTGAAAAATCCGTATATTTTTCTTATTCCTGACAGTCCGCTGAAAAAAATGTGGTATGCGACTCTTATGGAACATGTAAAGGCATTTGCGGACGGATGTATCATCTGCATTCCTATTGGGATTTTTTGGCATGTTCCGGTAATAGAGATCATTTACTGTATTTTGATCTACACCGTTTTGCAGGCAGACCGCCTGTATACAATGGTGATCGTTCAGAGCCTTCTCGGGGAAGTATTCGGAAAAACAGGGCAAAGTCTGCTTAGAATGTTTATCCAGATGGCGCTTTTAGGAGTCGGAGCCGGTGTCGGAGTGTTGGCGGCAGTGTTGATCAGTCAAACGTTGATCTTTCCGATCGTATTGATCTATGGATTGATGATCACGGTTGCGATGGGCGCGATCGCATTACTTAGATTTGATACGATGGAACAGTTTGTATAAAAACAGACGGTAAGAAAAATTTTATGAAAAACTATTTTTAAGATAAAAGGAGGAGATCGGATGTTAGATGATAAATATGTAACGATGGAAATTGAAAAAGTAAAACATATCGCCCTTGTGGCGCATGACGGTAAGAAAAGAGAACTTGTAGACTGGTGTGAAAAAAACAAAGAGATACTGAAAGGGCATTTTTTATGCGGAACAGGAACAACGGCGCGTCTTATCGCTGAGCGAACAGGGCTTCCGGTAAAAGGATACTGTAGCGGTCCGCTTGGCGGAGATCAGCAGATTGGAGCGAAGATCGTAGAAGGGCAGATTGATTTTATGATCTTTTTGTGGGATCCATTGGAAGCACAACCCCACGATCCGGATGTAAAAGCGCTGCTGCGTATTGCTGTCGTATACGATATTCCGATTGCAAATAATCTTGCGACTGCGGACTTTATGCTTCATTCAAAATATATGAACGAGTCATACAGCAGACAAATAGAAAACTTTGATAAGAAGGTGCAAAACCGGGTCGAGGAGATGAAGTGACAGGAGATGTACTGACAAGATAAAACGGGAAGATAAACGGGCATAATAGAAAAAAGTAACAGTTGACACGGGTCTTAGACCCGTGTTATTCTATAAAAAGATACTTTAATGCTTTAAAGTGTTACGCTTTAAAGTGGTCTAAAGGATAAAACGGCAGAGAGAGGGAAAAAAGATGGGAATTAAAATTATACTGCTTATTATTTTTTTCGCAGTGATGGCGGCAGTGGGAATTTATTCGAGAAGACATGTTACAAGTGTAGACGGTTTTGTTCTGGGAGGAAGATCGGTAGGACCGTGGCTGACGGCATTTGCATATGGAACATCGTATTTTTCGGCAGTTGTATTTGTCGGATATGCCGGACAGTTTGGATGGAAATACGGAATTGCCAGTACATGGATCGGCATCGGAAATGCATTAATCGGAAGCCTTCTGGCATGGGTAGTTCTCGGAAGGCGTACAAAAGTGATGACACAGCATCTTGGATCAAGGACGATGCCGGATTTTTTCGGAGAACGGTACAAGAGCAAATCACTTAAGATTACGGCATCTGTGATCGTGTTCGTTTTTCTGATCCCGTACACGGCTTCGGTGTATAACGGTTTGTCACGTTTGTTTGCGATGGCTTTTAATATTCCGTATACGTGGTGTGTCGTGACAATGGCAGCGTTTACGGCGCTCTATGTTATCCTGGGCGGATATATGGCTACGGCAATCAATGATTTCATACAAGGAATCATTATGCTGATCGGAATTGTGGCTGTGATCGCGGCGGTTCTGAATGGACAGGGCGGATTCATGAATGCAATAGCAGAAATGGCGAAGATACCAAGTGATGTTCCCCTGACACAAGGACAGCCGGGAGCGTTTACATCTTTTTTTGGTCCGGATCCTGTCAATCTTCTGGGCGTTGTTCTTCTTACTTCGCTTGGAACATGGGGACTTCCGCAGATGATCGGGAAATTTTATGCGATCAAAGATGAAAAATCGATCAGTACGGGAACTATTATTTCAACTATATTTGCAATTATTATCTCAGGTGGATGTTATTTTCTCGGAGGATTCGGAAGACTGTTCGACAGTCCCGAGATTTACGATAAAGCGGGCGGAGCGGTCGTTTATGACAGTATTATACCGCATATGCTTTCCATGCTTCCGGATCTGCTTATAGGGGTTGTTGTTGTGCTTGTGCTTTCTGCGTCAATGTCAACTCTTTCCTCCCTTGTGCTGACATCCAGTTCTACACTGACGCTCGATCTTTTGAAAGATAATATTATGAAAAAAATGAGCGAGAAAAAGCAGATTGTGACAATGCAGGTTTTAATCGTGTTTTTTATTGTTGTCTCAGTTGTGATCGCGCTTGATCCGCCGACCTTTATCGCACAGCTTATGGGCATTTCATGGGGCGCGTTAGCCGGGGCGTTTTTAGCTCCGTTTTTGTATGGTTTGTATTGGAAAGGCGTTACCCGTGCGGGTGTATGGGCAGGGTTTATAACAGGAGTCGGACTGACTGTTGCGAATATGTTTTTTGGATTTATAAAATCTCCGATCAATGCAGGCGCAATGGCAATGATCGCAGGACTTTTGATTGTGCCTTTTATCAGTTTGATCACACCGAAGCTGAAAAAAAGCGAGATAGAAGACGTTTTTATCTGTTATGATGAAAAAGTAACGATTACAAAAAAGCATTCTTTAGAAGACTGATAAAAAAGAATTACTGAAAAATATTTGATTGTATGGAAAAAAATACCTGATAAGGGATTGATTTTTCAGGGAACTACTATATAATGAAGATAAAGTTAAACCCCACTAAAATACTAGGAATTAAAAAAGGATGAAATATGATCAAGTAATATTAGAAAAAAACGCTTATTATGAGATCCTGAATATAAAGTGGCGGTATGAGTTCATTAAAGTTCATGGAAAACAGGAGGTATTGAGATATGGTAAATATACAAAAAGCAGCAGTAATCGGATGTGGGTTTGTCGGCTCTACGATTGCCTATACATTGATGCAGAAAGGATTATTTTCGGAAATGGTACTCCTTGATGCAAACAAGGCGAAGGCAGAAGGAGAGGCGATGGATATCAGCCACGGACTGCCGTTTACACATGCAATGGATATTTATGCGGGTGAATATGAGGATATTGCAGATGCGTCGGTCGTTATTATTACGGCAGGGGCAAACCAGAAACCGGGAGAGACGAGACTGGATCTTGTGCAGAAAAATGCAGCGATTATGCGGTCAATCATAAAAGAGATCAAACGCGTAAACTGTGAAGGAATTTTGCTCATCGTGTCGAATCCGGTAGATATCTTAACGGAAGTAGCGCTTAGAGAATCCGGTTTTCCAAAGGAAAGAGTGATCGGTTCCGGTACAGTGCTTGATACGGCAAGATTGAAATATATAATCAGTGAAAAGTTGGATGTAGATAGCAGAAATGTACATGCGTTTATCGTAGGTGAACACGGTGACAGCGAACTGGCAGCATGGAGCTGTGCAAATATTTACGGAATTAAATTACAGGATTTTGCAAAGATGCGGGGATATGAACAATATCAAGGCGTTCAACACCTACGGTACGCTGCGGGCCAGCGCCTATGAGATTATCGAGCGAAAGGGAGCGACTTATTACGGAATCGGAATGGCAGCGGAAAAAATCGTAGAAGCAATCGTAAGAAACAGTCATACGGTCGCTCCGATTTCGGTATCGCTTGATGGAAAATACGGATTAGAAGGACTGTGCTTAAGCATTCCGACGATTGTCGGAAGAGGCGGGGCGGAACAGGTGCTGGAGATTGATTTCAGCGAGGAAGAAATGAAAAAACTGCGTAAATCCGCAGAGGAATTAGGCGCAGTTCTTGATCAGGTCAATATTGAGAAATAAAAGTATATTACCGAAATTAAAAATAAAAGCTATCGCTTAATATGTTTTTTTATTGCGTCAAAGCTTTCCGCGCTGATGACATGTTCAATACGGCAGGCGTCATCAGCGGCGGTTTTTGAATCGACGCCGAGATATTCCAGCCAGGAAGTAGGGTATGTCGTTCGTATATACGCTCCGCTATTTCTTTTCCCGAGGGGGTGAGTGTAATATAGCCTTCCGGTGAAACTGTAATGTGTCCGCTTTCACGCAGCTTCTTCATTGCGACGCTGACACTTGGCTTTTTAAAGTCAAGTTCTGCGGCAATGTCTACAGAACGGACAACAGGAAGTTGTCCGCTTAATACAAGAATTGTTTCTAAATAGTTCTCAGCAGATTCATTTATAATCATAATGTTACCTCAAATAAATTTTATTTATGAATGAAAGATCAATATTCATTAAAATTAAGTATAACATATGTGTGCGAAAGCTCGCAAGAGAAAGAATATCCGCTATAGAAAAGGCACAGAGCGTCACTGTAGAAAAAACGCTTTGTGCTTTATTTTGTGAAAATACTTGACAATTTACAAAGGTTAGGTTAAACTAACTAAAGATAAATGAAAAAGATTATCAATTTCAAAAAAGTTTTAAAATAGAAGGAAGGTGTTTTTATGCCGCTTACGATGGCTGAAATAGGCAAGGTAAGTGTGATAAACCGCGTAAATGGAAACGAGGAGACAAGGCGTTTTCTCGGAAATCTTGGTTTTGTGGCAGGAACGGAAGTTACTGTATTATCCGAGATGGGCGGAAACGTGATCGTGAGTATTAAAAATTCCAGGATCGCGGTAAATGCCGAAATGGCGAGGCATATTATGATCTAGAGCTGAAAAGGCTATAAAAATTTTGAGTGAAATAGGAAGCGGAGGAGAATGGCATGGAGAGGACATTAGGCAGCGCAAAAGTGGGAAGTACAGTAACTGTGATTAAAATTGAAGGGGACGGGGCTTATAAGCGTCGGATCATGGACATGGGAATCACGAAGGGAAGCAGGATTTATATAAGGAAGGTTGCGCCGCTTGGCGATCCTGTAGAAGTTACGGTTCGAGGATATGAGTTGTCAGTAAGAAAAGAGGATGCAAAATGTGTCCTTGTAGAAACTGTATAGTAGGAGGTAGAACAAAATGGAGATCAGGGCTGCACTTGCCGGAAATCCGAACTGTGGAAAGACGACAATGTTTAATGCGCTTACGGGAGCAAATCAATATGTCGGAAACTGGCCGGGAGTTACGGTAGAGAAAAAAGAAGGGAAAGTAAGAACAAAAGAATCAAAAGAGGAGAAGATCAAAGTGACGGATCTTCCGGGAGTCTATTCTCTTTCCCCGTATACGCTTGAAGAAGTTGTGAGCAGGGATTATATTTTGAACGAGGATCCGGACGTGATCATCAATCTTGTAGACGCGACCAATATTGAGCGAAATCTGTATTTGACGACCCAGTTGACCGAGACGGGAGTTCCGGTTGTGATTGCGCTAAATATGGCTGATTTGATCCGGAAGCGAGGAATGAAAATCGACAAGAAGCGATTGTCTGAACTTCTCAACTGTCCGGTGATCGAAACGTCGGCTTTGAAAAAGACAGGACTAAAAGAATTGATCGAAGAAACGGTCTGCACTGTCAAAAGCGGAGAAAAAAGCATACCGAAAGCGATATTCTCAAAAGAGTTAGAAGCGGCGATACGAGCGGTAGAAGAGCTGCTTCCAACATGGATTGACGAGCGTAAGAAGCGTTGGTATGCAGTAAAACTTCTTGAAAATGACAGGAAAGTATTAGAAAATTTAAAAATGTCAGGCGAGTCTTTGAAAGCGATCGAGAAGATGCGTAAAGCGATGGAAGAAAAGCATGATGACGATATGGAAAGTATTGTTACAGACGAGAGGTATCAGT
>ENA-OPCM01002432-OPCM01002432.1-human-gut-metagenome-genome-assembly--contig:-NODE-2432-length-10621-cov-2.756199_pt1 | contig 10621 bp, 9 predicted proteins | sample MGYA00241252_ERZ501484 | MGnify/ENA primary metagenome ERZ501484 (study PRJEB25962, sample SAMEA2042583) | human gut metagenome | biome: human gut; feature: human-associated habitat; material: faeces...
CTTCACGATATTTGAAGAAGTCTACAGCTACCTGCGGGAACAGAGCGTAGCTTAATACGTCCTCATCCTGCTGTTTCCATTCCTTCATTTCGCCTTCCAGCTTATCCATCTCGTTGTCAAGCAGATCAGCGTAACGGCAGGTGATTCTCTCCTCACCGGGGATAACCTTGTCGATCACTTCCTGGCTCATGGGCTTAACGGTCTGGCCGTACTCACCACGCAGCACTGCCTTGGTCTCCTTGGTAGCCATCTTGTAACGCTCACCAAGCAGTACGTTGAAGACTGCCTGAGTACCAACGATCTGAGAAGAAGGAGTAACCAGAGGGGGCTCACCCAGATCCTTACGAACCTTGGGGATCTCCTTCAGCACATCGTAGTATCTGTCTTCTGCATTCTGCTCCTTCAGCTGGCTCACCATGTTGGAAAGCATACCGCCGGGTACCTGGTACAGCAGAGTCTTGATATCAACACCCATAACCTTGGGATTCAACAGGCCGTTAGCCAGGCACTCATCTCTGTAAGGTCTGAAGTAATCAGCGATCTCAGCCAACAGGTTCTGATCCAGACCGGTATCGTAAGGGGTTCCCTTGAAGGTCTCAACCATAACCTCGGTAGCAGGCTGTGAAGTACCCATAGCGAAGGGGCTCATAGCGGTATCGATCACATCAACGCCGGCCTCTACTGCCTTCAGGTAAGTCATGCTTGCAACACCGGAAGTATAGTGGGTATGCAGCTGGATGGGAAGCTTGGTAACTTCCTTCATAGCCTTGATCAGTTCAGAAGCCTTATAAGGTACTAACAGACCGGCCATATCCTTGATACAGATGGAATCTGCACCCATATCTTCGATTCTCTTTGCAAGATCCACCCAGTAATCAAGAGTATACGCATCGCCAAGTGTATAAGACATCGCTACCTGTGCATGTGCTTTTTCTTTATTTGCGGCCGTCACTGCTGTCTTCAAGTTTCTGATATCATTCAGACAATCAAAAATTCGGATAATATCAATTCCATTTGCCGCTGATTTTTGTACAAAGTATTCTACTACATCATCTGCGTACGGGCGATACCCCAGAATATTTTGTCCGCGGAACAGCATCTGAAGTTTTGTATTTTTAAATCCGTCACGGAATTTACGAAGCCTCTCCCATGGATCTTCTTTCAGGAAGCGCAAAGACGCATCAAACGTAGCTCCTCCCCAGCATTCAACTGCATGATAACCGACCTGATCCATCTTTTCAATGATCGGAAGCATCTGTTCTGTAGTCATTCTTGTAGCGATCAATGACTGATGCGCGTCACGCAGAATCGTTTCTACTATTTTAACCGGTTTTTTTTCAATTTCTGCCATTTATTTTTCCTCCATCAATTACTTAACGCCAAAGATTGCCATAAATGTTCCGGCTGCAACCGCAGTACCGATAACACCTGCAACGTTTGGTCCCATGGCGTTCATCAAAAGGAAGTTTGTAGGATCTGCCTCTGCACCGACCTTCTGTGATACACGTGCTGCCATAGGAACGGCGGATACACCCGCAGAACCAATCAGCGGATTTACCTTGCCGTGCGTTACCTTACACATGAGCTTACCGAACAATACACCTGCCGCTGTACCAAACGCAAATGCGATCAGACCAAGCAATACAATTTTCAATGTACTTGTCTTCAGGAATGCTTCTGCACTTGTCGATGCACCTACGGATGTACCAAGCAGGATAACAACGATGTACATCATTGCATTACTTGCTGTCTCTGTCAGCTGCTTAACAACACCACTCTCACGGAACAGGTTACCGAGCATCAGCATACCAACCAGCGGAGCTGTTGTAGGAAGAATCAATACAACAACCAATGTAACGATGATTGGGAACAGGATCTTCTCCATCTTTGATACTGGACGGAGCTGAGCCATCTTAATCTTTCTCTCCTTCTCTGTTGTAAGGAGCTTCATGATAGGTGGCTGGATAACCGGTACCAGTGACATATAAGAATATGCGGCAACTGCAATCGGTCCCATCAGAGTTCCACCCATTCCGAGCTTACCGGCAAGGAAGATTGATGTAGGGCCATCGGCACCACCGATGATAGAGATTGCGGCTGCTTCCTTTCCGTTGAATCCCATCAGGAATGCAAGGAAGTATGCAGCATAAATACCAAACTGTGCGGCTGCACCAAGCAGGAAGCTCTTCGGGTTCGCAATCAGCGGGCCGAAGTCTGTCATGGCACCAACGCCCATGAAGATGAGGGAAGGCAAAATACTCCACTCATCCAACAAATAGAAATAATGTAACAATCCACCATCAGCAATGATATCCGGGAACATGTTAACCAGGAACATACCGAAGGAGATTGGAACCAAAAGCAACGGCTCGAAGCCTTTCACGATTGCAAGATACATGAACACACATGCAATGAGAATCATTACATAGTGCTTCCATGTCAGGGTTGCAAATCCTGTCTGGAGAGCCAGATTTTTAAATACATCTGCAAAACTACTCACTTATGTTTACCTCCTGTTATTGTAGGAACCAGTTACTTACGAACTCTGATTAGTTCAAAGTAGCCAATACGTCGCCTGCCTCTACTGCATCACCTGCAGAAACGTTGATGCTTGCAACTGTTCCGTCTTCTGGAGCTACCACATCATTTTCCATCTTCATAGCCTCAAGGATCAGGATCACATCACCCTTCTTTACGGCTGTACCAACGCCTGCCTTTACGTTCAGGATCTTACCTGGCATTGGAGCTGCAACCTCGATAGAGCCTGCTGCGGCTGGAGCTGCTGGAGCTGCCGGAGCTGGTGCTGCGGCTGCAACTGGTGCTGGAGCTGCTACGGCTGCCGGAGCTGCACCTGCGCCTAATTCTTCTACTGCTACATCATAAGCTGTACCATTTACAGTGATTCTATAATTCTTCATGTTAATTTCCTCCTAATATATCAATTATTTTCTTGCACGACGAATCGAACGTACAACGAGTTTATCCTTACTTACTGCACCATTGCCTGCCTGTCCCTCAGCAGCATAAATAGCGGCTGTGATAACGGCTACAAGCTCTGCATCGTTCATCAGATTGCCTGCGGCTGGTGCCGGTGTAGCAGCCTTTGCTGGTGCTGCCGGCTTGCTCTCTTCCTTCTTGAGATCTTCGATCTTCGGCTTCTTTGCGAAAAGTGCCGGAAGGAATTTGAACAGTGAAATAATAAATGAGATGAAAATCAAAACTACAAATACAGTACCCATACCGAGCAATGTATTCATACCTGCCTGCTTCATCAGCTCTGCCTTAGAGTATACGGCTGAAACAACCATTTCCTCTGGAAGATACTGATATACGCCCTGCATCTCATTGTCGATGCCCTGCTGTACAACATCGTCTACACTTGAATAGTAACTGCCATACTGGGAGAAGAACTCCTCTTCTGAGCCATAGTACATCGCAATTTCCTGACGGACTGCATCTGCATTGTATGTCTGCTTTGCCTGATCCAGCTTGATGTAGTAATCTGGATTCTCAACAAACTTTACAGTTACTTCCACATCTCTGTTTGCTGCCTTGTTTGTAACAGTTACCGATACAGAGTCTGCGGCATTCTCAATCTTGTAATTGACATCATTTAAATCCATGCCAACACCGTTGATATAAGGAGAGAAATCCTGGAATTCTCCAACCTTATCGGTCTCCTGTGCCTGCTTGATACCCTTTACTGCGGACTGCTCGAATTCGGTTCCATCCTGAATATAATAATCAGCATATTCATCGCTCACGTTCTGATACTGGTTGAACAGATACATCGTGTCGATGACGATCTGGCTGTCATCATAGTCAAACGGCTTTTCAACCTCATTGCTGCAGGCAGTCAAGGAAAACATCATAGCTAACATGGAAATCAGAATTAATAATTTTTTCTTCATTTCATTGTCACCTTTCCTTATACTGCTCCGTGCTTCTTATATGGTCTTTCCTCGTTCTTTGTGCTAAGCATATCAAACGCAGCGATCACACGCTTTCTTGTTGCATCCGGCTCGATAATATCATCGATATATCCACGCTTTGCTGCTGCAAGTGCGCTTGACTGAAGCTCTGTATAAGCTTTCTTCTTCTCTGCAATGAATGCAACCTTATCAGCTGCCTCTGCAATTTCCTTCTCGTACATGATCTTGACAGCCATCTCTGGATCCATCGTACCAATCTTTGCACATGGCCATGCGTATACCATATCTGCGCCGATTGCCTTGGAGTTCATGATCGTGTAAGCAGTTCCAAACGCATCGCCCATCACAACGGTTACCTTCGGTACTGTTGCATCTGCAAATGCGTATGTGAGCTTGGCTGCTGCATCTGCGATTGTTCTCTCGTTTGATACAGTTGCTACAAATCCCTTTGCATTTACAAGTGTCAGTACAGGGATGTTGAATGCGTCACAGAACTTCACGAAGTCTGCTGCGATATAAGCACCGCTTGTAGAGAGAAGTTCTCCCCCGTCAGCTGCCTGATTGGCTACACAACCAACTGTCGCACCGTTCAACTTGATCAGTCCAAGAACCATGTCCTTCGCATAATCTTTCTTCACTTCTACGAATACATTGTTATCTGCGATGTTCTGAAGGACAGCTCTTGCATCCTTTGCAAATCCATCGAGATTTGGAATGATACGGTTCAGATCGTCTGTACAATCGGACTCTGCATCTTCCATGTTGTTGTCAGGGAGCATATCCACAAGGCTTCTGATGTTTGCAAGTGTTGTTGCATCATCCTCGAATACACCATCTACGAGAGAAGAATTCTCGCTAAGGTAAGCTGCAGATGCTGTATCAAGCTTTGCCTGATAGTTTCCATCCAGTGCATTTGGGCTGTTTACGAATAACTTTCCGCCCTCTGCTGTCATAAATGTAAAGTCTGTAAGTGTTGGAATAAGCGCTGCTCCACCACCGCATGTTCCAAAAATTGCAGTAATCTGTGGGATTACTCCTGACGCAAGTGTCTGCTTCAGATAAACCTCGCCGAATGCATTAAGTGCATCGGTTGCCTCCTGCAAACGAAGTCCCGCACAATCGATCAAACCGACTACCGGTGCGCCTACCTTCATAGCCATGTCATAAATCTTCGCAATCTTCTTTGCGTGCATCTCACCGATTGCACCACCAAGAACGGTTGCATCCTGGCTGTATACATACACCAGTTTTCCATTGATGACACCATATCCAGTAATAACACCGTCTTTTGGAGTATCATTTTCCTGCATGTTGAAGTCCGTATTTCTAGCTGTTACATATGCACCAACTTCAACAAAGCTCGCTTCGTCAAGCAAAGAAGAAATTCTGTCACTTGCTGACAATGTAAGTTTGTTACTCATTTTAAGCCCTCCACTTTTATTTATTATGGGTTTTCTGATTAGAAACCCAATTTCTTCCGATTGTAATTGTAAATCTTTTTCCGCCTGAAATCAAGTCAAAATCACATTCTTTGTCACAGTTTTGCAATAAAAAAGAAAAATCTGCAAAAAGCCTTAAACATTTATGTTCCATCCGCTTTTTACAGATTTTTAAAGCCACTCTTATTTTGTTTCAGAAAGCACGTTTTTATTCTTTACCAGATAGTCGATCAGAGAGATGATCGTCAGCGCCAGCGCCAGATAGATCAGTACATTCTCAATGATATGTACCGTGCTTCCACCGAAGTCGCAAATCAGTAAGATTACCATGAACATCTGGCAGACCGTCTTGATCTTGCCCCACCAGCCAGCAGCGATCACGATGCCGTTATCCGATGCAACCAGACGAAAACCGCTGATGATAAACTCTCTTGCAATAATCACAATTACAACCCACGCCGGAATCCGGTCCAGATCGATCAGCGCGATCATGGCTGAACAGACAAGCAGTTTATCTGCAAGTGGATCCATGAACTTGCCAAAGTCCGTAATCAGGTTATACTTTCGTGCGATTTTTCCATCCAGCATATCCGTGAGACTTGCCAGACAGAATAACGCAAGTGCAATCCATTTTCCTCCCGGAATGCCAGGCACCATCAGGGCTACTAAGAAAAATGGTATCATGATCATTCTAAGTATCGTTAATTTATTCGGCAGATTCATCGACAATCCCTCCTATCATATCATATGGTCCTACCTCATTGATCCGGACATCTACAATCTGTCCGGACATCAGTTCATAATCACAGTTCACAAACACCAGCCCGTCCACGCCCGGTGCATCCCGATATGTCCGTCCGACATAGACATCATCGTCAGAAGAATATCCCTCGATAATGACCTGCATGATCTTCCCGACAAATGTCTCGTTTTTATCCAAGGATATCTCCTGCTGCAGCTCCATGATCTCATTACGCCACTGCTCCGCTGTCTCTTCATCGATCTGATTCTCAAATGTCGCTGCCGGTGTTCCATCTTCTCTGGAATACGTAAATACTCCAACCCGGTCAAGCTCCTGTTCATCTAAGAATGCCATCAGTGCCTCATGCTCTTCCTGTGTCTCGCCAGGAAATCCTGCAATCAGGGAAGTACGGATTGCGATATCTGGGGCTGCTTCCCGCAGCTTTCCAATCACCGCTTCGATGCTTGCACGATCTGTGCGCCTGCCCATCCGCTTCAAGATTGCATCCTCGCTGTGTTGCATCGGCATATCAATATAATGCAGAAGCTTCGGCTCCTCCTTGAAGCAGTCGATCAGTTCGTCATAGATTTCCTCCGGATAACAGTACATCAGGCGAATCCATTTGATTCCATCGATCTTCGCAAGCTCACGGACTAACACATGCAGCCGTTTCTCCCCGTACAGATCTTTACCATAGCAGGTTGTCTCCTGTGCGACAAGCACCAGCTCCTCGATGCCCTGCGATGCCATATATTCTGCTTCCTTTAAAAGCTGTTCCATCGGCACACTCCGGTAATGTCCGCGGATATGTGGGATGACACAGTAGGTACAGAACTTGTCGCAGCCTTCTGCAATCTTTAAGTATCCCATAAATGTACCCGATGTGATAACCTTGTTCGATTCTGTGATCGTTGCCAGACGGTCGATATCGTCATAGACACTGATTTCTTCTGCATCCTCGATACCATCGCGCGCCTTCAGCTCCTCGATCACATCTAAAATCTTATCGAAGCTGCTCGTTCCAAGACATGCATCGATCTCCGGGATCTCGTCAAAGATCTCATCCTTGAACCGCTGTGCCATACATCCGGTCACAATCAGGTATTTTAAGTTCTGCTGTTTGAGCTTCGCCATCTCCAATACTGTATTTACACTTTCCTCCATCGCATCCTTGATGAAACTGCATGTATTTACGATGATTGCATCGGCTTCCTGCTCGTCGTTCGTAATATTGTAATTGTGCTTTGCGAGCAGGCCAAGCATTGCCTCGCTGTCGCAAAGGTTCTTGTCACAGCCAAGTGACACCATCAATATGTTCATATATTTCTTATTCCTCACGCTCTGCGGCTTCCACGCAGTTATTCATCAGCATCGCGATCGTCATCGGTCCTACACCGCCCGGAACTGGTGTGATGGCACCAGCCACCGGTTCCACCGATGCAAAATCAACATCACCGCATAATTTGTTGTTGGCATCTCTGTGGATACCAACATCGATCACTGTCGCACCGTCCTTCACATACGATGCGTCGATCATCTTCGGCTTTCCGATCGCAACGATCAGGATATCTGCCTCTTTACAGATTTCCTTTAAGTTCTTCGTTCTCGAATGGCAGATTGTTACGGTTGCATTCTCACGCAACATCAGAAGTGCCATCGGCTTGCCTACGATATTGCTTCTGCCGATCACAACACAGTGCTTTCCTTCGATGTAAATCTCGGAACGCTTCAGAAGCTGGATAATTCCCGCTGGTGTACATGATACGAATCCCGGTCTGCCAATACACAGGCTGCCAACGCTCTCCGGATGGAATCCATCCACATCCTTCTTCGGAGAGATCGCATTGATGATCTTCTCTTCATTGATGTGCTTTGGAACCGGAAGCTGCACTAAGATTCCGTGCACGCCGTCATCCTCGTTTAAATCCTTGATAATAGAGAGAAGTTCTTCCTCGGTTGTCTCCTCCGGAAGTTCAAACGCACGTGACTCGATGCCGATATACGCGCATGCCTTCTTCTTATTTCCAACATATACAGAAGATGCCGGATCGTTTCCGACCTGAATGACTGCCAGGCAGATATTTTTGCCCTGTGCCTTCAACGCGGAAACCTTCTCTTTTAACTCATCCTTGATCTGCTGGGAGATTTCTTTTCCGTTAATCAATTTTGCCATTGTTATAATCCGCCTTTCTTTTCAACATTGTACACGGTTCCATATGCCGTGTACCATGCATCTGAATTCATAAATATACGATGTATTGAAACTAAGTAGTTCTAGATGCTCCAATATACATACCAAACTCATACGCAACCGCCACCAATTCGCCATCCATGGCTCAGTGGTGGCTTGTTTGAACTTCCTGTTCAAACATTGCTGTACACAGATGGAGCATCAAAAACTTCTAAGTTTCAAACATATGTATATTTAGAATTCAGATGCATGGTACATATACATATGGAATCGTATACAAATTGGTACTTCTTAGAATAAACCGTGTGTTACACCTTCATCATCCACGAAGATACGCTCTGCGGCTGGAACTTTAGGAAGTCCCGGCATTGTCATGATCGCTCCTGTGATTGCTACGACAAATCCAGCTCCGGCACTTACATATACCTCACGGATATTGACTGTAAATCCGGTCGGTCTGCCAAGCTTCTTCGCATCATCGGAAAGGGAATACTGGTTCTTCGCCATGCAGACTGGCATATTTGCAAATCCCATCTCCTCGATCTTTGCGATCGCACGATCTGCCTCTGCAGAATAGGTTACGCCATCTGCGCCATAAATCTTCTTTGCGATTGTCTCAATCTTCTCCTTGATAGAGAGATTATCTTCATATAATACCTTGAAGTGGCTTTCCTTTGTCTCAAGTGTGTTGAGCACGGCATTTGCAAGCTCAATACCACCTTCGCCGCCTTTCTCCCATACATTTGCGAGGGCGAAATCACAGCCACGCTTCTCACAGAACTCACGTACAAATGCAAGCTCTGCATCTGTATCGGATACGAAACGGTTCAGCGTTACAACTACCGGCACACCGTAGAGCTGTAAGTTCTCGATATGCTTCTCTAAGTTCACGATACCCTTTTCCAATGCTTCTAAGTTCTCCTCGCCAAGGTCTGCCTTTGCCACGCCACCGTTATATTTCAGTGCACGTACCGTTGCTACAAGCACAACTGCATCCGGCTTCAATCCAGTCATACGACACTTGATATCGAAAAATTTCTCTGCTCCGAGATCCGCACCGAAACCTGCCTCTGTGATGACATAATCTGCAATTTTAAGTGCGGTCTGTGTTGCACGGACAGAGTTACAGCCATGTGCGATATTCGCAAATGGACCACCGTGTACAAGTGCTGGTGTATGCTCTAATGTCTGGATCAGATTTGGTTTGATCGCATCCTTCAAAAGCGCTGTCATCGCACCGACACACTTGAGCTCACCAGCTGTAACAGGCTCATTATCTACATTATAAGCAACGATAATTCTTGAAAGACGCTCCTGCAGATCCTTGATATCTGTTGCCAGACAGAGGATTGCCATGATCTCTGAAGCAACTGTGATAACGAATCCATCCTGACGCATCACGCCGTCGCCCTTCTTACCCATACCAACGATAATGTTACGAAGCACACGGTCGTTCATATCCAGACAACGCTTAAATACGATACGCTTCGGATCGATGCGGAGTGTATTTCCCTGATGCATATGGTTATCCATCACGGCTGCAAGCAGGTTATTTGCAGATGTGATTGCATGGAAATCACCTGTAAAATGCAAGTTTAAGTCTTCCATTGGTACGACCTGGGCATATCCGCCGCCGGCTGCTCCACCTTTGATACCAAAACATGGTCCAAGAGATGGCTCACGAAGAGCACAGATTGTTTTCTTTCCAAGTTTATTTAATGCCTGCGATACCCCAACACTTGTTGTTGTCTTTCCTTTTCCGTCCCCGAAATAAATATGGACAAGCCCTGTTCCTTTTCGATTCATAATTTCTTTTTACACCTCCTGCATATTTGATCAAATCAGATGCATAGGAAATCTGATACATGATTCTGTCGGAATCACTTTGCAGGAGGCTTAAGCTCACTCCTACAGTTCCAGTTTCATATCGCCGTCTTTGATCCAGCCTTTTTTTCTCATAAATTCGGACACTGCCAGTGTGATCACTGCCGGCAGCACAATCTGGAATACCACAATGATGATCATTGTCATGGTACCTCCGATTTCCGGTGCCATCGTCTGATAGGTCATGATCTGCCCTACAAATCCTGCGGTTCCCATACCGGAGCCTGTTGCATTGCTCGTCATTTTGACCAGCATTGTGCTGACCGGTCCCAAAACGGCACTGGAAACAATCGCCGGAATCCATATGATTGGTTTTCTTACAATATTCGGCACCTGCAGCATAGATGTTCCAATGCCCTGTGCCAGAAGTCCGGCAACCTTATTTTCACGATAGCTTGCCACTGCAAATCCTAACATGTTACAGCAACATCCA
>ENA-OPCM01002434-OPCM01002434.1-human-gut-metagenome-genome-assembly--contig:-NODE-2434-length-10614-cov-2.110143_pt1 | contig 10614 bp, 9 predicted proteins | sample MGYA00241252_ERZ501484 | MGnify/ENA primary metagenome ERZ501484 (study PRJEB25962, sample SAMEA2042583) | human gut metagenome | biome: human gut; feature: human-associated habitat; material: faeces...
AGCGGAAATGCAGCGGCAGCAGATGATTATTTTTCAAATTTTATTGCAAGGACTGGGGAACCGGTGATGTGGCTGGTATTTTTTATCCTTGCCACTTCGGTTGTGATTCTGCTTGGCGTAAATAAAGGAATTGAAAATATCAGCAAAGTGCTGATGCCGCTTCTGGTAGTCCTTTCCGTTATTATTGCGGTATTTGTTGTGACCCGTCCGGGAGCAGGGGCAGGAATTGTCTACTACTTAAAGCCGGATCTTTCCAAGATCAGTGCGAATGCTTTCCTGGCGGCACTGGGACAGCTGTTTTATTCCATGTCGCTGGCGATGGGCATTATGATTACATATGGCTCCTATATGAAGAAAAATGAGGATATAGAGAGCAGTGTGCGGAATATCGAAATCTTTGATACCGGAATTGCATTTCTGGCAGGACTGATGATTGTACCGGCCGTGTTTGTGTTTTCCGGTGGAGATCAGGCATCGCTGAAGGCAGGACCGACACTGATGTTTATTACACTGCCAAAAGTGTTTGACAGTATGGCGGGAGGACACCTGATCGGAACGGTATTTTTTGTGCTGGTATTGTTTGCTGCACTGACATCGTCCATTTCCCTGATGGAGACAGTGGTTTCCATTTTCGTGGATAAGACAAAAAAGAGCCGTAAATTTATTACGGTCTGTGTAACCGTTTATACGGTGTTGATGGCAATTCCGTCTTCTCTTGGATTTGGAATCTGGAGCGGTTTTTCGATTCACGGAATGAGTATTCTGGATTTCTTCGATTTTATATCCAACAGTGTCCTTATGCCGATTGTGGCATTCCTGACCTGTGTATTTGTCGGTTTTATTGTGAAACCAGAGACGATTACGGATGAAGTGGAATCTTCCACACAGAAATTTAAGAGTAAGAAACTGTATATTGTATTGATCAAGTATGTTGCACCGATACTGGTACTGTTGATTTTATTCAGTTCGGTATTAAATGCACTTGGAATCATTACTTTGTAATGGACAACAGAAAAGAAGAAACAAAAAACCCTATGCATTATGCATAGGGTTTTTAGATAAATATATGTTTGTTCTGTTCAATTGTATTCGGACTTGCTAGGCAGTTCCGGAGTTTAACCTCTCCGGCAGGGGTGTGAGCACACGACGGATACCGGAACCCTCCGCAGGAATTCCTGATCCAAATAGTCCTCATCTGCTGTACTGCGTTTTCAACAGGCAGCATGTCATGTTGTGAAAACAAATCCCTGCGCTGGACAATCGCGCTTGCTGTAAAAAACAGATCAATGAAATCTATGACATACTGAGCTGTAATACTGACAGTTCAGAGAATAAAACCTACTTGTTTATGCGTGCGGTACTCTCACCGCCTGAGCCTGATGGTCAAATATTGTACCGTCCTTATATGGACTCATATAAGCGTACCCCGAAAACCGAAGTTTGTCAAGTGTTATTCGCTTTTCATGACCATTATACGCTATGTTTGCCGGGAAATCAATTGTGGAAATCCGAGAAATACAAAAAGTTGTGTCAAAAGAGGGAAAAACGGCTCAAAGATTGCAAGAAAATGGTCGATATAGTATAATAAGGTATAAAAAAGTAAAGGCAAGGAAAACCATGATCGATATTCACTGTCACCTTCTGTACGGAGTAGACGACGGAGCAAAAACAATAGAAGAATCTGTGGCGATGCTTGAGGCAGCAAAAGAGCAGGGCATTTCTGCAATGATCCTGACACCGCATTACCGGCACGGCATGTTTGCTTATCCGAAGGAAGAAATTGAAGAACATTTCCGTATTCTGGAGCCGTATGCACAGAAACTTGGAATTTATCTTGCACTGGGCACCGAATACCATGTGAACAGTCATATTGTCGAGGCACTTGACAGTGGCAGATGCCGGACAATGGCCGGCTCGCGGTATGTGTTGTGTGAGTATTCGCACGACAGTGAATATGCCTATATTTACCAGATGACGCAGGAACTGGTTCTGCACGGATATATTCCGGTATTTGCACATGTGGAGCGGTATGGAGCACTTGCAGATTTGCAGCTGGCAGAGGAGCTGCGCAATCTTGGGGCATGGATTACGGTGAATGCGGATGCGGTACTCGGACTTGAGGGTATGGGTCCAAAGAAATACTGTAAAAAGATGCTGAAGGCAGAATGTGTGGATGCGATTGCATCGGACAGTCATGGAATAAAAAACCGTGCCAATCATATGGGAAAATGCTATGAGCTGATTGAAAAAAAATTTGGCAGGGAATATGCGGATCAGCTTTTGGTGAATCATCCGGCAAAGATTCTGACCGGAGAAATGAAATAGTTAGTAATGGAGCATTGATATGGAGCAGCAGTTACAACAGGAACGTATTGTAATTGAAAATGATGATGAAATTGAAATTGATCTGAAAGATCTCGTTTTAGAGATCCTTTCTTTCTGGAAATGGGTGTTGTTTGCACTGATTATCGGAGCCGTGACCGCATATTGTATCAGCAGGTTTGTAATGGTGCCGCAATATGAGTCAACATCCCAGTTTTATGTATTGTCCAAAAGCATGTCGATTACAAGTCTTGCGGATATACAGACAGGTACAAGTCTGACAAACGATTATATGGTTATCGTAGAGGGGCGTCCCGTGCTTGAGCAGGTAATTGAGAATCTCGGACTGGACGAGACCTACAGTTCCCTGAAGAAAAAAGTTACCCTGAATAATCCTTCCAACTCGCGAATCCTCGAGATTACGGTGCGCGATGCAAACCCATCCATGGCAAAAAAGATTGCGGATGAGATTGCGCGTGTCAGTGTGGCCTTTATCCAACAGAAAATGGATCAGGATGCACCGAATATCATTCAAAAGGGATATTCCGACGGAGAACCGGTCAGCCCGAATATCATGAAAAATACGGCGGTCGGAGGAATACTTGGCATGTTTTTGGCGATTGCGGTTATTGTGGTGGCTTATCTGTTCAATGATACGATTATGAATGCAGATGATGTACAAAGGAAGCTGGGGCTGAATGTTCTTGGTACGCTTCCTTTGGAAGAAGCCGAATACGATGGGGAAAAAGAGCGCAAGCGTAAGAGAAGGAAGAAAAAGAAATGAAATCGGTAACATTTGAGAATCTGAAAAAACAAAATTATACGATGAAAGAATCACTCCGGGCATTAAAAACCAATATCCAGTTCTGCGGAGATGATATCTGCACCATCGTTGTGACGTCTGCCATGCCGAACGAAGGGAAAAGTACCGTGACGATGGATCTGGCACGTTCTTTTTCGGAATCCGGCAAACGTGTATTGCTGATCGATACCGATATGCGTAAATCTGTATACGTGGGACGATTACGGGCAGTGGCTTCGGATGGAAGGGAAATCTACGGATTATCCCATTTCCTTTCTGGACAAAAAAAACTTGAAGATGTATTATACGGAACAACGATTCCGGGACTGTTTATGATTTTTGCAGGACCGTCTGTACCAAACCCGACAGAAATTCTGGAAAAAAAATATTTTACCGAGTTGCTTAATTTTGCAAAAGAACATTTTGATTATGTGTTGCTTGACTGTGCACCGATCGGAGCCGCAATCGACGCAGCAGTGATCGCAAAACACTGTGATGGTGCGATTCTTGTTATTGCCCAGGGCATGGCAAGCGGACGTCTGATCCAGACGGTCAAAAAGCAGATGGAAGCTTCCGGAGTGAGGGTACTTGGTGCGGTACTGAACAAAGTACGGATGAAGAAGAGCGGCTATGAGGGTGGCTACTATGGCGGCTACTATGGCAGCTATTATGGAAATTACGGAGAACATCATGAGAAGAATGCATGAACCATCGACAAAACTTCATAATGCATTGTATTTTATGTCCGGAATGATGGTGGTGATCCTTGCACTTGTGATTGTGGTAGGGGTCAAAACGAAGGCGGAAAATACCGGCTCCCACATTGCGGATGATACAGAAAATTCTTATGAGCAGCAGGTTGCGGGGCAGACAGATACCACACAGGATTCCGGTCAGGAAAAGTGGCAGGAGGGTGTGGTCACTTATGAGGGAAAAGAGTATTTGTATAATACAGATATCAAAACCTACCTCATGATGGGGGTTGATATCAATGGTCCGGTACAGCAAAGCAGCGATTATACCCAGGGCGGGCAGTCCGATGCACTGTTTCTTCTTGTTGTAAACAACAAAACAGAGCAGCTACAGGTCATTTCCATCAATCGAAACACGATGGCAGATATCGAATTGTGTGATGAAGAAGGTATTGATATGGGACCGCTTAAAACGCAGATCTGTCTGCAGCATGCATTCGGGGACGGTAAGCGCCTCAGCTGCAGCAAAACCGTGGATGCGGTTTCCGGCCTGTTTCAAAATATTCCGATCAGCGGTTATCTTGCGATGAATATGGGGGGAATCCCACAGATGAATGATGCTGTGGGAGGAGTGGAAGTGACTGTACAGCAGGATATTTCGTTTCCAAAAGCCGGTGTGAATTTGAAGAAAGGGCAAAAAGTAACCCTGAATGGGACGCAGGCTTATTATTACCTGCATGGAAGGGATACCGAAGAATATGACAGTGCAACAAAGCGTCTGCAGCGCGAAGAACAGTATATTGTTGCCTATATGGATAAATTAAAAAAAGTATCCACAGAAAACCCGGATCAGGTGACAGAAATTTACAATTCTGTTTCCGATTATCTGGTAACCAGTGTGGATTTCACAAGTATGATTGAGCAGCTGATGAATTACGGTTTTTCAGAAGACCAGATGTATACGGTTCCCGGAAAAACGGTGGAGGGAAAGCCGATTGACGGGAAACGGTATGAGGAGTACCATGTCGATGAAGATGCCATGGAAGAACTCATTATGAAGGTGTTTTATACACCCGTACAATAAGGTATCCAGTGCGCGCGCACTTGATATAGATAGAGTTACATGCAGTTTATATTACGTGGAAAGGAGGTAGATTGCGATGAAAAAGAAAATTTTCACAGGAGTTGTGACAGCTATGATGCTGGTATTTACAATGGGCACAACCGTGTTTGCAGATCCATCACCAACAAGTGATACGGCACTGGTTCAAAGAACCAATGAGCTGAATAAGGCAACAACCGTTGAAAGCAGCGGTTATAATGCAAACAATGAGCTTATCACGGTTTCTTCCAAGGGTGTGGACAAAGATGTTTACCGCGAGGGAAACCGTCAGGCAAATGCTGTGGCAAGTGCACAGAACGGAAGTGCAACCGTCATGGCCATGTCTGATATCAGTGTTCCGTCTGCAACGAATACATCCAAAGGAATCAAAGTAACGATTTGTGCACGTGGAATTCAGGCTGGAGACAATGTTTATGTATTACATAAATTAAAAAGCGGAAGCTGGCAGACTGTAAAGCCGGACAGCGTTTCCAATGGCAAAGTCACGGTTACATTGTATTCATTTTCACCGGTTATAGTTGTAAGGTACAGTTCAAATGTGAATCCTACCGTTACAACAGATCCGTCAAAGGATGAAAATTCCCAGGGATCAAATACAAATTCCAATGTAAATGACAATTCCAACAGCAGCAGCCAGACAAACAACAACAACCAGAACAACTCACAGACCAATAATCAGTATAATCCGGTTAGTGTAAATCAGAATGTGACAGTAAACTATCCACAGTCTTATGACGATGGAGAGGACAGTTTCGAGGATGATTATGACGACGGTTATACAGATGGTTATACAGATGGAAAGAATTCCGTACGGAACACTTCCACGAAGGGTTCTTCTGCCCGTGTCAATGGCAAAAGTGGAGCAGGAAGTCAGAAAGGAACATCAGCTTCCGGATCTGTTTCCTATAAGACATCTCCAAAAACCGGGGCAGCGCTTCCGGCACTTCCGTTCGTTGCAGTATTTGCGGCAGCAGGTATTGTTGTATGCGGAAGAAAGGCACGTAAGAATTAATCTCACTGGATACAATTTTATTTAGCATGTAGGTCTATGGATAGGTGATGCATGGCATCACGTGAGGGCGGTGGAATGGAATCTGCCGCCCTGCCTCAATTTTAAAGAAAGAAAACTATTTTATGAAAAGACAGGAAAGAAAGAACGACAGAACGATCAATATCTATAAAATTCTGACCATTGTTCTGGCAGTTGTATTGATCGTGGTACTCATAATATTTGGAAGAAGCTGGATGGTTCAGAAGAATGCACAGAAAGAATATGAAAAGCTTTCTGCCCAGGTAAATGATCTGCAGAATCAGGTGAATGATAATCAGATCAATATTCCGTCAGATACGCAGACTGAGACGGAGAATGTGGCACAGGAAGTGCAGACCGAAGACAGCGAACTGGAACAAAAAGGAATAGAAATTCCACAGAAAAATTTAAACTGGAAAAAATTAAAGGGAGTCAATCAGGATATTTACGCATGGATCTACATTCCGGGAACCGGGGTGGATTATCCGGTGTTACAGCATCCGAGTGATGATTCCTATTATCTGAATTACAATATGAATGGTACCAGGGGATATCCTGGATGTATTTATACAGAGAAGGCAAACAGTAAAGAGTTTACGGATTTTGATACTGTCGTGTATGGGCACAATATGCGCAATGACACAATGTTTGCTTCTCTCCACAACTATGAAGACCAGACATTTTTTAACAATTTTCCGTATATATATGTGTATACAAAGGAAAAGGTGCTCGTGTATGAGATTTTTGCGGCATATAAGACGGACGATGCACATATTCTGCACACCAATGACTTTTCAACGAAAGAGGGACGTGTAAGTTATCTTGAAAGCATTGTGAAAAAATCCAAGAATTCGCCGGAGGTAAAGGACAAAATCCAGCTTTCGGTGGACAGTCATCTGCTGACTTTATCAACCTGTGTGAGCAGACAGGCAGATAAGCGGTTTGTGGTTCAGGCAATTTTATTAAATGAGGAACAGCTATGAAACAGTGCAAAGTAGGTATGGATCAGGAAAATATCATATCGACCTTTGCAAGTACGCAGTTTTACGGAGATCCGGATGCCTATATCCGGGAGTTTCTTCAAAATGCCATTGATGCATGCAATACCAGGGCGGCGCTGGAATGGAGCTGGGGAACAGAGTTTCTGGAGATGGAGGAGGCAAGAGCCTTAAATTCCATGCGAAATCCGTATTCTCCTCAAATTTCCATTCAGTATAATTCCGAAACGCAGCGTCTGGTGTTTGAGGATAACGGAATCGGAATCAATGCCAGGGATATTGAGCAGTATGTCGCCAAAATCGGAGTGAGTTTTTATCAGAGCGAGGATTTTTCTACACAGCAGCTTCACTATGAACCGGTGGCGCAGTTTGGAGTCGGTATGCTTTCCGGTTTTATGGTTGCACGGGCACTGTTGATTGAGTCGAGAAAGGACAAATCGGTAAATACCGCGTGGAATGTTACGGATCGCCAGACGTTAGAACCGGTTACCGCAAAATGGATAGAAGGGGCGGAAACAATGGAATATATCAATTCCAACCGCGAACAGTCCGGAACCAGAATTACGCTGGTGTTACGGCCGAAATATGCGAAGAATCTGTCCCTTCAGAGGCTGGTGCACGCAGTACAGCACTATATGCTGTATCAGCCATTTCCCATTCAGATTTCCTTTGATGAAAAAAGCGTGACGCTGCGGGAACAGAATCATATCATGGACAATCCGTTCGCGGATATTCTTGGAATCATATCGATTCGTATCATGGATGAACTGATGGAGGGGTGTATCTGGATTTATAATTCCAAACATCAGGGACTGATCGGGACATCCTGCCTGTATCAGCAGGGGTTTCTTGTGACCGATGAAAAGAAAGATCTGGGGTTAAAACCGGAGTGGCTCAGGCATATGACGTATCATCTGCATTTACGGAAAAAATTCCTGACATTGCGGCTGGCAAGGGATGATGTGGCGCATGATGAAAATCTGACGGAGCTGCGCAGGCTGATCGGCAGACGGATTGTAGAACATTTTGCATCCAATCCGCTGGGACTGAACCAGTATATTGCCAGCGGACAGCAGCCGGTTCTGACAGAGTATGAAGAAGAGATGCAGCTGCTTGGTAAAGCTGTCACAGTGGAAGTTTATTTAAAAGGGAGAGAGATTGAACTTCCGGTTGCAACAATTATTCAGGGTTATACCGGAAAAAGCATAAGGATTGCATTTATCAGCAAGGGGCTGTTTACATATTACAGGCAGAACCATATTATGGATTTCCGGCGTTTTCTGGCAGAATACCAGCTGATTGTATTCGAAAAGAACCGGGATCTGTTCTGCCAACTTCTGGCGCCTTATCAGGGTAGCATGCACTATGTGATAAGCAGTGAATGTCCGGGGGTTATATATGAAGAAATGGATGCAGATTTCCATATGATAAAAAGTGTGGTACCATATCGTTATCAGTATCATCTGCGGCCGGAAACGTTTCCGGATAACGAGATTTTCTGTATGGTGACGAATACGGCAAACGGAACGCTGGAACTGCGTGTCAATCCAAAGCACCGACTCTTAAGGATTCTTGAGCCTGTGATGTATCACCCGAAAGTTCACCGGATGATGGAGGTCATCTATGAGAATATCAAGCAGCGGGTTATCAATACGCAGCATCGTTGGAATAAGATTGTTGATTTCGGCGGTTCGTTCGTAGATGACTGGAAAAATCAGGAGAATGTGCCGACAGTGAGCTGTATCTGGTGCCTGGAAGGCGATTTTGATGTATCTGTGAATGAATTTATTGCGCAGACCCTGACACAGAAAGAACGTGTGGATCTGGGACTTGTGGGACTGGTTTTCCGCAGGGAAGATTTTATTGACTGGTGGTTTGCACCAAGAGAGTAGAGTGATTATGGAAGAGAAAAAAGAAATGTCAACAGAAGAAATAAAGATGGACAATGATCCAAAGGGCGAGGGAAAGGAGAAAGCTTCTTCGCCTCTGCGGGAAGTGCTCAGCTGGGTAGTCACTCTGCTGGCAGCCTTCGCGCTGGCGATGGTTTTGAAGAATTACGTGATCATCAATGCAACAGTCCCGACCGGATCGATGGAGCATACCATTGAACCGGGCGATGACCTGTTCGGGCTGCGGCTGGCGTATCAGTTTTCAGAACCGAAGAGAGGAGATATCGTGATTTTCCGGTTCCCGGATGACGAAACGCAAAAATACGTCAAGCGTGTGATTGGTCTGCCCGGAGAAAAGGTTACCATTGAGGATGCGAAAATCTATATCAATGACTCTGAGACTCCTTTGAAGGAGGATTACCTGAAAGAGACATGGACAGAGGCAACCGGACCGTTTGAGTTTGAGGTTCCCAAAGACAGTTATCTGGTGCTTGGAGACAACCGGAATGATTCCTATGATGCCAGATATTGGGATCATACCTATGTCAGCAAAGATAAAATTATCGGAAAAGCTTATTTCATATACTACCCATTCCAAAGACTGGGCAGTCTATATAAATAAATCATTAAATAATTAACAAGGAGGCTATCATTATGCCAGAAAATTCAAGTTGCAGCGGAGCATCATCCTGTTCCAAAGAAAGCTGTGAGGGATGTTCCCATAATTCTCAGAATCCGCAGAGTATGCTCGAAGCGATGAATGCATATTCCAATATCAAACATGTGATTGGAGTGGTCAGCGGAAAGGGTGGTGTCGGTAAATCATTTGTCACTTCTTCCCTGGCGGTACAGATGGCAAAAGCAGGATATAAAGTGGGAATTCTGGATGCCGATATTACCGGACCGTCCATTCCGAAGATGTTTGGAGCACACGGTCAGCTGGTCGGTGACGAAAAAGGAATGTATCCGTATGAGACAAAAGAAGGAATCAAAATCGTTTCCATCAATCTTCTGATGGAAGATGAAGAGGCACCGGTTGTCTGGAGAGGACCTGTGATTGCAGGGGCTGTGAAACAGTTCTGGAATGAGGCTGTCTGGGGCGATGTGGACTATCTGTTTGTGGACATGCCACCGGGAACCGGTGATGTACCGCTTACCGTATTCCAGTCCCTTCCGGTAGAAGGCATCGTGATCGTAACTTCTCCGCAGGATCTGGTACGCATGATCGTAAAGAAAGCTTACAACATGGCAGGACAGATGGATATCCCGGTACTCGGAATCGTGGAGAACTACAGTTATCTGGAATGTCCGGACTGCGGACGTAAGATCTCCGTATTCGGCGAGAGCCACATCGACGAAGTGGCAGAAGAACTCGGCGTTCCGGTCATCGGTAAGATGCCGATCGATGCAAGTCTTGCAGAGGCAGTGGAGAATGAGAACTTTGCAGAAGTAAGCAATGATTATCTTGCGGAAGCAGTGAATAAACTTTAGAAGATACCATAGAAGTAATCTTTCAGGTAAAAGGACAGAGTACACACCTGCACCACGGCAGGGGTGTACTCTTTTTTCGGAGGTCATGACGATGGAAACCTTCCTCTTTCTGCTCGAGCTGGCCGGGACGGTCGCGTTCGCCGTCAGCGGCGCGGTGCTCGGCATCGAAAAGCATATGGACATTTTCGGCGTGGGGCTGCTGGGCATCACGACGGCCGTCGGCGGCGGCATTCTGCGCGACCTGCTCGCCGACCACACGCCCGTGGT
>ENA-OPCM01002437-OPCM01002437.1-human-gut-metagenome-genome-assembly--contig:-NODE-2437-length-10604-cov-5.400701_pt1 | contig 10604 bp, 7 predicted proteins | sample MGYA00241252_ERZ501484 | MGnify/ENA primary metagenome ERZ501484 (study PRJEB25962, sample SAMEA2042583) | human gut metagenome | biome: human gut; feature: human-associated habitat; material: faeces...
AACGGTCTGAACTCTCTTTTTTATCCGCAGGCAGAAGAGAAGGGCTTGAAATTTAATACTGTTATCGAAGGGATGACAGAAGAGCTTTATATCGGTGATTCATTACGTTTGCGTCAGATTTTATTAAATATTTTATCTAATGCCTTAAAATTTACTCCGGAAGGTGGCAGAATCCAGTTTACGATCAGGCAGATGAGCCGGGGTGATAAGGATGCCTGGCTGAGATTTACCGTAAGCGATACAGGTATTGGCATGAGCAAGGTTTTTCAAAAGCATCTTTTTGAATCTTTTGAACAGGAAAATCCCAATATTTCTATCAAATACGGCGGTACTGGTCTGGGATTGGCTATTTGCAAGAATCTGGTAACGCTGATGGGCGGTTCGATAAATGTGCACAGTATCGAAGGTGTTGGCAGTGAGTTCTGCGTCGATGTAAAGTTAGGCCTAACGGAAGAAAGCTATCGACGTAAAAATCTTGATCTTCTAAAGTTCAGGGATTTGAAAACGCTGATAGTTGACGATGACATTGTGACTTGTGAACATGCCAGCCTGATTATGAGTGATTTGGGGGTACAGGCAGAATATGTGACTTCGGGAGCTTTGGCAGTACTGGAAATCGAAAAAGGCATCAGGGAAATGAACCCTTATGATATTGTGCTGGTAGATCTGAAAATGCTGGATATGGACGGAATTCAGACAACGAAAGCTATAAGACGGCTGGTTGGAGCTGAGACATTAGTAGTCGTTATGACAGCATATGAATGGAAGGAGCTTGAAGCAGATGCAAGGCATGCAGGTGTGGACTTTTTTATCACCAAGCCGCTGTTCCGTTCCGAGCTGGTAGATTTGTTTGAAAAGATCAATGATTTCAGTGAAGCAGTATATGAGCCGGAAGCAGCAAAAGGAGAAGTACAGTTTGCTGGAGAACGGATTTTACTGGTAGAAGATAATGAGCTGAATCTGGAAGTTGCGGCAAGTCTGCTGGAAATGAAGGGACTGACGATAGAAAGTGCCTGCAACGGTCTGCAGGCACTAGAAAAATTCTGTTCAACTCCTGTTGGGTACTATGATGCTGTTTTGATGGATATCAGGATGCCTGTTATGGATGGGCTGGAAGCAGCACGTAATATCAGGCTGTTTGATAAAAGTGATGCGCAGACGATCCCGATTATTGCTATGACGGCTAATGCGTTTGACGAGGATGTGGAAAAATCACACGCAGCGGGTATGAACGCACATTTGGCAAAGCCGATTGACCCGGAAAAGCTGTTCGCAGTTTTGCAGGAATTTATTTAAGGTGATTGATAGTAAGCTGAATAAAAAGGTATGGGCATGCCCATACCTTTTTATTCTTGACCTGTTTTTGTAACATCTGTAGCGAAATAGTAAATGGTTAAACGTAAAGAATAAATAGTATTTGCGTTTATTAGCATTTTTGTTTAGAATTATTAGAAATGTGTATTAGGGGAAAGAGGTTGCTGCTGATGAAAATTATTGATTTATTAAAAAACGAAAAGGTGTGCATTTCCTGCGAGCTGTTTCCACCTAAAGCAGGTACAGAGCTGCAGAATGCTTTGAATATAGTAAGTGATATTGCCGAGGTGGGTCCGCATTTTATGAGTGTTACGTATGGGGCCGGCGGTACATCTGTGGGTCAGACGGTGGCTATTGCCCGGGCAATAGAAGCCAGCGGACGCCCAGCGCTGGCGCATCTGACCTGTATCGATGCTGATGAAGCCAAGATCGACGGTGTTTTGGCACAGATGCGGGCTGCTGGCGTCCAGAATGTTTTGGCTCTGCGCGGAGATGCGGTGAATGGCAATGACGGGGATTTTGCCCATGCCAGTGATTTGATGGGGAAAATCAAAAAAGCCGGTGATTTTTGTGTCGGCGGGGCCTGTTATCCGGAAGGACATCCGGAAGCCGGCTCTCTGGATCGTGATATTGTCAATACCAGACGGAAAATCGACAGTGGCTGCGACTTTTTAGTGACGCAGATGGTGTTTGACAATAATATTATTTACAATTATATGTACAGACTGCTGCGGCATGGTATCGATGTGCCGGTCGTGGCGGGTATTATGCCGGTGACAAATGCCAAACAGATCAACCGGATCTGTGAATTGAGCGGGACCAAACTGCCTGCGAATTACCGCGCTATCGTCGAGAAATTTGCAGATGATCCCGAAGCGTTAAAACAGGCGGGTATTGCTTATGCTACGGGGCAGATTGTTGATTTAATCGCTAACGGACTGAAAAATATTCATGTTTATACGATGAACCGGCCGGAAATCATCGGCGGGATCATGAAAAATCTGTCGGAGATCGTAAAATGAAGTATGACAGAGCTGAAGCCGTGAGGTATATGGGCGCGAAAAAAGATGATAATGAGGCGGCTGTTTTGGCTGATCTGGCTTATTTGCAGCTGCGGAACGAAGTGCGGCCCAGAAGCTGCTGGCAGATTTTTGCGTGCCGTGTAGATGATGCAGGCGTGACCTTAGTAGATAATGGCATGCGTTTTGAAAGCAAAAATTTGGCAGGACATTTGCAGGGCTGTCAAAAAGCGGCTGTTTTGGCTGCTACTTTAGGCAGTAATGCCGATACTGTTTTGAGGCGTCTGGCATTGACTAACGTAGCACAGGCAGCAGCTGCTCAGGCTGTATGCGCGGCTCTGATCGAAAGTTATTGTGATGAAACCGAAGCCGAGATAGCGGCTGCAGCAGGGCTGCACTTGAAACCGCGTTTTTCACCGGGGTATGGCGACTGGCGGCTGGAGGATCAGCGTCAGCTGCTTATGCTGCTGGATTGTGCAAAACGAATCGGTCTGACTTTGACCGATGGTTATATGCTGACTCCTATAAAATCAGTGACGGCTGTGATAGGATTGACTGAAGATACCGTCTGCAATACCAGTAAATGTGCGGCGTGCGTTAATCGAGCATGCGAATTTAGAAAGGAATGAAAGCATGGGTTTCAGGGATTTATTAGGTAAAGAATTATTATTTTTTGACGGCGCTACCGGGACGATGCTGCAGGCATTGGGGCTGCAGCCGGGCGAGCTGCCGGAGCTGTGGAATTTTACTCATGCGGCTGAAGTGCAGTCTGTACATGAAGCGTATTTGAATAACGGTTCGAATATCATAAAAAGCAATACCTTCGGGGCGAACCGTCTTAAATTTAAAGGGATGGATATCACCGTTGATGAAGTTGTGGGGGCTGCTTTAAAAATAGGCAAAGCTGCCTGTGCCGGACGTACAAAAGCGTTTGTGGCACTGAATCTCGGCCCTACCGGAAAATTACTGGCGCCTTATGGTGATCTTCCGTTTGAGGAAGCTGTGGATATTTATGGTGAAATGGTACGCAGCGGTGCCAGACACGGAGCTGATCTGATCCTGATCGAGACGATGAGCGATACTTATGAGATCAAAGCCGCGCTTTTGGCGGCAAAAGAAAACTGTGATCTGCCGGTGATCGTTACGTTGACGTTTGATGAAGATGGTAAGCTGTTGACCGGTGCTGACGTTTTGAGCGCGGTAGCAATGGTGGAGGGGCTGGGGGCAGATGCTGTAGGGTTTAACTGCGGCTTGGGACCGAAACAAATGCGCAGGCTGCTGCCGCAGCTAATAGAAGCATGCTCGCTGCCGATCGTTTTGAATCCTAATGCCGGGCTGCCCGTACAGCGTGACGGTAAAACTGTCTTTGACGTTGCCGCAGATGAATTTGCAGCGATGATGCAGGAAATGATACCACTGGGTATTTCTGTCGCCGGAGGCTGCTGCGGTACTACTCCGGAACATATTAAAGCTCTGATCGAAAAGTGCTATGGTATGCAGCTGGGAGGACGCCGCAGCTGTGATCTGACTGTGGTTTCTTCTTATGGCAAAGCTGTCGTTATCGGCGGGGAGCCTGTGATCATAGGCGAGCGCATCAATCCTACAGGTAAGCCGCGTTTAAAACAGGCTATTTTAGACGCAGATCTGGATTATATTTGCCGGCTGGGGTTGGAGCAGCTTGAAAATGATGCCCATATCCTGGATGTCAATGTAGGTGTGCCGGGTATCAACGAAGCTGCCGCTGCAGAGAAAACAGTTCTGGCTTTGCAGGCCGTCACTTCGGCACCGCTGCAGATCGATACTTCAGATTATGAGACTATGGAGCGGGCTCTGCGTTTATATAATGGCAAACCGCTGTTAAATTCTGTCAGCGGTAAAGATGAATCGCTAGCAAAGGTACTGCCGCTGGTAAAAAAATACGGGGCTGTTGTGGTTGGCCTGGCGTTAGATGATGACGGCATTCCTGCAACAGCTGCAGGCAGGTTGGCCGTTGCGGAGAAAATAATCGCACGCGCCGCTGAATGCGGTATTGAAAAACGTAACATTATTATTGATCCGCTGGCGCTGACGATAAGTACGGGACCTGACAACGCTGCTGTTGACTTGGAAGTGATCCGTAAATTGACAGAGCAGAAAATCAAAACGATTATGGGCGTTTCTAATATTTCTTTCGGACTGCCGTCACGTGATGCTGTCAACAGTACATTTTTCACTCTGGCAATGGAGGCGGGGCTTTCCTGCGCTATTATCAATCCGCAGAGTAAAGCGATGCTGGATGCTTACTATGCGTATAGAGCTTTAAAAGGATTGGACGGAGGCTGCAAGGCATATGTGAAGCGTTTTGCTGATTACGTAAATAAAGTTCCGACAGCTGCTGTCAGTGAATATACGCTGCACGATGCGATCGTTAAAGGTTTACAGGAACAGAGCCGTCTGGCTGTGACCCGGTTGCTGGAAACAGAAAAACCACTGGATATTATCAATACTCAGATGATACCGGCTTTAGATTTTGTTGGAAATGGTTTTGAGAGAAAAAATCTGTTTCTGCCGCAGCTTTTGATGAGCGCCGATGCCGCGAAGGCAGCTTTTGAGGTGATACGCGACAGGATGGCTGACGGTGGCGCTGTGGAAAAAGGTACTGCTGTTGTTATTGCTACGGTTAAGGGTGACATCCATGATATCGGTAAAAATATAGTTAAGGTACTGCTGGAAAATTATGGTTATAACGTTATCGACCTTGGTAAGGATGTAGCTGTAGAAGCAATAGTGAAAGCTGTATTGGAGCACAAGGCTCATGTTGTAGGACTGTCAGCTTTGATGACGACTACAGTAGGTGCAATGGCAGCTACGATCAAGGCTTTGCGTGATGTCTGCAACTGCCGTATAGTTGTGGGCGGTGCTGTTTTGACACAGGACTATGCTGACAGTATCGGCGCCGATCACTACGCGCCTAACGCTGTCAGTGCTGTTGGTTATGTCAACGAAGTTGTAGAAAAATGATTTGCTGACAGGCCTTTGCAGCGGGGGACAGCTGCAAGAACGGCTGTTAAGGGCAGATATACAAAAAAATATGCAAAGTATATTGTATACAAAAACGCGCGGCGAGAAAATCTCTGATGTCACTGTACACGAGAGGTGGACTTGTCGTGTTTTTGTTTTCGGGAAAGTTCTTTTTGTGAGGACAAAACAGTGAAAAAGCAACGCTTTACAGCAACATTATTCTTACAAAAATGTTAAAATACGAAAAATGCTGTTTGAAAACTGTAAAGAAATTGTGAAGAAATAGTAATATTGTCACATCCGTGCTTTGATGTTATAATCATTTACAGTTAAGGGGAAAAAGCTGTGCAAACAGTAAAGAAGGGACAGATTACATTGAAAATGAAAAAAATATTATCAGCGCTGTTGGCTTCAGCAGTAGCAATGAGCTTAGTAGCAGGCTGCGGCGGCGAGAAAAAGGAAGATGCTAAAGCATCCGACGTGATCAAAGTCGGTGTTTTCCTGCCATTGACCGGTGATAATGCTGCCGGAGGCGAACTGGAACTCCGCGGTATCAAGCTTGCCAACAAACTGCATCCTGAAGTTTTAGGCAAAAAGATCGAGCTTGTTGTAGCTGATAACAAATCTGATAAAGCTGAAGCTGCTTCTGTTGCAGCCCGCCTTATCGAAAAAGATAAAGTAAGCGTTATCGTAGGTTCTTATGGTTCTTCGCTGTCTATGGCGGCAGGTAATATCGTAAAAGACAGTAAAGTTCCGGCTGTTGGTACCAGCTGTACTAATCCGCAGGTAACTGCTAATAATGACTATTATTTCCGTGCCTGCTTTATTGATCCGTTCCAGGGTACCGTTATGGCTAACTATGCATTCAAACAAGGTGCTAAAAAAGTTGCCATCGTGCAGGAAGTTTCCAATGACTATGCAGTTGGTCTGGCAAAATTCTTCAAAGAAGCTTTCATAAAATTGACCGGTGATGAAAACAGCATTGTTGAGATCGCAAACTATCAAACAGGCGATAAAGATTTCAGTGCTATTCTTACCAATATCAAAGCTAAAAATCCTGATGCGATTTTCGCACCCGGTAACTTTACCGAATCTGCACTGCTTGTAAAACAAGCCCGTCAGCTTGGCATCGAAGCTCCCTTTATGGGCGGCGATACCTGGGAAACTCAGGAATTCATCGATGTTGGCGGCAAAGATGTTGAAGGCGTAGCTCTTTCTACTGCGTTTGACCGTGAAAAAGCAACTACTCCGGAAGCTAAAAAATTCCTGGATGAATACGTAAAAGAGTATAAAGGCGAGCCTTCCGCATTGACTGCAATGGCTTATGATGCTTATCTGATCGCTATCGATGGCATCAAACGCGCAGGTTCTACTGATACCGTTAAGATTCGTGACGCTATCGCAGCAACTAAAGATCTGGAATGTGTAACCGGTATGACTACTCTTGATAAAAACGGCGATCCTATTAAAGGCGCTGTGATCAAAACTGTTAAAGACGGCAAATTTACATTCCTGGATTTTGTAGAAGCTAAATAATTCATTGGTTCTTTCATAACCCTTTTGCTTTATGTTAGTGCTCCCTTCTCCTTAAGGGAAGGGAGCAATTCTTTTGTGTCATGAGGTGTTTTTCATGGAATTTTTCCAAGCGATTGCGAATATGTCCGGTGACAGTCTTGCGCAGCATTTGGCTAACGGCATATCTCTCGGCAGTCTTTATGCCCTGATCGCCATCGGTTATACGATGGTCTATGGCATTTTATTGATGATAAACTTTGCACACGGCGATATCGTTATGATGGCATGTTATTTTGCCTTTTTCGGTATTACCGTTTTTCACATTCCCTGGTATATTACTTTTGTCGGAGTCATTATTGCTACGGCAATTTTAGGTGTAGTGATTGAACGGACGGCTTATCGTCCGTTGCGTGACGCACCGAAAAATTCTGTTCTTATTTCTGCTATCGGCGCTTCATTTTTATTGGAAAACCTGGCTAATTACTTATTCAGCGGCCGTCCGATGCGTTTTCCTAATATTGAACTTTTATCGCAGAATATTTCTATCGGCGGGATTCAGATCCAGGCGATCTGTCTGGTCATTCCCGTTATTACAATAATCAGCCTTGTTGTGCTGCTGCACATCGTCAATCATACTAAAACAGGTATGGCTATGCGTGCAGTTTCCAAAGACTATGAGATCGCGCGCGTTATGGGCGTCGATATTGATAAAATAATTTCGATCACATTTATTATCGGGTCCTCTTTGGCCGCTATTGGCGCTATTATGTGGGGTATCCGCTATCCTGGCATTACCCCGATGATGGGGGTTATGCCGGGTTTGAAATGCTTTATTGCGGCGGTTATCGGCGGTATCGGCAATATCAAGGGTGCAGTGCTGGGCGGCTTTATACTCGGCCTGGGAGAGATCCTGATAGTTGCTTTTTTCCCGCAGCTTTCCGGTTACCGAGATGCCTTTGCTTTTATCGTGCTTATTGTGATTCTGTTTTATAAACCTACCGGCCTTTTGGGCGAAAAAACGACTGAGAAGGTGTGACGAAGATGAAAAAGAAAGATGTTTTCCTTACTTTGATCGCTATTGCCGCACTCTTTGGCGTTGCCTGCTTCGTCCAGACCGAGATGGATTCTTATATCCGCAGGATCGTCAATCTGTGTCTGGTTTATGCAATTATCGGCTTATCCATGAATCTGACGAATGGGTTTGTTGGTCAGTTTTCGCTGGGGCAGGCTGGTTTTATGGCTATAGGCGCTTATGTTGTAGGCATTTTTACCGTGCCTGTAGAGCTGCGGCCTAATGTTTTTTATGCGGCACCGATGAACCCGCTGATCGCTGATATTCAAATGCCCTTGTGGCTGGCCTTGATTGCCGGTGGACTTTTAGCCGCTTTAGTGGCTTTTCTGATCGGTACGCCGGTATTGCGTCTGCGCGGGGATTATCTTGCTGTGGCGACGCTGGGCTTTTCCGAAATTATCCGTATCTGGATAACTAATGCGCAGAGCATCACTAACGGGGCTTTGGGTATCAAAGATATACCGCCTCTTAATGATGTGCGTTATATTTTTCTGGCGACGGCAGTGACTTTTATTTTTATAGCACTTCTGATCAATTCTTCTTATGGCCGTGCGTTTAAAGCGATCCGCGAAGATGAGATCGCGGCTGAAGCGATGGGAGTAAGCCTGTTCTGGCACAAAAATCTGGCATTTATGATCAGTGCTTTTTTTGCCGGCGTGGGCGGCGGCTTGTATGGTGCGCTGCTGGGAACTGTTGATCCGAAGAATTTCCTTTTTACATTGACCTATAATTTTTTGCTGATTATCGTTTTAGGCGGTATGGGCAGTATTACCGGCAGTATGCTGGGTGCTGTCATCGTTACGGCCGGGCTGGAGTTCCTGCGTGTATTTGACGAACCCCTGATGCTTTTTGGTATGGATATTCCGCTTTTCCGTCCTGGTTTCAGGATGGTGATTTTCTCGGCGCTGCTGATGGCCTGCGTGCTTTTCTGGCGGCACGGGATCATGGGGACCAGCGAGCTGACCTGGAAAAATATCCGTGCCTTCTGTAAAAATCCATTCAGCTTCTTTGGGCGGAAGGGAGCAGAAAGATGATTTTAAAAACTGATAATATTACAATGCAGTTTGGCGGTGTGACAGCTGTAAATCTGCTTAATATTGAGATCAATGAACACGAGATTGTTGCACTGATCGGTCCTAACGGTGCAGGTAAAACGACGGCTTTCAATATGATTACCGGGGTCTATACTCCAACCAGCGGCGACGTGATCTATACAGACGCGCAGGGTGAAGAACAGAAAATAACCGGTAAAAGACCCAGCGAAATCGCCAAAATGGGCGTAGCACGTACTTTTCAAAATATCCGTCTGTTCAAAAATCTTTCAGTATATGAAAATGTTATGATTGCCAAGCATCTGCACCTGAAATCCGATTTTATGTCGGCGGCTCTGCACCTGCCCTGGTATAATAAAGAGCAGCGTGAGATGGAAGCTTCGGTCGAAGCCCTGCTGAGGAAAGTTGATCTATGGGAGCTGCGCGATGAAAAGGCGTCCAGTCTGCCGTATGGGCAGCAGCGTCGTTTGGAGATCGTGCGTGCGTTGGCAACTGGCCCGCGTCTGTTGCTTTTAGACGAGCCGGCAGCGGGTATGAATCCTAAAGAAACTGATGAACTGACGGAGTTTATCCGCCAGATCCGTGACGAGTATGATCTGACGGTGTTTATGATCGAGCATCATATGGATCTGGTTATGGAAATATCTGACCGTATCTATGTTTTGGATTTTGGTATGACTATTGCTGAAGGCACACCGGAGCTGATCCAAAATAACAAGCGCGTTATTGACGCTTATCTGGGGGTGGATGAAGATGCTTAAAGTGCAGGATTTATTTGTAGCTTATGGAGGCATCGAAGCGCTCAAAGGTATTTCCCTGGAAGTGCCGGAAGGTAAGATCGTTACGCTGATAGGCGCTAACGGGGCCGGTAAAAGCACCTTGTTGCGGACCATTGTTGGGCTGGTAAAGCCTAAAAGTGGTACTATCAGCTATAATGAACAGAATATTACCGGGCTTAATTCACAGAAAATCGTTAAAACAGGTATTACTTTAGTTCCGGAAGGACGAAGGGTTTTCCCGAATCTGACGGTCCTGGAAAATTTACAAATCGGCGCGTATATGCGCAATGATAAAGAAGAAATAGCCAAAGACATCAAATGGGTATATGAATTGTTCCCGCGTCTGGAGGAACGCAGCTGGCAGATGGCCGGCACTTTATCCGGCGGTGAGCAGCAGATGCTGGCCATTGGCCGGGCGCTGATGGCGGACCCGGAGATTCTGCTGCTGGATGAACCCTCCTTGGGCCTGGCTCCGCTGATCATTCAGGATATTTTCAAGACCCTCCAGGCCATCCGATCCGAGGGGACGACCATCCTTATGGTGGAGCAAAACGCTTTGGCCACGCTGAAAATTGCGGATTACGGCTATGTGCTGGAGCTGGGCAAGATTAGTATGCACGGCCCTGCCAGCCAGCTGGTCCGGGACGAGCGACTTATTGAAGCCTATTTGGGCAATAAAAAATAAACGGCTTACCGCTCTGAAAAGAGCCTGAGCATATAAAACAAAAAAGGAGAATGAACCATGAAAAAGTTTCTTTCCCTGCTACTGGCAGCAGCGATGCTGTGCACCCTTCTGGTGGGCTGCGGCAGCAAGAGCGACGATTCCAACGGCGATTATAAACCATTTGTAGAG
>ENA-OPCM01002444-OPCM01002444.1-human-gut-metagenome-genome-assembly--contig:-NODE-2444-length-10569-cov-1.797984_pt1 | contig 10569 bp, 9 predicted proteins | sample MGYA00241252_ERZ501484 | MGnify/ENA primary metagenome ERZ501484 (study PRJEB25962, sample SAMEA2042583) | human gut metagenome | biome: human gut; feature: human-associated habitat; material: faeces...
GACATCAGCATTCATGGGGGCGCCCTCGTCTGCGCCATAGACACTGCACACCAGTTCCCCGTTCTCTTCCGCCTGCCAGAGTGCCTGCGCCTCATCATTAGACAAAGCCTTTCGGGTCTCGCTGCGGTACAGTCCGCCCCGGTCCACAGACAAAGTCACCTTTTGAAGATTTTCTCCGGTCACCTGAAACAGGCAGCCGGTAAAATACCCCTGCAGTGGGTCCCAGATCCCGGTGCCGCTGCGCAGCGCCAACCCGCCGTTGGCATTGGGGACGATGGTCTCCCCGATGTCGGCGGCATAGGCCGTCAGCGAGGGGTAGAGGGAATCCGTCCGCCCCAGAATATCGAAGCCCGCATTGCAGAAAGCGGAAACGGAATGGAAAACGGACATCCATACGCCCCGCAGCCCATAGTCCCGGCAGAACACCGGCAGCAGCGCCAGCGCGCCCAGCAGCTCGACCAGAAAGGTCCCCTTGAGGATAAATCTCGTCAGGCGCACGATGCCGCCCACCGCAGGGGCGGAGATAGCGTCCTGCATGGCGCTGCGCTCCTTGAGCGTGATGTTCCGTCCGGCGAGCATCAGGAAGGTCACCGCACCGGTGATCACTCCCAGCCCGCCAATCTGGATCAACAGCAAAATGACCGTCTGGCCGAAGGCTGACCAGTAGCTTCCGGTATCCTGCACCACCAGCCCCGTCACGCAGACAGCGGAGGTGGAGGTAAACAGTGCCTCATGAAACGGTGTCCATATCCGCTGCACTGAGGCGATGGGCAGCATCAGCACCAGCGCCCCCAACAGGATCACGCCCGCAAAGCCGAGGATCATAATTTGAAAAGAAGTCAAATGCCGCTTTAAGCGAAACACAGTCTCCGTCACATCACACACCTCCTTGAAACGATGGTACTCTCAATTTTCCGTACAGTATAGCACGGCTTTTGCAATGTGTCTGTATGTATCTTGTACAATTTTCAGGTGCAGAGTCCTTATTTGCAGCTCAGAGGCGGGCTGCAAAGCTGCGGTTGACAGACTTTGGTGCATAGAATTCTCCGCGTGACCTGTAAATCTTTCCTGATTTTTTACAGGAACCGTTGCCTTTTTTCAATATTTGTTTTAAGATAAGCTCTCTATCTGTCATATTCAGCTGAAATTCTACGAAGCTTTTTAAAAAAGCCCCAACGGGAGAACTAATATGCTCAAAGAAAAAACATCCGATGTATCCATGACAAATACAAATCAAGGCTCTGGCACTGCTGCTGAAGCGGCAGTGCCCATGAGCCATGGCCTTTGGAATACGTGGTGCAAAAATCTCCTGCTGTTCTGCCTGACCGGCGTTTATGTGGAGCTGTGCCTGCATCTGTGCGTATTCGGCTCGATGGACCGGTACGCGGGATATCCTGTCCTGTTTGGCCTGCTGGGTGGCGCACTCTGCACGCTGGTAGTCTCAAGCCTGCCAAAGGTTCTGCGCCAGATCACAGGGGTTTTCCTGGTCGCGGCACAGGTGCTGCTGGCCGAGGTGCAGCTGGTCTATCACTGCATCTTCGGAGATTTCATGCCCGTCAGCCAGATCGGCATGGGCGGAAATGTGATCGTCAATTTCAACTCGCAACTTCTCTATGGGATCCGCCAAAATCTGCTGAAGATCCTGCTCCTCCTGCTGCCGCTGATTGCCGTGATCCTTTGCCTTATCTTACGGAGGGCGCAGGCTCTGAAGCTGCGGCTGCGCTGGAAACAGACTATGGCCTCCTTTGCCGTGCTCCTCGCACTGCTGCTGACGGTCACGGGACTCATGTATGTTGGACGGGACAACGCCTTTTCCGTCTATCGTACCTTCACCAATGTGAACACCTCCACCGACAGCAGTTATAAAAAAATCGGTATGCTGGCCACCACGGCGCAGGAGCTTCGATACATGCTCTTCAGCGGCAGCGGCAGCATTATGATCACGCCGTCGTCCTTGAATATAAGCGATGTTCCGCGGACATACAGCAGCAACTCCTATAACGTGATCGAAAGCATCGATTTTACGGCTCTTGCAAACAGTACCGACAGCGATATTCTCAAGGCCACAGACGAGTATCTATCAAATGCAACACCCACCCGCAAAAACAACTACACAGGACTTCTTAAGGACTATAACCTCATCACCATCTGCGCCGAGAGCTTCTGCCCGTGGTTTATCAGCGAGGAGCTGACGCCGACGCTCTACAAGCTGAGCCATACGGGTATTCTCTTTGAAAATTACTATGGCACGTTCCAGTCCGTCACCACCAACGGCGAATACACCATGTGCATGGGGCTTTATCCGGATATGTCCCGCACGAAGACGGATTCCAGCTTCAATGTGGCGGGCACCAACTATCTGCCGTTCTGCCTGGGCAATGCGCTCAAGGGCATGGGCTATCAGGCCTGGGCCTATCACGACTACATTGGAGATTTCTACAACCGAAATATCACCCACGCCAACATGGGCTACACGTTCAAGGCGGCGGATTCCGGTCTGGCCATGAAGATCGACTGGCCCTCCTCCGATCTGGAGATGATGGAGGCCTCCGTAGACGACTACATCAACAGCGGAGAACCCTTCCACGCCTATTACATGACCTTCAGCGGTCACTACCAGTACAACTGGGACAACGCCATGAGCGCCAAAAACCGCGACGCGGTGAAGGATCTGCCCTATTCCGAGCCGGTGAAGGCGTACATTGCCTGTAATCTGGAACTGGAGTATGCGCTGGAGTACCTGATGCAGCGGCTGGAGGAAGCTGGCGTTGCCGACAAGACCTGCATCGCCCTGACCAACGACCACTACCCTTACGGCCTGACCGAAGACGAGTACAACGAGCTGGCAGGGCAGACGCTGGACACCACCTTTGAGAAGTACCGCAACAGCTTCATCTGCTATGTTCCCGGCCTTTCAGAGAACATCGTGGTGGATGAATACTGCTCCACGGCGGACATCTTGCCGACACTGCTGAACCTCTTCGGTGTGGACTACGATTCCCGCCTGCTGGCGGGCACCGATGTACTCTCCAGCGGCATCCATGTAGCGGTGCTGTCGGATAAGTCCTTTCTGACGAAGGCCTTCCGCTATGACGCCGGTACGGAAACCGTGATCCCCGCCGACGAGAATACCACAGTCTCCGGCAAGCTGGCGGAAGCCTACCGGCTCTATGTGGACAGCCGGTTCCAGCTCTCCGGCAACATCCTCAACAGCGATTACTACGCCCACGTCTTTGCCAGGGAGTCCAGCGGCGGAAGCCTTGCGGACACGGTGGTATTCACGGACATCAAGAGCATTTTCAATCAGGCCAGTGTCCTCTACATGTACCGCAAAGGCTATGTGGATCCGGAGACGCCGGATACCTTCGGCGGCAAGACTACGGCAAGGCTGGGCGAGTTTGTCGATGTGCTCTACCGCATCGCAGGCCGACCGGAAACGGACAATACCGCCCTTCCGGCTGACTACGAAAACGAGGAATTCAACGCGACCCATCCCTATTATAATGCCGTGTGCTGGGCCTATCAGACAAGGCTGCTCCGACAGAATGATCCCAATGCCGAATACGATGACAAGGTGGACTATCAGACGGCATGCGTACTGATTCGCCGCTACGCGATCATGGCAGGCGTCGATACCGGCGTGAATCAGACGCAGCTCAGGCAGCTTCTTCGGGATGCCCCCGATCTTGGCAGAGAGGCAGCCAAAGCGATGCTCTGGTGCGATGAAAAGGACATTACCACCCGGGACAGCAACCTTGACGAGCTACTGGCGTCCGCTGGCACCCGCATCAGCCGCTACCAGATGACGTCGTTCCTGTTCTACCTCTGCACCTACGAGCTGGATATTGGCAGCTGAGCATGCGGCGCAGATCCTGCCGGAGAAGTGTTCCGCGACTGATTCGCAAAAAGAGTCGCCTTTCTCGGCTGTGTACCGGAAGATACCCATTCGATGCCGCACTACGCTTAATGTTGGAATAAGTAAACATACTCACAAGCATTACACTCAGTGTAGACCTAACGTAAATTCAGATCATTCTGTGTTTACGAAAGTTTACATTGAGTGTAATTTTTTCTGCCTTGAATGGGTGGTCAAACAGGGCCTGTTTCCTACATTTATTACGAAGGGATGAGACATCCACCCCCCTATTCTCACACGAAAGAAGGAGTTTGATTTGAGCAAACGAAAACACGGACCTACGATTGTACCGGCCTTATCCGCCAAGGTGGATAACAAAGAAAACGATTCATTCAGGTTGGAAACTCACTGCTCCTCTCCAAGCAGTTCCACGCACTCAGCACCGGCAGCCGGTTTCTCTATTTCTGCATGGCCATGGAGAGCGGCGAAAGGAAGAATTTCATTCTTCCACAAAAGGACGCAAAAAAGTACGGGATCGCGCCCTCCAGTCTGCGGAAGCACATCAACGAGCTGGAAGCCGCTCGTTTTATCAGAGTCTATTCCGGGAAGCCGACTCGCGAGCCAAACCGATATGAGTTTTGCCTGAGCTGGAAGCTGCCGCCGTCACCCCTTCGTTCGCATACCCCCATGGCTATATGTAGTAAATCTGTCTCGGATGGAAACAAGGGCGGGCCGTAAAAAATCTCACTGGTTATGTCTTTTAGAATGAGTGCCGGCTGACAGAACGGAGGTTACTTGTGCTGTTTTGATACAAGATTGGCATTTCTCTTGCGCAAAAATGAACCAGCCGAAATGTCGGTTTATTATCTTGGCGACGGCAACTTGCTTTGGTCGGAGGAGGCAGAGCGGATGTTTCTCGACCGGGTTGCTTCCTCGCCGTTAGGATATGGCCGGACATGCGGAAGCTCGATCCTTCTTGGTGACAAGTGGGACCTGATCGAAAATCTGATGGCTCAGGGGGTAAACCCGCGTAGCCGTCTGATCCATTTCAGCAAGAACAGCAGCTTTCATTATTTCACCGTCGATGAGATGGGCCTGCGGTTAATGAAACTGACGCTGGATGAAACGATGCTGTATCGGTTTCAGCGGTACTTGCAGCAAAACGGCATTTGCAAAGCATCTATGCTTCCGCTGTATCTGTTCAGTCTGGAGCTGCTTTCGGAGGCGTATGCCTTGAAAAAGGGGAAGCAAATGCGGGCAGAGCTGGATAGAGGCGCATTGTTTTCGTGCCAGGCAGATGTTGTAAAACGGATCTGCAACACAGGACCCAATCTGATCACGATCCCAGACAAATGGCTGCTGGACTTGGATACGGAAAGAGATGATCGCTCAGACGAACTCTTACTTTCCCCAAATGCTACGTTTCTAAGTCAACAGTCCGGAATGTAACACACAGGTGGTAACAGTATGGTCGAGGAATTGCAAGTGCCGATCCATCTCAAAATGACGCTGACGATTAAGGAAGCCGCAGCATACAGCAACATTGGGATCAACAAGATCGAGAGTATGCTGCGCAGTCCGAATTGCCCGTTTGTTCTCTATGTTGGGTCCAAAAAGCTGGTCAAACGCAGGGAGTTCGAGCAATATATCAGCCATAAGTTGATGACTTGACGGTAAGTTCACTATTGAGAAAAGAAAGCCCTTGTGCTACAATTATAAAATGCATAGGGGCTTCTTCTCATAGTGAGAAAGGAGTTTCCGAATGGGTAAAAGTTTACGAGGCAAAGAATGTGGTAAGGGTATCTGCCAGAGAAAGGACGGTTTATATTACGCACGGTTCGTAGATAAAACAGGAAGGCGGCATGAGAAGTATCTTCCGACGCTCCCCGAAGCTCGCAACTGGATTGAAGAATCAAAATACGCCGATGCGCACGAGGATGTTTTCGTAGCCACCGATACGACGGTGGATCAATGGTTTGACTTCTGGATTGAGAATATTGTGGGTGATTTAGCCCCTAATACGCTCCGCAATTATCGGGAGCGGTATGTCCACAATATTCAGCCTGTTATGGGCAAAATGATGATTGCCAATGTCAAGCCGATGCACTGCAAAAAAGTGTTCATTCAGATGGATGCTGACTATGCGGGTTCCACCATCCGTCAAGCTTATATCACAATGGGTACGATGTTCAAGGCTGCGAAGATGAATGACCTGATTGCCAAGCACCCAATGGACGGTGTGCGGTTTACAAAGCCGGTTCGCGCAACAGACGATATTAAGTTCCTCACCCGTGACGAGCAGCGTGTGTTTCTTGAAACAGCGAAACGCTCCCGCAACTACAACCAATACGCGCTGATCCTTGAAACCGGTTTGCGCACCGGCGAGATGGTCGGACTTACGTGGGATGCGATAGATTTCCAGAATCGGACGCTGACGGTCAACAAAACCTTGGAGTACCGCCACAAGCAGCACTTTTGGCGTGCAGGACCACCGAAAACGCAGCAGAGCTATCGCACAATACCGTTGACGGATCGGGCTTATGAAATCCTCAAAGGTATTTGGGACAGCCGCCCGGAGCAAAAGGAGTCACCGACGCTGGACAAAGCGCTTGAGTACATAGACAGACGTACAGGCGTTTCTTCTCGGCTGGTCATGCGTGATCTTGTCTTTATCAACTGGCGTACCGGGGAACCGGCAAAGAACAGTTCCTATGATACCCACCTTTACAAGCTATGCGACGAAGCAGGAATTGAAAAATTCTGTATGCACGCTTTGCGCCACACCTACGCCACAAGAGCGATTGAATGCGGTGTACAGCCCAAGGTGCTGCAAAAGCTGCTTGGTCACGCAAGTATAAAAACAACAATGGATCGGTATGTTCATGTGACTGCCGAATCGCTGGATTATGCCATCAAGCAATTTCAGCAAAATGGTGTAGTCTGATAAAATCCAATAAAGCCAAATGCGGAAATGGTGTAAAAATCCCCGTGCAGATGGCAAGCCAGACTTGGGACGACCACGACCGCAGTGGAAGATATACCTGCCGCGATTTCGGACAGAACTATCTCATGTCATTGCAAGACAAGGGCAATCCGATCATCTTCACCAACGGCGACAACGACACCTTCCCTCTCTGGTATGACCAGGACACCGAGGGAATCCGTACCGATGCCCGCGTCTGCAACCTGTCGTATCTGCAGACCGACTGGTATATCGACCAGATGGTGCGCCCGGCATACGACTCGCCGTCCCTGCCAATCACATCGACCACCGTGCCGTTGGGGAGCTGCGTAAACGCGGTGTTGTCCAGTCCCGCGCCGGTGCGGACGTTCAGGTTGCCGCCGTTGGTCGTGACCGTGCCGATCTGTTTTGTTTCCTGCGTGTCTGCGGCGCTGCTTTCGGCAGCAGGCAGCGTGTCATCGGGATAGTCGCCGCTGCTGGCAAAAGCGGAAACGGGGAGAATCCCGATACACAGGAGTATCAGCAGCAGGCTGATAAAAATGCGCGGTGCTTTCTTAGTCATGGTTCAACGCCTCCTTTTCCGAAGTGGCCGGTGCAGGCGCGGCCTGCATACGGCGGAACAGCTCGGCAAACTGCTCCATCGTCATGCCGTTCTCACGCACCATGCCGATGATGTCGGTGTCCTCCAGCTCACGAATCTGCTTTTCCAGCTCGCGGTTGCGGCCTTGCAGATCGGAGATTTTGCCTTTGTTCTTCTCCAGCTCTCCACGGAGCTTCATAATTTTCGGGTTCATATCGTTCACTCTCCTTTACGGCAAGCGCCCATAGCGGTAGAAATGGGACTGCCAATAGTTTGAATTTAAGTTTGCATAAGAGATCGGATCTCCGCAGTGGATCATCATATTGTTGCCGACGTAGATACCCACATGGCTGACACCGGGGGTATCATACGTTCCGGTGAAAAACACCAGATCGCCCGGTTTGACGTTGGCAGAGGATACAGGCGTGCAGATGTTGCAAAGCCCCTGCGCTCCCAGCCTGCCCACATCCCAACCGGAATGATTGATGACCCAACTGACGAAGCCCGAACAGTCAAATGAGGTGGAGGGACTGCTGCCGCCCCAAACGTAGGGGTAGCCGAGATACTTTTCCGCTTCCTTGATGATGGCGGCGAATACCTCATCGTCCAGCGCCTCCGGGGGAATGTCGTAGTCGGTATAGCTACCCTCCACATACTTGCCGATGTAGCCTGAACTGGGGAACAGGTCGGGACGGTTGCCGAGGGTGGACATATAGGTGGCGTACATTCCGAGCTGTTCTTCGCTCATAATGTAAACGGGAACATGGGAGAGATTGAAGTTTTCCAGCGTGACCGTGCAGATGTAGTAGTCATACGGCACCTGATAGGTGTCCGTATGGGTGTTGCCGTCCGCGTCCGTCCATGTGTCGGTTTCTGTGCGGTAGCGGGTTTCCACCACCACATCCTCGGTCAAGATGTACTGGCGGTCAAAGAGCATCTGGAGCGTACCCTGCACCTCATCCAGCGTCCATTCCCCTTGATGCAGCGCCGTAATCATGGAAATGAGTACATAGGGGTCATGCTCGATGGTGTCCAGATCAAAGTGGTACTCATCGTAGTCATGGGTACTTTCATAGGTGTCGAGGTAGCGCTGAAGCTCTGCTTCCATTTCGCAATACTGCGCTTCCGCGCCCAGCATATCGGCGTCCTGCGATGGATAAGTGCTGGCCGCGATCCCGGAGCCAACGCCATCCATCATCACCGAGCAGGAGGACAGGCCGTTGAGCAGAAATGCCAGCATCAGCAGAATTGCGGCGGCAATGGCAAAGCCGCGCCGGTGTTCCCACACATATTTGCCCGCTTTCTCAGCCTTTTCAGCGGCTTTTTTCGCGGCCTTGGCGGTATTCTCTGCCGCCTTTGCCGTAGTCTGCGCCGCCTGATTGTGCTTGGCAGCGGCATACTGCTTCTTAATTGCCTGCTTCTGCTGCCATTTGGAAACGGGATTGCTGGTGGGGCTGTCGATCTCTGCTTTCTTCTGGAGCGCGTCAAGATTGGCTCGTTCCAGCTTTTTCTCTGCACGGATGGCAGCACGATAAGGCTTGAGCTGATGGGCGCGGTGGGCAGACTGCACCAGCCGCCCGCCGCTCTCCACGGCTTGCTCTACCTTGTGCGCGGCCTCTACGCCTACATTGTCATCCTCGCTCTGCCGCACCTCCCGGTGAACCTGAGAGAGAACAAAGTTGGCGGGGGCATCCTGTACGGCATGGGTCAGCTTTGAGGGCGGCTTTTTCTTATCCACTTCCTCAAAACGGAGCTGCGTTTTGACCTTGCCGGTGGCAGGATCAAAGCCGCGTTCCTTTTTGACCACGGTTTTCTTGGGGATTTTCGCCTGCGCCTTATCCGCCTTGGCCTCCGCTTTTTTCACCCGCTTGATGGGCTTTTCCAGCTTCGGCTCGGCAAGATCGGCGTCGGAAAACTGCAAACGCGGTTCTCTTTTCATGCCGACGCCACCTCTTGCGGTTTGGTGGTCATGACGCGGTACAGCTCGGTGTCCTTGGGGAAGTGGTCAATGAAGGGCAGGATCGTGTTGCCGTAGAACAGCAGCCCCTCGCCCTCGCCGGAGTGGGTCACATAAGAGAGCTGATGCGGCGAAATGTTGAGCTGCTTTGCGAGAATCTGCCGGTCGCCAGCGGCCTGATTGAGCATATAGATGAAATCGCTGTTCTCAAAAATGTTCTCAACCTCGCGGCTGGATAACAGGTCGTAGGGTAGGGTAAAGGCGCCTTGCCGCCGTTGGCGGTAGGTTTCCTACACCCTCCCTCGGAACCGGACTTACTCCTCTCGAAGTATCCGGCTCCCCATTAGTAATTAACGTATTGATTAGTGTCTGTGTATTCTTTCATGGCACTTGCTACAAACAACAAGCGTTTTCCGCCGCTTCTTTTTCATCACGGTTTCCCAATCAGAATTACCCAATTCGTTTAAGTTCCGTATAACGTGAACCTCATACAAATCGGCTTCTTTACACCCACATAGTTCACAAACTCTGGCATTGAGCCGTTGTCTAATAGTGGTTTTCCAGCTGAATTTCTTTCTCTGATAAATGATGTCACTCGCTTCGCCACGCTTACAATCTGCGATTTTAACAGGGCGAACACGTTTTGTTCCTGCTTTAGTTTCATAAGGGACAGACCATGTTTTCCCGTCTTTATACTGGCGAATGATTTTGCGGATACTGGTTTTGTGCTTATTAGCAATCGTCTTTAAGCAACTGTACTCCATAAGATAGCAGAAGTAGTCCAGCGTGTGATAATCACAAGCCAGATTGTAATAGTTGCATAATCCTCTTGCTTCGGCATTGTACTGTTCCACAATCTCATAATCCGCAAGGTTGAGAAGTCCGGCTCGGTGTATCGGCTGAAACTCCCCGTTTTCCTTTTGGCGAATGACTTTCTTTGCAAACATGAATTTCTCAATCTTTTCCGTATGGGGAACAGACAGGGCAACTTTCATGTGCAGGGTACGGGATTTTCTCCACGTTCCGTTTTTCATTCTGTGACCTTTGACTTCCTGATTTCTGCGGACGCAAATATCATATCCAATGAAACGGACTTTTTCGGAGCTGTGCGTTATCAGCGTCTTTTCCTCGCTTAGAGTTAATTTCAGCTCTGTGCTTAGAAATTCAGCGATTTCGGCTTTCAAGTCCTCACATTCCGCTTTTGTGCCGCACAC
>ENA-OPCM01002445-OPCM01002445.1-human-gut-metagenome-genome-assembly--contig:-NODE-2445-length-10568-cov-2.233711_pt1 | contig 10568 bp, 10 predicted proteins | sample MGYA00241252_ERZ501484 | MGnify/ENA primary metagenome ERZ501484 (study PRJEB25962, sample SAMEA2042583) | human gut metagenome | biome: human gut; feature: human-associated habitat; material: faeces...
GAGTTTGTACAGATTTATGAGAATAATAGAAAGGAATCGGCGCTCTGTGCCTTGAAATGCTTTATCGGTTTTAGTATGCGAATCGCCGTGTGCAGTTGGAAGTTAGCGCGATACATCATCTCCTTGTCGCCGGTGAACGACACCATGCGGCGACCAATCTCTACGTTGTTAGCTCCGAGTTGCGTTAGCTCCTGTGCCAATACGGGCTCAAGACCCATGAAGGTTTTGGCGATGAGCTCAAATTCCTGTTCCATTATTGAATTAAAAATCTATGATACTTATTTACTTATTGTCTTGAGAGTGTGTTTGTATTGACACGGTAACACCGCCGGATGTACTGATATAGAATAAGGTGGGAAACGCTTCAAAATTTCCTCAATGCCATTGTCCGAAGGTAATCCTTTGCCATCGCAATGCAGTCGTAGACGGCCTCCCGTGGAGCATTCCGGAGATAATAGCCTCTCCGCCGCCTGTTTCAGAATGTCTGTAATTTTGTCGATTCCCATCATGTGATAAAATTGTCAATTTTCCATCTGCGATAAAAAATGTCAATGCGTGTGCAAATTTACGTCATTTCTCCTTAAGTGCCAAATCTTTTTTATGGAAAGGCTATAATTGTGGTGAAAGGAACGGGCTGCAGATTCGGAAATCCGTAAATCCATAGAGAAACCAAATATATGTCAGCGGCGCGTTGTTCGCTTTGGTCTCCTAATTCACAAATCGCTTGCCACAGTGCATGTGATTTGTAATATACGCTTGACAAAGGGTAGGGTAAATCTCATTTTATCAAATAGTTAATAGACTTTTAAAATCCAAATTATATGATAATATAAATACTTTTTATATCTTTGCCGAGAATTTGTTTCCAATGGTATAAGTGTCTTAGCAAAATAATTAAACAAGTATTTTATGACAAAATTTGTTAGATTAAGTCGTGGACTTGACATTAACCTTGCCGGCAAGGCAGAAAAGACAAAGCGCGTCTTGATGCCCGGTGAGGTGTATGCCCTCACGCCATCCTCTTTTGAGGGAGTAAAACCAAAGGTGATGGTGAAAGAAGGCGACAGAGTCAAGGCCGGCGATGTATTGTTCATCAACAAAGACTATCCCGAAGTGGGATTCTCTTCACCGGTCAGCGGAGAAGTTTGTCTTGTTGAACGCGGCGACCGTCGAAAGCTCCTCAGCGTGAGGGTGAAAGCCGACGCAAATCAGGAGTTTGTTGATTTCGGAGTGAAAAACGTGAAAGAGATGACCGGCGACGATGTGGAGAAGTCACTTCTCGAAGCGGGCCTCTTCGGTTATATCAACCAGTTGCCCTATGCCGTGTCAACCAATCCGCAGACAAAGCCTAAAGCTATTTTCGTTTCCGCTCTCAGGGATATGCCGCTGGCAGGCGATTTCGAATTCGAACTTGAGGGACAGGAGAAAGATTTCCAGACAGGACTCACGGCGCTCAGCAAGATGGCGAAGACCTATCTCGGTGTCGGCGACAAGCAGAACATCAGCGCTGCCGATGTGGAGGTGGTGACCTTCAAGGGCAAGTGCCCGGCAGGCAACGTGGGAGTGCAGGTCAACCACATCGACCCCGTGAACAAGGGCGAAGTGGTGTGGACGGTCAACATCCAGGATCTGGCCATCATCGGCCGCCTGTTCAACGAAGGCGGCCGCGTGGACCTCCGTCGCACGGTAGCCCTCGCCGGTTCTGAGGTTACAGCCCCATGCTATTCCGACATGCTCGTGGGCCAAGACATCGAAACCCTCGTGGCAGGAGCCTACCGTGGCGACAACGTGCGCATCATCATGGGCAACCCTCTGACAGGAAAGCCGGTGGAGAAAACTGCCGACACAGGTGAAGCACCATACAGCCGTTTCCTCGGCGCACACACCAGCGAGGTGACGATAATCCCCGAAGGCAACGACGCCGACGAGCTGGCAGGCTGGATAATGCCACGCCTGAAGCAGTTCAGCGTGTCGAGAAGCTATTTCTCATGGCTCTTCGGCAGGAACAGGGAGTATCGCCTCGATGCCAGAGTGAAAGGCGGCGAGCGCCACATGATAATGAGCGGCGAATACGACAAGGTGTTCCCTATGGACATCTATGCCGAATATCTCATCAAGGCAATCATCGCCGGCGACATCGACAAGCAGGAACAGCTCGGAATCTATGAGGTGAGTCCTGAAGACTTCGCCCTGGCAGAGTTCGTTGACTCCTCCAAGCTCGAGCTGCAGCACATCGTGCGTCAGGGACTCGACATATTGAGAAAGGAAAACAGCTAACTATAAATACAACAGACCATGTCATTTTTAAGAAACTATCTGAACAAAATAAAGCCGAACTTCGAAGAAGGCGGCAAGCTGCATTCGCTGCGCAGCGTCTTCGATGGCTTCGAGACATTCCTATATGTCCCGAACACCACATCGAAGAGCGGCACCAATATCCACGATGCCATCGACTCAAAGCGTATAATGAGTATGGTGGTAATCGCACTGCTGCCGGCACTCCTATTCGGAATGTATAACATCGGCTACCAGAACTATGCCGCGGCACACCAGACAGGCGCCCTCCTGGAGATGTTTGCCTACGGATTCCTTGTGATGCTGCCCAAGCTGCTCGTCAGCTATGTGGTAGGTCTGGGAATAGAATTCGCCTGGGCACAGTGGAAAGGTGAGGAGATACAGGAAGGCTACCTCGTCAGCGGTATCATCATCCCGATGATTCTCCCCGTTGGCTGCCCGTTGTGGTGTATCGCCATCGCAGTGGCATTCGCCGTAATCTTCGGTAAGGAAATCTTCGGCGGTACCGGTATGAATATCTTCAACGTGGCACTTCTCGCCCGTGCGTTCCTCTTCTTCTCTTATCCTACGAAGATGAGCGGCGACTCGGTGTGGGTTGCCACCGACAGCATCTTCGGACTCGGCAACACGCTGCCCGACGCCTTCACCTGCGCCACTCCTCTCGGACAGATGGCACAGGGCTCTGCACCGTCGGCATCTCTCTTCGACAGCATCGTGGGACTCATTCCCGGCAGTATCGGCGAGACCAGCGTCATAGCGATAGCCATCGGAGCCGTGATACTCCTCTGGACAGGCATCGCCTCATGGAAGACAATGCTCAGCGTGTTCCTCGGCGGAGGCGTGATGGCAGCGATTTTCCAGGCCACAGGACAGACCCCTGTGGAGTGGTATGAGCATATCGTGCTGGGCGGATTCTGTTTCGGTGCGGTGTTTATGGCTACTGACCCTGTGACATCGGCACGCACCGAGACCGGCAAATGGATATACGGCATACTCATCGGCGCACTCGCCGTAATCATCAGAGTGATGAACCCCGGATATCCAGAGGGAATGATGCTCGCCATCCTCTTCGGCAACATGATGGCTCCGGCAATCGACTTCTATGTTGTTGAGGCAAACATCAGCAAGAGAATGAAACGAGCCAAGAAATAACAATAAGGTATAAAATACTGATTATGAACAAGAATAGCAATACATACATCATAGCATACAGCTGCATAATGGTTGTAGTGGTGGCCTTCCTGCTCGCCTTCGTGAGCAGTTCGCTGAAGCCGGCGCAAGACGTCAACGTGGCGCTCGACAAGAAGAAGCAGATACTTGCCGCCCTCAACATCCGCAACCTCTCCGACCAGGAGAGTGCCGAACAATATGCAAAAGTGGTAGACCGCGACGCTGTCATCAATGCCGACGGCAAAGAGATAGCCAAGGGCGGAAAAGGTGGCGAGACTGCAGGATTCCTTCTCAACAGCGCCGACTACAAGGCAGGCAAACTCGCAGTTTATTACTGCACCGTAGACGGCAAGCACAAATTCGTGGTGCCTGTTTACGGTATGGGACTCTGGGGACCAATCTGGGGATATATCGCCGTGAACGAAGACTGCAACACCATCTATGGCGCATACTTCAACCATGAGGGCGAGACAGCCGGATTGGGAGCCGAAATCAAGGACTCAAAGGCTTGGCAGGACCTCTTCCGCGGAAAGACCATCTATGGCGCCGACGGCAAACCGGTGATAAAGGTGAAGAAGGCGAGCGAAGTAAAAGACAAGAGCTGTGAGGTCGACGCCGTGACGGGAGCTACCCTCACCTCGGTGGGAGTGAGCGACATGTTGCAGGAGGGTTTCGCAAAATACAGGAAACTCTTCGCCGGACAGACCTCACAGACTGAAGCCAACGACGCTGGCGACGGTGAGAAAAAGTAATCATTTAAAGAAGTAATGATAATATGGAAAATAAGATAAAAAGCGTTTTCACAGCGCCTCTCAATTTCATGAACCCGGTGCTCGTTCAGGTGCTCGGTATCTGTTCGGCACTCGCCGTCACGTCGCAGCTCAAGCCTGCCCTTGTGATGGGATTTGCCGTGACCGTGATCACGGCATTCAGCAACCTCATCATCTCGCTCATCCGCAACACCGTGCCAACGCGCATCCGTATCGTGGTGCAGCTCGTTGTGGTGGCAGCCCTCGTTACTATCGTGAGCCAGGTGCTCAAGGCATACGTCTATGACGTCAGCGTGGAACTCTCTGTCTACGTTGGTCTCATCATCACCAACTGTATCCTTATGGGTCGTCTGGAGGCTTTCGCCATGCAGAACAAGCCTTGGCCGTCGTTTGTTGACGGTTTCGCCAACGGACTCGGCTACGGCATCATCCTCGTGGTGGTGGGAGCGGTGAGAGAGCTGCTCGGCAGAGGAACGCTGCTCGGATTTGAAATCCTGCCAAAGAGTGTTTACGAAATGGGATATTTGAACAACGGAACGATGACCATGCCTGCCATGGCGCTCATCCTCATCGGAGTGGTGATATGGATTCATCGTGCTTATTTTTACAAGGAGGAGAAGTAAATGGAACACTTGATAAACCTTTTCTTTAGGTCCATCTTCGTGGACAACATGATTTTCGCATTCTTCCTCGGCATGTGCTCGTTCCTTGCCGTATCCAAGAACGTGAAGACATCGCTCGGTCTCGGCGTCGCCGTGACGTTCGTGCTCGTGGTCACCGTGCCTGCCAACTACCTGTTGCAGACCAAGGTGCTCGGCCCCGACTGTATCATCAAGGGGGTAGACCTGAGCTATCTCTCGTTTATCCTCTTCATCGCGGTAATCGCCGGCATCGTGCAGCTGGTGGAGATGGTGGTTGAACGTTTCTCGCCCACTCTCTATGGAGCGCTCGGTATTTTCCTGCCCCTCATCGCCGTTAACTGTGCCATCATGGGAGCGTCGCTCTTCATGCAGCAGCGCATCAACCTCGACCCTTCAAACACCCAGTATCTGGGCAGCGTGGGCGACGCCTTCGTATATGCCCTCGGTTCTGGTCTGGGATGGATTCTCGCCATCGTGAGCATGGGAGCCATAAGGGAGAAGATGCAGTATAGCGATGTGCCGAAGCCATTACAGGGACTCGGAATCTCGTTTATCGTAGTAGGACTCATGGCGATAGCGATGATGTGTTTCTCGGGATTGAAAATATAGACGAGTAGATAAGTTGACAGAATAACTTAAACAGAATTCAAACAATGAACATCAGTTATATATTGGCCAGCATCGGAGTATTCCTTGCTGTGATACTCGTGCTCGTGATAGTGCTGCTGGTCGCAAAGAAATATCTTAGTCCGAGCGGCAAGGTGACAATCACCGTCAATGGCTCCAACGTCATTGAAGTGGAGCAGGGCGACACCGTGATGAACTCCCTAAACGACAACGGCATCCATCTGCCGTCGGCTTGCGGTGGAAAGGCAAGCTGCGGACAGTGCAAACTTCAAGTGCTGCGTGGAGGCGGCGAGATTCTCGATTCCGAGAAACCGCATTTCTCGCGCAAGGAGATTAAAGACAACTGGCGTCTGGGTTGCCAGGTGAAGGTGAAGGGCGACATGGAAGTGAAGGTGCCCGAAGAGGTGATGGGAGTGAAGGAATGGGAATGCACGGTGATAGAAAACCGCAACGTTGCCACCTTCATCAAGGAGTTCACCGTGGCTCTGCCAAAGGGGGAACACATGCACTTCGAACCGGGATCCTACGCTCAGATCCGTATTCCAGCCTTCGACATGGATTTCGACAAGGACATCGACAAGTCGCTCATCGGCGATACATATATGCAGGCATGGAAAGACTTCGGACTGTTCTCGCTGAAATGCAAGAACACCGAGCCTACCATCCGTGCTTATTCTATGGCAAACTATCCTGATGAGGGCGACATCATCATGCTCAACGTTCGTATCGCCACGCCGCCTTTCAAACCGAAAGACCAGGGCAAGGGATTCCTTGATGTCAGTCCCGGTATCGCCTCGTCATACATCTTCTCGCTGAAGCCGGGCGACAAGGTTATCATGTCGGGGCCTTATGGTGAGTTCCGACCGCAATACGACACAAAGCGTGAGATGATATGGGTGGGCGGAGGCGCCGGAATGGCTCCGCTGCGTGCTCAGATCATGCATATGCTGAGAACGAGAAACTGCCGCGACCGTGAGATGCACTATTTCTATGGAGCGCGTGCGCTGGAGGAGATACCGTTCCTCGACGACTTCCTGCAGCTGGAGAAGGAATATCCTAACTTCCATTTCCACCTCGCCCTCGACCGTCCGGACCCGAAGGCAGATGCAGCGGGAGTGAAGTATACGCCGGGCTTCGTGGCTCCTGTGATGGGCGACACCTATCTCAAACAGCATGAGGACCCAGAGGATTGTGAGTATTATCTCTGCGGACCGCCAATGATGGCGAAGACCGTGCTCGACCTTCTGCATTCACTCGGAGTGGAAGACGATATGATTCGTTTCGATAATTTCGGAGGATAATAAGAACATACCTCCGACAACTATAAATCCCCAAACTGTCATCAAGACAAGTTTGGGGATTTATTGTCAGTACGTGTGATAAGAATATACTGTTGCTGTCAGGTAAGACCTGCATAAAGACCCTATTCCGGTTGGTCTTTTTCCTTTTCAAATAGCCAAATCACAATCCTTGGCAAGGACAACAAAATGTAAAGGAAATGATTACTATCCGTGCCCAAGTGGGGCAAGCAGCTTGCCCCTGTTGAGAAAGCACCTTGCCCCTGTTGGGCAAGCACCGTGCCCCAAAATGGACAAAAGTATCCATGGAATGAGGCTTTTATGTCAATACAGATAGAACATCCTTTCCATCATCTGCCATTTCTGGTCAGACGTGGCATCGGCGGCACATTCCTGGAACATCGCCACATGGCGTTCCCATTCCTCCTGTCGGGGCATGGTGGCAAGACGCGCCATCGCCTCGTCCCAGCAGAAGTCAAGCGGAGCGTCGACGATCATCACAAGACGGTTGCCAAGGATGTATATCTCCATCTCCAGTATTCCCACTGCTTTTATTCCCTCTTCTATCTCGCGCCAGAAATGATCCTTGTCGTGAGCCTTGCGGTATTCCTTCATCAGTTCTGAGTCGTCTTTCAGTTGCATGGTCTGTACGAAACGCTTCGTTGGCTGTCCGTACTCCTTGCTCTTGTATCCTTCTGTGTTCATAATAGTATTCTGTTAGTTGTAATTATTCAATGCTTGCATATTACGCTTCTTTATTCACAATAAGGGTGTCATGTAAAGCGGAAAATATGTGATACCATCTTCCACCTTGTAGTCGGCTGCATGCAAAACCGTAGGAGAGGTCATGTATTCTCCAAACTTCTTCATACACTTTGTTATGGAAGACAATGTATAGTTCTTGCCACTTTTTACTTCTATCGGGCGAATATTATGACGTGTTGTCACTTTGTCTTTTTGGAGCAAGAAGTCTATCTCCATACGGTTTTCGGCTTCTTCGGATGACTTACTATAGAAAAAGAGTTTGTTGCCGCTGGCAGTCAGCATTTGTGCCACAATATTCTCAATGAGCATCCCTTCGTTCACCTCAAGTTTTCCAAAGAGCAGTTTCTGATAAATCTCTGACGAGACAATACCCTTTTCGTCAAAAGCGTGACTGATTAATAAGCCTGTATCGTTCATGTAGCACTTCAGAGTGGTACGGTCTTCATTCATCTTCAGTCCGATGTTCGGCTCAGTCGAGTTGTAGCAGATGTTGACAACTCTTGTGTCCTTCAGCCAGAAGAAAGCATCATCCCAATCACGATATTTTGCACCTGGTTTTAGAGCTGACAGACGGAACTTCTTCTCATGCGTTGAAAGTTGAGGAGGTATCTGATCGAAAACAGACACCACCTTGTCGGCAATCTCACTTGCGTAATTGAAGATGTCGTTACGGTAGATGGTCAGCACGTCGCGCTTGGCGGCATCTACGGCATCGAAATCTTTCGTCTCTACATACTTCTTGACGGCTTGTGGCATTCCTCCCACTATCATATAGAGACGAAATACATCCATAGCCTGACGATGGAAAGCCTGTCCCATTGGCTTCTTTTCTGCATACATCTTACGTATCAAGTCCATTAGCATGTCGTTACCAGTGGCCCATAGAAACTCTTCAAAGTCCATTGGGTACATCTGTATAGGGCGCTCTTCGGATGGTAGTACGATGCCCTGCGTATTTTTCTTAATGCTTACCAGCGATCCGGTCTCAATGTAGTCATATCTACCATCTTTCACCAAGAACTTGATGGCAGCTCTCGCCCTAGGACACAGCTGCACCTCGTCAAGAATGATAAGCGACTTGCGTTCGTGTAGCCTCACCTTGTAATGCTGACTCAGATAGAGAAACAGCATATCAAGGTCTTCCAAATAGAGGTCGAACCAGTCTCTGACCATTTGCGGAGCCTTGTTGAAGTCGATGAGAATATATGACTCGTATTCATTCTTGCCGAACTCTTCTACGATATAACTCTTACCTATGCGTCGTGCACCCTCTATGAGCAATGCCACTTCGCCGTTTCTTTTCTCCTTCCAGTCAAGGAGCTGTTTGTATATTTTTCTCTTCATAGTAACGCCTTTTACACCTATTAAAAAATCTATCCCCTATGCGATACACCTTTTTGAGATTTTTTGCAAGTGTAACGTTGAAAACTTATTGGTGGTGCTATAAGACTGTTATTATTTGTGACTATATATTTGTTTGTTGCAGAATCTTCATATATTCGTCGTAGGAGATATGCTCGCCGCCCATGGTCTTCAGGTGAGGAGTCTCAAACTGACAGTCGATGAGCTTGCCGCCATTGTCCTTCATGATGTGTGCCAACTCTATCAGCGCCAGTTTCGAAGCCGACGGCACGAGTGAGAACATGCTCTCACCGAAGAAAGCCGGTCCGATGTTCACGCCATAGAGTCCGCCTACGAGTCTGTCGTCCTTGTCCCACACCTCCACGCTGGCAGCGAAGCCCTGTTCGTGTAGCGCCTTGTATGCCTTTATCATATCCTCGCCGAGCCATGCTCCAGCCTCGTCGTAGCGCAGCTGGCTGCAGTTGCTTATCACTCCGTCGAAGTCGCGGTTGATGCTCACGGAGTATTCCTGCTTCCTCATCAGAGTGCGCATGGAGTGGCTCACGTGTATCTTCTCGGGGAATATCACGAAGCGGTCCATGGGACAGTACCACCATATTTCCTTGCAGTCGCGGAAACTGTACCATGGGAATATGCCGTTACTGTATGCCAGCAGCAGGCGGTCGATGCTCAGGTCACCGCCCACGGCAAACAGTCCGTCGTCTTCGCCCAGCCTCGGGTCGGGGAAGGCTATTGTGGAGTCTAATCCGAATATCATATTGTCAGTATGCCGTTACGGTTTGTGGTTTATGCATTATCTGCCGACTGGCTTTTTGAACCGTTCCTGACAGCCATCACGCCGTTGTTGAAGTCCACTGCCAGAGTGCTGCCCTTCTTTCTCTTTCCAAACAGAATCTCGCGCATTATCAGCGGTTTCAGTTCGTGGGCAATCACACGGTCAGCCTCTCTCGCTCCATATTCCTTGGTGAAACACTTCCCGAGCATGTGTTCGAAGGCAGCGTCGCTGATCTGTAGGGTCAGTTCCTTGGCAGCCACCTTGTCCTTCAGTTCCTTCAGCTTCTTGTTGAGGATGAGGCGTGCCATGTGCTTGTCCATCTCGTTGAATACCACGATGTCGCTGAGTCGGTTGATGAACTCCGGCTTGAAAGTCTTCTTTACCTGCTTCATCATCGCCTCGCCTTTCGTCACATTTCCCGTGAATCCCACGTTGGCCTGTGCGGCGAACTGTGCTCCGGCGTTTGATGTCATTATGAGGATCACGTTGCGGAAGTCAGCCTTCTGTCCGCGGTTGTCGGTCAGACGGGCATAGTCCATCACCTGCAGCTGTATATTGTATATGTCGCTGTGAGCCTTCTCAATCTCGTCGAGCAGCAGCACGCAGTTTGGAGTCTTCCTGATGGCGTCGGTGAGCAGACCGCCGTCCTCATATCCCACGTATCCCGCCGGCGAACCGATAAGTTTCGCCACGGCGTGTTTCTCCGTGTATTCCGACATGTCGAAGCGCACGAGCTCCACTCCGAGCACTTTTGAGAGCATACGTGCCACCTCCGTCTTTCCCACTCCCGTAGGACCGACGAAGAGCAGCGAGGCGAGCGGTTTGTCGTCTTCGGTGAGACCGGCCTTAGCCGTCATCACCGCCT
>ENA-OPCM01002447-OPCM01002447.1-human-gut-metagenome-genome-assembly--contig:-NODE-2447-length-10557-cov-2.933156_pt1 | contig 10557 bp, 8 predicted proteins | sample MGYA00241252_ERZ501484 | MGnify/ENA primary metagenome ERZ501484 (study PRJEB25962, sample SAMEA2042583) | human gut metagenome | biome: human gut; feature: human-associated habitat; material: faeces...
CTCTTGACGATGGCCTTGATCGTGTCGCCCTTGCGGTAATAGTCGTTGGGAATCTGCTCGGTCTTGGGCAGGATCAGCTCGTTGCCCTCGTCGTCGAGGATCAGCACCTCTTTCTTCCATACCTGATATACCTCGCCGGTGATGATCTCGCCGACCTTCTCCGAATATTTTTCGTAAAGGTTGGCCTTCTCCAGATCGAGGATGCGCGAAGCGAGATTCTGACGCAGCGACAGCACGGCCCGACGTCCGAACGATTCAAGTTTGATCGGATCGACGTATTCGTCGCCCACTTCGTAGGTCGGATCGATGGCCTTAACCTCCGATACGGCGATTTGCATGTTCGGATTCTCCACCGCGCCGTCCTCCACGACCGTACGGTTTCGCCAGATCTCCAGGTCGCCCTTTTCCGGGTTGATGATCACGTCGAAATTCTCGTCCGTCTCGAACTGCTTCTGAAGCGCGTGGCGGAAAACGTCCTCGAGGACTCCGATCATCGTGGCCTTGTCGATGTTTTTAAGCTCCTTGAACTCTGCGAAATTGCTGATAAGATTAAGATTATCCATTGGTTTTTTATCTTGTTTATTTTTGAATTTCCACTATTTGAAATCGAGGTATTCCTTCGTGTATTTGATCTCTGAGAAAGGGTAGCGGCGCGTAACCCGCACCGTCTGTTTCCGCTTTTTACCCTCTACGGCCTGCTTCTCCTCGTAGGAGAGGGTGAGTCCCTCCTGGTCCGCCTCGTCGAGCGTCGCCAGAATCTTCACGCCGCTTTTGAGCAGCACTTCGACCGGCTTGCCGATCAGTTTGCGGTATTGGCGGAGGTGCTTGAGTTCCGAGCCGATGCCTGCCGAAGCTACCGTGAGGGAGAAATCCTCCGTGTCGCGGTCGAATTCGGCCTCGATCGCGCGGCTCAGCTCCACGCAGGTTTCGATACCTACCGAGGTGTCGCTGTCGATCAGCAGTTCCACTTCGTTGGCGGGCGAACAGGTGCAATCCACTACGAACAGGTCGGTGCCGACGAGTTTGGCATTGGCTATTTCGGTGATTTTCGTACAATCGATCATATTTGCTGATGTTATCAATAAAGTCGTTTTCCGGTGCGGGCAGTTCGTGCAAATCCGGACATCTGTCCTTCCCCGGCGAAAACTTGAAGTTCGTTCAGTCGTTTTTGCGGCCGGCCCGGAGGCGTTCGGCTTTTTGACGAAAATGTAGGAAATCGTCGCTTCCCGTTCGTTTTCATCGTCTTGCGTCCTGCGTTTTCTTCGAACATTGCATCGCAAGGAGCACTATTCGCGCCCGAATCTTGTCCCTGTTGTAGCAGGAGCTGTAATCGGGTACCCGCATGGCCCGCAACTGCCGGTTTCTCCCGACGGAATGGGCATGCGAGGGCATGCGGGTCGAGAAAATCGTGCGGATGATTCGCCGGTCGGGAGCGGTGAATATATCTACGAAATAAGGGGACTTGCTCGTCCCCTTACCTCTCTATACCCGTTTACGCTACAAATATAGCGAATGTTTTCCTATTTTCAAACCTTTGTGTCGAAAAATTATTCGTCTTTTTCGTTGCTCTGAGAGTAGGGCTTGATAATGCCGCGCTGCGATTCGCGGATGAACCGGATGAGTCGGTCGCGTTCGGGACTTTGCGGAATCTGTTTTTCGACCTCCTCACAGCCGTTCAGGTAGTTCAGGCCGCTTTGGAAGAGGATGCGGCAGGCGTCGTGAATTTGTGAGATCGTTTCCGGCGTGAATCCGCGGCGGCTCAGACCGACGCGATTGACGCAGGCGAAACGTACCGGATCGTTGTTGCTGACGGTGATGAAGGGGGGAATGTCCTTGCCCACCAGCGCGCCGCCCTGAATCATCGTATGCTCTCCGATGCGGGTCCACTGATGTACGGCTACGTGGCCGCCGATAACGGCCCAATCGCCGACTTCGACCTCTCCGGCGAGCGATACGCGGTTGGCCATGACGCAGTGACTGCCTACCACGTCGTCGTGGGCGATATGCACGTAAGCCATAATCAGGTTGTGGCTGCCGACGACGGTCTTGCCCCGGGAGGCGGTGCCCCGGCTGATGGTGACGCATTCGCGGATTTCGTTGTAGTCGCCGATTTCTGCCGTCGTTTTTTCACCGACGAACTTCAGGTCCTGCGGGGTGCAGGCGATCGATGCGGCCGTATGGATCTTGCAGCCTTTGCCGATGCGGGCTCCGTCGTGGATCACGGCCCCGGGGCCGATCCAGCAGTCGTCGCCGATCACCACATCGCCGGCGATGTAGGCGAAAGGCTCCACCGTTACGTTCTTTCCGAGTTTCGCGTCGGGATGGATGTATGCCTGGTTGCTTATCATGTGCGGTTACTCTTTATTTTTAACGATCTGGGCCATCATCGTGGCTTCGCAGGCGAGCGTTTCGCCGACGAAGGCCTTGCCTTCGACTACGGCTACGCCTCGTCGGATGGGCTCCAGCAGTTGAACTTCGAAATGAAGGGTGTCGCCCGGAACCACCTTGCGCTTGAATTTTACGCCGTCGATCTTCATGAAATAAGTCGAGTAGTGCTCCGGATCAGGAATACTGCGTAATACCAGCATACCGCAACACTGCGCCATCGCTTCGACGATCAGCACACCCGGCATGACCGGCTCTTCGGGGAAATGTCCCACGAAGAATGGCTCGTTCATCGTGACGTTCTTGATGCCGGCTACCGTCGTGTCGTCGATGTAGAAGATGCGGTCCACCAGCAGGAACGGCGGACGGTGGGGCAGCATCCGCCGTATATCGTTGATGTCATAGACGGGCGGTTTGCGGCAGTCGTATTGGAAACGGGGCTTTTCGCCTTCGCGGCGGATGGTCCGTTTTACCTGTTTCATAAACTCCGTGTTGGCGAAATGGCCGGGACGAGTGGCCCATACGCGGCCCTTGATGCGTTTGCCCAGCAAGGCGAAGTCGCCCAGCAGGTCGAGGAGCTTGTGGCGGGCCAATTCGTTGTTGAAACGGAGCTCCAGGTTGTTCAGGTAGCCGCCCGTGATGCGGATATCCTGTTTGTTGAAAATTTTCTTGAGATGTTCGAGCTGATCGTCCGGGACGGGATTCTCCACGACGACGATCGCGTTGTCCAGGTCGCCGCCCTTGATCAGATTCATTTTCATCAGAGGCTCCAGGTCATGCAGGAAGACGAAGGTGCGGCAGGGCGCGATTTTCGAGGCGTAGTCGTCTTCGGGATTGAAGGTCGCGTACTGGTTGCCGATCACCTTGGAGTTGTAGTCCACGTGCAGCGATACGGAGAATTCGTCGTCGGGGTAAAGGATGATGGCCACGCCTTTTTCCGGAATCGTATAGACCATTTTTTCGGTGACGTGGTAGTAGGTGCGTTCGGCTTCCTGAGGTTGCAGGCCGGTTTCGACGATCGTTTTCGCATATTCTTTGGCCGAACCGTCCATGATCGGAGTTTCACCGGCATCGACATCGATCGTGGCGTTGTCCACGCCCAGGGTCCAGAGGGCCGACATGATATGTTCGATGGTCGCAACGCGTGCGCCATCCTTTTCGATGGTCGTGCCCCGCGAGGTATCCGTGACATAGTCGCATAGGGCCGGAATTTCGGGTTTGCCTTCCAGGTCGATGCGGCGGAAAACGATGCCGCTGTTCTCCGGGGCGGGATGTACCGTCATCGTCACTTTGACGCCGGTGTGGAGGCCTGTACCTGAAAACGAGATCGGGGCTTTGAGGGTTTGTTGTTTGGCAGCCATAATCTGAATTTATTCAAATCGCAACATACATTCCCGCTGACTGCCGGGTCCCGACGTGTGTGGGGCCGACCGTCATTTTCGGAAATGTTTATCGCATTATTTGCGCGCAAATATAGGAAATATTATTCAAAAATCGTATTTTTGCCTAAATTATTGATAAACCGAAATTCCGTGGCATCACCCGACAGAACTCCTCGTCCTCCGAAATTGCAGCTTCCCTTCGAGCAGAAAAAAACCGATGCGGGAGAATGGGCTTACGACCACCGGGTTGGGTTATGTATTACGTTGATTGCCTATTTGGTGCTTGCGATCGCCTTTATGGCGGGAAAAATCGTCGTGGGGGCCAAACCTTCCGTGCAAGGCATAATCATTGATACGAAAACTTTAGCGGAGCTCGAGGCGGAGAAGATGCGTCTCGAGCAGGAGGTGCGGGCCCGCCAGCAGGCGCAGGAAGGCGGCGACTGGCGGGATGTGCGCAATCAGTACTCCAATGAAAATGCACTCGACGAACGGGCGCACGACGATCGCGGTTCCATGACTTCGTCGCTGAAGGAGTCGGCCGAAGCGGTCGGAGAACGGATGCAGGCCAACCGGGACGCTTATGAGCAGGGATTGGCCGAGGAGCGTGCGATCCGGGAGCGTATGGGGCGCAGCGGCGAGGACGATCGGACACAGGACAGTCGGGCCAGGGGACGGGTCACGGTTTCCTTTTCGCTGACCGATCCCGTGCGGACGCGCCGTTATCTGGAGGTGCCGGCCTATCAGTGCGAGGGAGGCGGCGAAGTGGTCGTCGGTATTACGGTCAATCCTTCGGGAGAGGTCGTTGCTGCAAAAGTGGCCTCCGGAGGCGATGACTGTATGCGGGAGGCTGCGCTGGAAGCTGCACGTAACTCGCTTTTCAATATCGATGATTCGGCGCCTGCCCGACAGTCGGGAACGATTACTTACCTATTCATTCCTCAATAGGGTGCGGTGCCTGTCAGCGATTGTACGCGACAGGCATTTTTTGTAAATTTATATAAGGATTTCCTATGCATAATATCATTACGACCGAAAACATTCTGTTGATCGGAGCCTTGCTTCTTTTCGTCGCGGTAATGGCCGGCAAGGCGGCCTATCGTTTCGGCGCCCCGGCCTTGCTCTTTTTTCTGGGGGTCGGTATGCTGTTCGGTATCAATTTCATTTCGTTCCATTCTGTCGAAGCGACCCAGTTCGTAGGTATGATCGCTCTTTGTATCATCCTTTTCACGGGCGGTATGGATACCAAGTTTTCGGAAATACGACCGGTGATCGGACCGGGTATCGTACTGGCGACCGCCGGAGTCGTCATGACGGCGGTGATCGTAGCGGGTTTCGTCACGCTCATTGCCCCATGGGTCGGGCTGGCCGTATCGTTTCCTGCGGCGCTGCTGCTGGCCGCGACGATGTCTTCGACGGATTCGGCTTCGGTTTTCTCCATCCTGCGAAGCAAGAAACAGGGGCTGAACGAGAACCTGCGCCCTCTGCTGGAGCTGGAGAGCGGTTCGAATGACCCGATGGCGTACGTGCTGACCATTGTGCTGATTGGCGTATTGTCCGGCGGTGCGGAGGCCGTGAGCGTACCGATGAGTATCGTGAAATTCGTGATTCAGATGCTTCTCGGCGGTTTGATGGGGTATGCCATCGGTCGGATCGGCGTATGGACCATTAACCGCATTAACCTGAGCAACTATTCGCTTTACCCGGTGCTTTTGCTTGCCTTCGTTTTCTTTACCTTCTCGTTTACCGACCTGATCGGTGGCAACGGATATCTGGCCGTCTATCTGGCCGGTTTGGTCTTGGGGAATAATCAGCTGACGCAGAAGCGGTCGCTTACGATCTTCTTCGACGGCTTCACCTGGCTGGTGCAGATCGTGATGTTCCTTACGCTGGGTCTGCTCGTCAACCTCGACGAACTCTTGCAGCCCGACGTGCTGATGCTGGGATGCCTGGTCGGGGCTTTTATGATGTTCATTGCGCGTCCTATCACGGTGTTCGCCTGTATGATGCCTTTCCGCAAGTTTACGACCAAAGCCCGTCTTTATGTTTCCTGGGTCGGTCTGCGCGGTGCCGTGCCGATTATTTTTGCGACCTATCCTTTGCTGGCCGGTACGGAGGGGGCACGGCTGCTGTTCAACGTGGTTTTTCTGGTGACGATTCTCTCGCTGCTGGTACAGGGTACGACCGTGAGCTGGATGGCGAATCTGCTCGGACTCGGGTATGCCGAAAAGAGTCCTGCCTTCGGGGTCGATGTCCACGAAGATATTCCGTCGATATTTACCGAGGTCCTTGTCAATGAATCAATGCTTCAGGGGGGCGCTACGCTCAAGGAGATCAACCTGCCGGAGCATACGTTGGTGATGATGGTCTATCGTGACGGGGACTATTTCGTCCCGCAGGGCAATACCGCGCTGAAGGTCGGCGACAAGCTCTTGGTTATTTCAGACCGGGGCGAGGAGTTGGAGTCCACCTATAAGGATATGGGAGTCGATGAAGTGCTGAAACTTTGAGATATTTCCTGTAAGGACCGGTTCTCTCTGTTATCGAAACAAAAAAGCTGTCGTTTTCGACAGCTTTTTTGTTTCGAATATATCTGTGAAGATTAGATCTCCCAAGTAGCGCCCGAGTGGAGCAGGTCGTCCACACAGTGGATCTTGCTCTGGGCTTTCACCTCTTCCACCTGCTTTTCGACAGCCTGATCGTAAACGATTTCGTCCTCGACCGAGCGGATTACACCGAGTGCGACCGGATAGTCGGGATATTTCATTGCGGCCAGCATCGAGTGCAGCGTCGTGTCTTTGGTGTGGGCGTCGTGCGTCAGGATCTTATCCAGCGTATAGCCGTCCTGTCCGACCGTTACGACTTTCAGGCGCATATCCTCGAACACCAGACCTTTTTCGTTGTTGGCACCGAAGAGCATCTTCTCGCCGTGGCGCAGCGTGATGGTGTGCTCCAGACGGGTAGCCTTGTCGCCAGCGAAAGCCGCATGGGTTTTGTCGTTGAAGATCACGCAATTTTGCAGAACTTCGGTTACCGACATACCCTGGTGTTTCGCCGCTGCGATCAGGCACTCTTTGGTCAGATTCACCTCCATATCGATCGAACGGGCGAAGAACGTGCCTTTCGCACCGATCACCAGTTCGCCGGGGTTGAACGGTTTTTCGACCGTACCGTAGGGCGAGGTCTTGGTGATTTTACCCAACTTCGAGGTCGGCGAGTACTGACCTTTGGTCAGACCGTAGATCTCGTTGTTGAACAGCAGGATATTGATGTCGATATTGCGCCGCACGGCATGGATGAAATGATTCCCTCCGATCGCCAGCGCGTCGCCGTCGCCCGAGGTAACCCAAACGTTCAGACGCGGATTCGCAGTCTTCACACCCGTAGCGATGGCATTGGCGCGTCCGTGTACGGAGTGGAAGCCGAAGGTCTTCATATAGTAAATGAAGCGCGACGAGCAGCCGATGCCCGAGATGAACGTGAAGAGGTTGTGCGGCGTATCGGTCTGGTCGGCAATTTCGGGCAGGGCCCGCTGTACGGCATTCAGAATTGCGTGGTCACCGCAGCCGGGACACCATCTTACTTCCTGGTCGCTTTTGAAGTCTGCCGGAGTATATTTGTAATCTGCCATGGCTTTATTTCAGTAAAGAGTGAAACTTGTTCGTGAGCTCGGTCACCGTGAACGGCTGGCCTTCGCACTTGTTGTACTGTTCGTAGTCGAATTGCTGCAATTTGCCGCGCAGGTAGTTGGCGAACTGTCCTTCGTTGAGCTCGCAAACCACGATCTTCTTGAAGCGCTTGAAGATGTCGGCGACGCCGTGCGGCAGCGGGTTGATGTAGTTGAAGTGGCAGAGCGAAACTTTCTTGCCTTCGGCACGCATTTTATCGACGGCATTCTGCAGGTGTCCGCGTGTACCGCCCCAACCTACTACGAGCAGATCGCCTTCCGGGTCGCCGTAAACCGTCTGGTGCGGGATGTAGTCGGCGATCTTGGCGATTTTCGCGGCACGCAGGTTCGTCATTTCCTGGTGATTCTGTGGGTCGATCGAGATACTGCCTTTCAGCTTGTCTTTCTCCAGTCCGCCTACACGGTGCTCCAGACCTGCTTTGCCGGGGAATGCCCAACTGCGTGCCAGCTTCTCGTTGCGGGCGTAGGGCATGAAAGGGCCTCCGTCCTCGGTTTTGTCGATGATCGGCGGGTTGATGGTCGGGTAATCCTTCATCGAAGGGATCTTCCACGGTTCGGAACCGTTGGCGATGAATCCGTCCGAGAGAAGCACTACCGGCGTCATGTGCTCCATGGCGATACGACCGGCCTCGAATGCGTAGTGGAAGCAGTCGCTCGGCATCGAGGCGGCGATGACCGCTACCGGGCTTTCTCCGTTGCGGCCGTAGAGGGCCTGCTGAAGGTCGCTCTGCTCGGTCTTGGTCGGAAGACCCGTCGAGGGGCCGCCGCGCTGTACGTCCACGACTACCAGCGGAAGCTCGGTCATCACGGCCAGACCCAATGCCTCGCTCTTGAGCGAAAGACCGGGACCCGACGTGGTCGTCACGGCGAAGTTACCGGCGAACGAAGCACCGATGGCCGTACAGATACCCGCGATTTCGTCTTCGGCCTGTACGGTTTTCACACCGAGGTCCTTACGTTTGGCGAGTTCCTCGAGAATGACGGTAGCCGGAGTGATGGGGTACGAACCGCAGAAGAGGGGCAGACCGCTCTTCTCGGATGCGGCGCAAAGACCCCATGCCGTTGCGACGTTACCGCTGATCGACCGGTAAGTGCCTTTCTCCATCTGGCCCGATGCGACGGTATATGTATTGGCGAACTGATGCGTGTTGGCGGCATAGTTGTAACCGGCGTCGATAGCGCGTTTGTTGGCTTCGGCTATAGCCGGATTTTTCTTCGCAAATTTTGAATCGAGGTAGTGTTTCGCATGATCCTCTGGACGGTTGTAGAGGTAGAAGCAGATACCCAGTGCGAACATGTTTTTGCACTTGACCATCGCTTTGTTGTCCAGACCGGAATCCGCCAAAGCCGCCTTGGTCATCTCCGTAATGTTCGGAACGACTACGTTGAAATCTTCCAGGTTCAGCTCCCGGATCGGGTCGAGCGTTGCGAAACCCGCTTTCCGAAGGTGCTCTTCGGTAATGGAGTCCTCGTCGAGGATTACCGTTGCACCCGGCTTGAGCCATTTGCGGTTCGCCTTCAGTGCCGCAGGGTTCATTGCGATCAGTACGTCGCAGAAGTCGCCCGGGTTGAGCTGTCTTTTGGCTCCGAAGTGCACCTGGAATCCGGATACACCCGCTACGGTACCTTGCGGGGCGCGGATTTCGGCGGGATAGTCGGGGAATGTCGAGATTCCGTTGCCGAGCAAGGCTGAAGTGTCGGAAAAGAGCGTGCCAGTAAGCTGCATGCCGTCACCGGAGTCGCCCGAAAAGCGGATCACGACATCTTGCAGCTCTTGTACCTTGTTTTCATTCATTGCTGTATGTGAATTAGTAATATAATAAGGTTGCTTTATTGGGTCGTTTTCTGTGGCCGGCACGGTTTCGATCGATTCGACCCTGCCTTCCTTTGTCGAAAACATTATAATATAATGCCACAAATATAGGAAATATATTCCGGATAAAACTCACAAATCGTAATTAAAAAAATATTGTTTGGTTAAAACTTTGCTTTTTTTGTGCTTTTTGTAATTATAAATAGGAAGAAATCCCGGCTGCGGGCATCGCAACCGGAACATTTGGAACGCTGCACCGAAATCCGGTTTCGGGTACGGCCCGTAACGGCTCGCGCGATTTCGTGCTACCGGATCGAATTCATCCGGATACTGGCCTTGACCAGGGCGAGGGCCCGGATGCGGTCCACGGCCACCTCTTTGTCGGCGTGATGGGGGTTCTGACTGACGAGTTTCACGTACCCTTCCCGCTCGGATTTTTGGATGTATTTGACCGTGATGTACTCTTCGCCGTCGATGTCGATCGAGAGCAGGTACATGTCGCCCCAGAAGATGTCGTCGATGTCGTTGAGCTGCTTGTAGAGCACGATGTCGCCGCTCTTGAGCAGCGGGTACATGCTGTCGCCGACCACGTAGATCGCCCCGTCGCAGCGAGGCAGGTTCGGAATGTGAATGTAGTCCACCGGCGCGAGCGAGCGCTTGTCCAAAAACAGCGGAACCAGCCCTGCCGTACCCTCGATATTGTACAGAGGAACGCTCTGCGAGGGAAGCGTCCGGTCGGAGCGTCCCGCAAAGACGGCCGCAGGCCGGACTTCGAGAAACATCGGCCCCTCGCCGGTCTCGAGCCAGTCCGGATTGACATTCAATTCCTGAACCAATATATTCTTATTCCGCTCCGACAAGGAAGCTTTCCCCGTCTCGATCATCGAAAGAGCGCTCTTTCCGATACCCAGCACGCGAGCCAGATTTTCCTGTGTCAACGACAGTTCCTTGCGGATCGAACGTAACCGGCTGTTTATCATAGATGATGAAAAAAGTTTAAAAAAACTTCTATCCGATCGTTATAATATTCAAAATTTGAACTTATATTTGCGAAACAAAGTTAAACAATTTTACAAGACAATCCAAAAAAGAAGCTCCGAATCCTTATCGAAAGCCCGACCATTCAAAAATTGTATAACCCTTCGAGGCGGCACCCGGCCTACTTTTACACAAAACGAATCGACCCATGATTACTATCAACGACCGAATGTACGAAAAAATCGCCGACTTGCTGCTACGGAGAATCGAAGAAACTCACTTTTTCAACGGAACGATCGAATACGATACGGACG
>ENA-OPCM01002462-OPCM01002462.1-human-gut-metagenome-genome-assembly--contig:-NODE-2462-length-10500-cov-9.438104_pt1 | contig 10500 bp, 8 predicted proteins | sample MGYA00241252_ERZ501484 | MGnify/ENA primary metagenome ERZ501484 (study PRJEB25962, sample SAMEA2042583) | human gut metagenome | biome: human gut; feature: human-associated habitat; material: faeces...
GTTTTTCTTTCCTGTCAGCAAATACAATTCCATTTGCTGAGAATTCATAGTCTGCCGGTTTATCATCAAAATCTCCGCCATAGCGTAAAACATCTTTTCCTGTAACGGAATCTTTTACCATAATTGCCTGGTCAATAAAATCCCATATAAATCCGCCATGATACATATCGTATTTGTCAATCAGCTTCATATAAGAGCCAAGTCCACCCATTGAATTTCCCATATCATGCATGAATTCGCATAAAATATACGGTTTTTTCGGACTGTTATTCAAGTATTCCTCTACATCCTCCGGTTTTGCATACATTCTGGTCTCAAAATCAGAAATAGTATCCTCATATGCCCTATTATAATAAGCGCTTTCATAATGAACTAATCTTCCATCCTTCTTTTCGGCAAAATAAACGTTCATTGCCTCAATGTCGTCTCCTGCATAGGATTCATTTCCTAATGACCAGAAAAGGATGGATGTATGGTTTTTAAAAGTTTCGAAATTGTTTTTTGCACGCTCAAGCACTGCATCTCTCCACTGTGGAATAGATCCCGGTACATTGCATGACGGTTCGATTGCCCCAAGTTTTTGGAATGAGCCATGGCTCTCAAGATTTGTTTCTGCCATCACATAAATACCTGCATCGTCGCACATATAGTACCATGGTATCTGGTCAGGATAGTGACAGGTACGCACAGAATTAATATTGTTTCTTAACATACATGATATATCTGCCTTCATGTCTTCTATACCAATGCATCTTCCTGTTCTTGCATTCCACTCATGACGGTTTACTCCCGTGATAACAAGACGTTTTCCATTCAAATAGACTACTTTATCTATAATCTCTATTCTTCTGAAACCGATATCATAAGGAATTACCTCGGCCAGTGAACCATCCTCTGCTTTAAGCTCAACATAAGCATGGTATAAATATGGATTATGATTATCCCACAGCCTGACACTTTCCAAGTCAACACAAATCGTGCCTTCCAAATGGTTGTTTTCTTTATTTAACTGTAATGACTTCTCTACTAATATATTTTCTTCTCTGTCTTTTAAAATAAAGCCAGCAGTTACATTCTGACTGTCAGTAGCAGATACCTTCATGCTGACAGATACGCTTCCGCTTTCATTATCTTGATTTAACACAGGTTTGAACCATACATCCTCCAGATGAACATCCGGAATTGCCTTCAAAGTAACATTTCTGAAAATTCCAAAAAATCTGAAAAAGTCCTGATCCTCTAAAAATGCCGCCGTGCTCATCTTATGTACCTGCACTGCCAGAACATTTCCCTTTTCCTTAATATATGGTGTCAGATCAAACTCAGAAGGTGTGAAGCTGTCCTCTGCATAACCTATAAACTGACCATTAAGCCACAGATACATAGCTTCTTCTACACCTTCGAAGCAGATATGTATTCTTTTTCCACACATGTTCTTATCCAAATCAAAGTTTTTGATATAAGAGCCTACCGGATTGTACTGTGCTTCTGAGAACATTCCTTCTTCTGCTCCGGTTGCCTCCATACTATATGCTCCTCTGTGGTACTCTTTTCCTTCCCACGGATACATAGTGTTGATGTAACGTATTTTATCATATCCAGCCAGTTCAATATGTCCGGGAACCATAATTTTATCGAATCCGGATGCATCAAATGTTTCCTTATAAAAATCAACAGGTCTTTCCATCACATTTTTGCTGTAAGCAAACTCCCATTGACCATTTAATGACTGTAATAATGGATTTTTTTCTTTTTTCATGTCTGAATAATCCAGATAATAGCAATGATCACTATGTGGTTCCAATTGATTTACCTTAAACACTTCCGGATTATCAAGCCATTTCATATCAGCGTTCATATTTTTCCTCACTTTCCAATTATTAATATATAAAACCGAGAACAATAACTGCTTTGTTGTATCTAAGATATAACAAAACCCTTGCAAAGAGCAATGTAATAAATTGTACAAATCATGCACTAAATGATACTGTTATAATTATTATGAAATGAGGGTCAAAATTTTCTCCTGCTTCTTTCAGTCTGTAATTGATGCAGACAGCACAAATTAATATAGGTCTACATATAAAAAGCTCCTGTGCATTGCACAGAGAGCTTTTTAGTCCGGTTAGTATAGACATATATTAACACGCGAATTATATGATGACACTTGCTTTCCCTTTTTTTCAAATCTTTGGATTCTTGTAATAACCTGATATTCCATCTGCAGCTTGTCCGATGAACAAGAGTATACATAAGGTTCAAAACCGGTATATTCATCATCCCCTTGCGTATAATTATTCCCATAATAAAAATTCTCTATTATATTTGTCTCAAAAGAAGAATCTATTTTTGATTCAGACTTTTTTGGATCACCCATAGAATAATCACTGCCATATGTCTTTGCATATAAATCTCTCATCACTGCAGCCTGTGCCTTGGGGCTATCCACATCTGCACAATAATATGTAATATAAAACGGTACTCCAAGCACCGCATCAACAGCGGCCAGCATTCTCGTATCTTCAAATGATATTATAAATATCCACGCCGATAATTCCTTGCTTATATCCGATGTTACAAAATAATCTGATATTGTGTTGTCAATACCATCATCCAAAGCAACTGCTGCACCATATTGCCAAGGAGCTGCTTCATATGTCTGTTCTGTTTCGCTGTCTGTATCCTTTGAATAGTTACTTTCAAGGCTTTGGAGCATAACTATATCGTCTTCACCGAGCATCTGCATAATACCTGACTGCTTCTGCAGCTCACAGGCACCCTTCAGAAAAGTCTGAATAGCCGTATAAGCCTGTCCCACCGGAATCTCAGTATCCAACGGTTCCCTTATCTCATTATATTTCCCATTCCACAGCTCATTTACATTGTCCTGCATCAGAGACATCATCTTTGTAAGCCTCTCTTCAGCTGAAATAGAGTGGCTGTATGGGCTTATATCTGCGTTGCTTATCGTAGTACTCGTTTTGGCAATTTTTGCTGCTTTAAGTGAAATCAGATAATTCGGTATCATATTTCCCGCACATACAACTGCCAGAATAATGCATATACACACTATTCCCTTGATTTTATCCGTTTTTTTATCAATACATTTGCGCACTGATAAATGCTTACTTCTCATCTAATGCCTCCGCTTTCATGTCAAAATACACCCTGGTTCCTTTACCTGACTCACTCTCATAATGGATTTTTGTATCATGCAGCTTAGCAATCCTTGATACAAGTGCAAGCCCAAGCCCTGCTCCATGCTCACTTCTTGATCGTGACTTGTCAACCATATAAAAAGCCTCTGTAATGCGCTCTATATCCTCAGGCGGTATTCCTCTTCCATTGTCCGAAACTGCAATACGATAAATACTGTGCGAAATAAGTCTGCCTGATACATCTACCTTGCAGCCTCCTGATTTCACTGCATTGTCTATCAGATTAAGAAGCATGGTCTTAAACAGATCATATTCCAGCCACACCCATGCCTCATCCGCACTGTACACAATCTCTGTATTATGCTTTCTTGCCGCTTCATGTGCGGTTTCCACGCAATCTGCTATAATCTCAGATATTCTTGTCTCTTCAAGCCTGAAATCATTTTTATCAAGAGTGATAAGCTCCAGCAGCTTAAATGATAATGCTTCAAGCCTCATGCCCTCATTCAGTATGACTCCGGCAGCACTGTGCACCTCATCCTCAGACAGTTTTTTCTGATACAGGGTATCGGCATATCCGATAATTGATGTCATTGGGGTTTTGAGCTCATGTGCGAAGTTTGCAGTAAAATCCTCCTGCTTCTTTGCCGCCATCTGAAGTTCATAAACTTTGCTTTCAAGGTTTTTCGCAAGCTCGTTGAAAGCCCTCGCAAGCTCACCTATTTCATCCTTTGTCTTTACATCACTTCTTGCTGTGTAATCACCATCTGCAAATTTTTTGGTGGTGGCTGTTAATCCGGCAAGAGGCTTTGTAATCATCCAAGAAAGTATCAATATGACCATCATACCAACAGCAAGTATAACAATGTAGTACACGCTGCATCTATACCTAAGCTCCTTTGACTCATCGAAAACCGGTGTAATATCACTTTCCGTTATCAGAATATACCTGTTATCATTCAGTTTAAAGCTGCTTTTGACATGGATATATCTGCTGCTTTGCTTTTCACCGGTATCTTTAGTATTCTCTTTTGACACTATACTGTATGTAAGCGTACCATCCTTTACCTTTATATCCTTTTGCTCATAATTACATGAATTGGCATATATCCTTTTTCCATCATCATCAGCAAGATACATTCCCCCTTCATCTCCAACAATGGATTTTGCCGACTGCGACATCATATCTGTAAGCTCCTTATCCACATCCTCACTCTTCATATTAAGTATGACAGTTTCAATCGAGTATTTTATCATCTGATGCTGTGAAAGTGCACTGTCCTGCTCCCTTTTCACTGCATGCTCCAGCGAATATGATAGAGTCACATATTCTATCATTCCAAGGGCAACAGCAAGTATAACTGTCATTCCAAGAAACATTTTATAGAAAAATTTCATCCGCGAACCTCCAGACGGTAGCCAATCCTAAAAACTGTGACAATCTTTTCATTCCAGTCAAGCTTTTTCCTTAGTCTTTGTACATGTGAGTCCAGTGTCCTCGTCTCCCCGGTATACTCCTCCTGCCATACAAGTTCATAAAGCCTGCGCCTGCTGAGTGCAACATTCTTGTTCTTCATAAGCTCATACAACAGATCAAATTCCTTTACTGTGAGCTCTACCTGCTCACCTGCCTTTGTCACTGTACGTGATTTAGGATCTATAGCTACATCCTCTATTTCCAGACGCTCTGCCATGCGCTGAGTGCGCCTTAATACGGTTTCCACTCTCGCAAGCAGCTCCCCTATCTGAAATGGTTTGCATATGTAATCATCCGCGCCCATACGAAGCCCGCGTATCCTTTCATCCACCTGTCCCATAGCAGATATTATTATGACCGGAGTATCCCCAATTCTCCTGACATAGTCAAGCAATTCATAACCATTTATCTCAGTAAGCATAATATCAAGCAGCAGCAGATCATATCTGTTCTGCTCAATTTTGTCCGCCCCTTCCTTGCCATCAAACGCTCTTTCGCATTGATATCCCTCTGCCTTCAGGGTGTTGCATATTAAATTATTTATGTCGTTGTCATCTTCCACTATGAGAATACTGGTCATAAGCTGCTCCTCTTCTATGATTATGATAGAATTATTATAGCATAAAGATGTGTCATAGTTGTAAAAAACACCCTGTTATTTAACTCAATAATAGGATGTTTTACCGGCACTTATACAAATATATTCTCACACATACATACTCCAGACAGCTCTAATCTGAGATGATATATTTTTGAATAACCACCTTTTGCCACTTTTTTCAATGCTGTTTGGATCATTTATTGAAAATCCTTCATCATCGTAGCCTGTTATAACCATAAAATGTCCTGTATCGGTAAAATCTCCCGGTCCTACATTTACCACAATAGGATGTCCTTCATCAAGCTCTGCTTTCATTCTGCTCTCATCCAGCGCCACTGACTTTGCTTTTACGCCATAGTGCATGCAGCCTTCACTTATAAGCGTCCATGAACTTCCCGATCCATCCACACTGTAACCGGCTTCCTTTGAATACTTTGCTACCGCAATAGGTGATGCCTCCCTATTGTGCGTCAGATATACCACTACCATCGAAAGTGTAGTGGGACCGCATCCGCTTGCTGCAAAGAAATTGCCGCTATATTTTTCGTAGCCCCAGCGTTTATCCCACTGCACAAATAAAGGAACACTATCCATAGACGCTTCTTCTGTCAAATCAATTGTGTGTTCCTTCACATGTTCCGCCGGATAATCATACACAAACTCAAGTGCCTCTTCATTCTTCAAAGCAAGGTCCTTTAGCTGTTTTGGATATTGGGTACTGTTCATTATATCATCAAGCATCGACTGATTATTTTGTATCTTATTCTTTTCAGAGATTTTGCTATTTTCTATAACAGCATTATCATATGTATTATTTCCGGCTTCAACATCATATTTATTTGTCCTGCCATCACCTGATCTTATCATACGGCTTCCAACAGCCACAAATACAGCCACAGCTATTATACTACAGGAAAATATGATAAAACGCAGTATCTTTCTGTGCCTGCGTCTCCTTTGACGTAAACTTGCCCCATGTCTGCAACATTTGTTTTGTGTCATATCCACTTTCTATCCTCCTGCTTCTTTGTAACTGATATTGTGTATCATTACTCTATCAAAAGCATTCGTTTATTATGTTGCATACTTGTGTCATAGTTGTAAAATGTTCCAATATTAAATTGTATAAATAAACTGACCAATGACAGTATTTCAGGATATTTTAACCTGTCACTGTATTAAGCAACTTTTGACTATATATTCTGTTATTTTGGCAAGTAATATTAGTTTTCATATTCTATAATGACATCGTAAACAGAAAGGAGATGAATTTCCATGAGAAATAAATTACACAATTTTATTAATAACTTACTTAGCTTTTATGCAAGCTTCTTTACTCACAGATTTTATCAAATGTAATGTGCATAGCATACATAAAATACCTGATGTCCCCCATATCCTTCCACTAAAGCTATGAGTTGCATTCCAGTTTTCTTCATCCTGCAATGTCAATACGATCCTGATTCCTATCGTATTATTCTGCTTAATCTTTGGCAGGTAATTTCCTATAACAATAAACTTGTTCCATAATAGATTAATGCTATAAATAAATCCTCTGTTTCTGCTCTTTCACCTCAGATACCTGCGACTTTATCTGCTCACACTTGGTATAAAATTACTCCTGTGCCTCTGATAATACCTTTTTAGCATTATTGGTAATGGGTAAAAAATAGCCATCTAGATTGTTAGTCCAAATGACTTATGAAAAAAGATATTATTTTAATTTATTGTAAAGAACTGTCTCTATTCCTGTTATTAAATCTGTTTTTTTCTTATAAAGAAGCGTCCATGATGCCTGATTCTTAGAATAATCCATCTTTTCTTCTGGAAAAAATGAACGGCAGAAATACTTATCTCCATCATCATTAGATAAGAATAAAAATAAATTTCTGCTTTCCATTTTATTTTCCAAAGGTAATCAGCCTCAATCATTGAATACATATTTGCCTTTTTATTGTATTTAAACACTGTATCATTACTATCTATCATTTGTTCAAGTAATGGCAAAAAATGTATTCTTTGCTCTATCTTTTTATAAAAATCAGATGATTCTATTTTCTCAATTGCAATTGTTCCATCTACTATTTCATCAAATACTTTGCTTCTGTCTCTACTCAATTCAGGTCTATCAACAAGATATTGCAGTCCCATAAGATGAAAACAATCTTTTTTGTCAAATAAGATTCTTAATGTAACTGCAACACCTTTTCTGCCCAACACAAGCTCATATTCTGTCGATAATAGCGGAATAAAGGCATTTATACAATCTATAACATTTCTCATTACAGTTCTCCACTACTTCTTTAGATTAAGAAAGGCTCTGCAAAAGCAGAGCCCTTCTAACATTTTCTTTCGAGGATTAACCTCTAGCCAGATTGTGGTAAATGTTAAACCCTTATAAAGCTCATAAGGCACTGCTCTCTGGCACAACACCTTACTTTACCGCTTGGCAGACACTCAAGTTGCCTGTCTTTAATATTATATTACCTGTCATGTGAAAATATGTCAATCCAAAATTTTATGTTCTACAAAAATTCTGTAGACTTCTCGTAGACTTTTGCCTAGGATTATCACGTAGACTTAGTAGACATAAAAAAAGAGAGCCTTCGGATTTCTCCAAAGACTCTCCAAAAAGCCTATAAAATCAAGCTTTCTATTTAGAATTTGCCCTCATCAGAAGCCTGCTGTACGGAAACGGCAACTGCTACTGTAGCACCAACCATTGGGTTATTACCCACGAAATTCTTCCGTTTAATAATATATTTCACTATGTCATGTAATGTTCAGTAATGATTTCAAATTAGCCTATTACACGCTATTACCTAAATATTATTATGCTTACCAATATTATTTTTTGAAATATGTTATTTTCTACAATGTTGTCCTGTCGTTGACTTTGCCTGATTCTGACATTATCACACTACACATAACATCAAGTGTCTAATACGTTTTTATTATATCATCACCATCTTTTTTTACAATACTAACGCTTATGAAATATACTAATAAAACAAGGTCAATATTTCTTTACATCCACGCCGGCTTTCGCACCTCTAAAATCCTTTTTTTCATGTCTTTTGCTTGTATAAATCCCTGTTGCATAAGTGTTTCACACGATTCCTCAAGTGCACTTTCTATTCTGCTTAGCATATCATCATAATGCTTCATGGCAAGTTTTTCACCAATCCCGATATTTTTCAACTCACGGCAAAAATGCTCTCGCTTGATTTTATTAATGTCATATTCACATCCAATCGAAACAGCCATCTCCGTAGTACTGCTTGGATAGATCATCGTACATACAATGTCGTAAGCTGGTGCTAATCGTATGGATGCCATATCAGAAGAATAAAGAAGTGATACATTCTTAATATGATTATCTGTATTCCCTATGAGATAGTTGAATACACAGATATCCCATAGTTTTAGCTGATCTTCCATTGGATTCGAGGAATATTTTTTCAAAATATCACACATTCTTTTTAGGTAACCTTCTCCATTATGCTCATATTTATGACCGGATGATATACCCATGGCCTGCGAAAAATCCTCTTGGTGCAGTCGAAACGGAACTGTTAACCCGTCCATAACCCTACATTTTTCGTCAATAATTCTATCATACCTATGTGTTGCAAATAACACATCTTCATCTTTACCAGTTCCTACATTTATCACAAAGCTGTCCGGCACATCAATTCCCAGATTTTTGGCTGTCTGTAAACATAGCTGTTCATTGGTTACAATCCCATCTAATCTGACATGACTTTGTTTCACAATATGCGTACTCGGAGCTGCTCCAATTGGTAAATACCATTCATTTGTGTCTATCTTATAATATAATCCCACTTTACCAGAGGCTCCGGTTAGAGACAAATGAGCTTTTGTAACCAACTCTGCCGCTTCTGAAGCACCTTCTTTCGCCAATCTGCATACATCTTCCTTTGTAAGTTTCTGATAACCAGCTTTGGGGACATCCATGCCATCTTCAATAATCTGAATAGCACCCAGACATTCCCTCCCCAAAGCAGCTAATATTGTAAGATAATCATATTCATCTGCATGAATCCATCCGGCTACACACTTCCTTGTAAAACCTTCCGGTAGAAGACCTTCAAAAAAAATGCTTGTTTCTTCTGCCGAAAAGTTTTGCGCCTGCAATGGAAGATGAATTGAAATAGGACAACTTGACGGATTATCCAAATACTCTTGCGCATAGGAAAATACCGCATCTTCAGATCCACTTCCTGTTATCTTACCAACATAGATCTGCTCTCCCTGCTGTTCAATAAATACATGAAAATCTCTCATTTTATTTACCTCGCTTTTCCATACATAAATCCATACCTAAAAGATTTACAATCTCAATCGCCTTTCCAATCTCACACGTTTCCTTTCCTCTTTCCAAATCAGATATAAAGCTGACGCTAAATCCTGTAAATTCAGCGATATAAGCCTGTGTATATCCCAATTCTTTTCTGCGTGTACGTAATTCGTTTCCAAAAGCTTCTGCATCTGCTATTTTCATGACGCCTCCTTGTCGCATAGTCGAACGGCTTATTTTAATATTGCGCAAACTAAAAAAGGTCGAACGGCTTATTTTTAATATATTTATAATACACTAAGCCGTTCGGCTATGTCAATACCAGATGTGATATTTCATTCCTTCATAAGCCACCCTTGCCACCTCGATATCCATGTTGCAGCCACGAAATTCTTCCGTTTAATAATATATTTTCACCATGTCATGTAATGTTCTGTAATGATTTCAAATTAACCTATTACACGCTACAAGGTCAGTCTTTCCACACCATGATGATTCCAAGACTGACCTTAATGTCACTAATTCATATTCTGTTGCAATTCTTTTATGTTGTCCAAATCAGACAAATCCATTCCTTCATATCTCTCAACAAAATCTATCAATGTTGATTTACGAACCTTTAGACTACCTAACCGAAGTGCAGGTAATAGTTTTCTGTTAATCAGCTCATATACCAGATGCACATTCACCCCTAATACCGCTGCCGTCTCACGCACATTGTACAAAAGCTTTTCGTCTTTTAAATCCTTTTTATCCATTTTACACCATCCCTCCTAAATGTGTTCCTAAAATCGTTTTTGCATCAGTTTTGTAAAAATTAATAAATCTAAAAAGCATCTGAATACTCATTCCCTTTGAACCTTCCTCAATTCGTGCATAATGACATAAACTCATATCCATTTCCTCAGCCGCCTTCATCTGTGTCATTTTTCTTTTTTCACGT
>ENA-OPCM01002466-OPCM01002466.1-human-gut-metagenome-genome-assembly--contig:-NODE-2466-length-10484-cov-2.511363_pt1 | contig 10484 bp, 8 predicted proteins | sample MGYA00241252_ERZ501484 | MGnify/ENA primary metagenome ERZ501484 (study PRJEB25962, sample SAMEA2042583) | human gut metagenome | biome: human gut; feature: human-associated habitat; material: faeces...
TTTCCTCTACCATATAGCGGGTGTAAGTAAACATAAAATTACTGTCGGTCTTCAAGTGAATTAGCCCATCCGGCTTCAAAAACTTGCGATAACGTTCCATAAAGTATGTGGAAGTAATACTTGTGATGGTGCTTTTTATCGCAATAAAACAACTGCTGTTATCGGTGGCGGAAATACTGCTCTTGAAGATGTTTTATTCCTTGCCAAAATCTGTGAAAAAGTTTATTTAATCCATCGTCGTGATGAATTGCGTGGAGATAAACATTCCCAAGAGAAAATTTTTGCTATGCCAAATGTAGAATTTGTAAAATCTGCTTTGCCAAAATCTATCAAAGGGGATAAAAAAGTTTCTGCTATTGAAATCGAATATAAAAAGACTGGCGAAATTGTAGATATTCCTGTAGATGGAATTTTCGTAGCAGTGGGCATGATACCTAATAATCAATTAGTACCTGATTTTGTCAATACTGATGATGCTGGTTATGTCATTGCTGATGAAACAGGTAAAACAAATGCTAAAGGATTTTTTGTGGCTGGTGATTTACGTACAAAAGATTTACGTCAAGTTTTAACTGCTGCTTCTGATGGTGCCAATGCTATTAAATCTGTAACAGATTATTTAAACGGAATTTAATTCTATACTCAAAGAGCAATACTAATTGTTAAATGTAAATTATTAGTATTGCTCTTTTTTTACTGCATTTTACTTGTGAAAATTTTTAAAACTAGTTATAATTAATTTACTTAATTTATATTAGGAGAGTGCTTTACTTTGATTAAAGTTAAACTTATGAAATATACTGCTGAACCAGAGCGTACTGTAGCTATGGCAGCTCGTCTTTGTTATTCTCCTGCTGGTGCAGAGGAATTATCCGAAAAAATGACTGATGAACAAGTTACTAAACTTGTAGAAAAAATTATCAGCATGGGTCATGCTTCCACTATGGAACATGTTACTTTTACATTTGCTATTGAAGGTATTTCTCGCGTGCTCACTCATCAATTAGTGCGCCATCGTATTGCTTCTTATTCTCAACAATCTCAGCGTTATGTAAGTGAACATGATTTTGAATATATTTTACCGCCATCAATCGCTGAAAATGATGAAGCTAAGGCAAAATTTGAAAATCTAATGCATACAATTCGCCAAACTTATGATGAATTAGTAGCTATGGATGTTCCTAAAGAAGATGCTCGTTATGTTTTAGCTAATGCTACAGAAACAAAAGTTTTAGCAACATTTAATGCTCGTTCTCTTCTCAATTTCTTCTCTCTTCGTTGCTGTAATCGTGCTCAATGGGAAATTCGTCAAATGGCATATTTAATGCTTGCTGAAGTTAAAAAAGTAGCTCCACTTTTATTCAAAAATGCAGGTGCAACTTGTGTTCGCACTGGTCGTTGCCCTGAAGGTGCTATGACTTGTGGTAAATTTAAAGAAATGCTTAAATTACGTGAAGAATAATTTATAAAATATTAATAAAAAAGGAGATTATCATGCGTCCAACAAAAAATAAACCTAAAAAAGATAAAAAAAATAAATTTGTAGTAAGTCCTCGTCCGAAGAAAAAAATAAATGATACAAAACAAATTAAACCTAAAAAAGTAGAAATCAGTGAAGATATCTTACTTGGTCGCAATGCTGTTCGCGAAGCTTTAAAAAGTGGTCGTTCTATCAATCGCATCTTAATTGCAGATAGCGCACATGGTGGTTCTATGCCTGAAATCATGACACTTGCTAGAGAACGCCGTATCATTGTACAAAATGTAAATACTGAAAAACTTGACCAAATCTGTGGCGGTCAACGTCATCAAGGTATTGCAGCTTATGCAGCTCCTGTTGATTATGTAGAACTTGACGATATTTTAAATCTTGCTAAAGAACGCAATGAAGATCCATTCATCATCTTATTAGATGAATTAGAAGACCCTCACAATCTCGGTGCAATCTTACGTACTGCTGACGCTGTTGGTGCTCATGGTATTTTAATTCCTAAACATCGCAGTTGCCCATTATCTTCTATCGTAGCTAAAACTTCTGCTGGAGCTTTAGAATATGTTCCTGTAGCTCGCATTGGTAATGTAGTACAAACTTTAGAAGAATTAAAACAAAAAGGTCTTTGGGTAGCTGGAGCAGATATGGACGGTACAGAAAATTATTATGATGCTAATATGACAGGCCCTCTCGTTTTAGTTATTGGCAGTGAAGGTCGTGGTGTTAGCCGTCTTACAAAAAATGCTTGCGATTTCATCGTCAAAATCCCAATGCGTGGCAAAGTAAACTCTTTAAATGCTTCCAATGCTGCTGCTATCTTAGCTTATGAAGTCTTAAAACAACGTACTTTAAAATAATTTATTTATATTTATTTGAGCAAAATCTTATTTTATCTTAAGTGGTGATTATTTCATGCTTTATAATGAACGTGTAGAATTAATCTTGCAACAAGTACAATTACAAGCTATTGTAAAAATCAATGATTTAAAAGATTTATTAAATGTTTCTGTTGATACTGTTCGCCGTGATTTAAAAACTATGGAACAAAGTGGTCTAATAAAATGTATACGTGGCGGTGCTTGTTTACCTGATTCATTGCCGTCTTTATCCAATTTTACCGGTAGGGAAGTTCTCAATATAAAATTAAAGCGAGAAGCTGCAAGAAAAGCATTAGCTTATATTAAACCCAATGCAATCATTGCTTTAAATTCCGGAACAACTAATACTATATTAGCCCAAGAATTAGTTTTTAAAAAAGATAATATCACTGTCATTACTAATAATTTAGCAGCCATTAATATTTTAATTCAAAATCCAGCAATAAAAATTGTTTCTATTGGCGGAATTATTGATTCTCAAGAAAAATCAACTTATGGTACTACTTGCGAACAAGAATTTGGTCAATATTTTCCTGATATTGCCTTTTTATCTATTAATGCTATAAATTATAAAGATGGCTTCACCGATTTTCGCATGTCTGAAATAGGTATTATTAAATTATTATCTCAACGTTCAGAAAAAGTAATTGCCATAATGGATTCTAGTAAGATTGGCAAACGTTCAAAACAAAAAGTATTAAATTTAGATAATGTTGATTTATTATTAACAGATGATAATATTTCACCAATATTAAAAGAAAAATATAAAAATAAAGGTCTTCTCATTGAATAAAAATAGCCATTTCCCTTATCTCTCATTTAGAAATTTGGAAAATGGCTATTTTTTATGGAATTAAATTACCTTTTATACTTCTCCACCATGAAATTGTTCTATATGCTTCCAAAGTTTTTTCTACTTCTATTGGTTCATTTCCATCTAATTTACCTATATCTACAGTATTAAGCCAAACACTATCATTAAAGCCTACATTTGCTCCTCTTGTTAATGATTTACCTAAACTATAGTATTCAAAACCTTGTGGCGCTATCAATTCAAATATAGTTGCCCCAATATTAATATGACCGCCAGCCACTTCATCTGATAATATATTCTTTGTAATACCATCACCATAAATGATACATGGTACAGTATATCTATTAAATAATGTTGGTTTTGCTTCTATATTTATTCTATCAGCATGGTCACCAGTAATCACAAATAGATTTTCTTTAGGATATGTTGTTTCAATATCTTCAACAAAATTGCCAATCACTTTATCTGTATACCAATAATGACCTAATTTATTCAATAAATCTTCATTATTTTGTACATCTGCAGGTAATTTAGCTCGCACTTCTTCTTTTGGAAAACCTGCTTTTGCTAAATCTACGCTATAAGGCGCATGATTTGATACAGATAAAATCACATATACTGTAGGTTCATCATTTTGAGCTACTTCTTGCTTTAACTTATCAAAAATAAATTCGTCATCACAGCCCCATACATTACCTGATGGATATTGATAATCTGATGCACAATGAAATTCATCAAATCCTTGTGCCAAAGCAAAATCTTTTATTCTTTCCCAACCACTAAAACCAGCATACCAAAACTGTGTTTTATATCCTATTTTTTTTATCTGTGGTGCGAAAGATGTAGCATATACCTGCTTATATGATTCATATTGATGATTAGGATATATATTTACATCAGATAAACCACAAATAATAGCATTTACTGCCATAGGTGTAAATGCACCATTAGGCATAAAATTATGTGTATATGTTGCATTATCTTTTTGCATAATAGCTCGCACATTTTCGCCTAATTGCAGATTTGCATATTCATCTAATAATGGCCATTGGGCAAAACTTTCACCAATTATAATAAATATATGCTGTTTCTTATCAATTATATTACCATGAGCTTGATATACTAAATTACTATCAATTTGACTTAAGTCTTGTTTTTGCAGACGATAAGCATCACTATTTTTCGCTAAAAACTCTAAATTCTGAGCAATATTTTCCTTATGCACGCCATAAATCACGCCATTATCAATACGTTTTTTTATAGAATATCCTCGATAGATAGCCTGCATATCATCTAAAATTATCTCATTAAGAAAAGTATCTTTTGTCTTTGCACAGTTTTCCCAATGAATAGATTTTGCATAAGAAAAACTAGCACCAAAGCGTACAAATAAAGCAAAAACTAAGGTAAATACTATCGCTGATATTTTAAATACAAGACTTTTTTCAAATTTAAAAGATTTTTTTATCCACTGCCAAGCAAGATACTTTTTCAAGATATATACGACTATAGCTGTAAATAAAATAATGATTATTATACATTCCAATAAATGATACTGCTCTATCATTGTATAAAATAAAGCTTTTACATCATCATTTACAGCATTAAATACCATTTCATTAAAATTAGTATGAAATTCCCTATAATAAAAATATTTTGCTACAAATAAAAAATTCAATATAAATAAACATACTGCTGATAGTCCTAATCTTAATTTATCTAAATGCTTATTTATCAACCAACCTACTAAAGTAACAAAAATAAATGTAAATAGCATAAGTATGCCTGCTGTTTTTAAACTAATTCTTGCCCCATAATAGATAGTCAACAAAATATCATTTAAATTTATATCACCAGCATAACTTTTCATCGTTATCAATGAAATTACACGCAATAAATTTAAATATAACCAAACAAAAATAAATAATTTGAAATCTCTTTTTAAATTATAATAAAAACTCTCCCATTTTAACTGCAAAATCATTCTCCTAACTTATAAAAAATTATTCATTAACAGCTTTAATTAAATTTCTCACTAAATTTTCATCTACATAATCATAACAAGCTTTATTTTCACCTTGAGCAAATGCATAATTCACAAAATCACCAAAAGTCGTTTTATCTTCTTGCCATGCCCTACAAGATGAATGTATCTGCTTTATTTTTGTATATTCTATTAAATCTTTTGCATTATCTTTATTAATACCACTACCTGCTAAAATCTCTATTTTTGCTCCTACTGTTTCTTGTAAACTTCTAATCAGTTCTTTGCCTTCTATAGCTGTTGCTTTCAATCCACTAGTTAATACTCTATTTACGTTTAATTTTATTAATTCATTTATCGCTGTTTTTTCATCTTTTACACAATCAAAGGCTCTATGAAATACTGCTGTCTTACCATAGTGATGTACTAGATTTACCATTTTTTGTGTACATTCTAAATCAATTGTTCTATCTTCAGTCAAAAAACCAAAAGCTAATCCATCAGCACCATGTTCTAATAAAGCTTTTGCTTCGGCAAAAATCTGCTCTTTTTCTAAATCACTATAGCAAAAACCAGCACCTCTTGGCCTTACCATACAAATAACTTCTAAATTTGTATTTTTTTTAATTAATTCTAAAGTAGCTATACTTGGCGTAAGCCCTCCTAAATACAAAGCTGAATTTAATTCTATTCTCTTTGCTCCACCTCTATAAGCATTTATAGCATCTTCATAACTGCCACAACAAATTTCAATTATTCTATCCATTTTACGACCTCACTTCATTTTATACGTCTATTATATACTATTTTGCTAGTATTTAAAAATATATGTTATAATATAATATTATATATCTTTAATAAAGGAGAAAAAATCATATTATGTTAAAAGACATAGCAGAAAAATATTACATACAAGGTTATAATTGTGCAGAAAGTCTTATTCGTGCAGGTAATGAATATTATAATTTAAATCTTGATGAAAATGCTCTAAAAATGACAGGCGCTTTTGGTGGTGGTTTCCATGTTGGTGATGTATGTGGAGCTTTAAGTGGTTCAGCATGTGTTATCTCAAGTAAATATATTGAAACAAGAGCTCATGAAACTACTCACTTAAAGCCTATAATGTTAAACTTAGTTAGAGCATTTCAAAATCATTTTTCTTCAAGACTTTGCTGTCAAATTAAAGCAAAACATTATTCTCAAGAAGTACATTGTTTAAATACAGTAAAAGCTACAGCTGAAATTCTTGAACAAGTTTTAACTGAATACGAAAAAAGTCATTAATTATTAATTTATAAAAAAGCACTATTGTTATTATCCCTAAAAATCTTTAGATAATACAATAGTGCTTTTTATAATTTATTACTTAAATATATTAATTTAAATTAAAATGCCCAACGAATACCTCCATTTACTTGCCAATCTTTATTAATATCGCCACCAAATCCACGTGTTACATCACCATAGAAAGTAACATCTTCGGACAATTTAATATTACCACCAATGCCTAATTCAAACCATGTATCACTATAGTCAACATCTCTAGATAAAAATTCATTACTTCCTCCAGCTTGACTATTGAGTGTTAGATTTCGTGTTCCTGCAAATTCATGATACATATCAGCTTTTAAATAAATATCATTTCCATTTTCAGCTTGTTTGCCTACTGTAAAACCTAAACGAGTAATAACACTATTTAATCCATCAACACTTCCTGTTGCACCACGATTTGTAGTATAGTCAAAACTTGCTAATCTACCAATAGTTAATTGTGCTTGTGGTTCAATATAAAAATTATTATCATAGTTATAACGTTTACCGTATTCAGCACTTAAACTATATGCATTATGTTTATAATTTGTACTATCTGCATAATCTCCATAAGAATTTAATTCTGTATCAAATTGACCTATACGTGCTGTTAAATTTGTATATGCATCATCATCATTATTCCATACTGCATATACACTAAGTGCAGTTAATTTATCATTGCTACCACCATTTACATATTTACTTTTACCATTACCATAATCAATAGCTACACCGTAAATAGATTTTACATCAGCTTGTTTATCATATCCTAATTAGAATAAATTATAATCACTGTCAAAAGCACTATTATTAAAGCTACCATCAAGATATCTAGCCCATAATCCCATATCATTTACATTACTATTATGCAACTCACCTAAACGAGAACGCATACTATCATTTGTGTTTCTCCACATTGCATAAGCATTATCTGTAGCATCTAATAAAACTCTAGTATCATTATTTATATTTTTTTCTACACTAGTTAAAAGCCATTCATTTTTATCCAATCCATATTTATCACCACGAACAATAGATGGATCATACTCATATAATCCGCCAGCATTGTATTTTTCACCTTTAAATTCTAAATTACCACTCTTATCTACTACTAAAACTTGATATTTACCTGGCTCTATTTTAGAGAAATTCTCTCCACTAGCATCTTTTACTTGTATATAATGTGTACCTTTTTCAGCTTCATTAATTATAATTTTATCATTATTTTGTGTCGCCTCATTCTTCAAGCCTGCTAATGTTTTATCCTCATCATTTTTATCAAATGTCATACCATTTTCTAAATCCGTATCTAAAATAAAATGAGCATTTGAACCTTTCATCTTTTCAATATTTAAAGTTTCATAAGATGCATTATTTATTGTATTAACCACTCTTAATTTATTAGATGCTTCTTGTGCTAATACAATATTCCCACCATTAGCTGTAAATGTACCAGTTAATTCATATACTCCACCTGTATTAGCAAATGATAATGTTCCTGAATTAATTGTAGTATCTTGTACAGTAGCACCTTCATTTACATACAATAAACCACCATTGATAACAGTGTCTTTAGAAATACCACCTTTTTGTACTATTTGCATTCCCGCATTCAAGTTCTTTATTGTTCCTGTAGCATCTTGACCTACAATTTGTACTGCATCTTCAGTCATTTCTTCTTCAATAACAGCTGTTTTATCTCCTTCTAAACTCATTTCAGTATCCAGTGTACCTACATTAATAGTTCCACCTTCACCAACTTCAACATTTTCGTCATATTTATCGGTTTGACCTGTTGCTCCCTGTCCAATAACAAGTTTACCATTTTCGCCGAAATTCTCTACTTGAATGGTTTGTCCCTCTGTCAAAGTAATACTTGTATTTAACTGACCAATAATACCTGTACCACCTTTTTCAACAACTTGTGTATTTACACTATCTTGATTTATTTTATCGATATGACCAATACCATTAGCTTGTACAATTTGTTGTCCACCAGATTGTACATTAGAAACATATCCAATTGCTCCACTGCCTACAATCTGTGTTCCTCCTGATAATACAGTATTTACTTTTCCTGTTTGTCCAGAAGTCAATGTATACTTAGTATCTAAAGTTTCAATAATACCTGTACCACCAGCTTGAATAATTTGATTTTCTGTATATTTTTCAACTTTACCAGTACCACCAGATTTTATAATCTGTTTACCACCTACAATATTTTTTATAGTTCCTATACCACCATCTTCAATAATTTGTTCTCCACCATTAAAATTATCAATTGCACCAATTCCCCATACTATCTGAGAACCACCATTTACTGTATTTATATTACCTGTAGTATTAGCTAGTATTTGTTGTTGTCCATCAGTCATTGTATTAATGCTTGCATTTCCTGATGAAATTTTTTGTGTTCCACCACTCATATTTTCTATTGTTGCATTGCCACCATCAACATATTGAGTGCCATCTTGCATATCTTTTATGCTTCCTGTCCCATTTACTATTTGGGAACCACCATTCATTTGCTCTATTGTTCCTGTCGCATCTGCTAATATTTGCTGTTGTCCATTTGTCATAACACCAATATTAGCACTTCCTGCTGAAATCATTTGAGCTCCATTTATCATTTCTTTAATTTGTGCATTTGCATTGTTCAATACTACTTGTGTTCCATTGCTCATTTTTTCTATGATAGCACTACCACCATCAACATATTGAGCACCTGCTTGCATATCTTTTATATGACCAGTTCCATTAGTGTATATATATTGGTATCCGCCATTTGAAGTTGCTTCAGCTTCTGTTGACAATACATCTATCACACCAGTAGCGCCATTATAAATAACTTGAACGCCACCATTCATTGTTGCTATATTACCTTTACCATTTTGAATATATTGACCACCAGCCATCATTGAGCCTATATTTCCTTCTCCACTCAATATATTCTGCTGTCCATTATTCATTGTATTTATAGTGGCTGTTGTATTTTTATTTAATGATTGAATACCATTATTCATGATTTCAATATTACCTGTACCATTGGTGATATTTTGACTTCCACCATTCATAACAGTAATATTTCCACTTCCACCAATAATATTTTGTTGACCATCATTTATAATATTGATACTACCACTTGCATTTTGGTTTACATTTTGTACACCACCATCCATAATACCAGTAATAAATCCATTTGCAGATTCAGCAATATTTTGTGTACCATTAACTAAATTCTTAATAGAGCCTGTTGCACTCATATTAATATTTTGTTTTGCCTTAGTTCCACTCATATTTTCAATATAGCCACTGCCATTATTAATTTCCTGTGTACCACCAGACATTGTTCCTAAAATATTACCTGTACCAGAAATAATATTTTGTTTACCACTTTGTAGGTTAGTGATATTACCCCGTTTCCCTTAGTTAAAGATATTGTTGGGTATCTCAAGATGTGTCATTCGATTTTGCCGATAAAGCGGTAGAAGATTTCCACTTCCTGTTCCCGGCTTCCGTCCTCACTTTTGACCGCTTCATGGACAAGGATTTTTTCAATCAGCGTATTCAGAAGTTCAGCCGTCAATTCTGTGGGATTGACATACTGTTTCATCAGACCTATCCACTTTTCAGCGTCAACCGCTGTCTGGGCGGCGGTCTCCATCGCTTCGTGAAGCCGTTCAATTTTTACGTCCAATTCTCGCTGTTCGCCCTGATACTTTTCGGACAGCATATTGAAATTGTATTCTGTAATGCGTCCGGCAGACCAGTCCTCATACATTTTTGCAAACAGGGTGTCTACTTCTGCTTTGCGCTTTTCCGCCTTTTTCAGTTCGGCTGTCTGCCGCTTCCTTGCAGTATTGCGTTCCTTGTCGCTGGCGTTAAGTAGCCGTTTCAGAAGTTTGTCCCCATCCTGCTGTGCCAGCACAGACCAGTATTGCAGACGGGAAAGGACATAGGCGTAAAGCACATCATAGCGGATATAGTGCATGGAGCATTGGCGTG
>ENA-OPCM01002469-OPCM01002469.1-human-gut-metagenome-genome-assembly--contig:-NODE-2469-length-10471-cov-2.198541_pt1 | contig 10471 bp, 6 predicted proteins | sample MGYA00241252_ERZ501484 | MGnify/ENA primary metagenome ERZ501484 (study PRJEB25962, sample SAMEA2042583) | human gut metagenome | biome: human gut; feature: human-associated habitat; material: faeces...
TAGAAAGTCTGAAAGAAGTGGAAGGTGTCGTATTCATAGCCAACCCCGATATGCTTTCCGGACTTACCACATGGGCCCTTCATACTTGTTTAATTAACTTTTTGATTTTATGTACTAAAACTAAATTAAAGCGATGTAAAAGTAGAGGAGAAACACAATACCTATAAATACAAATATTACAAAAAGTAGACGTATGAATCCACATGGAAAAAATGAACACCTAAAATGGAAGATTTGGTCATATTTTAGCCTTTTTCTCCAATTTAATAAGACCTCTTATGTACAATATTAGTGGATGTCATGTATAATTTGATAGTAGATGAAAAACACATTATTCTTTCTTCCTACTTCTTACAGTTTGCGGAGCGACCCCAAAAAATGCTTTGAAAGATTTACTGAAATAACGTGGAGAAGAAAACCCTAACCGTATAGAAATCTCCGAGATATTTAATTCCGGATGGTTCTTCAATAAAGACATTGCCTCATCCAACTTTATTTTTAGAATAAACTCATTCGGAGTCAATCCGGTCATTTGTTTGAATTGCATATATAGTTTACTACGTCCCACACAGAGTTCGGAAGCAAGAGCAGTAACATCAAAAGCAGGATTTTCAAAGTTCTCCTTAATAATATTCACACATTTCGCTAATAATTCCTTATCTCTTTCATTTATAGCTTCTGTCACCGGAGACTCCGTAATGGTCTTACCTGCATAATGTGCTATCAAACGTTTTTTATTTTTAATCAGATTATTACAACGAGCAATCAATACTTTTACATTAAATGGTTTCGTTACATAATCATCTGCACCAAACATTAACCCCTCCACAACATACTCAACAGAAGTCTGAGCCGTTAATAAAACCACAGAAATATGAGAAAGTTCCACATTGGTTTTAATCTTATAACATAATTCTTTACCAGACATTTCAGGCATCATCACATCACTTATAATCAAGTCCGGCTGAATTTGTCGTGCCATTTCCAGTCCTTCACGTCCATCATGTGCAATATATACCTTATATATCGGCAAAAACAGATCTTCCAGCATAGACAACAATTCTTCATTATCATCTACCAAAAGAATAATGGGTTTATCTTCTTCCTTAATATTCTCTTGTACTTTCGTTTTTTCTTCTTCCACATCGACCGTATCCGGTTTCATAATATCCCAATTCACCCGTCCATCGGCCAACTTCACCGCTTTTATCGACGGCTTGTCCAAAACGACGTAATTCACATCGAAACCTTTGTCACTAAACAGGCTCATCACATTTACAGCCACATCGATGGATTCAGCAGAAACCAACGTGTCGTTTTCAAAATCATCTATACCCGAAAGTGTCAAACCATTCAATTCGATAGACGCACTCGGGAAATGCGAAAAGAGACTGATATCGAGCGATTCAAAATCGAGCTTGGCATTCAACATCTCATTGGCCTCTTTTTTCACAATAATTATCACTTTGTCTTTAAACATAAATGGCAAGACAAGCATGAATACCAAGATAACCGCCACGGTTACTCCGGTAATCTTCAATCCTTTTTTCAGACCTTTGTTCATCATAGTTATTATTTATTTGTTGTTCTGTTGTTTTTTCTCCCTCAACTCTTCTGCAATAGCCCAATGACGAGCGGCCATATCGGGCATTTCCAGTTTGATAAAAGTATCTCCGAGTCGATCGTGTGCCGTAGCATGTAACGGTTTTTGTTTAACGGCTTTTGCAAAATCGGATAATGCCGTTTCGTAATCGCCTTGTTTATAGCGTAATTTACCCCGATTATATAGAGCTTTAAAACTCAACGGGCTCAACCTTATAGCTTCATTGTAACACGCCATAGCTCCATGTTCATCGCCTTGATCTTCGAGCGTAATTCCTTTTCTTACCCATGCATCGATCAACGTAGGATCGAGAGACAACGCTTTGTCAAAATTGGCCAAAGCCGCCCGCACATCCTTTGCCTTAGTTATACACTCGTTCCCTAATAGGTAATATTCATGTGCATATTTACGCAATACGGTATTCCTATCGGACAACGCCTGTTGAAGTTCCCGATTTTTAACACGCAACTGATTGATAACGTTCAATTTTTTACGAATATACCTCTGAATTACGGGTTTCTCAATATCATATCTCGTATGGATAGCCTTGAAAAAACTTTGTAACATCTTGTCAAAATCGCCTTCGTCGAAAGCATTCACAGCCTCGACATACAGACGATCGGCTTGTGCGAGCTTCAATGACTGTTCTATCAAAACAGAATCGTTGAAACCTTTGCTGAACCGTACGATATCGGGATTTACGAATATATCCCGATGCGTGATCTGCCGTTTCAACACAATACCTTCCAAAGATCGGCATCGACTCAAAGCCACATACGTCTGTCCCCCGGCAAAAGCCCCTCCCGTAAAATCGACAATCACACGATTAAACGTCAATCCCTGACTCTTATGCACGGTAATAGCCCAAGCCAAACGAATGGGAAATTGTAAAAAAGTGCCCAATACACTTTCCTCGATAGTCTTTTCTTTTTCATTGTAGGTATATTTGATATTCTCCCAAACACAACGCTCCAACTCATACATCTCACCCGATTCAAGCACCACCTCGATTTTCTCATCGGGCGTTATATCCGAAATCATTCCTATCGTCCCGTTCACCCACCTGCGTTCCGGGTCATTCTTTATAAAAATCACTTGGGCCCCGATCTTTACAACCAGTTCCAACGAAGTAGGCAAACTCCCCTCAGGGAAATCACCTTTTATCGTCCCCGTAAATGTATATTCTTTCCCCGGCAATCCAGATAGTCGGTTTTCATTGATATAGTCCACCTGATCCCTACGAGTCGCCAATGTAATCGAAAAATTATCCTTCTCAGGTTCATATTGCGGGAGATAACGGCTATTCAACAAATCGAGTTCTTCTCTCGTCGCAGTATTGTTTCTTATTTTATCCAATACTTCTACGAAACGCTCATCTTGCTGACGATACACTTTTTGCAACTCGATAGGGACCAACGACATTTCTCTAAAAACCCGTGCCGAAAAAAAATAGAAATTAGAATAAAACCGGCTAAGAATATCTCGCATATCGGAAGTCACAACCGGTTCCAATTGATATACATCGCCTACCAACAATAACTGCTTGCCACCGAAAGGAAACCTCATATTACCCGAATAAACCCGTAACACACGATCGATAAAATCAATCATATCGGCCCGTACCATCGATATTTCATCGATAATAATCAATTCCACTTCACGCAGCAACTGTCGCTGCTTCTTATTGTATTTTAATAATTCATATATTCTTCCTCCCGCCAAACTCAAATCGGGATCGTCGGGCAACATGGGCCGAAACGGCATCTTAAAAAAAGAATGAATCGTACTACCACCCACATTAATCGCCGACACTCCTGTCGGGGCCAGAACTACATATTTCTTTTTGGTATGCTCGCACACATATTTCAAAAAAGTAGATTTACCCGTACCCGCTTTCCCTGTCAAAAAAACTGACTGAGATGTATATTGAATCAAGCTCAAAGCGTCTTGAAATTCTTTATTCCCTGTATCTATCACAAAATTTTCTTCCATCTTGTCATGGAATTTTTCCATATCTTTTCAAAGATATACATTTCTTTTCAATAAAAAATAAAAGAGCAACTTAGATTTTAAGTTGCTCTTTCAAAATATATTTCCGTTCCGTCTTAGAACTTTACACCCAAAGTCAAAACAAAAGAATTATTATGGTCCGTCAACGAAGATATCTGAGGCGAAATGGCCAACGATGGTTCTGTCTGATCTGGATTATAAGGATTATCCACAGCAGCCGGCAACGGAGAGAACGGGAAAAGCTCGCTACGACGGTAGCGATGCATATAAGCCATATCTACATAAACATTCGAAAAGCGGTATCCCAACCCTACCGTAAAATAATTGGTCTCTCTATCTAAGGTAAACATCGTAAGCGTTCCGGCCGTAGGAATTTCGCGTCCCGACCTGTATTCCGATTTCACAGGGGAAGTCTGATAAGCATATCCTAAACGAGCACTGATTTGGGGTGTAATACGAAATTCGCCTCCGATTTTAAATGTATGCATAGGAGAAACCATCTCCGTAATTTCCTGATTAGTTTTATAAAAAGCATCGACCGAATAGGGATCGTCGAATGACATGTTGTTACTCGATGTATACTCGTAATCAAAACTTAAAATTCCATTTTGTCCAAAAACATAAGCGGCACTGGCTATCATACGCCACGGAGATTGAAATTCATAATCATAACTTCCACTCGGTGTTTCTTTCAACCCTTCATGAGGTGTCCCCGATTCATTAAAATCATATTTCACCGATGCCACATACGAATCGGTCATTTTATAATAATTAGGAGTATGGAAAGCAAAGCCCAAACGGAAATTATCAGTGGCTCTCATAATGACACCCAAATTGACTTTTATCCCCGATCCGTTCGTATGTAATGCATTTCTCATCAAGTACCAGCCGTCCACATTCGGGTCACCCGATGAGATATATCCTCCCGTAAAGTTTTCACCATACCCGCTTTGAATATCATAAGAAAAGTCGGTAACGGCAATTCCTAACCCCCAATAAAATACGTTATAGATATTTCCTCCGACATTAAAGTTGTATTCATCGATCGAACCTTTCTCTCGAACATAGAGATCTCCCGTTGTATTCGTACCATTTCCTACTATACTATTCCATGTATTTCCTGTCTGACTTTTTGGATTTATCAAATAGGACTCAGCTCCCAAGACATTCAACCACGGATTACTAAGATTGTCGTATGGGTTATAATTATTACTACCACGTAAATCTGCAACAGAATAACCTTCGGATAAATGGGCAATATACCCCGAAAGCGAACTGGCTCCGGTTATCCCCGAATAGCCGGCTTTATAGGAACGATCAAACGATTTTTGCTTATTATAGGCAAAACCGAAATTCAAATTTTTCAAGGCTTCCTGATTAAAGCGGACAGTCCATACAAAGCCAAAATTATTACATGAAACATTAAACTTGCTATCGGACATTCTATTTCCAGCCGTATTCACCGAACTTACTTGATTGGAAAGGTCTATCGTTGCAGCTATATCGGAATTGCGATAAACTCCTATACCTGCCGGATTCTGGCTCAATGTCGTAATATCCCCTCCTAATGCGCCAAAAGCGCCCGCCATACCCATATAACGAGCCGTTCCCCGTATGTCTTGTTGAGAATATTTCAAAGCATCAACAACTCCCTGACTGAAAAGCATTGAGCTGCTACATAGAGCAGCCAATGCCAAACCATATCTCACATTCTTCATATGTCTCATTTTGAAAATTCAACCCTATTTATCTGCGTCCACCACGTCCGCTACTGCTACTTCCCCGGGAAGACGTTCCACTTCCTCTCGACGAAGAAGAATGAGACGGAGCAGAATAACTACCGGAGGAACGACGACTCGACGAAGAACTATTCGAGTAACCCGAATTTCGATTGGAAGAAGGTGTACTGCGATTATACGAGGAACTACCTCGTCCACCATTTCCTATACTATTATAATTTCTTCTCGAAGAGTTTGTATTATTATTGATGGTCGTCTGTCTTCTACTTTGACTACTCGACGGGTTAGAAACCGTTCCTGAAAATGAGGAATTCCCCCTTCTGGAAGAATTTGCCTCCCCGAAACTATACCCCCGGTTGCCATTCGAATTGGAACTATTGCTTATTACAGTGCCTCGATTTGTACGTACTCCGTTTACCGATTGCGAACCGCGTCCGCCCGATGTAGAAGTTACATTTCCAACCGTACGGCGACCGGTCGTATTTCCCGAAGTCCCTGTGCCGACAGTCGCACGCCGCCTGCTCGATGCAGCAGAGTTCCCGGAAGATATCGCACTACCGCCATAGCGGTTAGGAGTGCGGCCGTTGGGAGTGTACTGAGGACGATACGGTCTGTTCCAACCATAGTAAGGACGATCGTAATAATGATGATGGTGATGGTGGTAGAAAGGAGGACGGTACCATGAATTCCAGCCCCAACAACCGCCCCAACTGTAAAAAGGATCATATCCGAACGAGAATCCCCACGGACCCAAACTCCAACGCCAAGACCAGCTGGTATAAGAATATGGCGCCCATGTATAATTCCAATACCACGGATTTGTCCATGTCGGGGTTACCCACGCATAATTATCCGAGATATAAACATTCCAATCGTTATTATCCAAAAAATAAATATCGGAATAGAATGGGTCGCTTACCGAAACGACAAACTTTGGATTGTGGAAACGGCGAATGCGCAAAGCGTATTCATAATCCGAGTCGGAGCCGTTAAAACCATTCAAATAATATCCGTCGTCGCCATTTTCATCGACCACATTGTATTCTACATAATCTTCTTTCTGATTGGCCGCAATATCTTCAAGCGTCATATCGGAAGATTCTCCACGACGATTATATTCATCGACATCTCGAAAGTGATTATCCGACGTTGCCATCAATGTTTTTTTAACCGCAGCTTTCTCTTGAAGTTCTTTCTGGGCCTCTTTTTCTTTCTTTTCTACAACAGGATTTTTATCGTTCGGATTATAATAAATATCATCTTCGACTATATACGAGTCTGCCCCGGCAAAACCCGTCACCAACATCGACAATATAATCAACAGGGCAAATTTTTTTGTTTTCATAATCATCTCTCCTTAATCTTAAATTACTCTATTGAAATTATATCTATTAGACTCTCTTTTGCAAGAATAGTTTAATGACCTTTATTAAAAAGAGTCTAAAAACAGACTAAATGCTGCATCCCACTCCTATAATTTTTACAAATATACTCTTTTCCACTTTATAAAGAGCCTTCACAAAAGGTTTTAACTCCCTTAAACAAAAAGCGCCCCCTTATGGAGAGCGCTTTGAAACCTACCGAATAATTCCTTTTTCCCCTACTGTTCCACGGGTCTCAAAGAATAACCGAAGAAAATAAGAGAAAATCCCCAATAAATAAAGGCAGCCGCACACAAAAAAATAATAGAAAACGCAGCCGTAAAAGGTGAAGCGAAGAATAACAATCCAAGTATCAACAATAACAACCCGTTAACCAAATACAACCACCAATATCTATGGGTAGAAACCATATTCAATGCAGAAAACAAATTCGCAATCCCTTTATACATAAAAATAAAGGCAAAAAAGAAAGGAAGCACAGCCTCGCTGAAAGATAAATTCCCGACTAATATAAACCCGATAAGTATATCGATAATTCCACCGGCAAGCCACCAACCCCATCCTCGAACTTTTTGTTTAACATTGCCCGATACAATGAGCTGAACAATTCCAAAAAGAATCAAAAGCCACCCTAACAACAGAGATAACACCTCGTATCCCAATGCCGGTTGAAACCATAACCACAATCCGCAAGGGATCATCAATATACCCGTAATAATCAAAGCCCACCAATATTTGGTCTTTCCCCAAAAATGCATTGTTGCAATATCCATAATTATTTATTTTAAATGATACAATCTTTGCTATACAACACATGGGACACCGTAATTGTTTCAGTGACTACATCTTCAAATAAAAATCACGAGTAAGCATTATATATTCAAGAGTGTATCCCTCCCCTCTTTTCTCTATGGAAAAAGCATTTTCTTCCAATGGTCTACGAGCTCTACTCCACTCCGACAACAATCGTTTAGGAGCTTTACCCGAAATACCCGAAACATAAGTAAACCGCACCGGATAGAATCCATACAACGAAGCAATAAAAATAAGATGTTCTTGTAAATCGGCCGGAGATACCAAAGATAACTTCCCATCGGGCAACAATAAATAGAACGCACCCTCGAACAAAACTTCATAATCAAGAGTTCCCGTATGTCGAGCCTGTTCTCTCTTGCCATCGGGAGGGAGCAAAGAATCTATGAAATAAGGAGGATTAGATAAAATATGATGATACACCGGCTTTGTAGTTTTATCGTAAAACCTACAAAAATCCATACAATATACCGTTATCCTATCCTTCCACGGAGAAAGAGAGACATTGAACGCCGCTTCACTGGCCGCACCGAAGTCCAATTCTACTGCATCGATTCGAGCCAAAGAACGTTGAGCCGCCATAATCGCTATCAATCCTGTTCCTGTACCAATATCCAAAATGCGATTCGATTTTTCCACCCTGCTCCAAGCACCCAATAATACGCCATCGGTACTGACTCTCATTGCCGAGCGCTCCTGATGTATCGTAAACTGTTTAAACTTAAAAAAAGAATTTGCCATACCATCACTCATTTGCCCTGCAAAATAAACAAAAAAACATAATAATTTCGACAATGCCATGCTATTTGCTTAACTTTGGCACGCGACTTGTACAATAAAGTAAAACGATAGGTAAAAATAGGTTTAATGAAAAAACGACAAACCTAAACCTGTCAAAATGTCAATATTTAATCATACACCTAAGAACAATTATATGATCTGCGAAAACGACGAAAATACACCATCGATTATGCCTCTGTTTACAGAAATATCAGGACAAAACGATTCGGAATGTAAGACTTTAAATACAAAAGGATTGCCCATTCTTGCATTACGCAATATGGTATTATTCCCGGGAGTGGCTATCCCTGTCAACGTAGGAAGAACCAAATCCTTACAGTTGATCAAAGATGCCCAAAACAGTCACACCCCTATCGGTGTGGTTTGTCAGCGAGATGCCGCCGTAGAGGATCCGGGAAAAGACGATTTATACGAAGTAGGAGTTATCGGTGAAATCATCAAGATTCTGGAAATGCCCGACGAGAGTACGACTGTCATATTGCAAGGGAAAATGAAACGTTTTAGAATCGACGAAATTACCGAAACGTTCCCTTATATGAGAGCCAATGTATCGCTGGAAAATGAAATTTTACCCGATGCCAACGACAAGGAATTCGAGGCTTTGGTTTCTGCCTTGAAAGACTTGACTTTCGAACTGTTGAAAAATATCGGAGAACAAGCCAAAGAATTGGTATTTGCCATTCGGAATATAGATAGTGCGCATTATTTGGTCAATTTTTTAGGTGCGAATATTCCATTATCTGCAACCCAAAAGCAAGAATTGCTCACCATCAGCAATATCAAAGAACGTTTGTTCAAACTCTATGAAATGCTGACGCAAGAGGCTCAACTCTTACAAATCAAAGCCGACATACAGTCCAAAACGCGCGAAGACTTGAATCAGCAACAAAGAGAGCACTTCCTGCAACAACAGATACGCACCATACAGGAAGAATTGGGTGGGAACATGCAAGACCAAGATATTCAGGAATTGCGTGAACGAGCCGAAAAAAAGAAATGGGACAGTAAAACTGCCGAGATTTTCGAAAAAGAAATGAGAAAACTCGAAAGGCTACACCCTCAATCGCCCGACTTCTCTGTACAATATACCTATTTGGACACGTTGTTAGAGCTTCCGTGGAACGAATATACCCAAGATAATTTCAACCTCAACCATGTCCAGAAACAATTAGACAAAGATCACTACGGATTGGATAAAGTCAAAGAACGTATCATCGAACATTTGGCTGTGCTGAAATTAAGAGGTGATATGAAATCACCCATCATCTGTCTGTATGGTCCTCCGGGCGTAGGAAAAACTTCGTTGGGAAAATCTGTCGCAGAAGCGTTGAACAGAAAATATATCCGTATCTCATTAGGCGGCCTACATGACGAAGCCGAAATAAGAGGACATCGCCGTACCTACATAGGAGCAATGCCGGGACGCATCATACAAGGGCTCATCAAAGCAAAAAGCTCGAACCCCGTTTTCGTATTGGACGAGATAGACAAAATAGGAAACGATTTCAAAGGCGATCCGGCTTCGGCCTTACTCGAAGTATTGGATCCAGAACAGAATAATGCGTTTCACGACAACTATATCGACATCGATTACGATTTGTCGAAAATTTTGTTCATCGCTACTGCCAACAATTTGAATACCATATCTCAACCTCTGCTCGACCGCATGGAACTAATCGACATCAGTGGATATATTATCGAAGAGAAAGTAGAGATTGGACGTCGGCATCTAGTACCGAAACAACTCGAAAATCACGGATTAAAGGAAGGTGATGTCGTTATTCCCAAAAAAGTAATGGCTGCAATAGTCGACCAATATACCCGCGAATCGGGCGTTCGTAGTCTGGACATGACCATAGCTAAAATTATGCGCCATGTGGCCCGGAAGGTCGCTATGAATAAAAAATTCACGATTACGCTCGACGAAAATAAGGTGAAAGAATATTTGGGAAGCCCGATTTTCTCCCGGGAGGAATATCAAGGGAACGAACTACCCGGTGTCGTGACCGGATTAGCCTGGACAGCCGCAGGAGGAGAAATTCTCTATATAGAATCGAGCTACAGCAAAGGCAAAGGGCATCTTAGCCTGACCGGTAACCTGGGAGAAGTGATGAAAGAATCCG
>ENA-OPCM01002472-OPCM01002472.1-human-gut-metagenome-genome-assembly--contig:-NODE-2472-length-10467-cov-8.818479_pt1 | contig 10467 bp, 9 predicted proteins | sample MGYA00241252_ERZ501484 | MGnify/ENA primary metagenome ERZ501484 (study PRJEB25962, sample SAMEA2042583) | human gut metagenome | biome: human gut; feature: human-associated habitat; material: faeces...
GAAACTTATTAACCAAGTAGTCTTGATTGACTACACCATTATTATACTAGGAGGTGACAGTTCTGGATTATGAGAAATTGTACAATTCCTATTACTTGCAAGTATACTCATATGTAATGACAATTGTAAAAGATCAACATCAGGCTGAGGAAATTACCCAGAATACTTTTTATAAGGCCATGACCGCAAAGAAGGCATATGCCGGCAAATCAAGCGAACAGACCTGGCTTTGCAGCATAGCAAGAAATCTGGCAATGGACGAATGCCGAAAAAGCACAAAATTTACAGAGCTTGACGAAGAGCAGCTAGAACAACCCGATAATATGGTAAAAAGCCTGGAAAATAAAGATACAGCTCTTCAGATTCATCTTATACTGCACGAGCTTGATGAGCCCTACAAGGAGGTCTTTCAGCTTAGAATATTTGGTGAATTGCCATTCTCACAAATAGGCATGATATTTGGAAAAACAGAGAACTGGGCACGGGTAACTTACCATAGAGCCAGACTGAAAATCAAAGAAAGGATGGATAGAAATGAATAATCCAATTACACAATCAACCGATGAAACCTGCAATATAGTTCAGGATTTACTCCCACTATACTATGACGATGTATGCAGTCCCTCAAGCAAAAGGCTTGTTGAAAAACACCTTAAGACTTGTGAAAAATGTCAAAATACATACAATGAGCTAAAAAACGATTCTATTGATTCAATGATAAAAAAAGAGGCCGACAGTGTATTAAAGCAGCACGAGAAAAAGGAAAAATCTGCCGCCTACAAGACCGGAGTCATAATAGCCGGATTACTGCTTATCCCAATACTCATCACATTCATAGTGTGTCTGTCAAATGGCGGTGGTTTAAATACCTTTGCGGTGGTAACAGCATCTATGCTTCTTGTGGCTGCAATGACAGTTGTTCCACTTATGGCACAGCAGAAAAAACTGACCAAATGCATAATCTGCGGTGTTTTTGCTCTGCTTTTGATATTCTTTTTTGTTGACAGAATGTATAGTTCAAATGAATTTATGCTTTGGTCTGTTCCAACTATATTTGGATTATCAATTGTTCTTTTTCCGTTTGTCATCAGAGGAATTGAGCTTCCACCTGTTTTATCAGACAAAAAAGCTCTTATCACTATGCTGTGGGATACCTTATGGCTTTTCCTCACAATCATTGAGGTGTGTGGTCATACAAACGATGTTGCCGGAATGAAGGCCGGCTGTATTATAGCATTTGTCTTTGTACTTGCGGCCTGGCTCATATTCTTTGATGCACGATATTTAAACGCAAACGGATTTATAAAATCCGCAATTATAGTTTTGATAGCTTCGTTTTGGACAGCTTTTGCCGATGACATATGCGAGTTTTTAATTTTTGGCACCAGACAAATCACTATAAAGTCCGTGAATTTTTCTGACTGGACTTCCAATATCTGCGTGAATGCCAATGTTTACGCTATTGTACTTGTGTCCGGCGTTATTATCGCCTCTATACTTTTCGTAGCAGGCGGTATCAAAGCATTTGCTAATAAAAAATAAATTAGTTTTCTCTTTTATATATTATTACAAAACCCCTCCCACAGACTTCTATCTGTGGGAGGGGTTTTTATAGTCATTATTCAATAAGTGCCTACAGATTAGCAAACACCCTGTGCAAGCATAGCGTCAACTACTTTCTCAAAGCCTGCGATATTTGCACCTGCAACATAGTCAGTCTTTCCACCAACTGTTGCATTGTATCTCTTAGCAGCATCACTGATGTTAGCGTAGATTGTCTCCATAATGCCCTTGAGCTTTCCGTCAACCTCTTCGAATGTCCATGAAAGTCTCTCAGAGTTCTGGCTCATCTCAAGTGCTGATGTAGCAACACCACCTGCATTGGCAGCTTTACCACCTACGAAGAGTACTCCGTTCTCCTGAAGGTATTTTGTAGCCTCAAGAGTTGTAGGCATGTTAGCACCCTCTGTTACAGATGTAACACCGTTAGCAACGAGCATCTTGGCATCCTCAATGTCTAACTCATTCTGAGTCGCACATGGAAGAGCAAGATCTACCTTGTACTGCCATACACCGTGCTCACCGTTCTGCTTTGCATGATACTCAGCAGTTGACTTAGCAGCTGCATACTCAGTAAGACGGGCACGCTTAACTTCCTTAACTTCCTTAAGAAGAGCAACATCAATTCCGTTTGGATCATAAATCCATCCGGTAGAATCAGAACATGTTACAACCTTAACACCTAACTCCTGTGCCTTCTCGATTGCGTAGATAGCAACGTTACCAGATCCGGAAACTGCTGCTGTCTTTCCCTCAAGGCTCATACCATGATCTTTCCATAATGCGTTAGTAAGATATAACAGACCATATCCGGTAGCCTGTGTACGTGCAAGAGATCCACCATAGGTAAGACCCTTACCAGTCAGCACACCTTCGTATGATCCACGAATTCTCTTATACTGTCCAAATAAGAAGCCGATCTCTCTTGCACCTGTTCCGATATCTCCGGCCGGTACGTCAACGTCTGCTCCGATATATTTGCAAAGTTCTGTCATGAAGCTCTGGCAGAATGCCATGATCTCTCTGTCAGATTTACCCTTAGGATCGAAATCAGAACCACCTTTACCACCACCGATTGGAAGTGTTGTAAGAGAATTCTTAAATACCTGCTCGAAACCTAAGAACTTGATAATACCCAGGTTTACAGAAGGATGAAGTCTTAAACCTCCCTTGTATGGTCCAATGGAATTATTGAACTGTACACGGAAACCTCTGTTTACCTGAACCTGTCCGTTGTCATCTACCCAAGGAACACGGAACATGATCTGACGATCCGGCTCTGTGATTCTCTCAAGAATCGCATTCTTTCTGTATAATTCCTCATTTGCCTCGATTACAGGTCTTAAAGAATCAAGTACCTCTGTTACTGCCTGTAAGAACTCAGGCTGATCTGCATTTTTCTTCTTTACTACTTCGAGTACTTCATCAACATAGCTCATTTTTATATCTCCTTTACAAAATTATTTTTCACATCAACAAGTTTATTTTATATAAATCTATTGCTATAATCAAGTAATTTTTGAAAGTTTTATATAAAAAAAATTCATTTTATTTATTATCTTCATTTATATTATCCCAGTTTTGGTACTGATTCTCCTCATCATCGGAATATACCACCTTGAAATAATCCGAGAGTTTTGCAAGTGAAGTTATAAGAACTTTCATTTCGTCATCCGAAAGACCGTCCTTTATATGCTCTATCATATGACGGTGAAACTGCTCATGATGATAGTATGCACTCTTTCCCTTGCCAGTGAGTGAGAGCTTTACCACACGCTTATCCTCCTCACTGCGGATACGGTTCACGTATCCCTTGCGGGTGAGACCATCTATTGCCTTTGTCAGTGTGCCCAGAGTGATAGACATAAGCTTGGCTACGGTGCCGGAGCGCTTTGGCTCATCGACTCCTATTGCCTCTATTATATGCATATCGTTGATAGAAATATCAGAAAATTCGTCTGTTATCAGACATCTGCCCTCTATCTCTGTCAAATCCTTGAACAGACACACCAATAATTCATTTAAAGTTTCATCTGCCGTCATAAATACCTCTTTCTATTGCCACTCTATGGCGCAGGCTCCCCATGTAAGTCCTGCTCCAAAGCCTGATAAAATTATTTTTTCCTCATGCTTTATCATACCATCTTTGCGGACTTTATCAAGCAAAATCGGCACACTTGCCGCAGAAATATTTCCACAATGCTGTAAATTGGTCGGGAATTTGTCCATAGGCTGCTTAAGCCTCTTGGCAACCGACTCAATAATACGTATATTGGCCTGATGCAACACATAGACATCCACATCATCTACGCTCCAGCCGATTTCATCAAGCAGCTCATTTATAGCCTTTGGCACTGTCTTTACCGCAAACTTGTATACAGCAGGACCGTCCATAGTGACATAGCCACCGAGTGCAGACTGCTTTCCATTGTCGGTAAACGGATTGACTACAGGACGGTTGTCTCCGTCAAGCGCCTCACCGCCTTTTCCGTCCGAGCCCTGTACAAAGCCCTTAAAAGCATCGCCCTCGTCTGTCACAACGGCTGCTCCTGCTCCGTCTCCGAAAAGTACACAGGTGCTTCTGTCATTCCAGTCCATTATTTTTGAAAGAACCTCTGCTCCCACTACGACTGCCTTGTGAAACCTGCCGGTCTTAAAATATGCATCCGCTGTGGCAAGCCCGAATAAAAAGCCTGAACATGCGGCATTTATGTCAAATGCCACTGCACTGCCTGCACCTATCTCAGCCTGAATCTGACATGCGAGCGATGGAACGATTTTGTCTGTGGATACGCTTGCCGCTATTATCAAGTCTATCTCACTTCCGTCAATCCCCGCATCCTGCAGCGCACTTTTTACTGCATCACAGGCAAGTGAGGTGGTTGTCTCAGTCGTTGCAATGTGTCTGTTTCTTATTCCTGTACGCGAGCTGATCCACTCGTCAGATGTGTCCATTATGGCTGCCAGGTCATCGTTTGAGACCACTCTCTGTGGCAGGCAGCTTCCTGTTCCAACTATCTTCATAGAATTTCCTTTCCGGGACTAGAACTTGCGGAAACGCTTGTATCTTTCCTCCAAGAGCTGGTCCTTTGTCAATTTGCTTTCTTTTTCCAAGAATTTCTTCATGTTGCCCTTCATGTAGTTTCCGATTGATGAAAGGGCATCCTCGTCGGCTCCGCCAAACTCAGGTATTATATCATCCACGACATCAAGCTCCTTTAAGTCGTGTGCTGTAATCTTCATTACCTCTGCGGCTTCCTTTGCACGCTTTCCGTCCTTCCAGAGGATAGATGCAAAGCCTTCTGGCGAGAGGATTGAGTATGTGGCATTTTCCATCATCCACACTTCATTTCCTACAGAAAGAGCTAAAGCTCCGCCGCTTCCGCCTTCTCCTATCATGAGACAAAGGATTGGCACCTTGATGCTGCTCATCTCATAAAGGTTTCTTGCGATTGCCTCACCCTGTCCGTTTTCCTCTGCTTCCATTCCAGGATAAGCTCCTGATGTATTGACAAAGGTTATGATCGGACGGTTGAATTTCTCTGCCTGCTTCATGAGGCGCAGTGCCTTGCGGTAGCCCTCAGGTGATGGCATACCATAGTTTCTCTTTGCGCAGTCCTCAAGGTCTTTTCCCTTGTGAACACCGATAACTGTGACCGGCTGGCCGTCTAAATATGCGATTCCACCTACGATAGCCGGGTCATCGCGGAAATATCTGTCTCCGTGCAGCTCCATAAACTCATCAAAAATATAGTCCATATAGTCAACCGATGCAAGTCTCTTAATCTGTCTTGCGGCGCTGACCTTGTCCCATACCTTAAATGGCTTGGCCTTTGCCTCGCGCTCCTTCATAAGCTCTGTCGGCTCGTAATTGTCGTCTGAGTGAAGCGGGTCAAAATTGGCATAGCCAGTGGTAGGTCTGTGAGCACGTAAAATCTTGTAAAGAGTCTTCTTTAAATTCTCACGCTCAACTATCATATCCACAAAGCCGTGCTCAAGCTGGAACTCTGCCCTCTGGAAGCCCTCAGGCAGCTTCTGTCCGATGGTCTGCTCGATAACACGAGGACCCGCAAAACCGATAAGTGCCTTTGGCTCTGCAAGAATGATATCTCCAAGCATTGCAAAGCTGGCTGTCACACCACCTGTTGTAGGATCTGTGAGTACAGGCACATATAAAAGTCCTGCCTCTGAATGACGCTTTGCTGCGGCTGAGGTCTTTGCCATCTGCATCAGCGAAATGATACCCTCCTGCATTCTGGCACCGCCTGAACAGCAGAATAATATAACCGGAAGTCTTTCCTCTGTGGCACGCTCAAACGCGCTTGTGATTTTCTCACCAACCACATGGCCCATGCTTCCCATCATAAATCTTGAATCAATTACACCAAGCACTGTCTCCTCACCGTAAATCTTTGTCTTACCGATGACAATGCCCTCAGAAAGTCCTGTTTTCTCCTGAGTCTTTGCAATTTTCTCCTCATACTCAGGGAAATTGAGAGGATTTCCTGTTGTAAGCTCTGTAAACCATGGCTCAAATGCTTCCTTGTCGGAAACCATTCTGATTCTGTTTTTAGCACGCACACGGAAATAATAATTACACTCATAGCAGACGTATTTGTGCTGTTTTACAACTGATTTGAGCACAGTCTTGCCACACTTGGGACAAACAATTGTCTCAGGGACATCCTCTTTTGTTTCCTGTGCTGCACCGGCATTTTTGCCATCTGCGGCTGTTTTTGCGCTCTCAGCGTTTTTTGCTAAAATCTCTTCAGCTTCTATATTTTTATCTTTCTTCTTGAATAACTTCATCATGTCTCCTTATGCAATTAACCTATTGCAAATGTAAGCTCCGCCATACAGGCGACCTTGCCGTTTACCCTGGCAACAGCCTTGCCCACACCGATAGGACCCTTAACCTTTATAATCTCAGTGGTCAGCTCCAGAGTATCTCCCGGAACCACCTTCTGCTTGAACTTGGCATTATTGATGCCTGCAAAATATGCAGTCTTGCCCTTCCACTCATCCTGACAAAGAATGGCAACTGCACCTGTCTGCGCCAAAGCCTCAATAATAAGCACTCCCGGCATCACCGGATTTCCCGGAAAATGTCCCATAAAATGCGGCTCATTCATAGTCACATTCTTCTTAGCCACACACTTTACGCCCGGCTCCAGTTCCTCAACCGTATCAATGAGAAGAAACGGACTGCGGTGCGGCAGAATATCCATAATCTGCTGCGTATTCATAATTGACATATACATCTATCCTTTCTCAATTTACTCCAAACTATCTACATGCTTCGCGCTCAACAAAGTGGAGCCGGGAAGCACACAGTGTGTTCTGAATGAAAAATATGAACTGTCACGGCGTTCCATCCGCTCCAATAGCATGAAATGCTAACACCATATCACAGCCTGTCCGTGCAAAATGCCGTGACTGACTTCATATTTTTTATGAGGAATATACTGTGTGCTTCACCGGACCTCACAGCCTAAATGCGCGAAGCCCCTAAATTATTTATACGCCTTGAGAAGAATACTTGCATTATGTCCACCAAATCCCAGTGAATTGCTCAGTGCATACTCAACAGGCTCCTCATAGCTGTCCTTGCAGTAATTGAGGTCAATCTCCTCATCAGGAGTCTCATAGCCAACAGTCTTATGTATAAATCCATCCTGGATTTCCTTCACACATGTTATAAACTCAACAGCTCCTGCTGCTCCGAGCAGATGTCCTATCATAGACTTTGTTGAATTGATTTTAAGATTTGCAGCCTCATCACCGAACGCAAGCTTGATTGCTCTTGTCTCAAAGAGATCATTGTGATGTGTGCCTGTTCCGTGAGCATTGATGTATTTTACATCTGCCGGTGTGACACCTGCATCGCTCATGGCATTAGTCATGGCTCTTGCTGCACCTGCGCCATCCTCCTGCGGAGATGTGATGTGGTATGCATCAGATGAGCAGCCGTATCCGACTACCTCTGCATAAATCTTTGCACCTCTTGCCTTTGCATGCTCAAGCTCTTCAAGGATAACTACTCCTGCGCCCTCACCCATTACAAAGCCGCTTCTGTTCTTGTCAAACGGAAGTGAGCACTTTGCCGGATCATCTACTGTAGAAAGCGCTGTAAGTGCTGTAAATCCTGCGATTCCGATAGGACATACACTGCCCTCTGTACCACCGGCTACCATCACGTCAGCCTCACCGTACTGGATGCTTCTGTATGCCTCACCGATTGTGTTTGTTCCTGTAGCGCAGGCTGTTACATCATTGATACTCTTTCCCTTGAGTCCGAACTGGATGGAAACATTTCCTGCTGCCATGTTACAGATCATAAGCGGAACAAGCAGAGGATTGACTCTGTTTGGTCCCTTTTCATAAAGCTTTTGTGTCTCGCGTTCCATAGCCTGAAGACTTCCGATACCTGAACCGATGGCACATCCAACCATGTATGGATCTTCCTTTTCGATATCAAGTCCGCTGTCATCAATTGCCTGCTTTGCAGCAGCTACAGCGTACTGTGAGAATGGCTCCATTCTCTTTGCAGCCTTTCTGTCCATAAAATCCTGTGGGTTAAAGTCCTTAAGCTCTGCTGCAATGTGACATTTATAATCTGTTGTGTCAAATTTTGTGATGTGGTCAAATCCGATTTTTCCGGCCTTTACCGATGTCCAGAAATCGTCCACATTATTTCCGATTGGTGTTACTGCTCCAAGTCCTGTTACAACTACTCTTCTACTCATATTGCCATTCCTCCGTCAACAGACAGCACCTGGCCTGTGATGTAGCCTGCTGCATCTGATGCTAAAAATAATACTGCGTTTGCGATATCCTTTGTGTTTCCCGGTCTGCCAAGCGGAATCTGTGATAAAAGATTCTCCTTTGCCGCATCGGCAAGCACATCTGTCATCTCTGTCTCTACAAAGCCCGGTGCCACTGCGTTTGCTGTGATTCCCCGGCTGGCAAGCTCTCTGGCTACAGCCTTTGTGAGTCCTATAACTCCTGCCTTGCTGGCGCTGTAGTTGGCCTGTCCTGCATTTCCGAGTATTCCGGAAACTGATGAAATATTGATAATTCTTCCTGATTTCTGCTTCAGGAAATAGCGTGACATATGACGGATTGTGTTGAACGCACCCTTAAGGTTTGTGTCGAGCACTGCGTCATAGTCTGCCTCGCTCATCTTCATGATGAGACCGTCTCTTGTGATTCCTGCGTTGTTTACGAGGATATCTATGTGCTTGTACTCCTTGATGAGCGCTGTTATCATATTCTGGCACTCGTCAAAATCAGATACATTGCACTGATAAGAAACTGCATCACCGCCTGCTGCCTTTATCTCTGCAACAACGGCATCTGCCTTTTCCTTTGAACCATTATAATTTACTATTACAAAGGCGTGTGCTGCGGCAAGTGTAAGAGCTATCTGTCTTCCAATTCCGCGGCTTGCGCCAGTAACCAGGGCATTTTTACCTGTTAACATACTTTTCAAAATCCTCCAGTTTGTCTATGTTTACGACTTTTACGTCTCTATTTATCTTTCTCATAAATCCGCTGAGTGAGCGTCCCGGTCCGATTTCCACGAACTCATCTGCACCGTCTGCGATAAGACGCTCGATGGTCTGCTGCCAGCGCACTGACGATGAAACCTGCTGTGTCAGATAATCCTTGACGTCGGCCGGTGACTTCACATAGTCTGCTGTGACATTTGTGATATATGGCACCTTGATATCGTGGATTTCTACACTCTCAAGTGCATCTGCGAGCTTTTCGCCTGCGCCCTTAAGCATAGCTGAATGGAAAGGTCCGCTGACCTTGAGCGGTACGCATCTCTTGGCGCCTGCCTCGCTGCATGCTGCTGCGGCGGCATCTACTGCTGCCTTTTCTCCTGTGATAACAATCTGTCCCGGGCAGTTATAGTTGGCTACCGATACCACTGAATTTGTCTCATCTGCTGTCTTTTTGCAGATATCCTCAATGACCTGCGGATCAAGTCCTAAAACCGCTGTCATGGCTCCACCTGTAGGAACTGCCTCCTGCATGTAGATTCCTCTTTTTCTGACAACTGCGAATGCATCTGCCATAGTCATGGCTCCTGATGCGATGAGAGCACCATATTCCCCAAGGCTTAATCCAGCTGTGACATCAGGTGTGATACCTTTGTCAATGATTGCCTGATATATAGCTGCCTCAACTGCAAGCATACATATCTGTGTGTACTCTGTAATATTCAGCTTGTCATTTTCCTCAAAGCAAAGTGCCGGAATATTCAAGCCTGTCTGTTCACTGGCAAGGTCGATTACTGCCTTTGCATTTGGCATTGTATCGTAAAACTCCTTACCCATTCCTATATACTGTGAGCCCTGTCCGGGAAACATAAATACTCTCTTACTCATTTTCGGTTTCTCCTTATTTCTGACAGGATACCGTAAGCCACTCTTTCCAGGCGGCCCGGTATCCTTAAATTTGCATGTAAAAGTGAATACTGTCTATTTGTTCAGTCCCACTACATCCTCAATGATTTCTTTGCAGGTTTCCTCTTTCTTTACGAGGCCTGCGCTCTGACCTGCCATGACGCTGCCATATACGGTATCTCCGTCTACAACGGCTTTTCTGAGTGCGCCAAGTGTCATTTTTTCGAGCTCTTCAAATGGAGCTCCTTCCTTTTCCAGCTTGAGATATTGTCTGGTCATCTTGTTTCTGAGCACTCTGATCGGATGGCCTGTGCTCATTCCTGTAACCTCGGAATCTATATCCTTGGCCTTAATGACCTTCTGCTTATAGTTTTCATGTACTATCGATTCTTTTGCGGTGACAAAGCGTGTACCCATCTGGACTGCCTCTGCACCGAGTGCAAATGCTGCATTGAAGCCTCTGTTGTCTGCAATTCCGCCTGCTGCGATAACA
>ENA-OPCM01002473-OPCM01002473.1-human-gut-metagenome-genome-assembly--contig:-NODE-2473-length-10467-cov-3.029581_pt1 | contig 10467 bp, 9 predicted proteins | sample MGYA00241252_ERZ501484 | MGnify/ENA primary metagenome ERZ501484 (study PRJEB25962, sample SAMEA2042583) | human gut metagenome | biome: human gut; feature: human-associated habitat; material: faeces...
ACGTTTCAGGTGCGTGTGTCGAGAGGCATGCAGGTTCGAGTCCTGTTCTGGGCACTTCAAAGCGGATGACTTATATGGTTGTCCGCTTTTTTTATATTCCCTTATGAGGTTCGATTAAACTTTGAACCATTATTTCCGTCTCTTATAGAAGGGGAACGGAAGGAGATAATGATTATTTTCTTATATTTACCCCAAATTAGTGAGTAGGAATGCAACAATATATAGAGGAAGAGATAATAAAACAATTACGTGATCCGGCGCATCAACGTGATGCCTTCGCGCAGGTTGTCAATTTCTACGGGGAGAAGTTGTATTGGCAGATACGAAAGATGGTGTTGGACCATGACGATGCCAACGACTTATTGCAGAATACATTCCTGAAAGCCTGGATGAATATCGACTATTTTCGGGGAGAGGCGAAGTTGTCGACTTGGTTGTATAAGATTGCGATAAACGAATGTATAACCTTTCTGAACCGCCAGCGTGTGCAGAACAATGTCTCGATTGACGATACGGACGTGTTTTTGCTGGAGCGCCTGAAAGGAGACGAATATTTCGACGGGGATGCCGCACAGATGAAACTGCAGAAAGCCATCCTGACATTGCCGGAGAAACAGCGTGCCGTTTTTAATATGAAATATTTTGACGATATGAAATATGAAGATATGTCTGAGATTTTCGGAACTTCCGTAGGCGCTTTAAAAGCTTCCTATCATCATGCGGTGAAGAAAGTAGAGGAGTTTTTAACAAAAGACATTTAAACCTTTCGTGTTACCATTTGTCAAAAGAACATAAAAGAGAGATGATATGAAAACAGAACAAAACAATCTGGACCGTCTTAAAGGGAAAAATCCTTTTACTGTACCTGAGGGGTATATGGAGGGATTGACGGCAAACATTATGAGTCAGCTTCCCGAAAGAGAGCCTGAAGAGGAGGTGAAAAAGGTTTCCTTGATGGATCGTGTTCGTCCCTGGTTATATATGGCAGCCGTTTTTGCCGGATTGGGGTTGTTTTTTAAAGTTTTGGTCGGATCCGAAGATAAAGCGGCGAAAACCGACTCGCTACTCGTAAAAACAGAAGTGTCTCCAGCCTCAGTTTCTGCTTTGCAAGCGGCCGAGGATGAAGAATACTTGGAGTACCTGGAAGAGCAATATGCCGGTTATATATTGGCAGAAGAAATAGGGGAAACCGAATAAATTGAAAAAAAATAAAGTTTGACAAAATATTTTTGAAAGAATGCTTGTATGAATAAAATATTTTTTATTACATTTGTGGCGTGTTCAGTTGTGTTCTCATTCAGTGCTCACGCTCAAAGTGGGAAACAGCATCGCAATTTTGATAGAGAAGCGTTCTTTGCTAAGAAGAATGCTTTTATTACGGCAGAGATGGGGTTAACCCCGGAAGAGGCAGCATCATTTATACCTCTTTGTAACGAACTGCAAGAAAAGATGTTTGAGGCCGGTCGTGAATGTCGTAAACTATCCAAAGATTTAAAGCATAATGAAAATGCAACCGATGCTGATTACTTGAAGGTGATTGATGAGTGTGTGAGCGTGAACATGAGGCAGGCACAGTTGGAAAAGGAGTATTATGAAAAGTTTAAAAAGATATTGTCTCCAAAGAAACTTTATAGATATAAACGTGCGGAAGGAAAGTTTGCGCGGGAATTTATGAGAGGAGGAGACGATAGAAAAGAAGAGAATAGAAAGAAATAAAATATTATCATTATTTGTGTTTTTTGTTTAGATTTAGTTTTGGCGTTTAAGTTAAGGGAGGGGTGGCGACGTGATGTCGGTTCCCCTTTTGTTTTTATAGCCCTTTCGCTTTTGCTTCGTTCCAGATCCGGTCCATTTCTTCCAAAGACATATCCTTTAATGACTTGCCTTCTTTGATAGTATGCTCTTCCAAATAGTTGAAACGGCGGGTGAATTTCTGGTTTGTGCGTTCCAAGGCATTGTCCGGATTGATCTTATAAAGGCGGGCTGCGTTGATCAGACTGAAGAACAGGTCTCCGAACTCTGCTTCCATCTTATCTGCATCCATCTTGTCGATTTCAGTCTTCAGTTCGGTAAACTCTTCGTGCACCTTATCCCAGACCTGGTCGCGTTGTTCCCAGTCGAAACCCACGTTGCGGGCTTTGTCCTGGATGCGGTGAGCTTTGACTACGGAAGGAAGTGAAGTGGGGACACCTTCGAGAACTGTCTTGTTGCCGCCTTTTTCCTTTAGTTTGAGTTGTTCCCAGCTCTGTTCAACCTTGCCGGCTGTTTCGGCCTGAGCGTTTCCGAAGACATGCGGATGGCGGTAGATCAGTTTCTGGCAAAGGCTGTCGCACACGTCTTTGATGTCGAACGCCGCTTTTTCTTCACCGATCTTGGCATAGAAGACAATGTGCAGGAGCAGGTCGCCCAATTCTTTTTTGATGTTATTGTTGTCATCTTTCATGATGGCATCGCATAATTCGTAAGTCTCTTCGATCGTATTCGTGCGAAGACTTTCGTTCGTTTGCTTACGGTCCCACGGACATTTCACACGAAGCTCGTCCAGAATGTCGAGCAGCTGTCCGAAGGCTTCCATCTTTTCTTGTTTTGTTGCCATTTTTAGTTGTTTGGTTGGAGAGGAAGGAGGTGTGTCAAATTTCATCTTTCTCTTGCCGGGGGATGAATTCCCCGGCAAGAGATTGAATTCTCTATCTTTTTAACACACAGCCTATAAGATGTTATTTATTCTTTTCTTGTTCTTTAAATACCTTCAGCCCGTTTTCCAGGAATTTGATATAGTCGGGGACACTTTCGTTAAATGCATACGACGGGCCGAGCGGTTTGCCTTCGGCATTCAGCAGAATGTAAAACGGTTGGGCGTTTGCACCGAACTTACTACGTTGCAAGTAACTCCATTTGTCGCCGATTGTTTTCAATTTGCGAGTCTTGCCATGCTCTTCGATTGTGATCGGCTGCGGCAGCTTCGTCTTATCATCGACCATCAAGGTGATCAAGACATAATCATTTTCCAATATCTGTTTCACTTTCGGGTCGGTCCAAACGGATGCTTCCATCTTGCGGCAGTTCACGCAACCGAAACCGGAGAAATCGATCATGACCGGCTTGTTCACCTTCTTGGCATAAGCCATACCGGTTTCGTAATCGTCAAAAGCAGCATGCACTTCACTGTTGTACAGGTTGAAATCCTGAGTGTACAAGGGAGGAGCGAAAGCACTGATCGCTTTTAGAGGAGCCCCCCAAAGGCCCGGAACCATATAAACGGCAAAAGAGAAAGAAATGATCGCCATGAACAGGCGCGGCACGGATACGTACGGAAGGTCGCTGTCGTGGCTGAACTTGATCTTACCCAACAGGTAACAACCCAACAGGATAAAGATCACGATCCAAAGCACGATAAACACTTCGCGGTCCAGCAAGCGCCATCCGTAAGCCAGGTCGGCAACCGAAAGGAACTTCAGCGCCAGTGCCAGTTCAAGGAAGCCTAACACCACCTTGACGGAGTTCAGCCAGCCTCCGGATTTCGGCATGCTTTGCAGCATGTTCGGGAAGATGGCGAAAAGGCTGAACGGAATAGACAATGCCAAAGCGAAACCGAACATGCCGATGGCCGGTCCTACCGCCGTTCCCATCGAAGCAGCCTGTACCAGCAAAGTCCCGATAATCGGACCTGTGCAAGAGAAGGAAACCAACACCAACGTGAACGACATGAAGAAAATACTGATAATGCCCGTCGTCGAATCCGCCTTCGTGTCCAGTTTATTCGTCCAGGAGGAGGGTAATACCATTTCGAACGCTCCGAAGAAAGAGATGGCAAAGACTACTAACAACAAGAAGAATATGATATTGAAGATCGCATTCGTCGACAGGTCGTTCAGCGCACTTGCCCCGAATATACCCGTAATCAGCAATCCCATCACCAGATAAATCACAATGATTGAAAGTCCGTACGTCATCGCATCTCGTATCGCCTTCTTGCGGTCCTTCGTCCGTTTAAGGAAGAAGCTGACCGTCATCGGGATCATCGGCCATACGCAAGGTGTCAGCAAGGCGATCAATCCACCCAGGAAACCGGCGAAGAAGATGAACAACCAAGATGTGTCGGTTGCTGAAACCGTCGTGTCGCCGAATGCCTTCAACTGGTCGATGACAGGAGTCCAGAGGGCTGCGTCGTCGGTCAGCTCGTTGGAGGCGCGGACTGGCCTGTTCTCTGCTTTGTCCTTGTTGGTAACAGGGGCGGGAGCCTTCAGCTCGGCCACTTCTTCCACCACTTTTTCAGTATCCGGCTGCACGGCTGTCACATCGTCTTGTTCGACTTCCGGTTTTTCGACCACTGTTTCGGCGGCGGCTGTCATCTTTATATTCTTTTTGTCGAACGAAAAACTGACGCGATCGGGGGGCAGACAAGTCTCGTCGTTGCAAGCCATAAATTCCACTTCACCTTCGGCTTTGAACTTGGCTGGGTCGGTCACTTTGAACTTTTGGGTGAACGAAACGGTCCCTGGATACCAACGCAGGTTCATGGCGAACAGTTCGTCGTATACGGTGGTCGGTTTGACAGATGAAGTCGGTTTGCCGATCAGCTCGGCTCCTTTCAGTGTCTCGAATGTGAACGAAGTGGAGACAGGGCCTCCTTCCGGCAAGTCCTGGTCATACAAATGCCAGCCTTTATCGGCAGTAGCGGTAAAAACGATCTCTTTCTCTGCGGAGCCGGAGTCGTTCAGTTGTATCTTCCATTTTACAGGCTGGAGAATCTGTGCCTGTACGGTCAGTGCGACAAGCACCAACATCAAGGTACTAAAGAGCTTCTTCATATTATTTTTACTATTTTTGTTATTTAGCTAAAGAGGTAAATTTATCAGGAATGCGTGTTTCGAAATGCATCTCTTCGCCTGTTACCGGATGAATGAAGTTGAGCCGTCGGGCGTGAAGCATCAGCCGTCCGGTAGGATCTGTCTCCGCACCATACTTGTAATCGCCGGCGATGGAGTGTCCGATTGATTGCATCTGTGCGCGTATCTGGTTCTTGCGTCCTGTCTCCAGGTCGAGTTCCAACAGCGAGTAGGCTCCGTTGCTGTGCAGCAGGCGGTAGCGGGTGATCGCCTCTTTCCCGTCTCCTTCGGCTGTCACATACACCTGCATCTTTGCATTTTCGGTCAGGTTGGAGACGATTAGGTCGGAATCTTTCTCAGGGCGTCCTTCCACTACGGCCACGTATGTGCGTGCCGTGATGGCAGAGTTCCAGTTCGATTGCAATGCCTTTTGCACTTGCAGATTCTTGGCGAACATCATCAGCCCCGAAGTGTCGCGGTCCAGGCGATGGAGCACGAATATCTTGTTACGTGGATCTGTCTTCTTGACATATTCGCTGAGCAGATGAAGAGCTGTCCGTTCCTTCACGCGCGTGCTGGAAACCGAAAGTAAGCCTTCTTTCTTGTTTACGACTATCAGGTCGTCGTCTTCCCAAACAATTGTGAGCAGTGGATTGTTGAACTCGACTTTTCCCCGTTCGTAGCTGATTAACACCTCGTTGCCCGGTGTGAGCGGCGTGTTGAACTGGGAGGTTACCGTGCCATTGACTGAAATCTGTCCGTGGGCGAGTAGTGCCTTGACTGAACTTTTACTTTGTTCGTTTAAAAGACCGAACAGGAAAGGAAGTAACGTATTCTCTTCTTTCACTGTAACTTTACGTCCTCGAGGGGCTCTGGATCTATCTGTGCCTCTGTATTCTGAGCGTCTTGCCATATTCCTAATTATATATAGTTTACAAAGATACAGGCTTTTGGTCAATGCTGCAAGGAGATGCGGACAAATAAAATAAATCGGCTGTTACTGTTTTTCTTTGTATTTATTAGGAATTCCCTCTCTGTTATCAGTAAGTATGCGGCTTTTCTGTCATGCATATTGGCTATGGTGACCAAAGTTTAATTGGGAAGCCCATTTACGATAGTAGTAATAGACCAACTGCCACCTAGAAAAGTCTAGGGGAAGCATCTACCATTGACAACCGGTCTTAACTAAATAAAATATGGCGTTCCAAATCAGTCGCGAATCATATTTCCTCTTTCTTGCAGGTTCAACACTTTTGTTATATATTGCACTCGGTTTCCGTTAAATCAGTTTGATACATTTTTTTTAAGTTTGGTCACTTTAAAAAAGAAATAATCCGGCTAATACGGAAACTTCTTAAAAAAAAGATTTCAATCATTTTTAAACAGGCTCTAAATTTAAGCCATGAAATAGAGATACCATGAATTGGAGTAGAAAAATGCCGAAGTCCGTTTGTGTTCTTCTTTTAGGAACAGCCCTATTGTCTTGTTCGGATCAGAAAGAAATCCAAATCACCGGAACCGTGCGGAACTTGAACGGTGGAATGATCGTTTACCAGCAATCTATCGCAGGCATGATGAATACGAAAACGATCGATACGTTACAAATCCAAAGCGATAGTACATTTACATTGACGTTACCGGTTGAAGATTATGAACGGGTGAATTTCATTTTGTATGGAAAAGCGGTATTGGGTTCGGTTATATCGAAAGGAGGAAAAATACAATTGGATGTAGATGCAACGGCTCAAAAACCTTTGACTATCCGGGGAGTGGATGAGAAGGCAGTAGCCGTTTCCCGATTGCTCAATCGACTGAATGCCGCTGTTTGGGATTTGCGTGCCCGCCGTGGCGACCGTTGGCAGATTGCTAAAGATACTGTAGCAACATCTGTAGCCCAAAAACTGAAAGATGATGCAGTCTCTCTGGAATCGCAATTGACGGGTTTGGATGAAGACTTACAGGAAAAAGCCCGGCAAGATATACGGATGCAGTTGTTGCTGGCTTTTCAGAACCAGACGATGGGTGCATTTTATCAGGCATCGGAAGCGACAAGGCAGAATTGGTTTGTCGAGTTGGATCAGATGACGGCCTTTTGTATCCCGGATAATCCGAACAGTACTTTCAGTCCGGCCTTTTATGATGTGGTCTCCAATGAAATTGGTATCCGATATTATATGCGTTAGGAATCTATTCCGGAAGGTGTAGAAAAAGGTATCGGTTTGATGTATTACGGTTTTGAACATCGTTTACAGGGCAAGGCACAAGAGGCAGCCATGGCCCAGCTTTTCCTGGAAGATCAGGAAAGGCAGATGAACGATCCGAAGATGCCGGTTTATGCCGAACGTTTCCTGCAATTATATCCGGAAACTTCCTGGCAACCGCTGGTGCAGGAAGCAATGGAAAAGAACCGGGCGTTTAACCACACCCGGATTCCGGAAGATCTTCATTTCCCGGATGTCTCACAAGCGAAAACTTTCCAGGATATTATCGCACCGTATAAAGGGAAAGTTATCTTTATGGACATTTGGGCAACGTGGTGTGGTCCTTGCCGTGATTCCTTTGCTTTTGTAAAGCCGTTGCAGGAATATGCTCAGGAAAAAGATATTGTTTTGCTGTATCTCTCGATTGATAATCCGGAAGCTGAAGAGAAATGGAAGAAGATGGCTGCTCATTATGACCTGAAAGGGGAACATATTCGCATTCAAGAGGCTTTCAAGCAGGAAATTTATGATACGTTTGGTTCGAATGGAGCCTTGTATATTCCACATTGCGTAATCATTGGTAAAGATGGAAAGATACGTCAGAAAGTAGCGGCTTCGTCGGAGAAGATGGAAGAACTGAAGAAACAATTGGAAGAAGCGATTAAATAAACGACGATGTCTTTACGTAAGTTTATAAGACGAGGTATCGGATTGCTGGGCTTTCTCTGGTTTGTTTCGGTTTACGCATATCCGATTCCGGACAGTATTGCTGTCCGCTTACAGGGTTTTGTCTCTGCCTTAGAACAGTTTGGAAAGGCTTTGCCTCAGGAAAAGGTATATCTGCATTTTGATAATACCAGCTATTATCAGGGCGATCAGATTTGGTTTCAGTGTTATGTCGTGACTTCCGAATTCAATCGGCCTACAGCGTGGAGCAAGACGTTGTATGTGGAATTACTGAATCCTGGAGGTGAGATTGTCTCCAGGCAGATTTTACCAATCCGCAACGGTCGTTGCCAGGGGAATTTTACGTTGACGCACTTACCTTTCTATTCCGGTTTTTATGAGGTACGTGCTTATACCAAATATATGTTGAACTTTGGAGAGGCAACAGTCTTCTCACGTATTTTCCCGGTGTTCGACAAACCGGATTCAGAAGGCGATTATACCCAAAAAGAAATTTGCCGACATCCGGGAAAGTATCCGCAGAAAAGGGAAAAGACCAGGAAAGAAAAGAAACTGAATCTCCGCTTTTATCCTGAGGGCGGAACGTTGATTCGCGATGTCCCGGTGCGGGTTGCCTTTGAAGCGACCGATGCTTTCGGTAATCCGGTGGATGTCTCCGGTTGTATCCTGAATAAGGAAAAAGAGGTCGTTTCGACATTCCGGACAAGTCACGAAGGAAAAGGTGTTTTTACCTATGTAGCTGATACGGAAGAAGTAAAGGCGGAAGTTGTTTGGCGAGACAAGAAATATCGCTTTTCTTTACCGGAAGCAGAGGAACAGGGATTCGCTTTTTCGGTTGACAATCTAAGTATCCCGGATAGTTTGGCTATTACGGTACAGAAGAATCGTTTTACGGCGGCTCAGGTATTGGGAGTAGCGGTTATGAGCCGAGGTAAATTATATAATTTCTGTATGCTGACGGTCAAGAGGAATCAGCCCTTCTCTTTTCGACTGGATAAGAAGAATTTACCGGTGGGTGTGTCTCAACTGGTCTTGTTTGATAAAGCCGGACAGGTTTTGGCTGACCGGTTGGTTTTTGTTGGAAAGCCGGATACCTTGTCGTTGGCTGTTCGGACGGATAAAGAACAGTATCTTCCGTATGATTCAATAGGTATTTCTTTCGAAGTGAATGATCCGCAAGGACAGCCGGCACAAACGCTCTTGTCGGTGTCGGTCCGGGATGGCCGGGAAGAAGTGGAAAGCAGGCATTCGATGTTGACGGATCTGTTGCTGATGTCGGAAATCAAAGGGTATGTACGCCGTCCTTCCTGGTATTTTGAGTCGGATGATACGTTGCATCGTCGGGCTTTGGATGAATTGTTGATGGTGCAAGGCTGGAGGCGTTATGAATGGAAGCATTGGGCCGGTGTGGAACCTTTTGAACTGAAGTATCTGCCGGAGCAGGGAATCGAACTGCACGGCCAGGTAGTTTCAATGGTTCGTAGTAAGCCGCGTCCGGATGTGCAAGTAACTTCTTTTCTGACGAAGCGAGGCGAGGAAGACAATCCGACGGATCAGAATACATCCTGCTTCGATGTTTTTACTACGGATAGTTCAGGACGGTTTTCTTTTATTTCTCAGGTGGAAGGAAAATGGAATCTGATTCTATCTGTTTCCGAAAAGGGGAAGAAGAAAGATCATCGGATTGTTCTGGACCGGGTGTTTCATCCGGAGCCTCGGAGATATCCAATGGCAGAATTGCAGGTGCATATTTCAGGCGATGAAAAGGTCTCTTTGCCCGATACACAGCTGAATGATACGGTATTTATGCAAGAAAACATGGAGCAATTATTCAAGGCGTATGAAGATTCTCTGCGAAAACTGGGAATGGACGAAAAGATTCATCGGATCGATGAAGTGGTGGTTAAGGCCAAGAAACTAGATAAAGCTGCCGAAGTTTATAAAACCCGGACCAAGTCGATCGCTTATTATGATGTCGCTTCCGAAATGGACGATATTCAGGACCGTAATGGTTTTATCGGCGATGATATTCATGAACTGATGATTAATATGAATTCTGAGTTCTATCGGGAGCATAGTCCAGGCGGGCAGGAATATCTTTTTTATAAAGGGCGGATGGTCCTTTTTGCGATCAATTACGAACGTACCTACCACAATGAAATGGATTATAATAAGTACCGCTTACTTCCTTTAGAGGCGATTAAATCCGTTTATATCAGTGAAGACTTTGGAACGATCTGCCGGTATGCCGATCCGCGTTTTACACCGATTAATATCGATAAATTATATCGGTGTGTTGTCTTGATCGAAACTTATCCGGAAGATCAGATCTCTGTGAAAGGTGGAAAAGGCGTACGCAAAACCTGGCTGGAAGGATATAGTGAAGTGAAAGACTTCTATCAGCCCGATTATCGCGTATTGCCGAAAGAAAATGATTATCGTCGTACCCTTTATTGGAATCCGGCATTGTCAACGGATGAACAGGGAAAGGCTTATATTCGTTTTTACAACAACAGTCGTTGTAAATATCCCCGGATTACGGTTGAAACTCTGACGGAAGATGGAAAAATCGGAGTTTTCCGGCAGTGATTATTTGATACGGTTACCATGTATTTTCGCTTCCTTTCTTGCCTGCCGATTTTACTTTGCTGCTATTTGCAAAAGACTATGTCCTTAACAAAGACTTTTGATTGACGTTTTCTGCAAATCCTCTATCACTCTATCACTACGAAGGTTGTAGCTATTAATAT
>ENA-OPCM01002476-OPCM01002476.1-human-gut-metagenome-genome-assembly--contig:-NODE-2476-length-10461-cov-3.635499_pt1 | contig 10461 bp, 9 predicted proteins | sample MGYA00241252_ERZ501484 | MGnify/ENA primary metagenome ERZ501484 (study PRJEB25962, sample SAMEA2042583) | human gut metagenome | biome: human gut; feature: human-associated habitat; material: faeces...
TGATTCACCTTTATCTACTGGTCTCATTCTTTTTCACTTTCCATGCCTGTTCTGTATATTGTTGATGCACCCACGCCATGTATGCAGGATTTTCACTATATTCAGCTTCTAATTCAGCCAGTCTCTTTCCAAGTTTCTCTATTTCATCCTGTGTTTTAGCATCTCGCAGTGCAGCAAAATACTCCTGCGACACTTCATATATTTTTCGCTATATTGCGGTAATACTACTCCCATAATATCCTCCGCAATATCCTCAAGTCCCTCACCAGAATATTCACTGTCCAATGGCTGATCTAACGTAATCAGTTCCCCTTCCTCCAATGATTGAATGATAAACGGAGAATGTGTTGCGCAAATAAACTGGATTCTTGGAAATAATTCTTTTAAAATTCCTATAATACGTCTTTGCCAGGTAGGATGCAGGCTAAGATCAATCTCATCAATCAGAATCTGGATGAAATCTTTCGTTGCAAGACCCTTGTTGGAACCAATCGGCGATGCGAGCGGCATGATACAGGCGGCGCCTGCATTTGCCAGATCACGGGCAACATTCAGGTCTGGATACATGTAAGGCATAACGACAAAGGCTTCGTTTGCGAGGACTTCGGTCGCTTTGATCGTCTCCTGATTGTCAGGAAGCAGGTATTTGGAATCGCGCATGATCTCGACCTTGACGAAATCAGTGCCAGCCATTTTACGGGCGAGGCGGGCGATACGGATTGCTTCCTCTGCATTTCTTGCGCCGGATGTGTTCGGCAGCAGCGTTACGTTCTTCGGGATAAAGTCCAGAATATTCTCTTCTGGTCTGGTATTGGCACGGCGCAGGGCGAGCGTGACGATCTCGGCATCGGCATATTCGACTGCCGCACGGATCAGGTGGGAATTGTATTTTCCAGAACCTAAGATAAAGCGGGAATGAAACTCATGTCCGCCAAGCATGAAAACATCGTTGTTATTCTCCATATTTGAAACCTCCGTTTATAAAATATCAAAAAAGCCACGCGAAAAAACCACACCCGTGGTGGTGTGCCCCTTCGCGCAGCCATATATGACAAACACTCTGCTATTATTATAGACATTATACGGAATATGTCAAGCCGGAAGCAATCGCGAGCACACATACAAAAATACAGCATGCTGCTCCGCGTTTGTACATATAATAAAACGAGCAAGAAAAGGGTTGTTGTATATGAAAGTATTTCCATATATTTTAGTGGCGGTTGTCTGTGCAATCGTGGTGCCGTGTCTCGTCACATTCTGCGTGAATGGAAAGCAGGGGGACGGGACTGCCTCGCTGGAATGCATTTCAACCGGGAGAGATGTGCTGGTGCAGACGAAAGCGGGAAATGAGCTGGTGGATGTGGAAAAATATGTAGCGCATATCATGCCGGGAATCGTGGATGCAAGCGCGGATGACAGCTATTTGCAGGCACAGGCGGTCGCGCTTCGGACGAAGGTGTATTATGCGATGGGAGACGCGACCGTAATACAGGCGTCAGATCTGGAATTTCAATATTATACGGAAGAAGATTATATCGCAAAATGGGGCAGGGAGAATTACAAATCCGTCAAGGCGCGTTATGAGCGTGCGGTGATCGCCACCAAAGGAAAAATAATCGAGCAAAAAGAAAATAATTGAATAAAAGGAAAATAATGTGTCCATACTAGCATTAGCAAATCAAAAGGAGGCAGAGTATGGACCGATTCAAAGAATTTTTGCGGACAAAGGGACTGTATATTGCGATAGGCACAGGCGTTCTGGCGTTCGTTGGTCTGATGGTAATCTATAATTACAATACTTACAAAAGCGAGTTTGGAGTAGACAAGCAGACGGTGGATCTGAATGCACCGGAGGTAACAGAAACAACGGAACAGGTTGCTGAGACAAAGGTGGAGATGCCAGAAACAGCAGAGGCAAATTCCGATGAAGCAGTTGCGGGCGATACCGATGCGGACAATCAGACAGCACAGGAAATAGCTGCAAATGAAGATGCACAAAGTGTGGATACAGAAAACAGAGCAAATGAAAGCGCACAAAATACAGATGAAAGTACAAGTGACAGCAATGCATCATCCCAAGAGACTGCAGAGACAAGCAGTGATGGCGTGATCGTCAATGAAGATGGTGTGGTTGTTGCGAATGCCTACAACGAAGGTGGCACGCTCGTATGGCCAGTAGATGGAAAGGTCATCTTGCCATACAGCATGGACACAACCGTATACTTCAAGACACTTCGTTCTTATCGTTGCAATCCGGGTATCCTGATCGCTGCAGATGAGGGCGAAAATGTATTGGCAGCCTATGAGGGTGTTGTCGAGTCTGTCAGCGAGGATAAAGAGCACGGAACGACCGTGACCGTAATCATGGGAAATGGATTCAAAGCAATCTACGGACAGTTGATGAATGTCACTGTCGCCGAGGGTGATACGATTACAACCGCGCAGAATATCGGCGAGGTTGCTCCTCCAAGCAGTTACTATACTGAGGAAGGTACACATGTATTTTTCGAGCTGATGAAGAATGGTGTGCCAATCAACCCAATGATTCTGATGCAGTAGTACTGATTATTGGGTGACTGTTGGGTAAAAAATGCAGTAGAATAAAAATCCCCCAGTTGGAAGCTGGCTAGAAAGTGGCTGATTGGGGAATAAATTCATATAACTAAAAATCCCCCAACCGGAAGCTGCTTGAGAGCGTAAATGGTTGGGGAGTTTTTTGTTTTTACGTATAATTTACCCAGTAAGACAGACACAGAAGTCAAATATTGGGGAATTTGTTATGAACCGGCGATTTTTCATCAATTACAGTTCAACACCAATTATGATTTATCACCCATCACAGTTCATCGTCTACACTGTCTGCGCACTCTTCACACAAACCAGTAAACAATACAGATACGCCATCCACGCGGCATGGTGAGATTTCTGCAGCCTGTGCAATCAGATCATCCTCGAAATTCATATGGATATCACGCACGGCACCGCATTTCGTACATAAAAGGTGGGCATGTGGGTCGGTGCAGGCGTCGTAGTGATCGGTTTTTCCGTCTACATGCAGACGCAGAATCCTGCCGGACGCTGCCATCTGGTTTAAGTTCCGGTAGACCGTACCGAGACTGATCGTTGGGAGGTCGTTCCGCAAATACTGGTAGACAGCATCCGCAGTCGGGTGATCGGTTCTGCCCGTCAGAAAGTTTATAATTGATTCTCGTTGATGACTATATTTGCTTGTTGCCATAGATACCTCCGTTACTATATATACTAATACACTGTATGCACAATATATGAGCTGACACACTCTGAACAATATATGAGTTAACGTACTCTGCACATTATCTGTATACGAATAGTATTGATACTATATCATAAAATAGTAATAATTCTTATTATTTAGTATAGTGAATAATACACATTCTGTCAACCAAAAAATTATATAAAACGAGGAAAAGAATCTAGTAAAAACATAGAAAATCACAAGTATTTGTAAGTATTTGACTGATTTCGATTGACATAAAATTCCATCATTGTTATAGTAAATCTGTGTTGTTTACTAAATAAATATTTACCTGATAAAAGGAAGCGAATATATGAATTTCGGTATGATAACCGATGAATTAAACATGCAGGAGACGAAGCAGGTCATTCACTCCATTTTAAATGCCGGATGTGAGGCAAGCATCGTCATTGACCGTTCCAGCTTTGAGATTCTGTATCAGAATGACAAGGCGATTGAATTGATGGGAAATCGTGTCGGCATGATTTGTCATGAGGTGCTTTGTACGAAGGAAACTCCGTGTATGGACTGCCCGATGCAGCATATCAAGACACAGGCACCGCTGGTGCGGGAGCGTTATGAGGAGCTGCTTGATGGCGTGGCAACGTGGCGTTATCATGATATTGCATGGTTTGACGGTAGAGACGCTGTGCTTGCAACATTGGTCGCACTTGGCGACAATGAGCAGGTAGTTATGCAGAATATGATGGAGCAGGCAGTCAAGCTGATAAACCATACACCAGACGAGGTGGACAAGCTGACTGGCATTTCGAACCGGATTCGGTTTTATGATCAGACGCAGGTTGCGATTCAGGATTTATACAATAATTATGCAATTGTGTTGTTAGACATTGAGCGTTTTAAGAATATTAACGATATCCACGGTATTGCGGAGGGCGATCAGGTGCTCCGTTTTGTAGCGCGGGTATTGCAGGAGACATATGGCAATCAGAACAATTACGCAAGATTGCATTCGGATATGTTCGTCTTTTATATGAGCTATGATAAAAAGGGCGAGATCATCAAAGAGATTGAGAAGCTGCGCAAGAAGATCAGCAACAATCCATTCCAGTATGATATCGTGACAAAGTTCGGTATTTATCTGGTGGACGACCGAAGTATTCCAGTGAATCTGATGTGCGACCGTGCGATGATGGCAGAGCGTACCGTAAAGGGTAATATCATGAAGTTCTGTGCATTTTATGATGAGCATTACCGCGAGGAGATGCTGCGTGCCGGACAGATCGAGCAGGATATGGAGAAGGCGCTGACCGAGCATCAATATCAGATGTATCTGCAGCCGAAGTATCGTTTGAAGGACAACTCCCTGTGTGGTGCCGAAGTGCTTTGCAGATGGCAGCATCCAGAGAAGGGCTTGATCCCGCCGAACGATTTCATTCCGTTATTTGAGAAGAACGGCTTTATTTTGAAGCTGGATGAATACATGTGGGAAGAGGCGTGTAAGAATATCCGCCGCTGGTTGGATCAGGGACGTTCGGTTGTGCCGATATCCGTGAATATATCGAGATATCATATTCAGCACAACGATCTGGAAAAGGCGTTGATGGAGCTGATCCACAAATACGATCTCACACCGGATATGCTGAATCTGGAGATTACAGAATCCCTGTTTTTAGACAAGCCGGAGGAGCTGAATCGTGTGCTTGACCGTCTTCAGAAGCTGGGATTTAAGCTGGAGGTGGACGATTTCGGTTCCGGATTCTCCTCATTGAATCTGATTCGAAATATCTCGGTCGATACGATCAAGATCGACAAGGAATTCCTTGATAGTGAGATCGCTTCGGAGAAGGGCAAGATTGTGGTAAATCACACCATCGGTATGGCGAAGGATCTGCATTTGCAGGTAATCGCGGAAGGCGTCGAGACAAAGGCACATGTGGATTTCCTGAAGAATTCCAACTGTGATATCGCGCAGGGATTTTATTTTGCAAAGCCAATGCCTGTACCAGAGTTTGAGCGGATTGCTTTTTAGCCACGCTTATTAAAAATACGAATACTAGCTTGACATATAGTATAGGGCTGTTGTATATTTTCTGTATGAGAGTCACTTAGCCGATATGCAAGTGCAGTTATAAAATGAAATGTAAAAGGAGACTAATAGTATGTTAGAAAAGTTAAAGGAAATTATTGCAGACCAGCTTAGCGTTGACGAGAGCGAAATCGAACTCTCAACATCTTTCAAGGATGATCTTGGCGCAGATTCTTTGGATCTTTATGAGCTTGTTATGGCTTTGGAAGAGGAGTATGGTTGTGAGATCCCTGCAGATGACGTAGCTGCTATGGCAACTGTAGAGGATGTTGTTAATTACCTTAAGAACAACGGTATCGAGGACTAATCGAGACTTAGAACCGAATTTCTACATATGAGGGCATCACCTGTCGGGTGGTGCCTTTTTTATGTGGTGACTGCATACAAAAACAGCGGCTGCACGATGTGCAGCCGCTGCTATTTTTATCTGTGAATTGTCTCGTTAGTTATCAATTAACCAAGAACAACCTCAACCTTATGAGCCTTGCCATCACCAGCAACAGGGATTACATTTCCGTCGATTGCCTTGCCATCAACAGTCATGCTCTTAACACCCTTGCATACGTGATCTGGGTTCTTAACCTCGATATCATATGTGTCGCCACGGAACTGACGGGAAGCCTTCAAACCATCCCAAGCAGAAGGGATAGAAGGATCAATCTTCAAACCGTCGAAGTCAGGCTGTACACCAAGGATGTACTGAGAAATAGCTACCATGTTCCAAGCAGCTGTACCTGTCAGCCATGAGTTCTTACCCTGACCGAAGTTTTTGCCTGTCTGACCGATATCAGAACCAGCATCCTTACCACCGATCATCTGTCCATATACATATGGCTCTGTCTTGTGGATATCAGATGTCTCTTCTGTAAATGCAGGAGCGATCTCTGAGTAGTACTTGAATGCCTGATCACCCTGACCAGCGTAAGCAGCAGCACAGATGATCCATGCATTGTTGTGTGTGAAGATACCAGCGTTCTCCTTGTATCCGCCCGGATATGTAGAGATCTCACCGTACTGGATGTAGTACTTTGTATAAGCAGGGTTGTTCAGTACAAGACCATGCTTTGTATTCAGTCTCTCATCGATGGCTGCAAGTGTCTTCATATCACAGCCCTGATCCTTACCGATCTCAGACATGATTGCGAAGCCCTGTGGCTCGATGAAGATCTTACCTTCTTCACATTCCTTAGAACCCATCTTCTCGCCGTTTGCATCGTATGCGCGGATGAACCAGTCGCCATCCCAAGCGGATTCCATAATGTTTGCTTTCATCTTATCAATCTCAGCCTGAGCAGCTGTAGCTTCGTCATCCTTGCCGAGGTGCTTCAGGATAGATACATAGTTTGGACCTGCATAGGTAAAGAGTGTAGCAACCATAACAGACTCAGCAACCTTAGAGTAGCCACCCTCAGCAGCAAACTTAGGGTTTGTATATGTCTGGAAGCTCTCACCTGGTGTGTCAGAGTAGCATGAAAGGTTGATACAGTCATTCCAGTCTGCACGCATTGCAAGTGGAAGTCCGTGAGGTCCAAGGTTATTTACGATCTTGTAGAAGGAAACCTTCAAGTGATCAAGCATTGGCTTTGCCTTAGACTCGTCGTTATCATAAGGAACCATCTCATCGAGGATACCCCAGTCACCTGTCTCCTTGATGTAAGCGGAAACAGAAAGGATCATCCACAATGGATCATCGGAGAAGTCACCACCGATATCGGAGTTACCCTTCTTGGTCAGTGGCTGATACTGATGGTAGCAACCGCCATCCTCAAGCTGAGTTGAAGCGATATCAATAATTCTCTCTCTTGCACGGTCTGGAATCTGGTGAACGAAACCAAGGATATCCTGGTTTGAATCACGGAATCCCATACCACGACCGATACCTGATTCGAAGTAGGAAGCAGAACGTGAAAGGTTGAATGTAACCATACACTGATACTGGTTCCAGATATTAACCATACGGTTAACCTTGTCATCTGGTGTGTCAACATTTAAGATGCCAAGGAGATTATCCCAAGTAGCCTTCAGCTCTGCAAGACCAGCAGCAACCTTCTCAGGTGTGTTGTACTTGTCCATCATAGCAAGAGCCTTTACCTTATTAATAGTCTTACCATCTGCTTCGAACTTCTCCTCAACTGGCATCTCTACATAACCAAGGATGAAGATGAGTGTCTTAGACTCGCCCGGAGCAAGTGTGATCTCTTTATAATGAGAAGCGATTGGTGACCAGCCATCTGCAAAGGAGTTGTTAGCCTTACCAGCTTCAACTGCCTGTGGATTGTGGAAACCATTGTACAAACCGATGAATGCATCACGGTCTGTATCGTAACCATCGATGGTGTCATTTACAGAATAGAATGCGTAATGATCACGTCTGTCTCTGTACTCAGTCTTGTGGTAGATGGTAGAATCCTTTACCTCTACACGACCAGTACTGAAGTTTCTCTGGAAGTTTGTGCAGTCGTCCTGTGCATCCCACAGACACCACTCAGCAAATGAGAAGAAGGAGAATGTCTTAGCTTTGTCGCTCTCATTTGTCAGAACTACCTGCTGTACTTCGCCATCGTAATTCTGTGGTACGAAGAAAGTTACTTCTGCCTTCAGATCGTTCTTCTTACCTGAGATAATGGTATAACCCATACCATGACGGCACTCGTAAGCATCCAGCTCTGTCTTCACTGGAGACCAGCCTGGATTCCAGATGGTGCCATTCTCGTTAATATAGAAGTAACGGCCACCCATATCAATAGGTACGTTGTTGTAACGGTAACGAGTGATTCTTCTAAGACGAGCGTCTTTGTAGAAGGAATATCCTCCTGCTGTGTTTGAAATCAAGGAGAAGAATCCCTGTGTGCCTAAGTAGTTGATCCATGGATATGGAGTTCTAGGCGTTGTAATGACGTACTCACGATTTGCGTCATCAAAGTAACCAAATTTCATGTATAATACCTTCCTTTCATAAAACACTGCCCTCATTATATAATAAAAATAGTCAAAGCACAACAAAAATTCTCGCATTCAGGCAACAAATTGCACAAACGAAAAATGCAGAAAGTATGCCAGAAAACTCCCTATTTACAAGGACGAATACCAATTATGACAGATTAAGTGTCAATTTTGCAAGGTCTATTGCAATTCACAAATTGCTATACTATATTTTTGGAGATGAATGGTAACAAAAGATAAAATTTCCGGGCGTGGCGTCCGGTGACAGGGAGAAATGGGAAACATGGGAGAGAAAAAGTTCAAAATTCAGCACTGGCATATTGTCGCAGTGATGCTTATGGTGTACGATACAATTGTAGTTAATTTTGCGTATGCGGTTGCATTGTGGTTGCGGTTTGACTGCCGGTTCTCAGCAATTGATATCAAATATCTGGAAGCGTGGATCGCATATATACCGGTTCGAACGGTTATCACGCTGACAGTCTTCTGGCTCACAAGTATGTACAAACGAATATGGCGGTTCCTTGGCATCCGTGAATTACTGCCAATGACGAACGCGACATTGATCGCAGGACTGATCAACCTGTGTGGAATCACGATCTTCCTGCAGCGTATGCCGATTTCCTACTATATATTAGGATTTGTTCTGGAATATGTATGTGTGATCGGGCTGCGGTATTCGTATCGTATCTTTGTCACAGAACGAAACCGGGCACATGGCAAGCAGGTGGACAATGTCATGGTTATTGGAGCCGGTGCGGCAGGACAGACGCTGATGCGAGAAATCCAGCGGTCATCCAAGCTCAACAACATGCGTGTGAAATGTTTTATTGATGATAATAAGAACAAGAATGGACGTTTTATTGAGGGTGTTCCGGTAGCAGGAACAAGAGACGATATATTTGCTGCATAAGATCGATCAAATCATCTTTGCTATTCCAACGGCAACAAAGGATGAGCGTCGGGAGATACTTAATATATGTAACGAGACGAATTATGACAGTCAGAAGAATTTCTTCGATACATCTGCAGTAGAATCGGTCATTGAATTGGTAATGAAGTATAATCCATCTGCAATTATGGTAATTAAGTCCACAATTCCGGTGGGATATACGAAATCCATCCGGAAGAAATATTGTTGTGAAAACATTATTTTCAGTCCGGAATTTCTGCGGGAATCAAAGGCGTTGTATGATAATTTATACCCAAGCCGTATCATTGTTGGAACGGATATGGATGATGAGAGACTGGTTGCGGCGGCACATACATATGCGGGGCTGTTGCAGGAAGGCGCAATCAAGGAGAATATTGACACGCTGATCATGGGGTATACGGAAGCAGAGGCGGTCAAGCTTTTTGCAAATACATATCTGGCACTGAGGGTATCTTATTTTAATGAACTTGACACTTATGCTGAGATGAAAGGACTGAATACACAGCAGATTATTAACGGAGTATGTCTGGATCCGCGTATTGGTTCTCATTATAATAATCCATCCTTTGGATATGGTGGATATTGTTTGCCGAAAGACACGAAGCAGCTTTTGGCAAACTATGAAGATGTTCCACAGAATATGATGTCTGCCATTGTAGAAAGTAACCGTACACGTAAAGACTTTATTGCTGACCGGGTTCTTGAAATTGCAGGGGCATACGAGGCTAACAGTGCCTGGGATCTTTCCAAAGAAAGAGAGGTTGTGGTAGGTGTATATCGTCTTACCATGAAATCAAATTCAGATAATTTCCGTCAGTCTTCTATACAAGGTGTGATGAAGCGCATTAAAGCCAAAGGTGCCACCATTATTGTTTATGAACCGACATTAGAGGACGGGACAACATTTTTTGGAAGTAAAATTGTAAATGATCTTGAGGCATTTAAAGAGCAGAGTCAGGCGATTATTGCAAATAGATATGATAAATGTCTGGATGATGTAAAAGAACGAGTATACACAAGAGATATCTTTTACAGAGATTAAAAGATAAGTTATAAATTTAAATGGATATTTATAAAACAATTACTAAGCACAATCCCAGTTGGGGAATAACAGGGGGTTGTTGGTTTTTCGTATTTTTATTGTGTTTTAGCCGGATCATAAAACAGTCATACAAAAGTAACAGAATTAACTTTTCACAAAGTCTGGCGTATATTGCAATTTATATATTTCTTTGGACGGTATTGGAGTCTACAGTTTTT
>ENA-OPCM01002477-OPCM01002477.1-human-gut-metagenome-genome-assembly--contig:-NODE-2477-length-10450-cov-2.448004_pt1 | contig 10450 bp, 8 predicted proteins | sample MGYA00241252_ERZ501484 | MGnify/ENA primary metagenome ERZ501484 (study PRJEB25962, sample SAMEA2042583) | human gut metagenome | biome: human gut; feature: human-associated habitat; material: faeces...
CACGGAGTCGGTTTTCAGGTTGACCAGCATGTCGGTCAGGGCGTTGCCGATGCCAATTACGCGTTTCATTCGCTTATGTTCGGGTTTTTGTTGAATTCGTTTGCATTGCGGCCGTTCGCGGCGGGCAGGCGGAGCTGTCTAAATCGACAGGATTTTCACCAGTTCCAGCGCTCCGCGGTCGATGCCTTTGTCGTGTTTGATGGCCTTGGCGAAGGGCACGTAGACGATCTTGCCGTTCATCGTGCCGATCATCACGTTGCGCTGCCCCTCCATGATCGCCTGAATGGCCATGGCTCCCATGCGCGAGGCCAGGATGCGATCCTGTGCCGAGGGCGATCCGCCGCGCTGGATATGTCCCAGGATCGTGACGCGCGCGTCGTACTGCGGGAACTCCTTCTTCACACGTTCGGCCAGCGCCGTGGCGCCGCCCGTCTTGGGATTCTCCGCGACGATCACGATCGCCGAGTTCTTGCTCTTGCGGAACCCGTGGTTGATCAGTTCCGCCAGCTGGTCGACCTCGGTCTCCATCTCCGGGATGATCGCCGCCTCGGAACCCGTCGCGATGGCGCTGTTGAGCGCCAGGTAACCCGCCGTGTGGCCCATCACCTCGACGAAAAAGAGGCGTTCGTGGCTTGACGCCGTGTCGCGCAGTTTGTCGACCGACTCCATGATCGTATTCAGCGCCGTGTCGTAGCCGATCGTCGAGTCCGTGCCGCCCAGGTCGTTGTCGATCGTTCCGGGAAGCCCCACGATCGGCACGTTGTATTCCTCGGCGAAAAGTCCCGCGCCGGTCAGCGATCCGTCGCCGCCGATCACCACCAGAGCGTCGATGCCCGCGGCCACCATGTTGTCGTAAGCCGCCTTGCGGCCTTCCACGGTCTTGAACTCCTCGCTGCGGGCGGTTTTCAGAATCGTGCCGCCCAGCTGGATGATGTTGCTCACGCTCTGCGATTTGAATTCAACGATCTCGTTGAATACCAAACCTTTGAATCCGCGCATGATTCCTTTTACGGTAAATCCGTTGTAGATTGCGCTGCGCGTCACCGCGCGGATTGCCGCATTCATGCCCGGCGCGTCGCCGCCCGATGTCAGAATGCCTATGCTCTTGATTCCGGCCATACTCTCATTTGTTAAAAACAAAACCGTTCAAAGGTACGAAAATATTTCAAAAATTTCAAAAATACGGGCGGCCCAAAAAGGATGCCGCCGCGTGAGGGCTGACTGTTTTTGAGATACCGTTCTGTAAATCAGGACGGTATTTTTATTGAAAAGAGCAAGGGTTACGAATTGGTGACGGAAGTCTTACATTCTGTTGCACCCTTATACAATAAATCCAAGAACTCACGACAAAGATAGTTAAAATATTATACATAAGCAAATTAACGAATAGAAAAGCATTAAGTACTATTTAAGCATATCCAACTTGGATATGCTTTTTTGTGCTCCGAGCGGGTTGATTATTTAGTTGCCTGTTTTAACTAAATTATTGCTATCGGGATGTTTCCTATCATTGCATCGTCTAACCAACGATCACTGTAATGAAGCCATTAAAAGGTAATCCGACTCTGCGTTTGTTACGTCTGGTATTGCGACGATTCAATCGTCTCGAACTACTCATCCAAAACAATTCTCGACCTTTACCCGATGACCTGATCGACACTCCGGCAGTCCGCATGCTTACCCAGATGTCCGACCGTACCCTTTCCCGTCGTCGGAGCGACGGTACGATCCCTTATGTCAAGCACGGCGGCAAAATCTATTACAGCAGATCGCGCGTTCTCGAAGCCCTCCGGAATGAACCCAACACCACATCAACTAATAAAGTAAAGAAGTCATGAAAAAGATGATTCTTATCGAGCGAAGCAAATTCGCTCTGCTCGTTCGCAGCCACATGAAAGCCTCGAACATGCTCCTCGTATTGCAGCATGTCTGCCGGGAGCGCCGTATTTCTCTTTCGATGACGCAGGAGGAAGTCTGCGAGCTCATCCGACTCGATCCGGATTTCGTCGAGAAATACAAACGTCGCGGGAAACTCTGTCCCGTTGAGGATCAGGATGGCAAGCAATACTACAATGTACTGGATTTCATCAATCTGAAAGACATGCAGGAGAGTAAGCGTATCTTTTATCAGACAATGGAACAAGCGGTGCCGGATACCGCAATTATAATTAAGCGAGAATAATCTATTCTGAAGTATTTATTCAAAATACTGTCTAACAGATTTCTACCTCATTAAGAATTGCATATTCAAGAAAAGGCCTCGAATAATGGAAATTCGAATAAAGAGAAGTTGTCTAATGCATTCATAGACAGCTTCTTTTTGTCTAATGCAACCATGATTTATCATTTATATTTTGTTATTCCACATATATTTACATTGTCGTTATAATCATATAAAATGGCGACACTATATCGTGCCCGCGTTATAGCGACATATAACTTGCACTTACTTGTCGGTTTCAATTCTATTCCTCTGATAATCCAATCTAAAATAGGCTTTGTTGGATATATGAGAACTCTATCGAATGACAAACCTTTGGATACCCCGAAATTCAATGTCGGGTATGCAGGATGGGTATCGGTACTTTTACTCTGTCGTAACTGAATAGGACTGTATTTCTGTAAATATTCTTCCACATCTGTTTGCCGAAGAAAATATACCCCTTTATGCTCTATTTCAGATGTATTATCAGACGTTGTTGCAATCATATCAGGATATAGTTTATTTGAAAAATCACAGATTTCAGATACACACCGATGGTTTACATTCAAAGATTGTGAATCAATATCGAGGTTAAATTTCATTTTGCGACTTTTGAAATAATCCAATATATTAGACCGTCTGAATTGTTTGTGTTTAGCAGAACTATTTGTTGAGAAAGTTCTTTGACGAGGATCTCCTACTAATAGAATTTCCAGTGGAGAAAGAAATAACTTATCTAAAAATTCCAAATCATATCCGGCAAGATCTTGCACCTCATCAATGAAAATATGAGTATATATTTTGGATAATCGGGATATTACCGCTCCATTGGAGCGTTCGTCGCAGCGGCAGGCGAACTTGGCGATTTTGTCGGAATATATTTTTTTATCCCCAGTAAGATAATGACGTTCGACATTCGTTTCTTGACTACGCAAAGCGGATTGGCTGTTTACTAAAGATAACCCGACGATATTCTTGTCATATAAATATCCTTGATAGGGCCTGACCCCATGTTGTAACAGAAATGAGAACCATGTTTGAATGACGACATTGGATGGTATGCATCCGTTTCTTTCAAAAAAACGGGTTCGTATTTCCTTCTCATTTTCGTCTGTAAATGTAGTGATAAGTATAGTGGCATTCCGCAATAGGAGTGCCGTTTCTATAAGATGCGTCGTTTTGCCGGAACCCGCAGCTGCTATAATGACTTTGTTGTTCACAGAATAGCTTTATTTATGTATTCAGGAAATACCAACTCTTCGGTTGTATTGAAAATAGCCAAAGCACAATCCGTCTTATGTGCTTTCATGTATTTGTGCAAATCATCAATATTTTCATATGCAGTGCCCATTATGATATTCATTTTATCCAATGAGTTCGCCTTTACAATTTTAGGCTCCATCGTATTGTAGTTGAACGGCTTATCGCCAATACGCAAATCCCCGGCATCTATCGTGTCATCGAAACAGATGCAAATATTGGGTAAATCCTTGTATTCCTTGTATTTCTCATTCAAAGCATCAATGTTCCCGTCATTGTCTGTAACTACCGTCACCTGAATCGTAAGGTATTTGGCAATTTCCAAGAATCGTAAAAACGACAGATTGCCGACAGCTATTACGTCCACGCCATCTTCTATTGGTAGTTTTCCGTATTTCTTCAAGTAGGCTTTTTGCACGACCAATTCGTCGGAATCACCTTCTACCAATATTGCCTTTTGGCAGAGCAAAAGTCGCAGTGTATCGTACCCCGATAATTTCTCGAAATAATCAATCGTGCTTGGCGACAAATCATGCAGCCGCAATGTCTTTCGATCATGCAACAGAATCAAAGATTTCAGACCTAATTTGTTCGCAACGAAGCTGCTGTGTGTCGAAATGATAATCTGTTTCTCTTTGCAATGCTCCTTTATGGCAGCTATCAATTCGTTCAGTTTGGAATAAGACAGATGATTTTCCGGTTCTTCCATTAAAATTATACTCGCCTCTTTCGCTTTTTTATGGGCTAAAGCCAATTTGGTTTTGACGATACATTGCTCGCCTTTACCGATATAATTAAACGGGATTTTATCCAGATAGGTCATCAGACAATTTTCCCATGCGTTTTTCGAGGACAAATCGACGGATAATTCCACGTCTTTATTCGAGATTCTGCTGGCCCCTTTTAATCGAGTGTTGATATTTCCGATAGATTCTTCCCCCATGAACACCTCCTGCATTTTTCTGTACGCCTGAGTAATATCCACGATCTCTTTCGGTTCCAGACACTCTTTGACGATACGGGATATATAAACATCCGACCCATTCTGATAGCGAGTATTGGACGAGTCTATCAGAGCCGACTTCAACGGAATATTGCGACTTGTTATCGAGCCGTCCCGTGCAAATGACGTCCAAACGACATCGTAATATTCAATGGGTAACGTTTTGACATCCTGTTTGATGAGTTCTTCGTAAACATCCCTATAACGTTCGTCAAAGGTTATCTTGTATGACAGTCCGCAGTCATCCTCTCTGTGGCTATTCGCGTTTCCACAAAACAGAGGACAGTCATCGCCCCCGATATACAACTCTATAAGAATATGCGGCAGAGATGCAGGGCGACCATTTTTAAGATTGTCCAGATACTCATTAACAATATCATTGTTAAACAGATATTGTGATAGCTCATTTTTAAGATACCGGCCATTAAGTATTCCGGTTAGGGCCAGATGTATTGCTTCTATAAGCGTAGATTTTCCTGCTTCATTATTGCCGACAAGAATATTTATACCGTCGTTCAACGATATATCGAAACAACCTTTGTAACTTTTGTAGTTTTCAATGTGTACTGATTTTATGTACATATTACATAATTAGGAAATTCATTAAAATCGCATTTGATGCAATTAAGATAATTGAAATATTCAACCTTTGCAAATCGAAATGAATTTAGTGTGAGCTTTTGTAATCAATATCCCGGCAAAGCCGGGATATTGATTTATATTTTCGGCCCTTTGGCCTTCATGTTCGTCGCGGGCCGCACGAGAAGAATATGATTGCGAATAAAGTCCGATTCGGGCGGAGGCACGACGTGCTCCCGTTCTTTCGGAGGTTCTTCTTGGTTCCCGGATGCCGCAGAAAGCGGCTCTGACTTCGACGGTCTGACGACCTCGTCCACCACCTCCGCGTTTTCGATCTTCAGCCCATTGCCGTTATCTGCTGTTTTCGCCTGCATCTCCTGCTGCTTCTGTGCGATGTCGAGCTGAATCTTCCGAGTCAGCGACTCTGCCTCGGCCTTGAGCCGCTTCAACTCCTCCTCTTTGGGCCATACGGCTGCGATCTGTTGCTCGAAGGTCGGAATATCGCGGGTGAATTGCTTTTTCTCTTTCTCGTAGGTCGCCATTAGTGACGGTATCGTGTCGAGCGCCCGGATAAAGTTCGTCGCCGCTGTTTTCGGCTCCGCAGCCAGATGCCCGTTGTTGAACGTGTACTTGATGCCGTCCAACCCTTCGACCATGAATTTATTGACCGTGAGCGCCAGCCCGTCTTTCTGCATTCGCTCGGTGCGGACGAGAATGCGGAAATCGAACAGCGTGCCGATTTTCTGGTAATCGTCGCCGGTATTTACGGTGCGGTCGATCTCCACGAGGCGCTTGCCATGGGCGACAATATCCGCGGATTCCACGCCGTCGATCCGCAGGGGATTGGCCCGCTTGCCTTTGGCGTCCGGCGGCGCCACCTCGTTGATATAGTCCCAGTCGCGTTTCAGACGTTCGAGCATCGCATCCCGTCGTCCGATCTCCGCCGTGTAGCGCTGCAGTTGGCTCTGCGCCTCATGCCGGGTGCGCATGAAGATTGTCTGCTCGCTCTCCAGCGCCGCGATCCTGCCTTCGAGCTTGGCCTTTTGCAGCAGGTCGGTATTTCCCGACACCACGGCCATCCACTCCGCGAAGTTCATCCCCGAATCCTCGCTGATGGCCCCCTCGTCCAACCGCCGCGCACCTAATCGGTTACGTTTGAGCTGGTCGATGAACTGCTGTTTGTTGTGCAGCAGATTCAATTTGTAGGCATCGAGCGTGCGTAGAACGGCATAGACATAGGCTTTGACCTTATTGCCGGCATACTCCTTGGCGACTATGTTGCCTTTCCGTGCGCCGCGGCCATTGCGCTGTTCCAGATCCATCGGCCGCCACGGAATGTCGAGGTGGTGCATGCAGACGATCCGTTGCTGGGCATTGACTCCCGTTCCGAGTTTCTGCGTCGAGCCGAAGAGCACCCGGATTTTCCCTTCGTTCATGGCATCGAACATCGCCTGCCGCACCTTGTCGCTCGCGGCTTCCTGTACGAAGCGGATCTCCTGCGCCGGAATACCGTGGTCTTCGACCAGTTTGCGTTTGATCTCCGAATAGACGTTCCAGATGCCGGGTTTATAGGTCGAGAGATCGCAGAAAACCATCTGCGTGCCTTTCTGATCTTCGTATCGCCGGTAGTATTCAGCGATGTTGGCGGCACTGCGGCTGGCCTTGTTGCCCGGTGAATCCGCATACGCGGGACTTATCAGCCGCATGTCGAGCGAGAGCTTGTTGGAGTACATCGTCACCAATAGCATCAGGGCTTTGACCTCTCCGTCGCTCAGGTCGGTGCGTCCGATATGTTCGGGATCGCCCGTCTTGGCGAAGAGCACCAGTTTGTCCAAAAACGCCTGCTGATCGTCGGTCATAGGTATCTGGCATAACTCCTCGTCCAGCTCGGGACGGTCTATTCCCACGTCTGCGGCCGTGCGGTAGTCGGTAATCTCGTTGTAGAACATGGCCAGCTCCGGAACCTTGATGAAATAGCGGAAACGCTCTTTGGAGATCACTTCGTTGGTCACCGAAAACTCGAACTCCGATGTTTTCTGCGCGAATACCGCGGCCCACGCATCGAAGCAGGGAATGTCCTGTCGCTCCAGCTCTTTGGGACGCAGATACTTGAACAGCAGATACAGCTCCGTCAGGGAGTTGGCGATGGTCGTTCCCGAAAGGAACGTCGCTCCGAGATCGCGCCCCGTGCGCTGCTGAATGGTGCGGATGGCGTATAGCAAATTCATGGCCTTCTTACTGCCGTCGGTATTTCCCAGTCCCGACACGCGGCTGTGGCGGGTGTTGAACATCAGATTCTTGAAGTTGTGCGATTCATCGACGAACAGATGGTCTATTCCCATCTGCTGAAAATCTACCGTATCTTCCTTTTGCGCGTCGATTGTCTCCTGCAACTCGTGAAGCTTGGCATCCAGATTCTCTTTGCGCTTCTCCAGACCGCGCAGAATCCAGCCGTCCACATGTCCGCCCTGTTTTTCGTAGGACGCCAGATTTTCATCTATGTCGTCCATCTCCTGCCGGAGAATCTGCCGCTGCACCTCGGCCGACTGGGGTATCTTGCCGAACTGTTCGTGCGTAAGGATGATGCAGTCCCAGTTGTTGTTCTTGATGTCGCTGAAGATCCGCAGGCGGTTCTCCGGCGTGAAGTCCTCCTTGCCGGGATAGAGCAGACGGGCATTGGGATAGGCCGTGCGGAAGGTTCGGGCGATCTCGTGGATGTTGGCCTTGATACCGATGATCATCGGCTTGCGGGCCAGTCCCAAACGATGCATCTCATACGCTGCGACGCACATGATGAGCGTCTTGCCCGTACCACAGGCTAAGCGCAAAGCGCCTTGCCGTCCTTTCGGACGGTAGGTTTCTAAACGCTCGCCACCGAACCGTACGTACACGTCTCCATGTATACGGCTCTCCATGGTTATTTTCAGTCTATTTCTTTTCATGAATCTTACGATAACAATTTTCACATACTGCTATTGTTTTTCTCTGTCTGGCAATCATGAAGCGTTCCCACTCCTGTTTGCCTTTCAGGTCTTTTAGCTTGCGGACATGCACCATTCTAAGGTTGTCCTCCGCTCCGCAATATTCACATTCACGGGCTTTCAACCGAGCCATAAGGCTGGTACTTTCAGTCCCGCGATAACTGGGCATGATATGCGCATTGTCAATACGCGCGTCTTTTCTCTGCTTGAACCCTCCATGATAAATAGTACGTTCCAACATTTCGCCCTTGTTGTTTTCATACCTTACTGTAAAGACTTTATTCCGGCAATATTTACGGATTATTTTCCTTACGGTTGATTCATACTTGGATGATAATGTTTTATACATACTCTCTTTCATGTAGTAATAGAAACTATTGAGAATGTTGACATTGTTTGCAATACAGTAGTAGTTATAGATTCCCCGAATTTCCGAATTGTATCGGTTGAGTATTTCAAGGTCATCATTACTACGGAGATACGGGCGTGAGGTCGATTCCCATGCTTCCTTGCCATTCTTGATTATTATGCGCATCGCATTATAGTCAAGCAGTTTCTTTCTCATAACCTCATAAGGCAGGAGAAGAACCACTTTATGGTCAAGTGAGCGTATGGGGATTCCTCTGAAATCCTTTCTCGTCTTGTCCGTACTGCGGACTGTAACATCAAAGCCGAGAAATTTGGCTGCGTCGTGTGAGTTGGTGATTAACGTCTTTTCATCCGAAAGTTCGAGTTTCAACGTATCTTGCAGAAAGGTCTTAATGTCCCCCTTTGCTTTTACACAGTCCTCTTTACTTCCGATTACGCAAATCAGAAAATCATCGGCATAGCGTACATACCTCATGCGTTTGAAGTTTTCGTCCATGTCAAGAGTTGCAGGAAGTTGTTGCATCTCACGGTGGAGAATGGCTATCTCCCTGCGCAATGCTTCTTTCTTCTGCTCGTCTGTTTCATTCTTCAGTTTCTTTACACGTTTGTCCTTACGATTTGCAACCCTTTTATATTCGGGGTTGCGTACACGTGCTTTACCTTTATTGAAGACGTTTATGTAGTTCCGCATAAATTTATCGAGTTTGTCAAGATAAATATTCGCCAAAATCGGACTTATTATGCCTCCCTGCGGTGTTCCGATATAGGAATTTTTGTACTCCCATTGTTCCATGTAGCCTGCTTTGAGGAATTTACGTATCAGTCGCAGGAAACGCTCGTCATTGATTCTTTCAGCAAGGATTCCGATTAAAACATCATGGTTGATGTTGTCAAAGAAACCCTTGATGTCTCCCTCGATGAACCAACGTGCTCCCGTACCTCCCTTTTGTAAGGAAGCCATAGCCGTATGACAGCCACGGTGTGGTCTGAATCCATGCGAGCAGTCTTCAAAATGACCTTCGTAGATGGATTCAAGAATCATCCTTACAACTTCCTGTACAAGTTTGTCCTTAAAGGCTGGTATGCCTAAAGGACGTTGCTTGCCATTCTTTTTTGGAATGTAAATTCTCCGTGCAGGGCACGGACGGTAACTTTCGTCTTTCAACTGTCCAATGATAGAGTGAATGTGCTTTATGCTCATTCCGTCTATGGTCTGCCCGTCTGTGCCTTTCGTATAGTTGCCCGCATTCTGCGACAACTTTTGATAGGCAAGTGCGTACAGATTTTCATTGAACAGCAGTCGGTAAAGCCGTTCAAACTTGTAATTAGGGTCTTGGCTGTGCCCAGCCAGACTGTTTAATACATTTGCTGAATCTCTCATAATGTCTCACACATCATTCGTTAAACATATTAAATAATAACTCACTGTCTCCCTTCGCCATGTACAAGGCTTTCCCTTGCTCGGACTACTACGGAGACTCTGTTGTCATATAGGATATTCAGGGGGCAAACCCCATAGCCTTTCGGCATTCCTACTTAGACAATCCCCATTTAGACATATAGTAACATAGCTCAATAGATTGTCGGATGCGATTTTCGTCCTTTTCCGCTTATTGCGGCTGTTCTGCAATCGGTTTTCGGCTCTCGTACTTGAGGTAGGAAAGTAGAAGTATTGCAGCCCGACGTTTGTAACTATCTTCCGTCGGGGTTTACCAACTAACAACTCGGACTGTCGTTCAAACAGTATAGTCTTCATCCTCATATCTATCATTTCATTTAGACATTCAGTAGCAGCATGATAGTTAGCTGACTTATGCCGTTTCCAACATGCGACACTCCCCACCGCCTTTCGGCTAAGTGGATAAGTTGGCTAATGACCGGCGTTGAAAACCCTTGCCGGGTAGGTTGCTAAGCCTACATTTACTATATGCCCTTATGGGCGCAGCACCTCGTGGTCGCAGATCCCGCCGCCGTTCTGTTTCAGCATCCAGACGCAATCCATCTGCGAGGGATAGACGCTCTTGATACCCCGGCTTGCCAGCCCTTTCAGATTGA
>ENA-OPCM01002484-OPCM01002484.1-human-gut-metagenome-genome-assembly--contig:-NODE-2484-length-10432-cov-4.011082_pt1 | contig 10432 bp, 10 predicted proteins | sample MGYA00241252_ERZ501484 | MGnify/ENA primary metagenome ERZ501484 (study PRJEB25962, sample SAMEA2042583) | human gut metagenome | biome: human gut; feature: human-associated habitat; material: faeces...
TGTTGCTCAGGTACTTATAAATAAAGTTAAATCAAAGTGTTGCGGAATTAAGGTCAAAGAGATGTTGAGAATGGAAAAATTCTGCTATGCCATCGGATTTACCAAAGATATGGTAAACAATCTTTTGACAAAAAAAGAAGCAATCAGATGCAATGGGAAAATCTATTCCGAAGAGCATAGACGAAAGTTTGACATAAAGAACGATATTTTCAAGATTGAGAAAAGTTCGGTTGATAATAATAAATTGGTGCTTACAATAAACAGGCAACCGATAGGCGAATGGTTCAAAGAGCAATGGGAGAAACTCCGGCAAGGTTTACGACAATCAGCGGAAGAGCCAAGAAAAAGTAGAGGATTCAAGCTATAATTCCACTCTATATAATGCAAAACATCAATAAAATAACTAATTTTGCATTCGGATAGGGGCAACTCTTTCCAAGACATAAGAAAAAGAAGCGTTATGCTCATCTTGTAACTTGAAAACCTGAGAGCCTTTCAAATTTGATGCAAGAGATAGCATAGTGGTTCTCACGCATATAGCGTGGGCTGCTATCGTTGTATCTGCATCATAGGCTTTCTCAGGGCCGTCAAGTTAGATTGACATAGGTAGTCCACGCTTTTGTATTTAATAACCTACCCTGTTGGACTGATGGGCGAAAAGGAAAACGATATGGAACAAAAATTCTGTCAAAGCTGCGGAATGCCGCTAACAAACGAAATCCTCGGTACGAATACCGATGGCACACTCAATGAAGATTATTGCATCTACTGCTACAAAGATGGCAAGTTTGCGCAGGATATGACTATGGAGCAGATGATTGACCACTGCGCCCAATTCACTGATGAGATAAACAAACAGTCAGGACAGAACTTGACACAGGAACAGGCTAAAGACATGATGCGTCAATTCTTCCCTCACCTTAAACGCTGGAAAAATAGACTCGTTATGTTTATTGCAATTCTCACATACAAAAAGCCGTTGAGCGAGGTTGATAACTATCTGAGTGCGCACCGTGAATATCTCGCCAAACATTATGCCATCGGAGATTTCATAACATCTGGGCCACAGATCCCTCGCATTGGTGGCGTGATAATGATAAAAGCCAACAACCGTGAAGCGGTTGATGCTATTATTTCCGAAGATCCGTTCCACATCAACGACATTGCCAACTATCAGATTGTGGAATTTACCCCGACAATGTTTTGCAATGAAGAGTTGAAAACAATTCTATAATGATGCGCCTTAGTCTTAGACCATATCAGCCCACAGATGCCAATGTAATTACTACTTGGCTAAAAAACGAATATCTTATGCGCCAATGGTGCGCTGACAGATATGAGTGTTACCCGGTCACACCAGAAGATATGAATATCTATCACGAGCGGTATATTGACGGACAAAGTCAACGCGCCCTGACAATGTTGAATGGCAATAACATTGTGGGATATATCACCCTGCGCACTCCGGCAGATGATTCATCGGAACAACGCTTGGGATTCGTCATTGTCGATGATTCAAAACGTGGTCAAGGTTTTGGTAAAACTCTTGTTTCAATGGCAGTCAAATATGCTTTTGAGACGCTTGGTGCTACGAAAGTATCACTCGGTGTCTTTGAAAATAATCCGTCAGCCATCCATTGCTATAAGTCTGCCGGATTCAGGCGCGTGATTGTTCCAACAACAGAAAGCTATTCTTGCTTGGGCGAAACTTGGAATTGCATTGAAATGGAACAATACAAAGGACTATGAAAGTAATTGGAATTAACGGCAGCTCACGGAAAGATGGTAATACAGCTATCATAATCCGCACGATATTTGAGGAACTGAATAAGAGAGGTATTGAAACCGAGTTTATCCAATTGGCCGATGTCGATATAGAGCCATGCCGTGCTTGTTTTGCCTGTAAAGGTAAAGGTAATTGTGTATTCCGCAAAGACGGTTTTGCCGAGGTATTTAGCAAAATAGTTGGAGCTGACGGGATAATTCTCGGTTCGCCGGTTTATTCAGCAGATGTTTCCTCTCGAATGAAAGCATTGTTGGACAGAGGTGGCGTTGTCGCTGCTGTCAATCCGGGAATATTGAAACACAAACTGGGCGTGGCAGTTGCCGCCGTTCGTCGTGCCGGAGGTATGACGGCGGTCGATACAATGAATCATTTTTTCTTAAACAAGGAGATGATAGTTGCTGGTTCCACATACTGGAACATGGTTTATGGGCGAGAAATTGGCGATGTTCTTAAAGATAATGAAGGAATTGCCAATATGCGCAATCTCGGTCAGAACATGGCTTCAATCCTGTTCAAATTAAATTAATGGTAACGAATCCGATAGCAAGTAACCCATGATTGAAATAAAAAACCTCGAAGGCATTTCATTCGAGCAAATATATACGGCTTTCAAGTCAGCTTTCTCGGATTACGAAATCAGCGTGGATAAGACAGAATTGAAGTCAATGCTGAAACGGCGAGGCTTCAATCCGGCTTTATCATTCGGTGCATTCTATGATGACAATATCGTGGCGTTCACGTTTAATGGTATTGGTAAATACTATAATGGCAAACTTACTGCATACGATACGGGAACAGGTACAAGAAAAGAGTTCAGAGGGCAAGGACTTGCCAAAAGAATATTTACGCACTCTATGCCATTCCTGAAAAATGCCGGTATAGAGAATTATTTGCTTGAGGTGCTTCAACATAATAAAAGAGCGTTAAAAATATATGAAAGTCTCGGTTTCGAGATTTTACGAGAATTTAATTTCTTCACTCAAAAGAAGCAACTGGTTGTTAACCATCTATCTGACAAACCTGCCAAATGCTCCATCGTCGCGCTGAAGTCTGAAGATATTTTGTCAGCCCAATCATTCCATGATTTTACCCCATCCTGGCAGAATGACATTGAATCTATTAAGAGAGCAGGTGATGATTTGGTGACGTTGGGAGCTATGGTTGATTCTGTTTTGTCAGGATACTGTGTTTTCTCTCCAAAGTCCGGTGACATTACCCAGATAGCTGTTGATCCGACTTTCCGCAGAAAAGGCGTCGCATCTTCCTTGCTAAAACAAATGATTGAGATGACTGAATCTGAAATAGTAAAAGTAATCAATGTCGAATCTCCAACTCCTTCTTTGGACGCATTTCTCGCGTCCAAAGGTGTTTGCCTCGCCGGTAAACAATTTGAGATGGTTTTGACATTATAAAAATGTAACATCAAATGACACCGAAAGAAGTACTGGAGAAATGGATTGATTGTTTCAACGCGTCCGACGTGGAGGGAATCGCCGCGCTATATGCGGACGATGCCGTAAACCATCAGGTGGCGAACGCTCCCGTGGCTGGAAAAGAAGCCATACGCCGGATGTTTGCCGGGGAGTTCGCAACGGCTAAAATGGTTTGTATTGTTGAAAATATTTTTGAAGATGGAGAATGGGCTATATTGGAATGGAAAGACCCATTGGGGTTGCGTGGTTGCGGCTTCTTCCATATCAAAAACAATCTTATTGTATATCAGAGGGGCTACTGGGACAAACTTAGTTTCTTGAAGCAACACAATCTTCCAATCGAATAGACGTTTTGTAATGCCAAAACACTTTTACAATGCCATACATATCAGTTGAAAGCGGAGCATTGACCGCCGAACAAAAGAAAGAACTTATTGAGCGGCTGACAGCGACAGCCGCCGAAATAATCCATATTCCGGCGCAGTTCTTCACCGTAACCATTAAGGAATTGCCGGATGAGAACTTTGGTATCGGCGGCAAGTCGATTGACGAAATCAAGCGAAATTATAAATCTTGATTTGCAAATAGATGGATAATGAAATTCGAAAATAAGAACTATATCTATTGGCTATGCGCCACAATTATCGTCATGTTCATGCTACCTTTCGTTGAGGCTCAGCTCGCATCGGAGTGTAGCGGCATGGTGTTGTGTATGATTTTGTTTCATGACTTCATAAGGTAATTGTAAATGGAAAGAATCACTGATCAATGCATAGTCGCTCGGCAGTTTTCTTAAATAATACAAAAACACCCAATTTTACATTATTGGGTGTAAAATTGGGTGTTTGTTTTGTAATTTGCTGATTTCCAACATTTATTGCGGAGAGTGGGGGATTCGAACCCCCGGTACAGTAATCCCGTACGTCAGTTTAGCAAACTGGTGGTTTCAGCCACTCACCCAACTCTCCAAACCCTCTTTTTTCTCAAAGAGTGGTGCAAATATAGGACAATTTTGCGGACTTCCAAAATAAAACAACCCAAAAATCATGCAGGTTCCCGCTTTCGACTATCTACGGCCGGGTATTCCACGCCGACGAAGTCTGATAAAGGCTGATCGCCCGGTCGAGCAGCTCCTGCGAGGGGATGCCCTCCTCCAGCACGAGGTTGTAGCGGTCTTCCTCCGTGGGTGAAATCCGGTACTGTTCCGCCCGGTTGACGGGTGAAAGTACGGTGAATACGTCGCCTTCGAGATAACCCAGGTCCTGATAGGTGGCGACGAAGGCCCGTTCCCGGAAATCGTCGGACAATGCGTCCTGACCGAAGAAATGGGAGTCGTAATCCATCCCCAGCAGCGAGAAGAGCGTAGGCATCAGGTCTATTTGAGAGATCACCTTATCTACTTGTTGAGGTGTGATGAGTCCCGGAGCGAAGATCAGGGCGGGAATGTGGTATTTCTCCAGCGGGATTTCGGTTTTGCCGGCACTCGAGGCGCAATGGTCGGCCGTAATGACGAAAACCGTGTTATCGAACCAGGGTTGGCGGCTGGCCTCTTCGAAGAAGCGTCCCAATGCGTAGTCGGTGTACATGACGCCTCCCGAACGCAGTTTCGCATCGTTCGGAATCGGAATCCGGCCTGCCGGGTAGGTGTAGGGCCGGTGGTTGCTGACCGTCATGACGTGGGCGAAGAAGGGCGCTGCGGTCGTATCGGCCCGCTCGCCGAGCGAGCGGATCACTTTGTCGTAGGCGTCTTCGTCGCAAACGCCCCAGATGTTGGCGAAGGTGATCTCTTCGGGTTTGTAGCTTTTTTGGTCGATGATTCGGTAGCCGTTGCCGCCGAAGAAGGTTTCCATGTTGTCGAAGTAGCTGTTGCCTCCGTAGAAGTAGTAGGCATCGTAACCCTTCTCCCGGAGTACGGCCGCCGTGGAGTGCATGTTGTCGTTGCGGGGACGTTTGATGATGCTCTGTCCGGGGCAGGGCGGCAGCGAGAGGGTAACGGCTTCGAGTCCCCGCACCGTGCGGTTACCTGTGGCGAAACACTGTTCGAAAGCGATCCCCATTTTGTAGAGAGAGTCCAGGTGGGGCGTGATCGCGTCCGGATAGCCGAAATGCTGCATGAACGAGGCGCTCATGCTCTCGATGGTGATCAGCACGATGTTGCGGCGCAGCGTATCCGGGTTGCCGGGAATGTGGCGCAGGTTGTCGCCGGTACTCCCGTAGATCGCGTGTACGTTGGCTTCGGCCTCTTTCTGCGGTAGGGTCAGGTAGAACTGCGGATAGCTGAGTTCGTTCTTCATAAATGCGTCGTAGAACTTGTAGGCTCCGGTGGCTTGCAGCTCGTTGGCATAGGTGTTGGCGCTTTGCTGGAATCGGGTGTTGAACTGCAGGAGCAGGCAGCAGCCCAGGGTGAGCAGCAGGTAGGCGGGCGATACGGCCGCTTTCCATTGCCAGGTGCCGAACTCTCCGGCACGGCGGATCTCCCGTCTGAACAGCAGCCAGGTGCATCCTACGGTCAGCAGCAGCACGCCGGCGAAGAGCGGAACGACCGGATAGGACTCCATGATGTTGCCGACCACTTCGTTGGTATAGACCAGGTAATCGACGGCGATGAAGTTGTACCGTACGCCGAATTCGCTCCAGAAAAACCATTCGGAAACGGCGTTCAGGATAATGCCGCCCGTGTAAAGTCCCGTCAGAACGGCGAGCCAGGTACGTCTCCATCCCGGACGTATTTGGGGAAGGAACAGTCTGAGTCCGAAACTCACGGCCCAGAAGCCGAAGAGGATCGAGGCGATCAGGGGTACCACGCTGCCGTATTCGTCGAAGATCGTATTGAAGAACGTGACGTAAATCCATGCGACCGAAAGGATGCCGAAGAGGATGTAGCCCAGCGGCCGGGCGTATTTGCCCGGGGCGATACTCAAGGCGAAGAGCCACAGTACGGCGAATCCGATCGTAAGGGCGCACCAGTCGTTCACGGCGCCCAACAGGAAGATTTTCAGCCATTGGCCGAAAGTGAACGAGATGTCGGAGGTCTGTTCGTTGAACAGCAGGACGATGCGCAGCAGCGTGCCGACGGCTACTTGCAGCAGAACGAGTTTGAGGTAGATTCTCGAGATGAGTTTGATGCCGGATTGCATGGAGTTTGCTTGTTAAGTCGGCACAAATATATATATTTTAACCGCTTTTGATGCGCGGGGGCTTTCTGCGGGGCTAAAAAAACGGTCGGGCGGGAAGGATTTGCATTTTTTTTGTAATTTTGCATAATTATTTCGCATACAATGGCAGAGAAAGATAAAGAACTTATAGAAAATATCGAGAAGCAGGAGTACAAGTACGGTTTCACTTCGGATATCGAAACCGAAACCATTCCGCGCGGCCTCAATGAGGAGGTGGTGCGCCTGATCTCGACCAAGAAGGGCGAGCCGGAGTGGATGACCGAGCGCCGCCTGAAGGCTTATCGTCACTGGCTGAATATGGTGTCTCCTTCGTGGGCGCATCTGACGATCCCTCCGATCGACTTTCAGGACGTCATCTATTATGCGGCGCCGAAGCCCTCCAAGAAACTCGCGTCGATGGACGAGGTCGATCCCGAACTCAAACGCACGTTCGACAAGCTGGGTATTCCGCTCGAGGAACAGATGGCGCTGGCGGGTGTCGCCGTCGATGCCGTAATGGACTCCGTATCGGTCAAGACGACCTTCAAGGAGACGCTGGCCGAAAAGGGAATCATCTTTTGTTCGATGTCCGAAGCGATCCGGGACTATCCGGAGTTGATTCAGAAATATCTGGGAAGCGTGGTCCCCTATACCGATAATTTTTATGCGGCGCTCAACGCGGCGGTCTTTTCCGACGGTTCGTTTTGTTACATTCCCAAAGGCGTGCGTTGCCCGATGGAACTTTCCACCTATTTCCGAATCAACGCGCGGAATACGGGACAATTCGAACGTACGCTCATCGTGTGCGACGACGGGGGCTATGTGTCCTATCTGGAAGGTTGTACGGCACCGATGCGCGACGAGAACCAGTTGCATGCAGCCATTGTGGAAATCGTGGTGAACGAAAACGCAGAGGTGAAGTACAGTACGGTACAAAACTGGTATCCGGGCGATGCCGAAGGGCGCGGCGGCGTGCTGAACTTAGTGACGAAGCGAGGGCACCTGCGCGGGGCGAACAGCAAGCTTTCGTGGACGCAGGTGGAGACCGGTTCTGCCATTACCTGGAAATATCCCAGTTGCATCTTGAGCGGAGACCATTCCCAAGCTGAGTTCTACAGTGTGGCTGTGACCAACAATTACCAACAGGCCGATACGGGCACAAAGATGATTCACTTGGGGCGCGACACGAAGAGTACGATTATCAGTAAAGGAATATCGGCCGGCAAAAGCCAGAATTCCTATCGTGGGTTGGTGCGTGTGGCGCCGAAAGCCGACGGGGCACGCAATTACAGCTCGTGCGACTCTCTGTTGTTAGGCAGCGAATGCGGCGCGCATACTTTCCCCTATATGGACGTACGTAACGAGACGGCCATCGTGGAGCATGAAGCCACCACGTCGAAGATTTCGGAAGAACAGTTGTTCTATTGCAACCAGCGCGGCATCCCCACCGAGGAGGCCGTGGGACTGATTGTGAACGGTTATGCCAAGGATGTAATCAACAAACTGCCGATGGAGTTTGCCGTAGAGGCGCAGAAACTCCTGAATGTGTCATTGGAAGGCACGGTAGGATAGACAAACTTAAAAGACAGACATTATGTTAGAGATAAAAGATTTGCATGCCAGTATCAATGGCAAAGAGATATTGAAGGGTATCAACCTGACGGTAAATCCGGGGGAGATACATGCCCTGATGGGGCAGAACGGAGCCGGAAAGAGTACGTTGAGCAATGTATTGGTGGGAAATCCCGCATACGAGGTGACGAGTGGTAGCGTGACGTTCAACGGCAAGGACTTGTTGGCCATGAAACCGGAAGAACGGGCGCACGAAGGACTCTTCCTGTCCTTCCAACAGCCGGTGGAGATTCCCGGTGTGTCGATGGTCAACTTCATGCGTGCGGCCATCAATGCCAAGCGCAAGTATCACGGGATGGAACCGATGAGCGCGGGAGATTTCCTGAAGATGATGCGCGAGAAGCGAAAGGTCGTGGAACTGGACAGCAAGCTGGCCAACCGTTCCGTCAACGAAGGGTTCAGCGGCGGGGAGAAGAAGCGTAATGAGATATTCCAGATGGCCATGCTCGAACCCAAGTTGAGCATCCTCGACGAGACGGATTCCGGACTGGATGTGGATGCCTTGCGCATCGTGGCCGAAGGTTTCAACAAATTGCGCACGCCGGAAACTTCGGCTTTGGTCATCACCCATTACCAACGTTTGCTGGACTACCTCAAGCCGGATGTGGTGCACGTGCTGCTCGGCGGACGCATCGTGAAAAGCGGAGGTCCGGAACTGGCCGTGGAGATAGAAAACAAGGGTTTCGATTGGATCAAGGCCGAAACTTCGGCCGTTTAAAAACATGAGAGGCAATGAATAGCGAACAACAATACATAGATATTTTCACCGGATGCCGGGAAATGCTCGACAGCCATAGTGCAGGGGCGATGAACGCCTTGCGCGACAAGGCTTTTGAGGATTTCACCCGCCAGGGTTTCCCTACGCAGAAAGTGGAACGCTATAAATATACGGACGTGCCGGCGGCCTTTGCGCCGGACTACGGGCTGAACCTGAACCGGGTGGAGTTTCCCGTCAATCCTTACGAGGCCTTCCGGTGCGACGTGCCGAACCTGAGCACTTCGCTTTATTTTGTGGTGAACGACGCTTTTTACCGGAAGTCGCTGCCGGCCGCCGCGTTGCCCGAAGGCGTGGTGGTATGCTCCCTGAAGCAGGCGGCCGAGGATTATCCCGACCGGGTGTCGGCCTGCTACGGCAAACTGGCCCGTACGGAGAAAGACGCGATTAATGCGCTGAACACGATGCTGGCGCAAGACGGACTCTTCATTTACGTGCCGCGTGGCGTGGTGGTGGAACGTACGTTGCAGGTGGTGAACATCCTGCGTTCCGACGTGGACCTGATGGCCAACCGCCGCGTATTGGTCGTATTGGAAGAAAACGCGCAGGCGCGGTTGCTCTTCTGCGACCATGCGATGGACGACCGCAATTTCCTGACCACCCAGGTGGTGGAAGTCTTTGCGGCAGAAAACGCCCGTCTGGAGTTGTATGAATTGGAGGAGACACACGTGAAGAACCGGCGTTTCAGCAACATGTATGTGCGGCAGCAGCGCGGCAGCGTGGTGAACCTCTACAACATTACCTTGCACAACGGTCAGACGCGCAACCGTACCGATTTGGTGTTGGACGGCGAAGGAGCCGAGTCGAACCTCTACGGTTGCGTGATAGCCGACAAGGAGCAGCGCGTGGACAACAACACCCTGATAGACCACCGTGCCGAGCATTGTGTCAGCAACCAGTTGTATAAATATGTGATGGACGAACGTTCTGTAGGCGCCTTTGCCGGACGGATTCTGGTACGGCAGGGTGCGCAGCATACGATTTCGAACGAACGCAATGCCAACCTCTGTGCCACCAAGGAAGCCCGCATGTACAGCCAACCCATGTTGGAGATTTATGCCGACGACGTGAAGTGCAGCCACGGTTCCACGGTGGGACAGCTTAATGAACAGGCCCTGTTCTACATGCAGCAGCGCGGCATCAGCCGCGAAGAGGCACAGATGTTGCTCAAGTTCGCTTTTGCGGGCGAAGTCATCGACGCCATCTCCTTGGAGGCCTTGCGCGACCGCCTGCACCATTTGGTGGAGAAGCGTTTCCGTGGCGAGCTGAGTCGTTGTTCGGGATGCAAACTATGTAAATAAGAGAAAGATGTACGACATACAAGAGATACGGAAAGACTTCCCCATCCTGGGACGTGAGGTCTACGGTCGCCCGTTGGTCTATCTGGACAACGGGGCCACGACGCAGAAGCCCCGCTGCGTGGTGGAAGCCATGACGGACGAATACTACAACGTGAACGCCAACGTGCACCGGGGCGTGCACTTCCTTTCGCAGCAGGCTACAGAGCTGCACGAGGCCTCGCGTGAGACGGTGAGACGTTTCATCAATGCTCGCAGCACGAATGAGATTGTCTTCACCCGTGGTACGACGGAGAGTATCAACCTGCTTGTCTCCAGCTTTGGTGAGGAATTTATGCAGGAGGGGGATGAGG
>ENA-OPCM01002487-OPCM01002487.1-human-gut-metagenome-genome-assembly--contig:-NODE-2487-length-10429-cov-5.514845_pt1 | contig 10429 bp, 10 predicted proteins | sample MGYA00241252_ERZ501484 | MGnify/ENA primary metagenome ERZ501484 (study PRJEB25962, sample SAMEA2042583) | human gut metagenome | biome: human gut; feature: human-associated habitat; material: faeces...
GCGGGCACAGTGGGGTCGATATCAAGACAAAAGCAAATGATACAATTCGGTGCATATTTGATGGTGTCGTAAGAATGGCAAAACCTTATGCCGCTTATGGAAATGTGGTGGTAGTGCGTCATACCAACGGATTGGAAAGTGTTTATAGTCATAATTCAAGGAATCTGGTGAAATCGGGGGATGTAGTAAAAGCCGGAACACCACTTGCTCTTACCGGCAGAACAGGCAGAGCTACCACAGAACATCTTCATCTGGAGTTTCGGATAGACGGCCAACACTTCAATCCGAGTCTTGTTCTTGATTTAAAAGACCGTACTTTGCGTAAAGATAAACTTATTTGTACAAAACTCGGTAACAGAATAACAGTAAAATCTAAATTAATAAATAAACAATAAGAGGATGGACATAGAAAAAGCAATTACCGATGGAATCGTTTTCAAAGGTGGAAAGTCGTCGGGTAGAAAGAATGAAGAGAAAGTGAAAACGAAAGCGAAGAAGAAAAGTTATATCACCGGACTTCATGGCTCGGGTTCGGCCAAAATGAAAGCCGATATCCGAAAAAAACGTGCTAATCGCCATAAAGGAAAGTAAAATAGTTAGTGCTTTGTTAGTTATTAGATATTAACGATTTATCCCTTATTTCATAATAAATCTTTTGAAAAAGGAAGTATTTATGTTGCATAACATAAATATAAACGATACCTTTGCGCCGCACAATACAGAAGGGTGCTGATTCCTTCTATGTAACAAATAGGTTAATGTTTAATTTTGAGAACAAAAGAAAGATGAAAAAGATTGTATTGGTGTGTATTGTGGCTATTATGGCTACTGCTGCACAGGCGCAGATTTATGTAGGTGGAACTTTGGGTTTCAGTTCTGTTAAGACTGAAAATAGTGATGCCGAATTAAAGACTACTACTATCAAGCTCTTGCCTGAAATAGGTTATGAACTGGATGAGAATTGGTCGATTGGTACAGTTGTGGGGTATCAGTATAGCAAAACGGGCGATTTGAAGACCAACACTTTTACCATTGCTCCTTATGCTCGCTATTCTTTTCTGCAGAGTGATTTAATCAAATTATTTGTAGATGGAGGATTCGGCTTTTCTACAGCTAAAGTAAAGGGAAGCGATGCTGCAAATTCTTGGAACATTGGTTTGAAGCCGGGATTGGCAATTAAGCTGTCTGACCGTTTTTGTTTGGTTGCTAAGTATGGTTTCTTAGGATATTCACAGGATGAAACTCCCATGGGAACTAAAACGAAAAACTTCGGTTTGGATTTAGATACTGATGAGCTGAGCTTCGGTTTCCACTATATTTTCTAATCGATTTTTAGACATAGGTTTAAAACTTGTCGGGAGGGGGATTGTGTCAAAACGTTGATAATGATGTCATTTTGTTAGTAGGAAAGAGGTTTGCTTGCCCGAAAATGTTTTGTGTATTATTTCCAAGGTCGTGACCGTTGGTTCGGGCAGGCAAATCCTGCCCCTACAGTTGACGATTTGTAGACCATTTTAGTTTTGATACCCTCCCCCTTTCTTTATTTTTTCAATAATTAATGGTGGAACAAGCGGACACCTGTAAATGCCATGGTAATTCCATATTTGTCACAAGTATCGATAACGTGATCATCGCGTACGGAACCTCCGGCTTGTGCAATGTACTCCACTCCGCTTTTATGTGCGCGTTCTATGTTGTCGCCAAATGGGAAGAAAGCGTCCGACCCCAGTGAAACTCCTTTCATTGTATCCAACCATGCGCGTTTTTCTTCACGCGTCAGTACTTCAGGTCTTTCGGTAAAGAATTGTTGCCAAACTCCGTCAGCCAATACGTCATCGTGGTCTTCGCTGATATACACATCAATAGTATTGTCGCGGTCGGCACGGCGGATTTTTTCTATCCATGGCAAGTTCATTACTTTAGGGTGTTGGCGCAGATACCAGATGTCAGCCTTGTTGCCTGCCAGTCGGGTGCAATGGATACGGCTTTGCTGTCCGGCACCGATACCGATAGCTTGACCGTCTTTCACATAACATACAGAATTACTTTGTGTATATTTTAAGGTGATAAGGGCGATAATCAGGTCGCGTTTGGCCTCTTCCGTGAAGTGTTGGTTCTTTGTCGGAATATTAGTCAGCAAGCTTTCGTCCAGTTTGATTTCGTTACGTCCTTGTTCAAAAGTAATACCAAACACATCCTTGTGTTCAATGGGGGCAGGACGGTAAGACGGGTCAATCTTGATGACGTTATAAGTACCTTTACGTTTGTTTTTCAAGATTTCGAGCGCTTCAGGCGTATAGTCGGGAGCAATGACACCATCCGATACTTCACGGTTGATGAGCCGTGCGGTTGCTTCATCGCATGTATCGCTTAAAGCAATGAAATCTCCGTAAGAAGACATACGGTCGGCGCCTCGTGCACGCGCGTATGCTGTTGCCAATGGGGTGAGAGGAAGGTCGTCTACAAAATAAATTTTCTTCAGTGTTTCACTCATTTCTATGCCGACAGCAGCTCCGGCGGGGCTGACGTGTTTGAAAGATGCAGCCGAAGGTAGTCCGGTGGCTTCTTTGAGTTCCTTTACTAACTGCCAGCTATTGAATGCATCCAGAAAATTAATATATCCGGGGCGTCCGTTCAATACCTCGATGGGCAATTCTCCTTCTTGCATAAAGATGCGTGACGGCTTTTGATTGGGATTGCAGCCGTACTTTAATTCTAATTCTTTTGCCATAGTTTTATGTATTTCAGTCTATTGGATTTTCATTTGGACAAAGATAAAGTTTTTTTGAAGAAAAATATTGCTTTTAATAAAACTTTCATATCTTTGCCTCTTGATGAAGGCATGTTTAGTTTTCATATTATTCATTGGGATAAGTCTGTTATTGGGGTGTTCGCGCCACTATCGGTCTTATCCGCTTTTCATGGAGCAAGCCCAAAGCTGTGTGGAAACAGCCCCCGACAGCGCCCTGCATTATCTCTCTTTACTGAAAGACAGCATCGGGTGTGAACCCGAAGAAACGCAAATGTACTATCATTTGCTCACCATTAAAGCAGAAGACAAGTTATATACCCGCCATATCTCCGATTCGCTTATTAACCTTATTGTGAAATTCTACAATGAGCATGGCGACAAGAACAAACAGATAGAGGCATACTATTATCAAGGCAGTGTATATCGCGACATGAATGATGCCCCGAGTGCTTTGGATGCCTTTCGTGAAGTGATTAGCCGGAGCAAGGAACTGTCGCCCGCCGACAAGAAGCAATCCGCCGATTTAATGGCACGAACCTATAATCAAATGGGAACCTTGTTTGCTTATCAAGGGCTTTACGATGAATCATTGCAGGCCAACAGGAAATCGGTAAACTGTTATCTGGCACAAGGGAAAGAAGATAAGACTCCTTATCCTTTAAGAAATATTGCACGCATGTATGATGCCAAGCATCAAAAGGACAGTGCGCTTCATTATTATCAAAAAGCATACCGCACTGCATTATCCACTCACAGTCCTCATAAAGCATACATTATTTTGGGGGAATTAGGCAGTTTTTACTATTATAGTTTGGAAAAAGCCGATTCCGCCAAACAAATGCTTATTACCGCCCTCAATCATCAACCGGACATGGCAAACGCCCTGTTGGTATTAGGCGATGTCTATCGGGGTGAAGCCCGGTGGGACTCCGCCTGTTATTACCTGCATCAAGCCATTGAATATGGTGATATTCAAAAACAGCATAGTGCCTACCGGCATTTATCATCCATTGAGATTCAAAAACACAATTATCCCCAAGCCACAACATATCTCCGGCAAGCCCAACTGTTGGCAGACTCCATTAAAGAGATTACCCGAACAGAAGCGATTACCAAAATAAACTCCCTGTATAATTATCAGCACATCCAGAAAGAGAACTATACATTCCTGCTGGATAATGAAAAGAAGAGTACTTTCTTATGGATACTTGGCTGTATATCTGTGGTCATCATGGGGGTAGCTATCAGTGTCTATTTCCATTACAAAAAGAAAGTACAAAACACTCGCCTACAAATGCACAAGCTTAGCAAACTAAAAGAAGAACAAGAAGCAAAAAGCATGAAAGCCCATGAAGAAAACATCTGCAAAATAAAAGAATTAGAGCAAAAACAAATAGAAACAGAACCACGAGTAAAAGAATTAGAGCAAAAACTAGTCGAGCAAGAAGGAAAAATAACAGAAAAGGAAACACTATTGAAAGCGCAAAAGGAAGAATTAGAGCAAGCAAAAGCCCTGCAAAACTTGCTCCTGGCTCAAAAAGAGGAACTGGAAGCTAAAAACAAAGAAATTATCGCCTGTCTAAAAAAACAAAAAGTTTTACAAGACTCCCTGCGTCAGACTTCCATCTATCATTTTTTCCATCAGGCATGTACCAAGGCAGACAGCAAAATAACTGAAGAGAAGTGGTCAGAGCTACAAAAAGAGGTTGATACCGCCTATCCCAACTTCAGCAAGCACCTATATGAGTTATCTCCAAAATTATCAGTCATCGAACTGCAAATATGCTATCTAATGAAGATTTCAATTCCACCAATCCATATTGCCATTTTCACCAATCGCACCAAAGCTGCCATAAGTAATGCTCGCACCCGCCTTGCAAAGAGACTACTGGGAGAACAAAACTCTACCGAAAAACTGGATGATTTTATCTCTGATTTACAGTAGATTATAGCCTGTAGTGTACTAATTGTGTACTTTAGAAAGTACAAGAAGTCATCTGTGTACTAAAAGTGTACCAGTTCTTGATGATACATTAAAATCTTTTTTCATATTTGCCTAAACTTTAAAACGAAATGCAAAATATGAAAAATGCAGTATTAGTATTAACAGCTTTTCTTCTTCTCTTTCCATATAAGTTAATGGCAGAGAATAAAGTAATCTCTATTGAAGATGGATGGAATATCGAGGACGAACGTTCCATTTCATTTGCCCCTCAGCTATCCATAGACGAACAGAACATCTATATCTATTCCGAAAAGGAATTAAATGATTTGGAAGTGATAATAAAAGACTCTTTGGGTAATGTTATTTATTATAATGTAACTACCGTTTCCGAGTATACCACTTATCCCATTCTTATTGATAATTGGAATAAAGGAGAGTATACTATACAAATAAGAGAAAAGAGTAACTATTTAGTAGGCTCTGTTCATATAAAATAGTAAGAAATAAAACTTGTAAAAGCTATTTAGATATCAATCAAAAAGCAAAGTGCTATTAAACAATTCCCTTAGAATTATGGAAAAAGAAATACATAAAATGGCATTATATTATATATTAAACAATATAAACATCCCTTACCTTGGCTTAAGTAAGGGGAAAATGGGATTATCACTATTCTATTTTCACTATTCTATGCACACCCATAATAGTGTATATGAACAGTTTGCATATGAATTGCTTAATGATATAATAGAAGATATCAATGATGAAATGCCCATTTCTTTTTCTAGTGGAATATGTGGAATTGGTTGGGGAATAGAGTATTTAGCACATTATGGATTTTTAAAAGAAAATACAGATGAAATTCTAAATGAAATGGATTTACAAGTAATGCTATATGACTCAACTAGATTCACTAACTACTCATTATATGATGGACTGGAAGGTATAATTTGTTATGTACTAAGTAGAATATTATCTACTCGGCAAGTTGGCTCTTCACATTCATTTGATTTTAATTATATAAATAATTTATATAAAACCTGCAAGCAAATTCCAAAAACAGAACAAGAGCAATGCATAGGTATTTTTATAAATTGGTTTGAACAGCAACAAATATCATACTCTTTCAATACAATACTTAATCAAATATATAGTATCTACCTTAAAGAAGTTAATTACAAGAATAATTGGCAAAAATATTTAGTAAGACTCGCTAACAATCAACTTGCAAATTTATGAACCATACTAATAAACATATTTATATTTTCAATTATATAAATAAAGCTTCTCAATACGGCATTGGAACTTTTATTAATCAATTATGCATGTGCTTAAGCGAAAATAATATTACCATAATTACATTAAATTCTCAAGTAAATGAAATTACCATCCAGCACAATGGAAAAATAAGAAGGATTGATATTCCAGCAATTAATTATTATGATACAAAGAATAATTATATTAGATATTACCGTAATTTATCATATATCGTAAGTATTTACGCCAATAAGAAAGAAGCAAATATATTTATATTAAACTATTATTTTATGCATCCTATTATTGAGTATCTTAAAAAACACATGAATGACTGTAAAATAATAGCTGTAGTTCATTTTTTAGGATGGTGTTTTCCTCTAAATGGGAATATTAGCAAACTACGAAAAATAATTACTACAAAGACAAAAGATGAAGAAGAAAATATTATATACGAAGAATTTATACAAGAAAAAAGATACTTCAATCAGGTTGACTATATTATTTGTTTATCAAAGCAAACCGAAGAGCTCTTAAGCTCACTATACATGATAGAAAAATATAAAATAGTTAAAATACCCAATGGTATAAAAGACGAATATATTTCTCTCAATAAAGAAGAGCGAAAAATGCTTAAACACAAATTACTTTTCAGGGAAAACGATTTAATAATTCTTTATGTAGGCAGATTAGATCCATCCAAAGGGCTTGATCTCCTTATAAGTTCTTTTTATAATGTTACAGCAAAATTGGACAATGCTCACTTAATTATAGTTGGAGATGGAGATTATGATACATATATTAAAAAATGTTTTAGCATTAGAAACAAAATAACATTTACAGGAAAGATCACAAAAGAAAATTTATATCAGTACTACCAAATAGCAGATGTGGGAGTTATACTTTCCTATCATGAACAATGTAGTTTTGTTGCTATAGAAATGATGATGCATAAGATACCTTTAATAGGAAGTAACAATCTTGGCATCAAAGAAATGATATCAAAAGATTTAAAATTATTTCATTCTGAAGATATTAATAGTTTATCTCAACTTATCATCAAAGTATTAACATCTTCTAATCATCATTACCAAACAGAAAGCAAAGAAATATACAAAAGAATGTATACTTTCAAAGAGATGAAAAATAAATATATTGATTTCTTAGAATCTATTTAAGATAAAAAATAATTATGCATAAAAACACATTGAATCTTTTCTTAAAAGAACTAAATATTAAACATACAAATTCGTATTCAAGTTCTTTATTTGAAGAACACCCAAACAAATACAATCTATATGGGATTTCACAGATGCTAAATCTTTATAATATCCCCAATATAGGCATAAAAGTAGAAAATAAAGATTTAAATTCTTTGGAACTACCAGTTATCGCCCATATCGGTTATGATTTTGTCGTTGTTAATAAAGTCACTAATACACAAGTTGGCTTCTATTGGAAAGGCAAACATACAATTTTGAATATAGATAAATTTATAGAGTTATGGAGCGGAATTGCATTAATAGCTGAACCTACAAAAGAGTCTATAGAGCCTAGCTATAGGAAACATTTCATAACAGAAATTCTTAATAGAATTCAAACATTTTCAATATTAACTATTACAATAACCTTAATATTATTACTTTGCATATTCCAATCATTGTCAACAATAAAAATACTCTTTTTATTGTGCAATCTTTGTGGTTGTATAATTTGTTATTTCTTATTACAAAAACAGAATCACACAGAGAGTCTTTATGCAGATAAAATATGTTCGCTATTTAAGCAAAAAGATTGTAATGACATTTTAGACTCAAAAGTTGCCAAAATATTTGATTGGCTTAGTTGGAGTGAAATTGGAATGGGCTTTTTTATATCTAATATTTTAATATTAATTACTTTTCCCGAACTATTTGAATATGTTATCCCTGTCTGTATAAGTGCATTACCTTATACTATTTGGAGTATTTGGTATCAAATTCGAGTTGCTAAACAATGGTGTACACTTTGTCTTATTGTACAAAGTATACTTTGGTGTATATTTTTCATTGCATTATTTAATGAAAGCATGTTCCCTGATAAGTTAAATTATTTCAACTTCATATTTATTGGGATGATATATTTATTTACGATTTTTTCTATTAATAAGTTATCTAATATCATCTTAAGTAACCAACAAATGACCAACATTAGACAAGAATTAAACAGCATAAAATTTACAGATGACGTTTTTGTCACCTTGCTCAAAAAAAGACCATACTATAAAGTTAGTAGATTGGATTCAAACATCATATTAGGCAACCCTGATTCTTCTATCCGCATCACTATTTTGACAAACCCTCATTGTCAACCATGTGCATTTACACATAAGAAAATTGAAAGAATACTAAAAAAGAACATGGATAAAATGCACATACAATATATTTTTACCGCATTTAATGACAATTTATTAAATAGTAATAAAATTCTAATTGCTGCTTATCAACAAAAAAATCAAGACGAAGTTAGAGATATCTATACGCAGTGGTTTAATAAGGGGAAAATAAACCCTGATGCTTTTGCAAAAAAAATGAATATAGAAATTAGCAATCATCATGTCCAAGAAGAATTAGACAAACATTATCAGTGGAAAAAGTATAATCAACTATCAGTAACACCTACTATTCTAATTAATGGATATTTATTACCTGAAAATTACAATGTAGAAGATTTAGAATATTTTTGCAACATAAATTTAACAGCATCCAATTAATATGAAAACAACATTAATATCTATCTTATTATTCTCATTTTCTATTTCTGTAACTGCGCAAACAGCTGAATATACAGAAAAAGATTCTATTTCCGATTTACAATGGCAAAATGAATTACACTGTACATTGGATGGAGTTCCCAAGCCTTTCTCATACCTGCGTACTCTATTTGAAAATAACAAAGAGGGTTATATAGGAAATCTATGGATGACTTCAAGGCGAAACATACAATTATTAGGTGAGAAAAACAGGAAGGGCAATTGGATTGTCACAACTATAAATAAGGTTCCAAATACTTCTCTCAAGCCGGGAGAATTTGAAATTAAAGGAACTATATCAGAGAACTATGAAGGACGAGCCGTCATGCTATTAAGATTCAGCAACAGTAATCCTGACAAAGTATGCAAAGCAGACACGGCCATTGTAACAAATGGAAAGTTCTACTTTAAAGGTCTCCCGGAAGATAATTTCCTTTCCATCGTGACAATAGGTAATTACCCGGAGAAGGTATTGGCAGCAGATGTCTTCTTGGAAGAAGGAACGATAAACCTGAATTTGGATTCAATCTCACATAGAAGTGGAACACTTCACAATGATTCGCTACAGGCATATACAGCATTTAAAACTTTTGATGAACATAAATCATATATCAAACGCAATATGAACAATGCGATAGGCCGTACTTACTTTATAGACCTGCTAAATAATTGGAGTTTAGAAGAATTAAAAGAATACGTCGCATTGTCAAACAATAATGAATATGCCAACATTCCACAAATAAAAGAAGCTATGATAAGCCAACAAACCATACAAAATACATTTAAGGTATGGGAGTCATTCAATGGTAAGAAATATAAAGACAATACATTCATAACTCTAGAAGGGAATAAAACAAAGCTATCTGATTACATAGGAAAACACAAAATACTTTTTATCAATGTCTGGTATTCCGGTTGTGGTCCATGTATTGAAGAAACGCCCGAATTAAAAGAAATATATAGAAAGTACAAAAAGAAAGGATTGGAAATCATCTCTGTATCTACTGATACTTCTATTAGCGCATGGAAAGAAGCTGTTAAGAAATTGGATGTTCCTTGGATACATGTTATCATAGAGAGAGGTTCTATGTTCCCCCAAGATTATGCTGTTATGGGAGTTCCTCATGGCATTTTAATAGGAGAAGATGGCACAATTTTAGCTTTAGGCAATTACTTGAGACCTTCAATACCTGTACTCGAAAATATATTAATGAAAATATTAGACGAATAAAAAGAATAAAGTTCGTCATTAGTAATAATCAATAAATAATTATTTTATGAAATTAAAAAAAATTGTACTACAGAAGAGTCATAAAGTTATGACTCCTGTAGAAATGAAAGGAATTATTGGTGGACAAATAACTAAAAGTGGTTATTGTTCTATGTCTAATGGTAGCTGTAGCGGATATTGTGCTCCTAGTTTTGATGGTCATGGTGGAGTTTCAACCAAAAGTTGCACAAGAATACATATGTCTGGTTTGGGTGGAGATTTTTGTAGCTGCACATAAAGTAAGTGAATCAAAAAGCAAATAGGCTTTATGCTAGATAAATGCCGCGTTCACATCTTTTAAAGAATCATGTGCAAGTACATCTTGCACATGGTCTTTTTATTTTAACTAAATTTATTATTTTAATGAAGACCTTCCCCCACTACCTCCAGTTGGATGCGATGGACTGCGGCCCCACC
>ENA-OPCM01002488-OPCM01002488.1-human-gut-metagenome-genome-assembly--contig:-NODE-2488-length-10427-cov-7.353741_pt1 | contig 10427 bp, 10 predicted proteins | sample MGYA00241252_ERZ501484 | MGnify/ENA primary metagenome ERZ501484 (study PRJEB25962, sample SAMEA2042583) | human gut metagenome | biome: human gut; feature: human-associated habitat; material: faeces...
TCCGTCATTGAAATCAAGCCGTATCGGGAGCGGCAGAAACGCACCCTTTATCCACCCAGAGAAAGCAATCGGGATAAGCTGTGTGCCGTAATCGACAACATCCTGCTGAACGAAAAATCTGTAGACTTTGAATCCTTTCTTCAAAAGCTGGAACAGCAAGGCTACGAAATCAAACGAGGAAAACACACTTCGGTCAAAGGCGCACGGCAGAAACGCTTCATCCGTTTTCGCACTTTGGGCGCAGGATACAGCGAAGATGAAATCAAGGCAGTGCTGGAGGGCAAGGCGAAACACCAGCCGTACCAGAAGCAGCCGCCCAAAGAGCAGCCGTTCCATCTGTTGGTGGACATTCAGGCAAAACTCTCCGAGGGCAAAGGTGAAGGCTACGCACGGTGGGCAAAGCACTATAATCTGAAAGAGATGTCCAAGACCCTGATTTTCTTACAGGAAAATAAAATCGGCAGCATCGAAGAAATGCAGGAGCGAGTAAATGCAGCGACTGCACGATACCATGAGCTAGGCGATTCCATCAAGGCCGCAGAGCAACGTATGGCAGAGATTGCTGTCCTGCGGGCGCACATCGTCAACTACGCTAGGACACGACCTGTGTATGATGCCTACCGTAAGGCTGGGTACAGCAAGAAGTTTTTGGAAGAACACCGGGAACAAATCACGCTGCACAAGGCGGCAAAAGCCGCTTTTGACGAAGCGAATTTGAAAAAGTTGCCAAAGGTAAAAGAACTGGATGCCGAATACGCTGCACTGCTTTCGCAGAAGAAAGCAGCATATCCAGCCTACCGTAAGGCACGGGATAAAATGCAGGAATTGAAAAAAGCACAGAAGAATGTGGAGCTGTTCTTCACCGAGGAAAAAGACACCAAGGAAAAATTGCAGACTCGTTAAACAGAAAACACCGAGGATTCTTTCCATTTGGGGGAGAGTCCTCGGTGTTCTTTTTCGTTATAGAAGCATTTGGCACAAACGCGCAGCCTGCATCCGGCGGATGCAGTACACAAAGGGTTTGGGACTATCCCAACAAGCATTTTGCAACGCAAAAATGGCGTTTGTATATACGAACGCCCTGCTTGCTACAACAATGCGTCCTTTTTGTCCGCAGTTTGAAATTTTTAGATTGGAGAAAAACGCCATGCTAACCTTGGAATGGATCGGTAAAAATAAAGTCGTGAACCATCATCAGGAAGTTTCCTTCCGGGTGCTGGAGCGGCAATACAGTTTTGATGAGCAGGGGCAGCACACTGAGAACAACGACAGTGAGAACATGATCATCCACGGCGATAATCTTGAAGCACTGAAAGCCCTGTTGCCGCAGTATGAGGGCAAGGTGAAGTGCATCTATATCGTTATCTTAACCCCCATTCTAATGAGTATCCTAAGTTCAGAGAATGCAGTAAGATTAAACTTTATAATTCATATTATGTTTCTTGCATTATTCGAGATGAGGAACTATAATGTACTCTGTGGAGGTGCGAAATGGACTATATGACATTGAAAGAGGCCTCCGAGAAGTGGGGCGTGACACCTCGTAGAGTAAATTACTATTGCACCGCCGACCGTATTCCCGGCGCTGTGAAAATGGCCGGTGTTTGGCTGATTCCCAAAACTGCAGAAAAGCCGATTGATGGCCGGACAAAACAAGGAAGGTGCAGAAAGCATGAAACGATATAAAATTATGATAATTGAAGATGATCCTGTGATACAGGGAGAATTGCAAACATTATTGAATGGAAATGGATATGCAACGATTGGCATAAAGGATTTTTCTGCTGTGATAGAACAGATTCAGGATGAAAAGCCACATCTGATTTTGTTGGACATTAAGTTACCCGGAGAGAATGGTTTTGCTTTATGCTCTAAAATTCGTACCTTTTCCGAAGTGCCGATCATCTTTGTGACAAGCTGCAACACGGATATGGACGAGCTGAATAGCATTATGTTGGGTGGAGACGCTTTTATCACGAAGCCCTATAACACAGCAATCCTGCTTGCGAAAATTGCTTCTCTGCTGAAGAAAACCTATCCCGCACAACAACGGGAGAAGATCGTCTATGGAGATGCGGTGCTGCATCTGGAATCCAGCAGTTTGGACTATAATGGACGGAGCGTAGAACTTACTAAGAACGAATTGAAAATTCTCTATTATTTGTTCAAGAACGGTGGAAAAATCTGTTCTCGCGGAGATATGATTGAGTATTTGTGGGACAATCAGCTATATGTGGATGACAATGCTTTGAGCGTCAATATCAACCGCATCCGGGAAAAACTGGCGGGCATCGGTCTGACGGATTTTATCAAGACAAAGCACCGACAGGGGTACACGATATGAACAGCAGACGATATTGGAAAAACAGGCTACCATTTCTGCTGACGAACCTTGTTTGTATGGCTGCACTCACTGTATTTTTGCTGGTGTGCGGCAATTCGGTTTCCGCAGTAGTATTGATCCTGATTGTATGGGCATTGATTTTGCTGACGGGACTTGTCCTCACTTACTGGAAACGGAAGCGGCAGATGAAAAAACTTCTGGATATGGCGGAGCAGCTTTCCGAAAGATACCTCATTTCCGAAGTGATGGAGCTGCCGGAACAGGCCGAGGATCAGGTTTACTATCAGCTTTTGAAAATGGCTGGAAAATCCATGTTGGAACAGATTGGAGAAGTCGAGCGGGAACGCCTAGAGTACAAAGAATACATTGAGCAATGGATTCACGAAATCAAAACGCCCATTACTGCCATGAAACTCCTATGTGAAAACCACCGGACGGACTGGACAAAGGAACTTCTGCTGGAACTGGAAAAGACCAACCGCTTTACCGAACAGGCGCTTTATTACGCCCGCAGTGAGCATACAGAGAAAGATTATTCTGTCCGGGAAATGGCACTGTCCCAAGTGGTGCATCAGGCGATTGCAGATAATAAATATCTGCTGCTCCAAAGTGGTATGCGCCTGGAAGTGGAGGAAATGCAGGACACGGTTTATTCAGATGAAAAGTGGGTGCGTTTTATCCTAAATCAACTGATTGCCAATGCGGTCAAGTATCGTACTGAACAGCCGGTTCTTCGCATTTCTACTCATAAACGGCAGGATCAGGTTGTCCTTGTGGTGGAGGACAATGGAATCGGAATTGCTGCGTCCGATCTGCCCCGTATTTTTGAAAAGGGATTTACCGGTCAGAATGGTCGTCTGATTCAGCAATCCACAGGACTTGGTCTGTATCTGTGCAAACGGCTCTGTGAAAAGCTGGGCATTGGCATTACGGCGGAGTCGTCGGAACATGGCACAGCCGTTTCCCTTTCTTTTCACATTAACTGTCTGATTCATGAAGTGCAGAACTGAAAAGCGTTCTGCACTTCTTACATTTTTGTTAGAACTTTGTAAGAAAACTTGATACAAACAAAGTCGTTCTTATCCTACAATAGAGACAAGAGGTGATAATAATGAAAGAAATTTTGAAACTGGATCATATCCAGAAATATTACGGAAATAGCGGGAATATTACAAAAGCAATTCAGGACATTAGCTTTTCCGTTCAAGAGGGAGAATTTGTAGGAATCATGGGAGCATCCGGTTCCGGCAAGACTACCCTGCTCAACTGTATTTCCACCATTGATACCGTCAGTGCGGGACATATCTATCTGGACGGAACCGATGTGACGGAAATCAACGAAAAACAGATTGCCCGGTTTCGTCGGGAGAATCTTGGATTTGTATTTCAGGATTTTAACCTGCTGGACACTCTGACAATCTCAGAAAACATTGCCTTGGCACTGACTATCAACAAGGTTCCCGCAGGCGAGATTGATGGGCGGGTGCGGGAAATGGCCGGAAAGCTGAATATCACGGATATTCTGGATAAGTACCCCTATCAGGTGTCCGGCGGCCAGAAGCAGCGGTGCGCCTGTGCCAGAGCCATTATCAACCAGCCTAAGCTGATTTTGGCGGATGAACCCACCGGTGCGTTAGACAGTCACTCGTCCCAGATGCTGCTTTCGACGATCCAGAGTATCAACGAAGATCTCGGAGCCACGATCCTGATGGTGACACACGATGCTTTCTCGGCAAGCTATGCCAATCGTATTCTCTTTATGAGGGACGGGGCGATCTTTACGGAAATCCGTAAGGGTGGTGATTCCCGCAGGACTTTCTTTGAAAAAATCCTGGATGTCCTCACCATGATGGGAGGGGGCATGAGCGATGTACGCTAAACTCATTTTCAAAAATGCAAAGCGGTCTGTGAAGGACTATTTGATTTATATTGTGACCATGACACTCTGTGTCACCCTGTTCTATGCGTTTTTGTCTATCAGCAGCACCCATTATCATCCGACCATTGGTGCGGAATATAATATTTCCCTGCTGGCTGGAGGTATGAAACTGGCAATTTGCGGGATTAGTCTGCTTTTGTTGTTCCTGATCCACTATGTAAATCGTTTCATGCTGAGAAAAAAACAATCGGAGTTTGCAGTTGAGGCAACCCTGGGAATGGAGCAAAAAACCATAGGACTGCTCTTTTTTGGAGAGACTTTTTTCCTGCTCATATTCTCTGTGTCGGTGGGAATCCTTCTGGGGATGATCGTTTCTCAGGTCATTACGGCTATGCTGCTTGCTTCTTTTGGGGAACCCTACGCTTTTTCTTGGTCTTTTTTTCCAGATACCGTGCTGCTGACCGTGGGCTTCTTTGTTATTTGCCAGATTCTGGTTGGAGTCGGGAATGTCAGAATTCTCAACAAAAGCAGGATTATTGAGCTTATGACGGCAAACCGTCAGAATGAAAAACCGCTTCATAAAAGCAGATGGATGCCGATGATCTGTATTATCTATGGCATTATGCTGCTGTGGATGCTGGAGGTAGGTGCTGTAAAATATCATTTTTACTTCGATCCCAGACATCCGCTTCCTGTAAAGCTCATGTATTGGGGGAATGTCCTTTTCCCTGCACTGACGCTGCTTTGGGCAATCGCAGGTGCTGTTTTACACAGAAAAATAGGATTTTCCCGATACCTTTGCGGGCTTCTGGCTGGTGCAGTATTGACCGCTATCCCGATTTTTTCCATCGCAGAACTGGAAAAAGCCTACTTCCTTGGATTTGACGCCCCAACTCTGAATCAATATTTGCTGTTTGGGGTTGCGGATATTTTGTTTATCATTTCCGCAGTCATGTATTTATCGAATGCGGCGCTCCTATACTGGAAGGAGTCTAAAGTGTCCCGCAAATATCACAATACGAGTTTATTTCTGTTTGGACAGCTTTCCTCTAAGCTGGCTACCAATACGAAAACGATGACGATCATTTGTGTGACCCTGACTTTTTCTATCTGCTTGTTTGTCATTGCGCCAGTTTTGACAGGATGGAGTCTGGGCTATTTGGATAGTCGGGCAGTCTATGATATTCAAATTTCAAGCCGCTACAACGAAGTTTATGAAGTGGAAAATCTTCCGGATACAGACTATGAGGAAATTACTGCGTTCATAGAACAAAACAATATAGAGATAAAGGACGATTTGACTTTTTCGGAATATCTTCCTCAAAAAAGCGACTTTCACCAGCGGGTAAAGTACGATTTTCCTCCCTTGGCGATTGCACTGAAGGATTATAACGCTGTTCGGAAAATGTTGGGATATGAACCTATTATTTTAAAAACGGATGAATTTGCTACCCACTGGCATAGTGCGGCAGAGGACAAGGATATTGAAAACTACATCGCTGAGCATACTTTACTGGAAACGGACGCAGGCACTCTGAAACTCAGTGAGAATGCAGTGTTTCAGGAACCTGTGGGGGAATCCATCTATAATCTATATACAGATGTGGTGTATATCATACCGGACGAGATAGCGCAAGTCTTGCTTCCGGTACAGAGCAACCGATTTGTGATGACCCAATATCCGCTTCCCTTCAAAACGGCAGAAATGCTGGAACAGCTTCTTGGGCGTTCTTATCCAGAAGATCCTGATAAAGACAATCTGGCAGGATACAGTACAACTGTCCGTACTACGGAAGTGAACCGTATAATCGCCCTTAACTTTATCCTAAAAGCGTCCTTGATCTATGGTGCAATTGTGCTGATGGTGATGTGTCTTACCGTGCTGGCTCTTCAGCAGCTCCTAGATGCAGAAAAAAACAACTACAGATTTTCGGTTCTGCGAAAAATGGGAGTGGAAGAGAAGGACCTGCATACTTTGGTTCTAAAACAGCTTGGTGTTTGGTTTGGGATGCCGATCACAGCGGCAATCGTTGTAGCAATGATTGTGATTGGCTATTTTCTTCAAAGTGTTTCTGCTGAAATCTCAGCTTATATTGGCTGCGGAGCCTTGATGCGGCAAATAGGTATCATTGTCGGGATTTTCGCTTTGCTGCTGAGCTGCTACTTTCTCAGTACATGGCTGCTGTTCCAGCGTTCGATTCGCAGCAACTCCGATAGCGTAAGGTGATGGGAGGAAGGTATGTACTGGAAGTTAGCAATTCAAAATATCCGCAGAAGCCTGCGAGATTATATCATTTACTTTGTGACACTTACCTAAGATGGAGCAGTTATCGGCACGTCTGCTGTTAACGGCCGGCATCCTGCTGCTGATCGCAGGGGGATTTTCGCCATTCTCCAAGGATGGCTCTATACCGGCCTTCTCTGGGCGGGTGCGTTTGGATGCCTGATGGCAGCTCTGAACTTTCGGGATTCCAAAAACGACGGCGGCTAAAGCACACGGCATCGTAGTGCACGGTCAATGCGGAAATGCGAGCTACACCCGATTTTCCATATCGAGTGATATAGATTTGGCTTTGGGGGAGGATTGTCTATTGTATGCAAAAAATTGAAGTTGTTGTTCGCATCACGAAGGATCACTGCCCACCGCAAGAGCAGACGATTTTTGAATGGTTCGATTTGATGCGGAATCCCACAGACGCTCTGAGCCGTCCCGATCTGGAAATCAACTTGGAACACCACCGTGTTTTCAAACACGGAACAGAGGTGTACATGAGTCGTTATGAATACGGTGTTTTGAGTTTGATGGCACAGCATCCGGGCAAACTGTTTACAAAGGAGCAGATCTTTGAAGCAGTCTGGCATAAGGACAGCGAAAGCTATTTGAGAGCCGTCACCAGCACGATCGGTCGAATCCGCCAGAAAATAGAGGATGACAAAGATCACCCCCGTTATATTAAAACGGTTTCCAACATTGGATATCAATTTGTCCCATCATCGGAATCGGTGCGATTGAATCACAATCTGTAATAAAAGCCATACCGTAAGATCCTAGTAGGATTCTTCGGTATGGCTTTATCGTTTTCTACGCTGTACGAAATCGGCATCCTTGCATAGATGACCAAGAATATTCTAAAATAGAGATAACTTAATTCAGGAGGTCAAACCATGCAAACATTTGAAGAAGTATTGACCCAATTCCATAGCTTTTTAGAGTCTGCGACCTATTTGGACGTTGTTCCATGCCGCTGGGGATATGTAAGGCTTTTCAATGAGGGCGACCCTATCAATTTCAATGCAATTCTTTGCCGCACACCACAAGAACTATATACGGCATTGGCAAATGATTTGGAAACAGAGATTCAGGTCAGCTTGGGAATCGACTGAATTGGTATGAAATTGGTTTGTTTTTGGGTTCGTTTTGGTATAGTGACTTTGAAAAATGTGCTATACTGTACCACAAGCAAAACATTTTCAGGGATTTTCAATCTTACTGTAAAACTCTGTCAGATGCTTTGCCAGTGTGCGGGTCGAGTCCATTAAGGTTTCTCGCACCGCTTCTGGACAGGAAAGATAGATTCGATTGAACTCTTTTAACTCTATTTCCGTTTTACCCATCCCCGGAGTAATCAGCGCATCAAGCGAAACCGGCAAAACACGAGCAATCGCCAAAAGAATTTCGTAAGATGGATTCATGCTGCCTTTTTCAATGTTGGCGATATGCTTCGTTGAAACATGGCAGCGTTCAGCAAGTTGTTCTTGTGTTAAACCTGCCAGCTTGCGCTCCGTGCGAACCTTTTCTCCAAGTACCTTCAAGTCAGAATTCGGCATCATCGTTCACCTCAATAGTATTGTATCGTTCTGGTGAATGACGCGGTATAACCTTGTATTTCCTGTGAGCAGGAAGTATAATGCCGATTTTTGCGTTTCCCGGTCGAGTTATAAAAAAACGGTAACTCGTCCGGGCGATTTCACGCGCTATTCGATCACAGTTGCCGTTTGTGGAGGTAACTGTGATTTTTTATTGGGGTAACGCATCAAAAAAAGCCTGTCTGTTGCTGTAGACCAGAATGCCAACAAACCGGCACAATTGTTCTACTTCACCACCCATAATCATGCCGATGTGCAATATTGCGCCAGCTTCCCTCAATGGGAGGCTGGCGTTTTTGCGCTTTTGGAGCCAAAGTGCCGCAGTCCACCGTTTCTCCTATGATACAGCAGCAAACTTTATATTTGGGAGGGAAAGTCATGCTCGATCATAAGAAGGAAGCGATTACGGAACACTGGCAGTTTTGCCCCAAGTGCAACTTAAAACTTTATCGAATGACCGCCGACTGCACTGGATTCATCCACATAAAATGCTGGCGTTGCCGGGAAATGTTATGGCTCAACCTTTCCATTCGAGCCAAGTAAGCATTGGTTTCATAAAAATCGGGTGCAACGCACTCTGAATATGGACTGTTCGCACCGAGCAACGGGCCGTCACCTCCGGGTGATGTATGAAACGTAGCACCAAATAGCCGGGCAGCAGCTTGACTGAAAGATCTCCAATCTTTCGGTCGGCTGTTGTCCGGCTATTTTTTATAGCTTCAGATGGCCTGCTCCCGAAAAGGAGCAGGTTTTATGTTTGCCCTCTTTTCATGGCTGCCCCAAGCGGCGAAATATCCGTAGTGTCTCCAGATTTTCGACATTTCACGTTTTATCGAAAATTTGGAGGTTACACATGGACTCTCGCATTCTTCACTACGAGTTTGTCACTGGTGAAAGTGTCAATATTACTGTTTCTGCCGAGATTGCGGAGGTTATCTACGATTCCCGCCGCATGGAACACGCCAGCAACGAGCGTTCACGCTATCATACGGCTTTTTCTTTGGATTCCGAGGATTACGAGGGAACAAATCTGGTTTCCGAGAAAACCCCGGATGATTTGATGGAGGAACTGGAAGATCGGGAGCATCTGCTTGACTGCCTTGCACATTTAAGTGAAAACCAGCGTCAGCGAATTTTGATGCTGGCTCAAGGTATGAGCATCACAGAGATTGCCCGTGTTCAACACGCTGATCGCACCACTGTAAGAGAATCCATTCAGGCTGCTCGAAAAAAATTCAAAAAATATTTTTGGAGTACAGTTTACCCCTTTTCTGTAGCGAACAGTCTGCTATGATGCCCTAGTAACAAGGCATGACAACAAATAAAGGAAAGCCGGAAAGGGATGCGAATATGTGGCGTAACAGGTATTTAGAAGAGGGCAAGAGGACTTGTAAGGATTCTGGAAGTATGAATCAGTTGCGACCCGCTTGCTTTTGACCCTAGTACGTCCCCGCAGGGGCGGACATCGCTTACACGGCATAAATATAAAAATGTCCAAACGTCTGGACAAAATCCTCCATTTTAGCAATAATGCACAAACGCAAGCCACATATCATCCGTATAAAAGCTTGTATTTGTGCATTCTGCTATTTCGTCGATTTTTTACATACTTTTCTTGACATTTTCAATTTTTGTACATTATTTTATTATGTGACCATAAGTGGTACAAATATGTTCGTATATTCACATATTCTCTCTACTTTTTTAACAGGATTTGTTTTCCTGCTACAGATTTCTTTTAATCAGGCGTCAGGAGCTAAACTTAAACCTTCAGCATCGGTACAGGTCACCCAAACGTTCATCCTGCCCTTTTACCTGAAATCCAAACCTCTTTCTGAAAAAAAGCTGGTTTTCCGGAAAGCACTCTCTTTTTTCCCTTTTCTGAAAAAAATCCCAGAATACATCGCTTCGTCCGGGAATATCCGGGGCTGACTTTTGACGAAGGAGTCTCTCTTTTCGTTCAGCGAACTGCTTTGGGACAAATTCCCGGAGATGTGTGCGCCAGACTTCATGAATTGACAGCTTTGATGCAGCACAGGAACATGAAATCACGGCAACGGAATTCCTGTCTTACGGGATTTCTGGAAAATGCCTTTCTTCGGGCCTATTCTTTCCGCTATGCTCCCATTGATCTTGAAGCTCTATCGCTTTGCGCTCTGATAGAACTGGAAATGGAAGACGGGTGCTCTTTAAGCCTTCGAACACGCATTTTAAAAATTTGGGAAACCGCGGCTATCTCCATGGAAAAAGGGAACGTCCCGCAAAGAAAACTGGCCTCATTATTGTTTATAAGGACTCTCCGGTATGGGAAAAAAGACCCCTACCTGATGGCCCGTT
>ENA-OPCM01002515-OPCM01002515.1-human-gut-metagenome-genome-assembly--contig:-NODE-2515-length-10358-cov-3.427934_pt1 | contig 10358 bp, 13 predicted proteins | sample MGYA00241252_ERZ501484 | MGnify/ENA primary metagenome ERZ501484 (study PRJEB25962, sample SAMEA2042583) | human gut metagenome | biome: human gut; feature: human-associated habitat; material: faeces...
GGACGTTAAGGACGCATTAAAGGCGCTAAAAGCAGATCACAAGCTATTAAGCACAATGGCAAGCCGTGAATGGATTGAGAAGCAGACAAAAGTACAGATTCCACCACAAAAACGAAATTGGCGAAAACAAGAACAACATTTGCAACTTGCTAGAGGTATAAAACAGTTAAAGATTGCGATTGGTGAAGATGCAAAAGGCGGCAGACCAGACAAAGCAGCTATTGTAAAGCAATGGCGATTAGAGAACCCAATGGGCAGGAAAGTTGATTGCATTAGAGATACTGGACTTGATAAAAAGACCGTTTACAAATGGTGGGGCTAAATTTAAAAAAATAAGATATTGACAAAATACTCATGATGTAATACAATGTATTACACAAGGAAAGAGAGGTGGCAAACATGGCAAATAGTAACGTGTTTTCAATGAGACTCACACCAGAGGAAAGACAGCTTGCTGAGAGCTACGCAAAACTTCACGCAATGGCAACCGCTGAGGCATTCAAGAAAGCATTATTTGAAAAGATTGAAGATGAGTATGATATTGCACTGGCAGAGGAAGCTCAAAAAGAGTATGAGGCAGACCAAACAACCTACTCACACAACGAAGTAAAGGAGCTTCTTGGTTTATGACTGGTTATAATGTGAAATACTCGAAGCAAGCCGTTAAGGATTTAAAGAAACTTGATAAATACACCCAACGAATGTTGCTTGCCTGGATCGAAAAAAATTTGATCGGCTGTGAGAATCCCAGAGCTTTTGGGAAAGGCTTAACGGCTAACCGTGCCGGACAATGGCGCTACAGAATCGGAGATTATCGCATTATCTGTGACATTCAAGACGAAGAACTTGTTATTCTAGCGCTGACAATTGGTCACAGACGCGAAATATACGAGAATTGAGAAAAGGGAGACTATTAAGCCTCCTTTTTTTGTTGCAACAATGTCCCAACATGTGTCCCAAGTTAAAGTTGCAATGGGACAACCTCAACTCATATAATGGGACAAGCAGAGGAATCAGAAACCATTGTGCAGCTTGAAAAGCTGTGTTAATGTTGGGACAACAAAGGCGCACTTGATGGGACAGAATCGCTAATGTAAAGTTGTCCCAAGTTATGTCCCAATCTTATTAAAAACGACCAATGGCATTAGCTGCAAGTCTATAAGTCCAAAATTTGAAAAGAGCATAAGGAGTTTTGATATCATTTGATTGATGATAGTTGGCAGCGCCAACGAAACTTGCAATATCAGATTTTGTACCATTGTTTTACATCCGTTGAACATAAAATCGCTCAAAAGATTGATGCTTTTTATGATTTCCTAATTTTGTTTTACAAATGTTTAACAAAAATTGCGCAGAAATGACCGTTTTCGCGTCAGACAAACGTCAGACAAAAAACGTAAATCTTAAAATAGATCAATAATTTGCGTGATTTTGTGTCAGACAAACGTCTGACACAAGAGAAACAGTGATATCATGGCAGGTGTAGGCTTTGCCTACTATCACGCGAAGAGTGAGATCACCTGCCCTTATGCTCATGCCCTGTTCATGCAGCGTTTTGATTTGATCGAGTATAGCTGTGTATGCATGTCTTCTTCCTGCACCAAACGGATTTTTCTCAGATTTCAGCTTTGTTTGTAATTCTATAAGCATTGCTTGCGATTCTTTCAGCTGTTGTTCAAGATCCTTGTACATGGTCAGTAGCTCATCATATCGCAACTCATTCTTTTTGATCTGGTCCTGCCTGTTCTTGGCAATCCTTTTCCACTGCTCACGATCCTGAAGCAGGCTCTGATACATCGGCTAGTCGATAACGTCATGCTTTGCGTTAAGTTTGTTGTTTGAAGCTAATGCATCGGCTATTGCGGCATCACGTTGGTTGATTGCTTGTGCCAGCTCTGTTTCTAGTCGTACGATTTTTTCTTTCTGGGTTTCTCTTGTCATTTTATTTCCTCCTCACTTGAAATGTATCAAAATAATTACGATACAAAAAACTACGGGGAAATTTTTTTCACTTGTCTGTAGAACTGTTCATCGCCTTTGAGTAATAGTTTCCGCGGACTTCCTGTTGCTTTAAGAAGTTGATGAATTTTTGCAAATCGCCATCTTGAAACGGTCGTCCAAGAACGGACTCAGCAGCACCACCGATTTCAATGAGTCGTTTGGTTCTTGCTTTACGTTCAGCTTGTTTTTCACGTTGGATAATAGCTTTTTTTTGCGCTTTGATTTGTTCAATTCGCTTATCAAGTTCAGCGATTCTCTCTTCGGATGATTTCTGTTCAGCCATATTTTATTTCTCCTTTCTTTCATATCAATAAATTCAATAATAACATATACTTGAAAGAAAATCCATAGCATGATATATTCAGTTTAGTGGCATCCCTTAGTTTACTAAGGGCGCACTTACAGACACACTTGCTACACAAGTATATCTGCTTAACAGTGCGCTCTCCGAGGGTTTAAGCTTCGCTCCTCAACAAAATGACAACATCAGAATGTGCGAAAGGAGAATATAACAGTATGGCAATATATCATTGTTCAATTAAAAATATAAGTCGAAGCGGTGGCAGATCTGTCGTAGCAGCTTCGGCTTATCGTGCAGGTGAAAAGTTGGAAGATCAAGAAACGGGATTGATACATAACTACACGAATAAATCAGAGGTTGCATATTCGGAAATATTTCTCTGCGAGAATGCACCGGAGGAATATCATAATCGAGAAGTATTGTGGAATGCAGTTGAAAAAATTGAGAAGCAAAGCAATGCACGATTGGCGAGAGAATGGGAAGTGGCACTGCCTAACGAGCTGACTCTTGAGCAGAGTAAGCAGCTTGTTCGAGCCTTTTCGCAAAGCCTGACGTTTGAAGGTATGTGTGTGGATGCGAATATCCACTGGAAAGAAGGAAACCATCATGCGCATATCCTTGGAACGACCAGACCGATAGAATCCGATGGACAGTGGGGAAAGAAAGAGAAGAAAGCGTATGCCCTGGATGAACATGGACAGAAGATACCGCAAATAGATCCTGCAACAGGAAAGCAGAAAATAGGTGCGAGAGGGCGCAAGATATGGGAAAGGGTCACGGTAGAAGCCAACAACTGGAACAAACCAGAAAAGGTTGAGGAGTGGCGAAAACGCTGGGCAAACCAGTGTAACCATTATCTCGAACAGGAGCATCAGATAGACTACAGAAGCCTTGAACGGCAGGAAATAGAGCGAATCCCGACCGTGCATGAGGGATATGCTGCAAGGCAAATGGAAAAGCGAGGAAAGGCAGCTGAGAGGTGTGAAATCAATCGAAGCATTGCGGAAGCCAACAGCCAACTGGACACGTTAACAAGGCAACAGGCACTCTTTACAAGACTAGCGACGATACGAAAGAAAGAGGAGGAAGAAGAGCATGAACGACTACAGTTTGGAATTGCAAGAACAGATGATGAATCAACTGGAAGAGATGCAGACAAAGATAGAGAATTACAAGCAGAGACTATCAGAAAGCGATATGCAGCGTTTGAGAGCCGTAGAGCAGGCGGAACAGTGTCGTATGAAGATGAACGAAGTAAGGGAAGAATTGGAACAGCTGCGAGAAAACGTAAGCTTGAACGAGAAGAAGACGAACAGCTTGATTTCTGACATCAGAGAAAGAAACAAGCAGCTTGAGAAGGACAACAAGCGTTTGTCAAGGCAGATCGGTGTCAAGGCAGCTTGCTTTTGTATCGTGCTGATCGGTGTGATACTGGTATGTGGCACATGCAATAGTAAGACCATGAAGGAAAAAGAAGCATTGCAAAGGACTGTTGAGGAAGCAAATACCGCGGACTGGTATCTGTGCAATAATCGAGTGCCAGTATATGATGCAGAGCATCAGCAGATGACGAAATATGTGATGGATGGAAGAACTGTGCAGGTTAAAGCTATTGGAGATGAATGGGTTGAGATTAAGTCACAGGGTCTAATCGGCTACATCAAGAGAGATGATTTTGATGATTTTTTTTCTGAGATCAGCTTGAATATAGGCTGATCTCAATAGGAGACAATAATGTATCAAAATTATTGTGATACATATAAAACGAAGAAAGCATACATAGAAAGTTTCGGTAGCAAGATGGAAAGGGGAGTATCGAGGGGAAAACGAGGGTCTAACTGTATGATTTGTGGAAACTTGTTTCTCTAACTTATAACAGTTTCATAAAAGCTTGTGTGCTTGTTGGGATGTATATTTCTGCAGTGTATGCAAAGCGTATTCAAACTCCGCATGGATAGAGTATCATCGTCGTTCTCCTTTACAACAGAATAACTGCTATTAGAGGGCAGTACTCAACTGGGCAATTAGCGTTTTTGGAAAGTAAAAAAATGCTCAACAGTAGATGTCCACTATTGAGCATTTACTATGCTACTCGTATCCCAGCCAATAAAAAACTTCATTGCTATTTTTATACTGAGAAGAAATCAAAGAATCAAAAACCGCTTGATAAGTAAGATCCTTAGTATTTGAGAGAATCACAAATGTTTTTTCTTCCAACTTTTTTTGAGATTCATCATCTTGTGTGAGTTTTAAATAATATTGATATTCATTACCGTTGATTGAATAATGTATCTTCCAATTATCGCTTACAATTTGATAGGAAGATATGTGTTCTTTTGCGGGAACAGTTAGCTGCCAATTCGCCAATTCATTTGCGTTGCTGGCAAACAATGCCATAAAAATTATAAATTTCCAATATGCCATTATCATAAAATCACACCTTTAATTATAATAACTTACTACAACCGGAGCATAATAATATGGACAGTTCGTAACACTATGATCTACTAAATTCATTCTTCCCCATTTTGAACGAATACAATTTCCTGATAATCCAATTACAATCCCACTATGCGTAGTTCCACCATATGTCACCTTTTGTCCTACTGCTGTTGGCTGTCCTTGCGCTTTTAAAGAATAACTTCCATCATTCCAATATGCTGAAGGATCATTCATCCAAACAAATGTACTTTGTGCCCATGCAAATCCATGACAGTTGTACCAATCCGATGCAGCTGCCACAATTGATGCTCCTGGGTAATATGTATGAATATAATCTACGAAATATGCATTAGATGCAAGGGCTGCATCAGAATCAGATGAACTTGATATAGTAACCGAAACTTTAGATCCTCGTGGAGTAGTTACATATGAGCTATAACTTTGTAAATCTATACCCTGTTGATTTGCTAATATTTCATAATATGCCGATTCGCTAAAAAAATTAGGAGCTTCAAGTTCTAATTGATAATTTTGATCAACCAATGTAGAAATTTCATTTTGTTGTTCTGCAGATATAGATGCCATTTCTGGCTGTGCTAATATTGTTTCTAAAAATAATAATTTAAAATAATCTGCATTATTTAATGTTCTTGCAGTATGCATAGCTGTGAGTACTTTGTATTCACTTAAAAGTACTTCTCCTCTATCGGCTCTAGCTAATAATTCTTGCAATCCATTAAAATGTTCCTTTACAGCATAAAAACCTTCTTGCATGTTATCATAAAATAGCATATCACTAAAATACGGATAGGCTAATACAGAATTCAATAATTCTGTGGTAGTCATATTTTGAATATATTCATTTGGAATAGATAGTTTTTCAACACGTTCTGCATGATTCATGTTTGACCAGTCACTTGTAGATATCACCGATTCATAATTATACACATCATCTGCATAACTATAGCCAATACCGAATATTACTACAACAAGCATTGAAAATAGTCCTACTATAATATTTTTATTCTGCATAAGTTATACCTCCTTACAATAATAATACCTAAAATATCAAATAAAAAAACATTGTAACCACCTCTTTCTTAAAATAATTTTATTTCCACAAAACTGTCTGATTTATTTATAACATACAAACCGCAATTCCGTCAATTGTTTTTTTAACACAAAGTAGATTACTTGTAAGTGATAATTATAGGTTACTATAAATAGTTAAGACTGTAGCTATCAAATTTTTGTAATACATGAAATACATGCTCAATAGTGGTTATAACCACTATTGAGCATGTATTCTTGGACATCAACTATAATAATTTATATGCCTAATTTTTACGCTAGAACTGTTCAGTTAGATAATTGTAAAGCTCATCCGGTGAGCAATACTCAAATGTGATAGTGGATAACCATTTTTCATCATCTGAAAATACAATTGAAACATCTTGTTCGTAAACGCTCAATAGTGGGTATACCCACTATTGAGCGTTTACCCTTGTTCTTTTTGTACACGGTCAATTATTGCTTGATAATTCAAAAAGATCTCATCTCTCTCTGTTTTTACACTCTTTACTGTATAGCTGCGGATGCATAGGTGTAAAGGGGAGCATCGAGGGGAAAACGCGAGGGTTGCCTCTCTGATCAAGATACCTGCGAGGGTTTAGGGAATCTTGATTTTTTAGCTTGTTAGGGGACTTTGGAAAAAGATAACGTCTCAATATTATTTTGATACAGCCGAAAAATGAATTGAAGTTGTTGTTTGTACAATTTTGCCATGTTTTGGCAATGATTTTACACAAGCGCACTGGAAATGGTGCGCTTTGGTTCGTATAAAAATATTATACGAACTTTTCAGCCCTAAAGGTACGTATTCCACGGTAGAGGGTATAAAGTACTGTCGGAATTGTTCACACAATAGCATACAATTTACAAGTAGAACAATGATATTTGTCGAAACTTGCAGCGCATATTGTGACAGGATTCGACATTCTTTTACTTGCACACTGTATCAAAATCAAAATGATACGAAACATTCACGCATTGATCGCGCATCCGCTGCCATTCATTCTACATGTGGCAGAAGTGCAGATATGCCGCTGTGACGCTCTCAGTCACGTTCTGTGACATTTTGTGACATTAGACAAGTATTTCTGCACTAAAAAGAACAGACGGCTTCAAAGGCATTCTGTGACGTTGTGTAGATGAGGTTACTACTAGTAAGGTCATTGTGGATGAGGTAGTTTCAAAATACCCCATCTCAGATACCAAAACGGTAGGCGAGTAATCGAACTTGCTCATTTTTGAGCGGATTGATTTTGCTACCAAAATTTGGGTAGCAAGTCAGAGAGATCACACATGTGCATTATTGGTTGCTCATTTTTGGGAAACCAAAGTCTTTTTTGACTATTTTGAGTAAGAGTCAATGCCGTATCAAAACGATATTGACACACACATGCCTACATGCTATGATGAATGTATCAAAATAAAAATGATACACAGGAGGATAGATCATGGCAAGAACATTTCCACAACCAGAAAAGAAAGAGACACCGACCCAGAAGCTAAAGAGAGAGCTTGCGGAGGCAGAGGCACAGAGAGACGGCTACCAGAAAGAGGCATCAGATCTTAGGAAGCAGATCAATGGGAAGCTTGAAGAAACCGACAGTTACAAAAATCTTGTAAAACAGGTCGATGAGCTGACTCTGGATAGAAACACAGCGATTAAGCAGCGTGACCGTTATCACGCAAAGGTGCAGCAATTGGAATCTGAGAGAGACACGCTGAGACAGCAGCTAGAGGCACTACAAGCCGCCTACAATGCCCTTGAGAGTGATTATAAGCAAGTACATGAAGAATCCCAGAGAAACCCCTTCGGAGCCGGCAGAAAGCGCGCCTACACAGCGCAGCTTGAGCAGATCATGCAATTAAGAGAAAGTGGCTCAAGTATTAGAGCCATTGCATCAGAGCTTAACATCCCTTTTGCAACAGTCGCGAGATACCTTGCAAGACTGAGACTTGAAATCAACTATGAAAGTCTAAAATAAAGGAGATCACACCAATAAAATTATAAATCACAAAGGAGACTACCAAATGAAAAATAAATATTACACTTACAGAAGAGAACGCGAGGACTGTTACAGCTCAATTGATCACATAGATGGATTTCTGCAGGAATTTGCGCATGAATACATCGAAGCTGATGAAAAAAATCATACCACCTTCAAGCAGCTTATTGAAACGATTGAACAAGATATGGAAGAAATACAAGTAACTCTCATCCTCAGCACTATATATGCGATTGGAAGCAATATTGAGGAAATCATATCTCAGCTTACCCGATTACGTGATTGTGGAGTACTGATAATAGATTCTTCTGTTGATGAAATGTGGTACATCTTCGATAATGAAAGCCATCAAGATGATGAAACATATTTAAATATCATCATAGATACACTTATTTCCTTGAGTAAGGAACAGAAACGCAATGAAAACTGAAAAACCACCTCAAATACAAATCGACAAAACGCTTTTCCTTGACCTCTGCCGTTGGCACTTAGCAGGACTACAGGATGAAGCACGAAAGCAACGCATCGAATCAGCGTTGAAAGCAAAAATTGATTTAATGGCTGCGCGAGAAGAATATACAGCCACTAGGAAGCAATGAACGGCTGCGTAACGCATCCGTGTAGGCAATCAAGGAAGTACGCTCAGATCAGCTTTCATAAGGAGTATGGGGGTCTTGTAAAGAGTGGTATACATGCCCCTACTTAGTCGCAAAAATATTTCTGAAAATCAAAAAGGCACTCTTGACTTTTACGCACACAGAAAGGCGCGATTTCCGACTCACAAAGGCACAGGACGAACGCTTGAAGCGATACTGTACCATGAATGGAACAAGCATAGGTGCAGCAGTACGCGAAGCTGTATTGGCTTTCTTGGACGCTCAAGAAGGCAAATAAAAAAAGAGAAATAGCGTGACTTTGGCGAGCGAAGCTATTTCCCTTATATGCCAATAGCAAATAGAGCTATCGTAAATCAATTATATGCGATTAGCTCCTATTTTGCAACAAATATCAACGTACATAACATGAAAAGGAGCTACAAAATGATAACACAAGCAGAAATTGATAAAGACACCGAAGAAGCACTACAAGAAAAAGATCAGAGAGATCTTGAGGAATGAGGACAGATTGAGTACACTCAGAGTTGTCTACTATATCTTGACAAAGAAACAATCATAATATCATGAACACTGGATGCCCCTTCGGGGGCATCTAGCCTTTATAGGTGACCATGAAATCCACCCCAAAATATAGAACATTAGTTCTTGAAACTTTGTATCAATGTAGTCAAAAAAATACAGTCTGGACAAGTTGCTAAGACCATTTTATAATCAAAAAGGTGGAAAAACTTATTTATAAGATTAGCGGTCAAGCGAAGCAGGCAATATATATATCTAATATACTAAATATAAGGGGGACAGGGTATGCATGATGGAGTGAATATAATGGTGGATTGGAAAGCTGAGTATAGGGCGAAAGAGGCATTATTGAGGGAAAGGGGGTTCCAAGAGGTTAGCCCATATGAGTTCTATCGGGAGATGTTTCCGAATGGGAGCCTACAGGGTGAGCAGGGAGACGGTAAAGGGAACGTGATTGCAACCCAGATTCGTCCGTCTGGCAGAGGGAGAACGAAGCAATGGATTGTAGATGATAGTTTAAAGATACTTGAAAAAGTGGTTGGTGATGAGTTCGGACTAGTACCGCCAATAGCTTTCTATGGGAAAACACATAGGAAGCAGAATGCACACGAGCTTTACGCGGTGGCTATAGATATTGACTATGTGGGAGTTCAACAGCTTAAGAACCTTTTGAAGCAGTTCGGAAACGGTGTGCAGCTTTGCCCAACCTACCTAGTGAGTTCTGGAAAGGGGGTACATGCTTACTACTTTCTCAAAGAACCTGTGCAGCTGTATCACAATTTGGAAATTACACTGTCGGAGTTGAAAGAGGCATTTATAAGGCGGTTGTGGAACGATACAAGCAGCTTGAAGCCAGATTCACCCGATATTACTGGAATATATCAAGGTTTTAGATGCGTAGGCTCACAGAGCAAGCTAGGGGCTGAATATCCAGTCAGAGCGTTCAAGCTGTCGGAGAATCGTTATACACTGGAAGATATAAAAGCAAGCATCCCAGATTGTAAGATAGATCTATCAGTGTTGTATAAGAAACCATCACCAGAATGCAAAAAGACAATTCCTATCGATAAAGCAAAAGAGCTTTATCCGCAATGGTATCAAGAGCGAATTGTTGAGGGAAAGCCAAAGAAGAAAGGGACATGGACTTGCAATGTAGCTCTTTATGAATGGTGGAAATCAAAGATTATGGATAACGTGAAGGTTGGCGGACGTTATTTTTCAATTATGGCATTGTGTGCTTATGGGTTAAAGTGCGGCATCCCAGATGCACAAATCAAAAAAGATGCCTATTCATTCCTTGACCATTTGGAAAGCTTGACAGATGATGAGAACAACCATTTTACACGAGAGGACGTTAAGGACGCATTAAAGGCGCTAAAAGCAGATCACAAGCTATTAAGCACA